>JACCDI010949110.1_pt1 | contig 38465 bp, 35 predicted proteins | sample 7442791 | NCBI WGS metagenome assembly JACCDI01 (sample SAMN15323434, study PRJNA562643) | freshwater metagenome | isolation source: river surface water | place: USA:Blue River Watershed | collected 2017-08-15 | reverse complement strand
CGTATCGCCTGTTCACGGGTGGCGCCATAGGCGATGAGCTTGCCCACCATCGAGTCATAGTTCGGCGGCACATAGTAGCCGGCGTAAGCGTGCGAATCGACGCGTATGCCCGGGCCACCCGGCGCATGCCATGACTGGATGCGGCCCGGCGAGGGCGTGAACTTGTACGGATCCTCGGCATTGATGCGGCACTCGATCGCATGGCCCTTGAGCACGACATCGCGCTGGCGGAAGCGAAGGCGCTCGCCGGCGGCAATGCGGATCTGCTCCTGCACCAGATCCACGCCGGTGATCATCTCGGTCACCGGATGCTCGACCTGAATCCGGGTATTCATTTCGATGAAGTAGAACTCGCCGTTCTCGTACAGGAATTCGAAGGTGCCCGCGCCGCGGTAGCCGATCTTGCGGCAGGCTTCCGCGCAGCGGTCGCCGATCTTCTCGATCAGCTTGCGCGGGATGCCCGGCGCCGGCGCTTCCTCGATCACCTTCTGGTGGCGGCGCTGCATCGAGCAGTCGCGCTCGCCGAGCCAGATCGCGTTCTTGAATTCGTCGGCCAGGATCTGGATCTCCACGTGGCGCGGATTCTCCAGGTACTTCTCCATATAGACTTCCGGATTGCCGAAGGCCGTGCCGGCCTCGGTCTTGGTCATCGTGACCGCGTTCAGCAGCGCCGCTTCGGTGTGCACCACGCGCATGCCGCGACCGCCGCCGCCGCCGGCGGCCTTGATGATGACGGGATAGCCGATGCGGCGCGCAGTCTGCACGATCACCTTCGGGTCGTCCGGCAGCGCGCCTTCGGAGCCGGGCACGCAGGGCACGCCGGCCTTGATCATCGCCTGCTTCGCCGACACCTTGTCGCCCATCATGCGGATCGAATCCGAGCGCGGGCCGATGAACACGAAGCCCGATTGCTCGACGCGCTCGGCAAAGTCCGCGTTCTCGGACAGGAAGCCGTAGCCCGGATGGATGGCTTCGGCGTCGGTGACTTCGGCCGCGCTGATGATGGCCGGCATCGACAGATAGCTCTGCGCCGACGGCGCGGGGCCGATGCAGACCGACTCGTCGGCCAGCTTCACGTACTTGGCTTCGCGGTCGGCCTCGGAGTGCACGACGACGGTCTTGATGCCCATTTCGCGGCACGCGCGCTGTATGCGCAGCGCGATCTCTCCGCGGTTGGCAATGAGGATTTTTTCAAACATATTTTTTTGAAGCTTTCACACGATGGGCGGAGCGTCAGCGAAGCGGTCGCCGGTCTCGAAGCGCCGCCGCAGACAGTACAGGTGTCACGGCAAGGCGGCGTTTCCAGGCCAGCGGCTTTTGTGAGAGCTTCAGCCGATGATGAACAAGGGCTGGCCGAATTCGACGGCCTGGCCGTTCTCGACGAGGATCTGCTTGATCGTGCCGCTGGCATCGGCGTCGATCTCGTTGAGCAGTTTCATCGCCTCGATGATGCACAGCGTGTCGCCTTCCTTCACGGTTGCGCCGATGTCGACGAAAGGCGCGGCACCCGGCGCGGACGAGCGGTAGAAAGTGCCGACCATCGGCGACTTCACCACATGGCCAGCCGGCACGGCTTCGGCAGCCGGGGCAGCCGCCGGTGCGGCGGCGGGGGCGGCCGGTGCAGCGGCAGGTGCAGCGACGGCCGGTGCTGCCGCTGGCTGCGGCATCATCACGACCTGGTTCTGCGCAGCGTGCGCGCCATTCTTCACGATCCGGACCTTGCTCTCACCTTCGGTGACTTCCAGTTCCGAGATGTCGGATTCAGCCACGAGGTCGATCAGGGTCTTGAGTTTTCTTAGATCCATGGGGGTTTTTGCTTGCAAGGTTGATGAATCCCGGCGCCTTTGTCTCTCTATATATATAGCGCGCCGGACGGTATCGGGTACTGCTTAAATTCTCTTCAGTGCGAAGTCTATCGCCAGACGGTAGCCGTCAACGCCCAGCCCGCAGATCACGCCTACTGCCAGATCGGACAGGTAGGAATGATGTCGGAAATCTTCGCGCCGGTGCACATTGGAAATGTGAACCTCGACGAAGGGTATCGCGACCCCGGCCAGCGCATCGCGCAGCGCAACGCTGGTGTGCGTGAGGCCGCCCGGGTTGATCACGATCGCGTCCACGCCTTGCGTGCGCGCGGCATGGATGCAGTCAATTAGTTGTCCTTCGTGATTGCTCTGGAAGCAGGCCAACTCCGCACCTGCAGCCTTCGCCTGCGCCTGCGCATGACGCTCGATGTCGGCCAGTGTCGTCGATCCGTAGACCTCGGGCTCACGGGTTCCGAGCAGGTTGAGGTTCGGGCCGTTCAGCAGGAGCAGTTTTTTTGCCATCGAAAAGGCCGCGTTTTGACGAAGAAGCGGCCATTTTGCTGCAAAATGACGGGGGGTGGCAAGTGGAAACGCTTATGAGACCTATAAGGATGCCAGATCGGCACGAACTTTTTCGAGATCCAGTCGGCCCAGATAGGTCTTGCGGACCGCGCCATCGGGGGTGATCAGCACCGTGAAGGGGAGGCCGCCGGCCTCGTTGCCGAACTGCCGTGACAGTTCCGTGCCCTCCAGGCCGCTGACCAGCAGCGGATAGCTGATCTGGTGCTTTTCTGCAAATTGGCGAATATTGGTCGGAGAATCGATGCCGATGCCGATAATTTGCAGGTTCTTTTCGCCCAGGTCCTTCTGCAGCGCGACCAGCTCCGGCATCTCGTCCACGCAGGGCGGACACCACGGTGCCCAGAAATTCAGCAGCAGCGTTTTGCCTTTCCATTCCGACATCTTCCGCTGCTTGCCCTCCGCATCCTTGAATGACAATTGCATCAGCGCGCCCACCGCCGTATCTGCCGGCGGCGCGGGCTGGAAGCGTTTCGCGCCAAAATAAAGGCCGATTGCCGTAAAAAGAACGGCGATGATGATAAAACTGGAAATTTTTTTCATTCTTTTTGTCCTTCGTCGAGCAAGGCGCGCACGCCGGCGAGATCGGTTCGGTCGACATGCTTGCGGCCGGCACGCAGATCGTCGCGATCATACAGGGTCAGGTGCACACCTTCATTTTTCCACATGAATGACAGGGTTTCGACGCTGCGATCCGGGTAGCGGAAGTGCGACGACTCCGACACTTCATAATTGATATTTGCGTTCAGCAGGTAGACCGCGACGTCCTTTGCGCTGTCGGCGAACAGGTGCAGGTGGATGTCGGAATGCTCGCCGGCGGTGCCGTTGAGCACGGCGCCGGTCAGCCAGGGCGAGAACTCGGCCAGCCTTTCCATCAGCTCTGCCGCCAGCAGGCGCAGGTGGCGCAGGCGCTCCGCATGTTCCTCCCCGAAGAACAGCAGCTGGTATTCGCGCACCTGCTCCTCGACCTGTGCATTGTCCGGCAGCACATCGCCTCGCACTTTCTGGTTGCCGAGGATCAGTTTGGCGGCCTTGCGCTTCGCGGTCGCGTAGTCGGCGCCGTCTTCGGCGATCATGCGCGCGGCGGCGGCGGCGATTTCGGCGCGCAGCAGTTCGGCGTCGCCCGGCGTGTGAATGGCCATGGGGATTCGTTGTTGAAAGCGTGACAGCGGCGGCAGGCCGCACTGGTTGATGCACGCGTATTCATGGCTGTTCGGGCCTTGCCCGTGCATTGTGTCAGGTAAAATCCTGCACTTGTCCATGCGTTCGCGCGACCCACGATTATATGCACATCCACATCCTCGGCATCTGCGGCACCTTCATGGGCGGCCTCGCGGTGCTGGCCAAAGAGGCAGGTTACAAAGTCACCGGCTGCGACGCCAATGTTTACCCGCCGATGAGCACGCAGCTGCGCGCGCAGGGCATCGAGCTGATCGAAGGCTTCGGCGCTCACCAGATGAGCCTGCAGCCCGACCTGTACGTGATCGGCAACGTGGTCTCGCGCGGCAACCCGCTGATGGAAGCCATCATGAACCGCGGCCTGCCCTATATGTCGGGCCCGCAGTGGATAGGCGAGCACATCCTGCGCGACAAGTGGGTGCTGGCCGTGGCCGGCACGCACGGCAAGACCACCACCTCGTCGATGCTGGCCTGGATACTCGAAGACGCCGGCTACCAGCCGGGCTTCTTGATCGGCGGCGTGCCGATGAACTTCGGCATCTCCGCGCGCATCGGCGGCGAAGGCGGCAGCGGCGCGTCGTTCTTCGTGATCGAGGCCGACGAATATGACACCGCTTTCTTCGACAAGCGCAGCAAGTTCGTTCATTACCGGCCGCGCACGGCGATCCTGAACAACCTCGAATACGACCACGCGGACATCTTCCCCGACCTCGGTGCGATCGAGACGCAGTTCCACCATCTGGTGCGCACCGTGCCGTCGTCCGGACGGCTGGTGGTCAACGGCCGCGAGCCGGCCCTGAAGCGCGTGATCGAGCGCGGCTGCTGGAGCGAAGTCGAATGGTTCAACGATGCCGGCGGCGACAGCGGCTGGGGCATGGTCGAGCAAGACGAGGAGCGCTTCGACGTGTTGTTCAATGGCGAGCGTGTCGGCGCGCTGCGCTGGTCGCTGACAGGCGAGCACAATCGCTGGAACGCGATCGCGGCGATCGCGGCCGCGCGCCACGTCGGCATCACGCCGCAGCAGGCGATCGTGTCGCTGTCCTCGTTCGAGAACGTGAAGCGGCGCATGGAGACGCGCGGCGTGGCCAACGGCGTGACCGTGATCGACGACTTCGCGCACCACCCGACGGCAATCGCGACCACCGTCGCCGGCCTGCGCAAGAAAGTCGGCAAGTCGCGCATACTCGCGGTGCTCGAGCCGCGCTCGAACACGATGAAGCTCGGCACGATGAAGGATGCGCTGCCGGGCAGCCTGGCCGAGGCCGACCTCGTATTCGGCTACGGCGCGAAGGGCGACGGCAAGGATGCGCTCGGCTGGGACCTCGGCGCGGCGCTCGCGCCATTGGGCGCAAAGGCGCAAGCCTTCGAAGATTTGTCCGCGCTGGTGTCGGCCGTCGCCGCCGCCGCGCAGCCGGGCGACACGGTGCTCGCGATGAGCAACGGCGGCTTCGGCGGCGTGCACCAGAAACTGCTCGACGCGCTGGCCGCCAAGTCCTGATTGCGCACGCTTCTTTACCTGCACGGTTTCCGTTCGTCGCCGGCGTCGTTCAAGGCGCGCCGGCTGCGTGAGCATGTCGAGCGCAGCGGCGAGGCCGCGCGTTTCCTCTGCCCGCAGCTGCCGCCGTCGCCGCGCGCAGCCTTTGCGCTGATTCGGGAGCTGGTCGCCGGGCTGGGGCCGGACGGGTTTGCCGTGGTCGGATCTTCCCTTGGCGGCTTTTACGCGACGGCGCTGGCCGAGGCGAGCGGCTGTCGTGCCGTGCTGGTCAATCCGGCGATATGGCCGGCGCGCGACCTGGCAAAGTATATTGGCGAGCAGAAGGCCTGGCATTCGGACGACAGCTTTTACTTCCGTCCCGAATTCATTGACGAGCTGCAGGCACTGACGGTCGATGGCATCACGCAGCCGCAGCGTTACCTGCTGCTGGCCGCCACCGGCGACGAGGTGCTCGACTGGCGGGAAATGACGACGCGCTATGAAGGCGCGAACCAGCATGTGATCGACGGGAGCGATCACGGGCTGTCGGATTTTGATGACTACCTTGATGAGGTGGTCAGGTTTTGCGATGAGTGATGCTGGTGGGTTTGTCGAAGCCTTCGGTTTTCGCCTTCGGCTTTGCCCACCACGAATGAACAAGAAACAATTTAAATGAACCTGTTTTTCGAAGAATCCGGCGATTTCAAGGTCGGCGCAGTGCTGAGCCAGCAGGGCGAGGCCTATCAGGTCGAGACGCCGACGGGCAAGCGCACCAAGGTGCGCGCGCGCGACGTGCTGCTGCAGTTCGACACGCCGTCGGCGGCGGAAATGATCGCCAGCGCGAACCGCGTCGCCGAAGACATCGACGTCGCCTTCCTGTGGGAAGTCGCCGGCGAAGAGGAATTCGGCGTCGCCGAACTCGGCAGCGAGTATTTCGGCCATGCGCCCAAGCCGGACGAAGCCGCCGGGCTGCTGCTGAAGATCGCCGCCTCGCCGATCTATTTCCACAAGAAGGGCCGGGGCCGCTACAAGGCCGCGCCGGCGGCCACGCTGCAGGCCGCGCTGGCCGGCATCGAGAAGAAGCGGCAGCAGGCGCTGCTGCAGCAGGCGATGGTCGACGAGCTGAAGGCGGGCAAGCTGCCGGACGCGATCCGGGCATCGGTGAAGCACCTGCTGACGAAGCCGGACAAGAACAGCATCGAATACAAGGCGCTCGAGGCCGCGTGCAGCGAGCTGCAGACCACCGCGCCGCGGCTGCTGCTGTCGGTCGGCGCGATCGCGTCGGCGAAAGACCTGCACCTGTCGCGCTTCCTGACCGAGAATTTCCCGCGCGGCACCGGCTTCCCGAAGATCGAATTGCCGGCGGTGCCGTCGCTGCCGGTGGCCGATGTGCAAGCCTTCTCGATCGACGACGTGACCACCACCGAGATCGACGATGCGTTCTCGCTGGTGAAGCTCGCGGACGGACGCCTGCGCGTCGGCATCCACATCGCCGCGCCGGCGCTGGGCATCAGCCGCGACGACGCGATCGATGCGATCGCGCGCGAGCGCATGAGCACGGTCTATATGCCCGGCGACAAGATCACGATGCTGCCGGACGAACTGGTGAACCATTTCACGCTGGCCGAAGGCGCGGCGCGTCCGGCGCTATCGCTGTACGCAACGCTGGACACGAACGACTGGTCGGTGCTGGCCACCGAGACGGTCGCCGAGATGGTGCCGATCGCGGCCAACCTGCGCCACAACGACCTCGACGAGCAAGTGACCGAGCAGGCGCTGGCCGACGGCAGCGGCGACTATCCGCACAAGGATGAGATTTCATTGCTGTGGCAATGGGCGCAGCAGCTCGAAAAGGGCCGCATGGCCAAGCGCGAGGCCTTCGGCCTGAAGCCGGAGCAGAACAACCGCGTCGACTTCAATTTCTATGTCGAGGACGACGTGGTCACGATCACGCGCCGCAAGCGCGGCGCGCCTCTGGACAAGCTCGTCGCCGAGCTGATGATCTTCGCCAACAGCAGCTGGGGCAAGCTGATGCACGAGCACGGCGTGCCCGGTATTTACCGCACCCAGGGCAGCGGCCAGGGCTGGGCGCAACGGATGCAGGTGCGGATGCTGACGCACGCGGCGCCTCACCAGGGCCTGGGCGTCGACCAGTACGCATGGAGCACGTCGCCGCTGCGCCGCTACACCGACCTCGTGAACCAGTGGCAGATCCTCGCCTGCGTGAAGGGCGGCGTGACCGCGCCGCTGGTCGCGCCGTTCAAGCCGCGCGATGCGGACCTGTTCGCGATCGTGTCCGCGTTCGACAGCGCCTATTCCGCATATGCGGACTTCCAGTCGACGATGGAGCGTTTCTGGTGCCTGCGCTGGCTCGCGCAGAACGCCGTGCGGCACACGGATGCGGTGCTGCTGAAGGATGAAGTGCTGCGCCTGGTCGACATACCGCTGGTGATCCCGATGACGGGCGTGAAGCATGCGCGCGGCACGCAGCTGAAGCTGGAGGTGATCGGCTGGGACGAGGTCGACCTCAGCGTGCAGGCGCGCGTGCTCGAGGTGGCGACCGTGTCGGCCGAGCTGGCCGACGAAGTGGAGCTTGAAGAGGCCGACGTCGCCGACGAGGCGGAACAGGCGGCCGAGCAGATCGCGGAACAGTCGGCAGCGCAGTCCGCGCAGGCCGAGCCGCCGACGGAAGGCGCGGCCGAGTGATGCGCAGGGTCGCGAACGACAGGCGCCTGCTTGCGATCGCGATAGCCACCTCGCTGCTGTTCCATGCGGTGCTGCTCGCGCTGCGTTTCGCGGCGCCGGCGTCGGAGCGCATCAAGCCCTTCGACGCCGGGCTCGCGGTGATCCTGGTGAATGCAAAACAGGATGCCGCGCCGCTGAAAGCGGAAGCGCTCGCGCAGGCCAACCTTGACGGCGGCGGCAATGCCGATGCGGGCCGCGCGCGCTCGCCGCTCCCAAACATGGAACGCATCGCCGACGGCAATGCGTTCGAGATGCAGCGCCAGCGCGTCGCCGAACTCGAGCGCACGCAGCAGAGGCTGCTCGCGCAGCTGGCCGCGCGCAATGCGCAGGCCGTTCCGGTCGGCGAGGCGCCGGACAAGCCGCAGCTCGACGGCCGCAACATACGCTCGGTCGAGCAGATACAGATGATGGCGCGGCGCGAAGCCGAGATCGCGCGCGACATCTCCGATTACAACAAGCGTCCGCTGAAGACGCAGCTGACGCCGTCCACGCGTGAAGCCAGCTACGCGCTGTATTACACTGCGCTGCAGAAAAAGATAGAACAGACCGGCACGCTGAATTTCCCTCAGCAGGACGGCAAGAAGATTTACGGTGAACTGATTGTCTACATCCCCGTGTACCAGGACGGCAGCCTGTATGAAAAAGAAGGCGGGCCGCGCATCGAGCGCAGCTCCGGCAATCTTGCGCTCGACGCAGCCGCGCTCGCGATCGTGCGCCGCTCGGCGCCGTTCGGGCGTTTCCCCGCGGCGCTCGGCAGGGATGGACGCGAGCATGTGTGGGAGATCATCACCCGCTTCACGTTCACGCGCGAGCAGCAGCTCGAGACACAATCTGTCGGGGGGCGGGAATGACTGATCGTTATGTCGTGATCGGCAACCCGATCGCCCACAGCAAGTCGCCGCAGATCCATGCGCGCTTCGCGCAGCAGACCGGCGAGGACATCGCGTACGACCGGCTGCTCGCGCCGGTCGACGGTTTTGACGCGGCGGTGCGCGAGTTTGTCGCTGCCGGCGGTCGCGGCGCGAATGTCACGGTGCCGTTCAAGCTCGACGCATTCGCGCTGGCCGACGAGCGCAGCGCGCGCGCCGACGCGGCCGGCGCGGTCAATACATTGAAATTCGAAGCCGGCCGCATCATCGGTGACAACACCGATGGCGTCGGTCTGGTGCGCGACATCGTCGCGGGCGCCGGCGTGAGCGTCGCGGGCAAGCGCGTGCTGCTGCTCGGGGCCGGCGGCGCGGCGCGCGGCGTGATCCTGCCGCTGCTGGCCGAAGCGCCTGTCGAGCTGACAATAGCGAACCGCACTGTCGCAAAAGCGGAGGAACTGGTCGCGCAGTTCGCGCATGCGGCGCTGAAGGCATCGCGCTTCGAGGACTTGTCCGGCACATTCGATATCGTGATCAACGCGACCTCGGCCAGCCTGTCGGCCGAGCTGCCGCCGGTGCCGGCATCGGCGTTCGCCGCGACTACCTTCGCTTACGACATGATGTACGGCGCGCAGCCCACCGTGTTCATGCAGCTGGCAGCAAGGCATGGCGCTGCCGTGCGCGACGGCCTGGGCATGCTGGTCGAGCAGGCGGCCGAGGCCTTCTTCGTGTGGCGCGGCGTGCGGCCCGACACCGCGCCGGTCTACCAGTGGTTGCGCGCGCAGCTATGAGCCGGCGTCGCAGCTTCCTGTTCTGGCTGGTCGCGCTGCCCGTTGGCCTGGTGCTGCTGCTGCAGCTCTGGTACTTCGTGCAGATCTGCTGGTGGGTTGATCACAATCCGCAATCGACCTCGTTCATGCGCGAGCAGTTGTCGAAGCTGCGCGAGAAGAACCCGAAGGCGCAGCTGCAGCACCAGTGGGTGCCGTACAACCGCATTTCGAACCACCTGAAGCGCGCGATCATCGCGTCCGAGGACGCGAACTTCGCGGAGCACGAGGGCGTGGACTGGGAGGCGCTGCAAAAGGCCTACGAAAAGAACGCCAAGAAGGGCAAGGTGGTGCGCGGCGGCTCGACGATCACGCAGCAGCTGGCGAAGAACCTGTTCCTGTCCGGCGAGCGCAGCTATGTGCGCAAGGCGCAGGAGATGGTGATCACCTTCATGATCGAGGCGGTGATGGACAAGCGCCGCATCTTCGAGATCTACCTGAATTCGGTCGAATGGGGCACCGGCGTGTTCGGTTGCGAGGCTGCGGCGCGCAAATATTTTGGCGTGCCGGCGGCGGCCCTCGGGCCGGCCGAAGCGGCGCGGCTGGCGGTGATGCTGCCGAACCCGCGTTTCTTCGGGCGGCACCTCGATTCGAATTACCTGAGCAAGCGCTCGGGCCTGATCCTGATACGGATGAACAGCGCGGAGTTGCCGTAACGCGCCCAAACCTTGCCTCATCCTGCTTAAAAACGTAAACTCGCGCTGTTTTTAACAACGGAGACCCCCCTTGGGCAGTCCCACCTCGCATCATCGACCGTCATCCGACGGACCCTCCGCAAGCTGACGCTCCTCTCGCGCGCCGCTTGCCAGGTCTTGGTGAACGGGCGCGCATGGCCGACGTCGTCTGCGTCATTGGCCACGCTCCCTGAAATGTAAAGAATCGAATCCGTGTGCGCGTGCGCCGCGGAAGTGCCGCATCATCGCGGCGGGAGAGCTTATGATCAATGTATTCGTGCTGCAGAACGGCCGGCTCAGCCAGGTCAATATCGACACGCGCGCCGACCTCGAGCGCGCCACGCCGATCTGGGTCGACCTGACCGACCCGAACGACGAAGAGCGTGACTGGGTCAAGGGCATCTACGGCGTGACCCTGCCGGACGAGGACGAGGTGAAGGACATCGAGGCCTCCGCGCGTTATTACGAGGCTGACAACGGCGACCTGCACCTGCGCTCCGACTTCCTGCTCGAAGAAGACGAAGGCGAGTCGCGCGTGGTGACGGTCGCGTTCATCCTTGCGAAGGACATGCTGTTCTCGATGCACAGCGACGACCTGCCGGTGTTCCGCCTGGTGCGCATGCGCGCGCGCTCGCGCCCCGGCTCGATCGGCGACTTCAAGGACGTGCTGCTCGACCTTTACGCGACCGACGTCGAATACTCGGCGGACGCGCTCGAGGGCATCTACCAGAACCTCGAGGAAGTCAGCCATAGCGTGCTGAAGAAGGAATTCAGCGACGCCGACGCGGCCGAGTCGCTGTCGGCGATGGCGCGCGAAGAGGACTTGAACGGCCGCGTTCGCCGCAACATGATGGACACGCGCCGCGCGGTCAGCTTCATGATGCGCGGCCGCCTGCTCAGCTCGGAGCAGTTCGACGACGCGCGCCAGATCCTGCGCGACATCGAATCGCTGGACGGCCACACCGCGTTCCTGTTCGAAAAGATCAACTTCCTGATGGATGCGACCGTCGGTTTCATCAACATCAACCAGAACAAGATCATCAAGATCTTCTCGGTCGCATCGGTCGCCTTCCTGCCGCCGACACTGATCGCGAGCATCTACGGGATGAACTTCCGCATCCTGCCGGAGCTGAACTGGACCTTTGGTTATCCGTTCGCGATCGTGCTGATGCTGGCGAGTGCGATCACGCCGTTCTGGTATTTCAGGAAGCGGGGGTGGTTGAAGTAAGGCGGGTGGTTCACGACGATGGGTCCCAGCTTGCGCTGGGACGACGATTTTTTAGTGCGATGCACCTTGATTCGTCATTCCAGCGAAAGCTGGAATCCATGTTCGTCAGGCAGCAAGCTTCGCAAACGCCCCGCGCGCCGCCGCCAGCGTCTCGTCAATGACCGCGTCGGTATGCATCGCCGACACGAATCCCGCCTCGAACGCCGACGGCGCGAGGTATACGCCCGCGTCCAGCATCGCATGGAAGAAGCGGTTGAAGCGCTCCTTGTCGCATTTCATCATCTGCGCATAGTCCTGCGGCACGTCCGCGCTGAAGTAGATGCCGAACATGCCGCCGACCGAGTTCGCGCAGAATGCTTCGCCGGCTTCCCTTGCCACTGCCGACAGGCCGTCGACCAGCTTCTTCGTCTGCGCGCCCAGCTGCTCGTAAAAGCCCGGCTGCTGGATGATCTTCAGCGTCGTCATGCCGGCCGCGACCGCGACCGGGTTGCCCGACAGCGTGCCAGCCTGGTACACGGAGCCGAGCGGCGCGAGATGCTTCATCAGGTCCGCGCGGCCGCCGAAGGCTGCCACCGGCAGGCCGCCGCCGATCACCTTGCCCAGCACCGTCATGTCCGGCTTGATTCCGTACAGCGATTGCGCGCCGCCCAGCGCGACGCGGAAGCCCGACATCACTTCATCGAACATCAGTATCGCGCCGTGCTTCGTGCACAGCGTGCGCATGGTCTGCAGGAATTCCTGCGTGGCCGGCAGCAGGTTCATGTTGCCCGCGACCGGCTCGACGATCACGGCCGCGATGCGGTCGCCGATCTTCGCGAACGTGTCTTCGAGCTGCGCACTGTTGTTGTAGTCGAGCACCATCGTGTGCTTCGCGAAGTCTTCCGGCACGCCCGACGAGGTCGGGTTGCCGAAGGTGAGCAGGCCGCTGCCGGCCTTCACCAGCATCGAATCCGCGTGGCCGTGATAGCAGCCCTCGAACTTGATCACCAGGTCGCGCCCGGTCGCGCCGCGCGCGAGGCGCAGCGCGCTCATCGCTGCTTCGGTGCCCGAGGACACCAGACGCACCTGCTCGATCGACGGAACGATCTTGCAGATCTCCTCGGCCATCAGGATCTCGCCTTCGGTCGGCGCGCCGAACGACAGGCCGTTTGCGGCGGCCGCCTGCACGGCCCTGATCACGTCCGGATGCGCATGGCCGACGATGGCCGGGCCCCAGGAGCCGATGTAATCGATGTAGCGCTTTCCGTCCGCATCCCAGAAGTGCGGGCCTTCGGCCCTGGTGATGAAACGCGGCGTGCCGCCGACCGAGCGGAATGCGCGCACTGGCGAGTTCACGCCGCCGGGGGTGCTTTTCTGCGCACGTGCGAACAGGATATCGTTATTGGACACGGGAACCTCTCTCGATGAAGTGTTTTGCTTATTCGTTGGCAGCGCCGGCATCGGGCTCGCGCGCCCAGAAGTAACGGTCCGGCACCAGCTTGCCCATGCCGAGCCGCTGCGCATGCGTGAGCGCGGCATTGGTGAATTCTTCGGCCTCGAACACCGCCTCCGGCACGTCGAGGCCATTGGCCAGCATCGCGGCAATCGTCGCCGACACCGTATTGCCGGCGCCGATGAAAGGCCCGGCCTGCCGCTGCCAGCTGTCGCTGCGCACCACGCCTTCGCTGCCGTACAGCACGTTGCTGACGTCATGCGCATCGCCCGGCGTGCCGGTGACGAACACGAACTCGCAGCCGAACTCGATCAGCTGCAGCGCATCGACCTCGAGCAGGCCTTCTTCGCTCGCCTCGCGCCAGGTCTCGGCCAGCCGCGACAGTTCGTCGGCCGACACCTGAAGCAGCGTGGTCTGCGGCACCAGCAGCTCGCGCATCGCCAGCAGCACTTCCTCGTCGATGTCCTGCTCCGGCAGCGTGGTGGAGAAAGGGTCGAGCACCAGCGGGATGTCCGGATAGTCGGACACGATCTCGGCGATCACTGATATCGATTCGATGCTGCCGACGTAGCCGACCTTGAAGGCGGACACCGGCATGTCCTCGAGCAGCAGGCGCGCCTGGTCGGCCACCCAGTCGGGGTCGACCGGCTGTATGTCTTCGGTGCCGGTGGTGTCGCCGATCGACAGCGCGGTGATCACCGATAGGCCGTGGCAGCCCATCGCGGCGAAAGCGGCGAGGTCGGCCTGTATGCCGATCGCCCCGACCGGGTCGGCAATGCCGAAGGTCAGCACGAGCGGTGAAGATTGGATTTGCACAGGGAAAGCATTAAGATAGCTGATTGTGCATTTTACTTTAAGGGCTGTACCGTGAGTGATAACAAGACAACCGAGCAAGAATTCAAGACCTGGATGTGCCTGATCTGCGGCTGGGTCTATGACGAGGCGGCCGGCCTGCCCGAAGAAGGTATCGCGCCGGGCACGCGCTGGGACGACGTGCCGATGAACTGGACCTGCCCCGAGTGCGGCGCGCGCAAGGAAGATTTCGAGATGGTTGCCATCTGATTTTCAGAAAGCACTGATCTCTTCAAGAGCGAATGACGGCTACTTGTTCGTCATTCGCCATCCCAATGCAGTGCCCTGCGACAGAATCTGCGCGCTGCCTCCTTCGATCTGTCGTTAAAACACCGACACTGAACGAAGTTTGATTTTTCATTGTTTTAACTAGTTGCTCTTTTTGTTACAGTCCGCGCCGTTCCTTGAACAAGTTCAACGGAGGCGCGAGGGTGGCGACGCAAGAAGGGCCGACGATACTGGTCATCGATGACAGCAGCACGATACGTCGCTCTGCTGAAATCTTTCTTTCGCAGGCGGGCTATCCGGTCATTCTGGCCGAGGACGGCTTCGAGGCGCTCGGCAAGATCGTCGAGCACCGGCCCGCGCTGATCTTCTGCGACATCCTGATGCCGAGGCTGGACGGGTTCCAGACTTGCGCGCTGGTGCGCCAGAGCCCTTCCTGTTCGGCCATTCCGGTCGTGATGCTGTCCTCGCGCGACGGCGTGTTCGATCGCGCGCGCGGCCTCATGGCCGGCGCCTCCGCTTACCTCACCAAGCCTTTCACCAAAGACAGCCTGCTGCAGGCGGTGCGCGCGCACGCGCTCGCGCCGCGTGCGGCGGCCTGACCACCCAACCTCCCACCGAGCCTGCGACCCATGCCGATCAAGCACATCCTCGTCGTCGATGATTCGCCCACCGAGCGTCATTTCCTGACCGACTTGCTGAGCCGACATGGCTACAGCGTCAGCGCTGCCGATAGCGCGGAAGCGGCGATGCTGCAGATCCGTGCCCATCCGCCGCAACTGATCCTGATGGACGTGGTGATGCCGGGACTGAACGGCTTCCATGCCACGCGCGAGATCTCGAAGGACCCGGCGATGCGCAACGTGCCCATCATCATCTGCAGCAGCAAGCACCAGGAAACCGACCGCATCTGGGGCCTGCGGCAGGGCGCGCGCGAGTATCTCGTCAAGCCGGTCGACCCCGACCTGCTGCTGCAGAAGATCGCCGCGCTGTCGCGTTCGGCCGCCTGAGCCTCATGCGCGACACGTCGACGCCCGGGCAGCGCTCGCTGCAGGAATTCCAGCAGCAGCTGTCGCTGCGCATGCAGCAGGCGCGCAGCGCGCATGCGTCGTCGCAGGCCTGCCTTGCGGTCACGACCGGCGTGCGGCGCTGGCTGTTCGAGCTGGCGCACACCGCGGAGATGCTGCCGCTGGCTGGCCTCACGCCGGTGCCTTTCACGCGCCCGTGGTTTCTCGGCCTGATCAACCACCGCAGCCAGCTGACCGGCGTGATCGACCTCGACGCCTTTTCCGGCGCGTTGCCAGCGTCGTGGCAGGCCGGCGACCGCGTGCTCGCGCTGTCGCCGGCATTGCCGCTGCGCTGCGCGATCCGCGTCACGCAAGCGCCGGCCGTGGTCGATCGCGCGCGCTTGCGTCCGGCAGCAAGCGATCCGGCGCATGCGGCGTGGTGTCCGCAATCCTTCATCGATGCCGCCGGCTTGCGCTGGGACAGTGTCGACCTTCCGGCGCTGATGGCAACGCCGTCTTTCGTTGATATCGCACGGCGTTGAGCGCCGGCTTTTTTCCGGAGTCATGCATGGATCCAGAGAGCCCGAATGAACTGACGACCCTGGCCAGGCGACGCCCGCATGCGCGGCTGCGCGAATGGCTGGCGCGCTGGCAGCGCGAATGGCGCTGGCCCGAATTCGCCAGCCTGTGCGGAGCGGCGCTGCTGCGGCGCTGGTCGCTGCCGGGCAGCCTGCGCACGCTGCAGGTCGCGCTGGCGATCTCGCTGGTCGCGCTGGCTGCGCTGGCCTGGCTGTACGCCGACGTCACCGTCACCGCGTCGGTGAAGACGCAGATGGCCGGCGAACTGGTGATGCACTCGCAGCGGCTCGGCAAGGCCGCGCCGAATGCGATACAGGGCAACCGGGACGCGTTCCGCCAGCTCGCGCAGAGCCGCACTGAGATCAACCGCGCGCTCGAGGTGCTGGCCAATGGCGGCGACTGGCACGGGCATGCGCTGCCGCGCGCCGACCCCGAACTGGCCGCGCGGCTGGCGACGATACGCCATGCATGGCAGCGCTCCGGGCAGTCGGCCGCGCAGCTGCTCGCACTCGAAAAACAGCTGACCGGCTTTCGCGGCACGCTGCAGGAGCTCAACACGATGAACCCGGTGCTGCTGGAGCTGGCCGAACAGGTCGCGACCCTGCAGGCGCATAGCGGCGCGACGCCGCGCGAGATCGCCGCCGCCGGCCAGCTGGTGATGCTCACGCAGCGACTCGGAAAAAGCGCCAACGAATTCCTGACGCCGGACGGCATCAACCAGGACACCGCCTTCCTGCTCGGCCGCGATGCCGGCACCTTCGAGGACATCGTCAACGGCTTCCTCGACGGCAGCCCGATGCTGCGGCTGCCGGCCACGGCGAACGCCGACGCACGCGGCCGGCTCGCCGAGCTGCGCACCCAGTTCGCCACCTACCACCAGGAGCTGTCCGGCATCCTTGGCAACCTGAAGCACTTCATCGCGGCCAAGGAAGCCGAGCGGCGCATCTTCGCCGACAACGAGGCGCTGCGCGAGAGCCTGCTCGAGCTGCAGGAAGCCTATCGCGGCAGCGAGAGCGGCGGATGGATGCGCTGGGCGCTGGCGTCGATTGCGCTGCTCGCGCTGCTGCTGGGCGTGCTGGTCGCCGCGCTGCAGCTGCATCACAGCCGCCAGCGCGCGCTGGGTTCGGAACGCGCGCGCGTGCAGGCCGAGCAGCAAAGGCAGAAGGCGCTGGCCGACGAGGAGGAGGCGCGCCGCCTGAACCAGCAGAACCAGGCCGCGATCCTGCGGCTGATGAACGAGCTGCAGGAAGTGGCCGAGGGCAACCTGACCGTGCACGCGACCGTGTCCGAGGACATCACCGGCGCGATCGCCGACTCGGTCAACTTCACGCTCGACGAATTGCGCCGCCTGCTCGGCAAGGTGCGCGGCACTGCACGGAAAGTCGCGGGATCGTGCGCGACCGCGCAGGGCATCTCGGGCGACCTGCTCGAACTGGCCGCGCGGCAGTCGCAGGAGATACAGCAGACCGGGCAGGCGGTGCTGCAGATGACGCAGCAGATCCATCAGGTCTCGCGCGCGGCCAGCGAATCGGCCGACGTTGCGCAGGCGTCGGTGAATGCGGCCGCGCAGGGCGAGGGCGCGGTGCAGGATGCGATCGCGAGCATGCAGCAGCTGCGCGAGCAGATGCAGGAAAGCTCGAAGCGCATCAAGCGGCTCGGCGACTCGTCGCTCGAGATCGGCGACATCATCGACCTGATCACCGGCATCACCGAGCAGACGCAGGTGCTGGCGCTGAACGCCGCGATACAGGCGGCCTCGGCCGGCGAGGCCGGGCGCGGCTTTGCGGTGGTGGCCGAGGAAGTGCAGCGGCTCGCCGAGCGCTGCGGCGACGCCGCGCGGCAGATCGCCCAGCTGGTCAAGACCGTGCAGGTCGATGCACAGGAGGCGGTGGCGGCGATGGAGCGCTCGACGCAGCGCGTGGTCGATGGCGCGCGGCGTTCGGATGCGGCCGGCTCGGCGCTGGCCGAGATACGCCGCATCTCGCATCACCTGGCCGACCTGATTCGCGGCATCTCGGCAGCGGCCGGCGAGCAGACCACGCTGGCCGACCATGTCGCGCACAACATCGACAGCATCCTGACCGTCACCGAGCACACGCGGCAAGGCACGCAGATGACCGCGTCATCGGTGCGTGAACTGGCTGCGCTGGCCAATGAGCTTGGCGGCGCGATCGATCGCTTCCGCATCGAAGCCTGACGCGGGCCATCAACCATGCCGTTCCATGCCGAGCCGAGCGCGCAGGCCTGCGCCAGCCTGCGTGCGCTGGCCGACGAAATCCTGCGCAGCATCGCCGAGGTCGTGCGCGTACTGGATACGCTCGCCGTTCCCGAGGCCGATCCCTCGGCCGAAGTGCGGCTGGCCGAGGCTGAAGGCTATCTGTCCGAGGTGCAAGGCGCGCTGGTCCTGATCGACCAGCCGGGACTCGCGGCACTGGCGCAGTTGCTGCTTACGCAGTTGCCGGCTTGCGCGCCTGCCGGCGCCGTGCAGGCTGCGCAAGCCGCCGGCGCTGCGCGCCGCGTCCGGCAAGTGATGCAAGCGGCGCTGGACGCCCTGCTGAGCGGCCGCAGGCCGATGGCTGGCGAGTTGCTCGCGTGCTGGCAGCGCGTGGCTGCACTCGGCAGTGCGTGCGAGCTGCATCCATCCGAGCTGGTATCTCTGGCGGCGTGCGCGGACGTCGTTCCGGCACTGCCGCCTTTGCCGGCACGGGCACTGCCGCCGGACGCTTCCGAGCAGGCCCTGCTGTCCTTCCTGCGCGCGCAGCATGACAGCCAGCGCAGCGATGCCGCGCAGCGCATTGCCGAGGTGCTTGCGCACGCGTGTGCGCAGGCAAGCGATGCCGACGAATGCGCGCGCTGGCGCGCGCTGCAGGGCTATTTCGTCGAGTTCGCGCAATCCCATGGCGATACGGAGCGCGCGAAAAAAATCGTCGCATCGACCGCGCGCGCACTGCGCCGTGTCGGGCACGGCAGAACGGCGCTCGCGGCCGCGGCGCGCGCTGCCCTGTTCGAGCTTGCGCGGCAGGACTGCCGCAGCGACGAGGCGCGCCAAGTCGCGCGCCTGTTCGATCTGCACGGGCAATTCGCAGCGAAGGACGGCGGTGGCCCCGAAGCGACAATCGCCGATGAATCCGCGCTTGCCTTTGCAGCGCAAGTCACTGCCACGATTGCGGCCATCGAAAACGATCCTGACGGCTTGCTCGATCCCGGACGCTGGATCGCGCTGGCTGACGCCGCGCAGAGCAGCGCGCTGCTTGTGCCGCTTGCCGAACCGCTGCGGCACATCGCGTCGCGGCTGGCCGGGCACGCGACAGCCTCGCGTGAAGCGCTGGCCGCGGCCTTGCTGTGCGTGCAGGCCTGCGCGGCCATGGGCGAGTGCCGCAGCCATCGGATCTGCGCGCTCGCCGATGCGCTGCGCAAACGCGATGACGCGCGCAGCCTGTCGCGCATGAAGGCCTGGACCCGGCAGGCGGGCGCGCACCGGCTGATGCTCGACCTGTCGGCGACGCTGCGCTCCGAGATGGCGGCAGCCGAGCAGGTGCTCGACGCGGGCAGCGACACCCGCGCTGCCCGCGTGGCCGCTGTCGCCATGCTGGCAAACATTGCCGGTACGCTGCAGATGCTGGCGGCGGAGGAAGAGCGTGACGCCGTGCTCGCGCTGCGGTCGCGTATCGTGGCAGCGGACGGCCCCGGCGCCGGTATCGACGACGAGATCGCACGCCAGTGGGTGCGGATGCAGGAATCTTTCATGCTGCTGCCGTGGCGCTGGCAAGGGACGATGGATGAGCCGGTGGAGCAGCAGCTACATGAGCCGGCAGATGAACCGGCAGATGAGCAGGTAGGTGAGCCGATCGTTGAGCAGCTGGATGAGCCTGCCGACGAACTGTCCGACGAGCCTGCGGCAACAGCCATCGACGCCGCACCTTCGCTGATCGTCGACGAAGGATGCGACAGCCTGGATGCAATCTTCATCAGCGAGGCTTCGGCGTTGCTGAGCGCGTTGCGCGCGCATGCCGACACTGCCGACCCGGCAGTGCTGGTGCACGCGGCGCACACGCTGGCCGGCTGCTCGTCCACTGTCGGTGCGGCCGGCATCGCTGAACTGGCACTGGCGCTGGAGCACGTGGCTGCGCATGAGCAGGCGCTTGCGCCCGCACTGCTGCGCGCGACGCTGGATGCCATCGATGCCATGCTCGCGGAATTCGCGGCCACCGGCCGTTGCAGCGCCAACGCGCAGCTCATCGCGCAGTGGCGCGCGAGCGCCGCGGAGCAGGCAGACGTCGAAGCGTACGGGCCATGCGCCGAGCCGCCCACCGGGATCGATGACGAAGCAAGCATGGAACCCACGCAAGCGCTGGAGCCCGCGCGCGCGCCTTCGCTTTTGGTCAGCGAGGAGGTCGATGAAAGCCGCGCAGCTCACGCAAACGACACAGCCGACACCCCGCACGATGGCGAAGCGGAGCTGCTGGCCATTTTCAACGAAGAGGCGGCCGACCTGTTGCCGCAGGTCGAGCAGGCCGTGCGCGCGTGGCAGCGACGGCCGGACGACCGCGAACAGCCGGCGCAACTGCTGCGGGTGCTGCATACGCTCAAGGGCAGCGCGCGGATGGCGGGCCGGCATGAACTTGGCGAGGACTTCCATCAGGCCGAGGCCGAGATCGGCGCGCTGGCGCAGCAAGCGCCGCCGGCAGTCGCTTCGCAGCTGCCCGCGCTGCTGGAGCGCGTGGATCGCTGGCTGCAGGCGACATCGGGGACGCCTTCAAAGCCCGTCGCAAAGTCCCAAGCCGATGTCGGCGATCCTGTCGCAGCGCCCGCAGCGGCGCAGCAAACGGAGACACCGTCCACGCTGTTGCGGGTGCGCGCCGATCGGCTCGCGCAGTTCGCCGATTCAAGCGCCGAGATCTGGATCGGCAACGCGCGCATCCGCGAAGGCCTGCAGGAGCAGCGGCGCGCGGTGGCCGACCTGTCCGACGACCTCGCCCGCCTGCGCTCGCAGTTGCGCGAGCTCGAGATCGAGGCCGAGTCACGCATCCTGTCGCGCGCGGCGCAGGGAAGCTCGGCCGACTTCGATCCGCTCGAGTTCGACCGTTACACCCGGCTGCACGAACTGACGCGGATGATGGCCGAGAGCATCACTGACATCGCCGGCGTGCAGCGCGCGCTGGTGCGGCAGGTCGAGGGACTGGGCGCTGCCGCGTCCGCGCAGGCGCGCGACCTGCGCCGGCAGCAGGCCGAGCTGCAGGCGCTGCGCTCGCAAGCCTTGCAGTCGGTCGACGCGCGGCTGAGGCACTTGCTGCGGCAGGCGTCGCGCGAAGCCGGGCGCGACACCGAGCTGGTGCTCGACGGCGGCCAGGTCGAGATCGAGCGCGGCCTGCTCGACCGCCTGCTGGGCCCGCTCGAGCACCTGCTGCGCAACGCGGTCGTGCACGGCATCGAGCCGCCGGACGAGCGCGAGCGATGCGGCAAGCCGCGTACCGGCAAGGTCACGCTGGCCGCGTCGCAGGCTGGCAACGAGCTGCGGCTGACGCTGTCCGACGATGGCCGGGGCATTGATGCCGAGCGCATACGCGAGCGCGCGCTGGCCGTCGGCCTGCTGCGCGAACCAGATGCGCCGGATGCGCGCGCGCTGGCCGCGCTGATCTTCGCGCCCGGCTTTTCAACCGCCAGTGAAGTCACTGCGCTGTCCGGTCGCGGCATCGGCATGGATGCGGTGCGCGTCGAGCTGCAGGCGCTTGGCGGGCGCATCGACGTCGACAGCGAGCCGGGCCGTGGCTGCCGCTTCACGATCAGGCTGCCGGCCTCGCTGGCCAGCGTGCAGGTGATCCTCGCCAGTGCCGGCCGCTGGCGCATTGCGTTGCCGGCAAGCTTGCTGCAACGGGTTCTGCAGCTCGATCCCGTCCTCATCAAGCGCGGCGATGACGGCGGCCAGATCGACTGGCAGGGCGGCACGGTACGCTTGCTCCATCTCGGCGTCGCGCTCGGCGATGCAGTCCCGCAATCCGTCGCCGCGCGCGTGCCGGTGGCGGTGTTGCGCGACGGCGAGCATCTGCTGGCGGTGCAACTCGATGCCATCGACGGGCAGCGTGAAGTGATCGTCAAGCATCCCGGCGCGCAGCTGGCGCAGGTGCCGGGACTGGCCGGCGCGACCGTGCTGGGCGATGGCGGCATCGCGCTGGTCATTGATCCGTTCCGTCTGCCGGCGATTGCACTGCCGGCATCGCCGCTGGTCGAAGAGAGGCGCGCGCCGCTGGTGCTGGTCGTCGATGATTCGCTGACGGTGCGCCGCGCCAGCCAGCGGCTGCTCGAGCGCCATGGCTATGCGGTGGCGCTGGCGCGTGACGGCCTCGAGGCGCTCGAGCAATTGCAGCAGCAGCAACCGGCCGCCGTGCTGCTCGACATCGAGATGCCGCGCATGGATGGTTTCGAGCTGCTCGCCGCGTTGCGCGACGATGCGCGCCTGCGTTCGTTGCCGGTAGTGATGATCACGTCGCGCATTGCAGAAAGACACCGCGAGCGTGCGGCGACGCTGGGTGCGACTGCGTACATGGGCAAGCCGTATGACGAAGAGGCGCTGCTGGCCCTGCTGGCGGATGTCTGTGCAGCGCAGGCCGCTGCCTGACGCGTCCCTGTTTCCTCAAGCGTGGGGGAGTCACGATGAAGGTCGAATGGAAGAGCAACCGCAGGCACAAGGGGCTGAGCCGGCCGCATGACATGGTGGCGCTGGTGCTGCAGGGCGGCGGCGCGCTCGGCGCGTACCAGGCCGGCGCGTTCGAGGAACTGTCCGGCACCGACTACCAGCCCGACTGGCTGGTCGGCGTGTCGATCGGCGCGATCAATGACGCGATCATCGCGGGCAACACACCGGCGCGGCGCGTCGAAAAGCTGACCGAATTCTGGAATTTGGTGTCGTCCGGCATTCCGCAATACGGCGACCCGACCTCAGTGATGCCCTGGCTGCGCGCATTGACGGAAAACCTCGAGCAGCGCAGCGCGCTGAACCAGTTCAGCGCGTGGCACGCGGCCTGGCTTGGCATTCCCGGCTTCTTCAAGCCGCGCGTGCCGCCGCCGCCCTTCCAGCCGTCGGGCACGCCGGGCGCGCTGAGCCTGTACGACACCTCGCCGCTGCGCGACACGCTGGAGTCGCTGATCGATTTCGATCTGGTCAATGACGGCGAGATACGGCTGTCGCTGGGCGCGGTGAATGTCAGGACCGGCAATTCGCATTACTTCGACAACCGCGAGACGCGCATCGGCCCGGAGCACGTGATGGCCAGCGGCGCGCTGCCGCCGTCCTTCCCGCCGGTGCTCATCGATGACGAGATGTGGTGGGACGGCGGGATCCTGTCGAACACGCCCTTGCAGCATGTGCTCGACATGCGCGACGACGATTGCTGCATGCTGACCTTCCAGATCGACCTGTTCAATGCGCACGGGGACTTGCCGCGCAATTTCGACGAGGTGCTGAAGCGGCAGAAGGACATCCTGTATTCGAGCCGCACCCGTTATACCAGCAACATGGTGACCGAGCTGACCAATACGCGGCGCGCGATCACGGACCTGCTCGCGAAGCTGCCGAAGCACCTGCTCGACGATCCGGAGGTGGTGCACCTGAAGGATTTCGCCGAAGTCGCGCCTTTCGACATCGTGCACCTGATCTACCGCCAGAGCCCGTTCGACCACGAGTCGCTCGATTACGAATTCTCGCGCGAGACCATGCGCGAGCGCTGGGATGCGGGCCGGCGCGACATGCACGACACGATCACGCATCCGGACTGGTTGAAGCGCTCGGGACGCGATGAAGGCGCGACGCAGTACGACCTGGCGCGGCACAGCCGGCCGGTGGACGAGGTGGCGAAGTGAGGTGGTGAGGGTGGGTTTGGCCTGCGGCCCTGCCCACCAGAAAATCATCCCGCCTTTTTCACCACCTCATAGCGTTCCAGCGTCCGCTTGCGCGCCTCGTCATGCGCCACCACTGGCCGTGGATAATCCTTGCCGAGCGCAATGCCGGCCATCTGCAGCGTCATCGCCGGCGCGGTCCACGGCGCGTGGATGTGTTTCGCATCCAGTTTCGCCAGCTGCGGCAAGTAGCGCTTGATGAACTTGCCCTCGGCGTCGAATTTCTCCGACTGCGTGACCGGATTGAAGATGCGGAAGTAAGGCTGCGCATCGCAGCCGGACGACGACGCCCACTGCCAGCCGCCGTTATTCGCCGACAGGTCGAAGTCATTCAGCATGCGCGCGAAATACGCCTCGCCGCGCCGCCAGTCTATGCCGAGGTCCTTGATCAGGAAGCAGGCGGTCACCATGCGCAGCCGGTTGTGCATGTAGCCGCTGCGATTGAGCTGCAGCATCGCGGCATCGACCAGCGGGTAGCCGGTGCGTCCCTCGCACCATGCGGCGAACAGCTCGTCCGCCTGCGCGCCTTCTTCCCATTCGATGCGGTCATAGTCGGCCTTGAACGACGCGCCGTCGGCCACTTGCGGATGATGGTGCAGGATCATGAAGTAGAAGTCGCGCCACACCAGCTCCGCCAGCCACACTGCCGCGCCTTCGCCGCCGGTACCCGACTGTATCGCGTCCATCGCATGCCGCGCCAGCGCACGTATCGACACGGTGCCGAAGCGCAGGTGCACCGACAGGTAGGACGGGCCCTTCACCGACGGGTAGTCGCGCGTGCTGCCGTAGCGGCCCAGTCGCGGCAGGAAATCGTCCAGCAGCTGCTGCCCGCCGCTCATGCCGGTCGGTATCAGCAGCGCGCCGAAGTCCACCTGGTCGAAGCCGAGCTGCGCGAGCGTGGGCATCGTCGGCGCAGGTGACGGCGATGCGAATTGTCCGGGTTGCGGCGTGCAGTCGAAATGCGGTATCACCCCGCTGTCGAGCCCGCCGGACGGCAGCTGGAATTTTTTCAGCCATGCATTCTTGTACGGCGTGAACACCGAGAACGGTTTGGCCGACAGCGACAGTACCTCGTCCTTCTCGAAGATCACCTGGTCCTTGGTGCTGAAGAACTGGCGCCCGTCCTTCGACAGCGCATCGGCTACTGCGCGGTCGCGCGCGATCGCCGACGGCTCGTAGTCGTGGTTGCAGAACACCGCGTCGACGCCGAGTTCCTGCGCCATCTGCGGCAGCGCGTCGGCCGCGCGCGCATGCCGCACCAGCAGCCCGCCGCCGTGTCGCCTCAGTTCGGCGTCCAGCTGGAGCAGGGCGGCGTGGATGAAGGCGACGCGGCGGTCTGTCGTGCCGTGCGCGAGCAGCGGGTCGAGGATGTCCTTGTCAAAAATGAAAACGCAGAACACCTGCCGGGCCGAGGCCAGCGCGTGGTGCAGCGCTGCATGGTCGAAGCTGCGCAGGTCGCGCCGGAACCAGACCAGCGCGCGGTCGAATTTTTTCATTGTGATGGCTCAGCAGTGATGCAATGCGGGAAGTGCGCAGTGTAACGGCGCTTCGGCGGGAACGTGCAATGCTGCTAAAATGCGAGCCATGGCCAAGCAAGGCAAGTCGCAATCCCCCGAGACCTCCGCCCGTCGCGCGGAAGGCACCGATTTTTCCCTGAACCTCCCCGAGTTGCAGCTCGCCGATCACTTCCTGATCGCGATGCCGTCCATGCTCGACCCGGTGTTCGGCGGCACCGTCGTTTACGTCTGCGAGCATACCGCCGATGGCGCGCTCGGCATGATCATCAACCGTCCGACCGACATGACCATGGGCGTGCTGTTCGAGCGGCTCGAGCTGTCGCTGGAGATCGGCCCGCATGGCGAGTCGCGTTCCGGCAAGCCGGTGATGTTCGGCGGCCCGGTGCAGGTCGAGCGTGGCTTCGTGCTGCACGCGCCGGACGACAACTACAGCTCTTCGCTGGTCGTCTCCGAGCAGGTCGCGCTGACCACCTCGCGCGACGTGCTCGAGGCGGTCGCCGCCGGCCGCGGGCCGGAGCGACTGATCGTCACGCTCGGCTGCGCCGGCTGGAGCGCCGGGCAGATCGAGGACGAGATCCTGCGCAACGGCTGGCTGACCGTGAAGGCCGACCCGGCCGTGCTGTTCGACACGCCGGTCGAGGAGCGCTTCTCGGCGGCGATGCAATTGCTCGGCATCGATCCGACGGATCTGGCGGGAGAAGCCGGCCATGCGTGAGGATGTTCCTCGCGCATGAGTACAGTCATCGCATTCGATTTCGGCCTCAAGCGCATCGGCGTCGCGGTCGGCAACACCTTGCTGAGGCAGGCCACGCCGCTGGCGGTGATAGAGCAGCCCACCAATGACGGCAAGTTCGCTGCGATCGGCAACGTGCTGCACGAATGGCAGCCGGACAGGCTGGTGGTCGGCCTGCCGCTGCATCCGGATGGCGCGGAACATGAAATGAGCGTGCGCTGCCGCCGCTTCGCGAACCAGCTGCATGGCCGATATGGAATTCCTGCGGTGCTCGTCGACGAGCGCTACACGTCTGCGGTGCTGGACCAGCAGCGCGGCCAGCATGTCGACAGCGAGGCCGCGGCACTGATACTCCAACAATACTTTGACCAACATGATCCATCCTGAACTCGACGCCGAGTCGCTGTACGAGCAACTGGAAACCAGGGTGCTGTCCGCGCTGAAGGGCACCGACAAGCTGGCCGTGGTCGGCATCTACTCCGGCGGCGCGTGGCTGGCGGAGCGCCTCGCGAAGAAGCTCGGCGTGGCCGACATCGGCTATGTCGACGTGTCCTTCTACCGCGACGACGTGGCCGAGCGCGGCCTGTCGGCCGAAGTGAAGCCGAGCCAGGTAGCGTTCGATGTCGATGGCGCCACCATCCTGCTGGTCGACGACGTGCTCTACACCGGCCGCACCACGCGCGCCGCGATCAACACGCTGTTCGACTATGGCCGTCCGGCGAAGATCATGCTCGCGGCGCTGGTCGACCGTGGCGGCCGCGAGCTGCCGGTCGCGGCCGACTTCGTCGCACAATCCGTTACGCTGGCAGACAAAGAGCTGCTGGTTTTGCAGAAGGCCGACGACGGCCGACTTTCACTGACGATAGACCATGCATAACCCGCAACTGAACAAGCACGGCGAGCTGCAGCACCTGATCACCCTCGAGGGGCTGCCGAAGGCCATCATCAACCGCATCCTCGACACCGCCGCCTCGTTCGTCAGCGTCAGCGACCGCGAAGTGAAGAAGGTGCCGCTGATGCGCGGCAAGAGCGTGTTCAACCTGTTCTTCGAGAACTCCACGCGCACCCGCACCACTTTCGAGATCGCGTCCAAGCGCCTGTCGGCCGACGTGATCAACCTGAACATCTCTGCCTCGTCGACCGCGAAGGGCGAGTCGCTGCTCGACACCATCGACAACCTGTCCGCGATGCACGCCGACATGTTCGTGGTGCGCCACTCGCAGTCCGGCGCGCCCTACCTGATCGCGAAGCACCTGACCGAGACCGGGCAGGACCATGTGCACGTCGTGAACGCCGGCGACGGCCGCCATGCGCACCCGACGCAGGGCCTGCTCGACATGTACACGATCCGTCACTACAAGAAGGACTTCAGCAACCTGACGGTGGCCATCGTCGGCGACATCCTGCACAGCCGCGTCGCGCGCTCCGACATCCACGGCCTGACCACGCTGGGCGTGCCCGAGGTGCGCGCGATCGGCCCGCGCACGCTGCTGCCGGGCGGGCTGGAGCAGATGGGCGTGCGCGTGTTCACCGACATGAACGAAGGCCTGAAGGGCGTCGACGTGATCATCATGCTGCGCCTGCAGAACGAGCGCATGACCGGCGCGCTGCTGCCGTCGGCGCAGGAATACTTCAAGAGCTATGGCCTGACGCCGGAGCGCCTCGCGCTGGCCAAGCCGGACGCGATCGTGATGCACCCGGGGCCGATGAACCGCGGCGTCGAGATCGATTCGGCGGTGGCCGATGGCGCGCAGGCCGTGATCCTGCCGCAGGTGACCTTCGGCATTGCGGTACGGATGGCGGTGATGAGCATGCTGGCGTCGGCATGACGGGCGGGACAAGAACGAAGATGAATATCGAGATCAAGAATGGCCGCGTGATCGATCCGGCGAACAAGATCGATGCAGTGCAGGATGTGTACATCGCCGACGGGAAAATTGCCGCGATCGGCAGCAAGCCCGCCGGCTTCGAGGCGCAGCAGGTGATCGACGCCAGTGGCCTCGTAGTCGCGCCGGGGCTGGTCGACCTGTCGGCGCGATTGCGCGAGCCCGGCTATGAATACAAGGCGACGCTGGAATCGGAACTCGACGCGGCGATCGCCGGCGGCGTGACCAGTCTCTTGTGCCCGCCCGACACCGACCCGGTGCTCGACGAGCCGGGCCTGGTCGAGATGCTGGTGCATCGCGCGCGCCTGCTGAACCAGTCGCATGTGTATCCGCTCGGTGCGCTCACCGTCGGACTGAAGGGCAAGGAGCTGACCGAGATGGCCGAGCTGACCGAGGCCGGCTGCGTCGGCTTCGCGCAGGCCGAGGAGACGATTCAGGACAGCACCCTGCTGCTGCCCGCCATGCAGTACGCGAAGACCTTCGGCTACACCGTATGGCTGCGCCCGCAGGATCCGCACCTCGGCAAGGGCGGCGTCGCGCACAGCGGCCCGCTGGCGTCGCGGCTCGGCCTGTCCGGCGTGCCGGTGATCAGCGAGACCATTGCGCTGCACACGATCTTCGAGCTGATGCGCACGACCGGCGCGCGCGTGCACATCTGCCGCATCTCGTCGGCCGACGGCATCGCGCTGGTGCGTGCGGCGCGCGCCGAAGGCCTGCCGGTCAGCTGCGACGTGGGCGCGCACCACCTGCACCTGACCGACAACGACATCGGCTTCTTCGATCCGAACGCGCGGCTCACGCCGCCGCTGCGCAGCCAGCGCGACCGCGACGCGATCCGCGCCGCGGTGCTCGACGGCACCATCGATGCGATCTGTTCCGACCACACGCCGCTCGACGACGAAGAGAAACTGCTGCCGTTCGGCGAGGCCTCGCCCGGTGCGACGGGTCTCGAGCTGCTGCTGTCGCTGGCGGTGAAGTGGGCCGACGAAGCGGCGGGCAAGGAAGGGTTGCCGATGGCGATCGCCCGCGTCAGCTGCGACGCGGCGCGCATCGCCGGCATCGACGCGGGCACGCTGACGGTCGGCGGCGTCGCCGACCTGTGCGTGTTCGATCCGCACGCGCGCTGGAAGGTCGAAGCGGCCGCGCTGCGCAGCCAGGGCCGGCATACGCCTTTCATGGGCTATAAACAACAAGCGCAGGTCAGGCACACCATCGTGTCCGGCCGTCTCGCGTTTTCCCGCTGACGATGCCCGTGTTCGGACTCGCACGGCTGGCCGTGCATCTGGTGGTGGGCCTGCTGAAGGTCGCGCTGTTGTTCCCTTTCCTCGGAACGGAAGGGCGCGACCGCCGCGTGCAGCGCTGGTCGCGGCAGCTGGTGACGATCTGCGGCGTGACCATGCGCTTCGATGAAGCGCTGCAGCCGCATGCCGCGTCGCCGGCGCTGATCATCTGCAACCACATCTCGTGGCTCGACATCTTCGTGATCAACACGCTGCATCCTTGCCGCTTCGTCGCGAAATCGGATATCCGCAGCTGGCCGTTGATAGGGTGGCTGTGCGAACACACCGGCACCATCTTCATCGCGCGCGGCAAGGCGCGCGACGTGCGGCGCATCTACGAAGGGCTGGTGAAGAGCATCCATGACGGCGAGCGCGTCGCGTTCTTCCCCGAGGGCACGACCGCGCCACAGGGCACGGTGCTGCCTTTCCACGCCAACCTGTTCGAGGCGGCGATCGAGGCCGAAGTGCCGGTGCAGCCGTATGCGATCCGCTATGTCGATGCCGACGGCAGCCTGCATACGTCGGCCGACTTCATCGGCGAGATGACCTTTGTCGAGAGCGTGATCGCGATCATGAAGAGCGGCGGGATGACGGCGGAGCTGGTACGGCTGCCTGCGATCGGCACCGAGGGCGCGCACCGGCGCGAGCTGGCGACGGCCGCACGCGATGCAATTGCAGTGGCGCTGCTACCTAGCCCGGTTGCTGATGCTGCCGGCAATCCACCTGCAGCAGCAATCGATCCGACAGCCGCATCGCGCTGAGCTTGCCGCCCCACACGCAGCCGCTGTCGAGCCCGATCAGCTTCTCGCGCTGCACGACGCCCAGCGTCGACCAGTGCCCGAACACCACCGGCACGTCGGCGGTGCGTCGTCCTGCCACGTCGAACCATGGCAGGTAACCCGCCGGCGCATTGCCCAGGCCTTCCTTGGTCGCGAATTCCATCTGGCCGTCCGCGCTGCAGAAGCGCAGGCGCGTCATCGCGTTCACGATGCAGCGCAGACGGTCCCTGCCTTGCAGCGCGTCGTTCCAGCGTGTGGGCTCGTTGCCATACATCGTGTGCAGGAAGTCGGCCCAGTCGGCGGACTGCAGCTGCGCTTCGACCTCGGCCGACAGCGCGATCGCCTGCGCCGTTGTCCACTGCGGCAGCACGCCCGCGTGCACGACGAGATGGCCGGCGGCCATCAGCGCCAATGGCTGGCGGCGCAGCCAGTCGAGCAGTTCGTCGCAGTCGGGCGCGTCAAGAATGTCATTGATCGTGTCGCTGCGGCCCGGCGCGCGCACGCCGTGGGACACCGCCAGCAAATGCAGGTCATGGTTGCCGAGCACGGTGCGTGCGCGATCGCCCATGCCCTTCACCAGCCGCAGCGTGCGCAGCGACTCCGGACCCCGGTTCACCAGGTCGCCGACGAACACGAATTGCGCGCCGGGCGACACCGCGTCGATGTGCGCGAGCAGGCGCTCCAGCTCCGCCGCACAGCCCTGCAAATCGCCGATCGCAAAAGTGTCCATTTTCATTTGAAAATACGTAACAGCCGCCATTGTAGTTTTTGCAGCGGACAGTAGCCACTCGCGTAAAATGCCGGCAGTTTTCCTGCGTAATGCATTACCGAACTTGCAAGGACTCGCATGATCCTCGTCACTGGCGGCGCCGGTTTCATCGGTTCAAATTTCGTGCTGGACTGGCTGGGGGTCGCCGATGAGCCTGTCGTCAATCTCGACAAGCTGACCTACGCCGGCAATCCGGACAACCTCGCATCGCTGCAGGGAGATGCGCGCCACATTTTCGTCCACGGCGACATCGGCGATCGCGCACTGGTGTCGTCCCTGCTCGCCACGTACCAGCCGCGAGCGGTCGTCCACTTTGCGGCCGAGAGCCATGTCGACCGCTCGATCCACGGCCCCGGCGATTTCATCCGCACCAATATCGACGGCACCTTCGCCCTGCTCGAAGCGGCGCGCGGCTACATGGGCACGCTCGACGACGGCCGCAAGTCGGCTTTCCGTTTCCTGCATGTGTCGACCGACGAAGTGTTCGGCACGCTGTCGCCGTCCGATCCGCCATTTACCGAAGCCACGCCGTATGCGCCGAACAGCCCGTACTCGGCATCGAAGGCCGCCAGCGACCATCTGGTGCGCGCATGGCACCACACCTATGGCTTGCCTGTCCTGACCGGCAATTGCTCGAACAACTATGGCCCGATGCAGTTCCCGGAAAAGCTGATTCCGCTGATGATTGCCAATGCGCTCGCCGGCAAGCCGCTGCCCGTGTACGGCGACGGGCAGCAGGTGCGCGACTGGCTGTATGTCGGCGATCATTGCGCGGCGCTGCGCCGCGTGCTCGAGGCCGGACGTCCCGGCGACACCTACAACATCGGTGGCTGGAACGAGAAGGCCAACCTCGACGTGGTGCACACGCTGTGCGACCTGCTCGACGAACTGCAGCCGGCTGCGACCACCTATCGTGAACAGGTCCGCTTCGTCGCCGACCGTCCGGGCCACGACCGCCGCTATGCGATCGACGCGCGCAAGATCGAGCGCGAACTGGGATGGAAGCCGGCCGAGACCTTCGAGACCGGCCTGCGCAAGACCGTGCAGTGGTACCTCGGGCACCAGCACTGGGTCAGCAAGGTGCAGTCCGGCGAGTACCGGCAATGGATAGACAAGAACAATGAACAGCGTCAGGGGGAAGGGGCATGAACCAGAGCGGCATCCAGCGTCGCGGCATCATCCTGGCCGGAGGCTCCGGCACGCGCCTGTATCCGGCGACGATGGCCGTGTCGAAGCAACTGCTGCCGGTCTACGACAAGCCGATGATCTACTATCCGCTGACCACGCTGATGCTGGCCGGCATGCGCGAGATCCTGCTGATCTCGACGCCGCAGGACACGCCGCGCTTCGAGCAGCTGCTCGGCGACGGCAGCCAGTGGGGCATCAGCATCCGCTATGCAGTGCAGCCGTCGCCGGACGGGCTGGCGCAGGCCTTCATCATCGGCCGCGAGTTCGTCGGCCAGCATCCGTCGGCGCTGATCCTCGGTGACAACCTGTACTACGGGCATGACCTCGACCCTAAGCTGAACGCGGCCAATCGCCGCGAGCAGGGCGCGACCGTGTTCGCGTATCACGTGACCGATCCCGAGCGTTACGGCGTGGTCGACTTCGACGAACAGCGGCGCGCGGTCAGCATCGAGGAAAAGCCGGCGCAGCCGAAATCGAACTATGCGGTGACGGGCCTGTATTTCTACGACACGCAGGTGTGCGACATCGCGGCAGCTATCAGGCCTTCGGCGCGCGGCGAACTGGAGATCACCGACGTCAACCGCGCCTATCTGGCGCAGGGGCAGCTGCAGGTCGAGGTGATGGGGCGCGGCATGGCCTGGCTAGACACCGGCACGCACGACTCCATGCTCGATGCGGGCCAGTTCATCGCGACGCTGGAAAAGCGGCAGGGACTGAAGGTTGCTTGCCCGGAAGAGGTGGCCTTCCGCAAGCATTACATCGACGCAGCGCAGCTGGAGAAGCTGGCCGCGCCGATGAAGAACAATGCCTACGGCCAGTACCTGCTGCGGCTGCTGAACGACAAGGTGTTCTGACGCATGAACATCGTCCGGACCGAGATCCCCGACGTGCTGATCGTCGAGCCGACCGTGTTCGGCGACGCGCGCGGATTCTTTTTCGAGAGCTACAACCAGCGCCGCTTCGAGGCGCTGGCGGGCGTGTCCGTGCAGTTCGTGCAGGACAACCACTCGCGTTCGGCGCGCGGCGTGCTGCGCGGCCTGCACTATCAGCTGCGGCAGCCGCAGGGCAAGCTGGTGCGCGTGATCGCCGGCGAGGTGTTCGACGTCGCGGTCGACCTGCGCCGCTCGTCGCCGACCTTCGGCAAGTCGGTCTGCGTGACGCTGTCGGCCGACAATCACCGGCAGCTGTGGATACCGCCGGGCTTTGCGCACGGCTTCCTGGTTACCAGCGACAGCGCCGAGTTCGTCTACAAGACCACCGATTACTATGCGCCCGAGCATGAGCGCTCGCTGCTGTGGAACGACCCTGAGCTTGCGATAGCGTGGCCGCTGCAGGGCGAGCCTGTGCTGTCGGCCAAGGACAAGGCGGGCGTGCCACTGGCACAGGCAGAGACCTACGCATGAGGATACTCGTCACCGGTCGCAACGGGCAGGTCGGCGATGCGCTGGGCCATTCGCTGCAGGGGCTGGGCGAGCTCATCGCGCTGGATCGCTCGCAGCTCGATCTCGCCGACCCCGACGCGCTGCGCACCGCGATGCGCGAACTGCAGCCGTCCATCGTGATCAACGCCGCCGCTTACACCGCGGTGGATGCGGCCGAGACCGATGAGGCGACGGCCTTCCGCATCAATGCGCAGGCGCCGCGCGTACTGGCCGAAGAGGCCGAGCGGCTCGGCGCCGCGCTGATCCATTACTCGACCGATTACGTGTTCGACGGCCGCAAGGACGGCGAATGGCTGGAAGACGATGCGCCCGCGCCGCTGTCCGCGTACGGCCGCAGCAAGCTGGCCGGCGAGCAGGCGATTGCCGAGGTTGGCGGCACGCACCTGATCCTGCGCACCAGCTGGGTGTACGGGCTGCACGGGAAAAATTTCCTGCTGACCATGCTCAAACTGGCCGAGACGCGCGACGAACTGTCCGTCGTCGACGACCAGCTGGGCGCGCCGACCTGGAGCCGCACCATCGCGGAGGCGACCGCGTCCATCATCCGCGATGCGGGTGAGCCTGCGCAGCTTGCCGCGCTGTCGGGCATCTATCATCTTTGCGCGGGCGGGCACACCAGCTGGTTCGGCTTCGCGCAGGCCATCTTCGCGCATCCGGCTGTCCTGCAGAAGCCGCAGCTGCGTGCGATCACGTCCGCCGGGTATCCGACGCCAGCGAAGCGGCCGAAGAACTCGAGGATGAACACCGACAAATTCCGCCGCACTTTCGGCGACCTGCCCGCGTGGGACGACGCGCTGGCGGCCTGCCTGCAACTGCGCGCGGCGAACTGACGAAAGAACCCATCGATGGCAAATGCAAACCTGACCCCGGGCATCTTCAAGGCCTATGACATTCGCGGCGTGCTCGGCAGCACGCTGGACGCGGCGATCGCGAAACAGATCGGCCGCGCCTTCGGCTCGGCCGCGCTGGCCAAAGGCGAGACGACGGTCGTCATCGGCCGCGACGGCCGACTGTCCGGGCCCGAACTGTCGGCTGCGCTCGCGCAAGGCCTGCAGGAAGCGGGCACGGACGTGATCGACGTCGGCATGGTCGCCACGCCCATGCTGTATTTCGCGACCCATGCACTGGCCGCGCACAGCGGCATCATGGTCACCGGCAGCCACAACCCGCCCGACTACAACGGCTTCAAGATGGTGCTGGCCGGCGAGGCGATCCATGGCGAGGCCATTCAGTCGCTGTATCGCCGCATCGTCGACAAGGACTTTGCCAGCGGGCAGGGCAGCTACCGGCAGCACGACATCCGCGCCGCGTATCTGGAGCGCATCCTGTCCGACATCAAGCTCGCGCGGCCGCTGAAGATCGCGGTCGATTGCGGCAATGGCGTGGCCGGCAGCGTCGCCGGTGACCTGTATCGCGGGCTGGGTTGCGAAGTGACCGAGCTGTACTGCGAGGTCGACGGCCATTTCCCCAACCATCATCCGGATCCCGCGCACCTCGAGAACCTCGAAGACCTGATCCATGCGCTGGCCAACGGCCCCGAGGAAATCGGCCTCGCGTTCGACGGCGACGGCGACCGGCTCGGCGTGGTGACCAAGGATGGGCAGGTGATCTTCCCCGACCGACAGCTGATGCTGTTCGCGCAGGACGTGCTGACGCGCCATCCGGGCGGCACCATCCTGTACGACGTGAAGTGCACGCGGCACATTGCGCCGGTGGTCACGGCCGCCGGCGGCAGGCCGCTGATGTGCCAGACCGGCCATTCGCTGGTGAAGGCGAAGATGCGCGAGACCGGCGCGCCGTTCGGCGGCGAGATGAGCGGCCACCTGTTCTTCAAGGACCGCTGGTATGGCTTCGACGACGGCCTGTATGCCGGCGCGCGCCTGCTGGAGCTGGTCAGCCGCATGCAGGACATCACGCAGACCCTGAATGCGCTGCCGCAGTCGAAGTCCACGCCCGAGCTGCAGGTGCAGCTGGCCGAGGGCGAGAACCATGCGCTGGTCGCGCGCATGCAGCGAGAGGCGCAATGGCCGGGCGCGTCGCAGGTCATCACCATCGACGGCGTGCGCGTCGAGTATCCTGACGGTTTCGGCCTGTGCCGCGCGTCGAACACGACGCCGGTGCTGGTGCTGCGCTTCGAGGCCGAGAACGATGCGGCGCTGGCGCGCATACAGAACGCGATCGGTGACGCGATCGTCCGCATCAAGCCGGAAGCGCGGCTGCCTTTCTGAACACCGGATGACCTTGTCGCTTCGCCTTTATTCCTTCCTCTGGTGGTGCCTGCTGCCCTTCGTGCTGCTGCGGCTGTGGTGGCGCGGTCGCGTCGAGGCGGGCTATCGCGCGCACGTCGGCGAACGGTTGGGCCGCTATGCGGCGCGCGCGCCGTCGCCGCTGATCTGGCTGCACGCGGTGTCCGTCGGCGAGACGCGCGCCGCCGAGCCGCTGGTGCGCGCGCTGCTGGCGGCCTGGCCGCAGCATCACCTGCTGCTGACCCACATGACCGCTACCGGCCGTGCGACCGGCAAGGCCCTGTTCGGCGACGAGCCACGCGTGACCCAGGCCTACCTGCCGTACGACAGCCTGTCGATCACCGCGAGCTTCATCCGTCATTACCGGCCTCAGCTGGGGATCCTGATGGAAACCGAGGTCTGGCCGTCGCTGCTGGCCTCCTGCGAGGCAGCGGGCGTGCCGGTGGTGCTGGCCAATGCGCGCCTGTCCGAGCGTTCGCTGCGCCGCGGCCAGCGTTTTGCCGGCCTGCTGGGCGAGGCGGCGAAGCGCTTCACGCTGGTCGCTGCGCAGACGCAGGCCGATGCGCAGCGGCTGGCCGCGATGGGTGCGCGCAACGTGCAGGTCACCGGCAACCTGAAGTTCGACGTCGAGATTCCGGAAGCGATGCGCTCGGCCGGCGCGGCATTGCGGGGGCAGATTGGCAAGCGGCCCGTGCTGCTGTGCGCGAGCACGCGCGAGGGCGAGGAAGCCTTGCTGCTGTCCGCTTACATGAAGTCCACGCTGCCGCCGGACTTCCTGCTGATGATCGTGCCGCGCCATCCGCAGCGCTTTGCCGAAGTCGCGAAGCTGTTCGAAGACCAGGGGCTGCGCGTGGCGCGCAAGTCGCAACTGAAAGGCGGCGTCGTACCGGTCGATGCGCAGGTGCTGCTCGGCGACACGATGGGCGAGATGTTCGCGTATTACATCGCCTGCGACTTCGCATTCATCGGCGGCAGCCTGCTGCCCTTGGGCGGCCAGAACCTGATCGAGGCCTGTGCCTGCGGCAAGCCGGTGCTGCTCGGCCCGCACACCTTCAACTTCCTGCAGGCCAGCGAAGACGCGATCGCGCAGGGCGCTGCGTTGCGCGTGTATGACGCCGCGCAGGTGTTCCAGATGGCGTTCGACCTGATGGTGGACAGGCAGCGCCTGCAGCAGATGTCGCAGGCGGCGCAGCGCTTCGCGCAGAGCGAGATCGGGGCGACGCAGAGGACGATGGCATTGATCGGCACCCTGTTGCGTTGATATTTTGCCGGAATCAGCCGTGGATTCTGGCCGTTAGTAAAAACCGACACCGGGAGCGCCTGCCATTGCCGGCATGATGGTTCGGACCTAAGCTGCTGATTGCGTCTTCAAACTGCAAACCAGCGATGGACATTCAAACCAAGCGGCAGCTGTTGCGGCAATGGCGACCCACTGACCTTGATGCATTCGCCAGCCTGAATGCGGATCCCGAGGTCATGGAGTTTTTTCCCGCCCTTCTGCGCCGCGAACAGAGCGATGCGGTCGCGCACCAGATCATGCACCTCATCGATCAACGGGGCTGGGGGTTCTGGGCGCTCGAGATTCCGGGCGTCACGGCATTCGCTGGATTCGTCGGCCTGCACGTACCCGAGCACGATCTGCCCTTTTGTCCCTGTGTCGAGATCGGCTGGCGGCTCGCGCGCGAGCATTGGGGCAAGGGCTACGCGACCGAAGCCGCAAGGGCGGCGCTGGATTTCGGTTTCGGCGAGCTGCGCCTCGCGGAGATCGTCGCCTTCACCGCGACAGGCAACCTTCGCTCACAGCGGGTGATGCAGAGGCTGGGCATGACCAGGGACAATGCCGGCTTCGAACATCCGGCCATCGAGATGGGCCATCCGCTGCGAGCTCATGTCCTGTACAGGATCGCGAGCCCGAATCAACCGCACAAACAACAAGGGCCGGTCACCTGACCGGCCCTTGCCATCGACAGCTCGCAGCAATTACTGCTTGCCTGCCTCGTTCAAGCCCCCGCCCAGCGACCGGTACAGGTCGACCGCATTGGTCAGCCTCAGCAGCCGCGTGGCCAGCAGTTGCTGCTCGGCGGTATACAGCTCGCGCTCCGAATCAAGCACGTCGAGATAGTTCGACACGCCGTTCTTGTAACGCGCCTGCGCCAGTTCGAGGCGCGCGGCCTGCGCGTTGCGCACTGCTTCCTGCGCCTTGATCTCGTCGGCCAAGCTCGCGCGCGCGTCGAGCGCATCGGCCACTTCGCGGAACGCAACCTGTACCGCCTTCTCGTAATTCGCGACCGCGATATTGGCGCGCACCTTCGCCAGGTCGAGGTTGGCTTCGTTGCGGCCATTGTCGAAGATCGGCAGCGACAGCGCCGGCGTGAAGTTCCAGGTCTCCGAACCACCGTTGAACAGGCTCGACAGCGACGGGCTGGCGAGACCGAGGCCGGCGGTCAGCGAGATGCGCGGGAAGAACGCGGCGCGCGCGGCGGCGATGTTGGCCTGGTTCGCGCGCAGCTGCTGTTCGGCGGCGCGGATGTCCGGACGATGCTCGAGCAGGTCCGACGGCAGGCCGGCGCCGATGTCGGCCGTGATCACTTGCGCCGACAGCGTCGCCTGCTGCTCGGGCAGCGGGCTGCCGCTGCCGGTCAGCAGCACCAGTGCGTTCCTGCTCTGCGCATGCTGGCGCTTGAGCGCCAGCGCCGCCGAGCTCGCCGATTGCACCAGCGTCTCGCTCTGGCGCAGGTCGAGCGCGTTCGAGATGCCGGCGTCGAAGCGCTGTTTCACCAAGTCGTACGAAGTCTGCCGCGCCTTCAGCGTGCGCTCCGCGATCTGCACCTGCTCGGCCAGCGCGCGCTCGTTCAGCCAGAGCTTCGCGACTTCGCCGACCAGCGCGATCTGCGCGGAGCGCTGCGCTTCCTCGGTGGCGAAGAACTGCGCCAGCGCCGCATCGGACAGGTTCTTCACGCGGCCGAAGAAGTCCAGCTCGAACGCGGTCATACCGAGGCCGACCGAGTACGACGTGTACTCGACCCGGTTCGCGCCCAGCAGTGCGCGGGTGCGCGTGCCGCCGGCGGTCGCATTGATCGTTGGCAGCTGGTCGGCCCGCTGTATGCCGTACACGGCGCGCGCTTCTTCGAGCCGCAGCGCGGCGGTCTTCAGGTCGCGGTTGTTGGCCAGCGCCTGCGCGATCACCTGCTGCAGTTCCGGATTCCGGAAGAACTCGCGCCAGCCGATGTCGGCGGCCGCCGGCGCTTGCGCGGCCGGGG
>JACCDI010412686.1_pt1 | contig 38497 bp, 44 predicted proteins | sample 7442791 | NCBI WGS metagenome assembly JACCDI01 (sample SAMN15323434, study PRJNA562643) | freshwater metagenome | isolation source: river surface water | place: USA:Blue River Watershed | collected 2017-08-15 | reverse complement strand
CGGCTTGCAAATCTATTGCATTTATAAAACTTTTTATATCTATAATCTTTATTGTTATTTTCCTTTTTATAAGTATTTAAACATTTTTGTGCTGTTTTACACCTTTTCTCATATAAAATTAATATATTTAATTCTTTATATTAATTTTTGTTAAATGCATAATTTTTACCAATTCCCTGCATAAATTACATATCCACACACTTTACATTCATCTTCTTCACCATATATATTATTTTCTATTGAAAAAATATGATGACAACTCCCGTCGTATTCGCCTATCTCTTCAAGTTCCTTATTTAATTTATATATTTCAGTTCCACATTCTTTCAAAAAATTTCGTCGAAACTCTTTTACATATATTTCGATATCGTCACGTTTTTTTTCAACATTAGCAATCTTATCTTTTATTTTATTAATTTTAATATTATATGCTTTTAATTTTCCTTTCTCAAATTCTGTTTTTTTATTTTCTTCATCAATTCTCTCCTTTTTCTTGATGAGAAGTTTTGCTTGTTCTATAATTGCTAATTCTTCTTCTGTCATAATGATATAATAAATAATTATTTTTATATCATTATTCATAGTATTATTTATAATATAAACAATTTGTTAAGGCCAAATATAATCATTTGAATTAAATCCACAAATATTGCATTGTTCATATTTGCCATATTTTGAATGAAACATTTCAAAATTATGAAGACATTGTCCTTTATATTCTCCCAATTCTTTAAGTTCTTTTTCAAGTAGAGACAATTTATAAGAACGTATTCTAAGATAATTTTCTCTACATTCTTTCAAATATTCTTCAACGTCATTTTCTTCCTTTTTAACTTCATTAATTTCGTCAAGAATTTTATTCAAATGACGTTCATACAATTCTCTTTTTCTTCTTTCAAATTCAGATTCAGATTGTTGTTGTTCTTCTGTCATAACAATTCATGTAAAAATCCTTTAAATCATTTCGATACAATCATTTGAAGTTTAGTACTCTGAATATGGTACATTATTTGACCCACGAGTTATAAGATAATTATATTGCGAGTCAGTCATGCAAGCACATCCAGTGCTACTTGAATAAGTATTTGGACAACATTCTGGTTTGAATTCAGTAGTAGCAAACATGTCTAATTCACCTTCTGGAAGTGGTATTGGTTGTTTTGGTCTATTCCAAAATTCTTTAACACCAGCATCAGGAGCAGTTCCAGGACTGTATGTTAAAGTTGGCATAGACCAATTGGATGGATTCATAATATATCCAGGACTTTTTGCGTCGGAAAATTCAGGTCCTGTTGCTGAATTATTTCCGCTAGTGAAACCTTCTTTTGTATTTTTTTGTGCTATTTTTTGTTTGTTTTTAATAACCTTGTCATTTATTTTGGCGGTTGTTTTTGCGGCAATTCCAGTAAATGCTTCTAACAATCCAACGCGACAACAACCGGCAAACAAATGACCGCACAATATCCAATAAACAACAACAATTCCAATTAATATTTCTAATCGAAATTTAAATGAACCAATTGAAATATCCATATTATAAATAATCGTTAGATAATATTTTATTTATTATTTCTTTTCTTTTTCTTCCATCAAAATCTTGTCAATGTTGTAATTAAAATCTTGATAAATGTCTTTTTCAAATCCAGAAACTAACAAATTGTATAATTTTACTCCTAAATCATTTTTAAGTTCAACAATTCCATATACATATCCGCGAGTTAATAAAATGTCTCCAATTTGAACGTCACAAATGTTTTTTGTTTCTTTTTCAAGTTTTATTTTAGTGAATTCATTAAATCCAAAATCTACATGTTTGTGTATATTTTCAGCGCTTCCAAATTTCTTAACTAACATATCTAAATCACTTTCAAATACTGTGTCCCAGTCTGTAAATAATATGTCGTTTATTTCTATTTTTTTGTTGCTTGTGTTTAAACAATATAAATATTTCTCAGAGTATTTTGAAATCAGTTTTGCACGTTTACATTCAGAAACATGTAACCATTTATTTACATCAGTGTCATACATTGTATGACTTTCACTAACAATTATACCATTTAAGTTATACATGTCTAGGCCTTCAGAGGTTACTTTTATTTTAGAAGTCACATAAGAACCGTTGTACAATAAATCATTAACTTCTATATCTTTAATTTTTTTAAAATCACCATTTTTCATTTTTATGTTAGTATCTTTGTCAAAACATCTTAATTTTGGTATAGAAGATGATTTTATGTGTAGCACTTCTGACATAAAATATACAACAATTGCTAATGGAACAGATATACCTAAAAACACAGCAGACATTGATGCTGCGGCTGGCCAAGTAAATGGAACAACCCATAATCCAACAATGATTACAACGAGAGCAACTAACAACTTAATAATAAGTTCTAAAATAGCACCCATCAAAGCTTGAAGTGTATAATATGTTCCTAACACAGTGTATAATGTTGATGTCATTGAACCTTGTATTTTTTGAAAAGTGTCTTTTAATGAAATAAATATTTTTTGAAAAGGAATGATGACGTTTAAAATTCGGTTAAATACATCTTCTCCAAATGTGGATATATTAGTTCGAAGATTTGCTGAAATTATTCTAGTTTGTTGAATAGTTCCAGCCATTGAAACAAACATTTGTGTAATAGACTTAACCATGTATTGAAATGGTTCAAGAGCATATCCAGCAATATTTGTTAGTATGTTTTGAACACAATATTGAAAATTGTCCTTTGTGTATTGAAATGCTGTTGTTCCATCTGGTTTAGAAATTAATCCAGCAAACAACATATTTTGTGGTTTACATCGTTGATTTACCCAGTCGTCAGCAATGGATTGTTTAGTTTGAATAATTTTACAATAAGAAAAAACAATAAATACTAACAAAGTTATAAAAATAAAAATGATTACTGAATTTCCATATAAGTCAAAATAAGATAAATTATCATATGTGTTGTTTATGAATGAAACTGTATTGTTAATATTATCATTATTCATATAATATATATTGATAATAAAGAATTTTCTACAATTAAATGTGTATTTTATTTACACTTTTTAACATTTCAAAAGCTGATAAATGATATAAATAATAAATTTAAAAAGATATTACGTTTGCATAATATGGTAAGAGTAATTTACATAACATCACAAAAACATTTTATTCCTCCAAACAGAATGATTAGTAATATAAATGATTATGGCAATTCATCTAAATTTGAAATAAATAATAATTTTGACTATTGTTTTGATGATTGGACATCAAATTTTACAGATTTATTATATTGGAATACAGAAATAGACTTAAACAATAAAATTCTTACAGAAGTATTACACAAATTATCAGTAGCAATATCAAGACTTAAAAGAGAAAATATAGTACCAAAATCATACGAACCAAATTATTTATTACCAGAATGGTGGTTTGGCAATGAAAGAATATCCAAAAATAGTTGTTTAACAAAAAATATGTCGGAGGAAGAGAGAAAACCAATATTAATGTTACATTTATTAAATCTGCATTACGAATTAAAAAATATATACAAAAAAAATAAAAAATATTATTGTTACGTTTGTTAATAATATATATTTTATATTTACAAAAATCTCGGCGTTTGAAATGTTAAAAGGTTTAATAATTTTTTAATAATTCATCATCTTCCCAATCCCAAAACAACAAATCATCTATAGAAATTTTCCGATTTGTTGTAATAAGACATGAGAAATGGTCTAATACCATATCTGGTTGTATAACAGCACCAACATAATGTTTGACTTGTGTCCATTTTTTGCTATAATATTTATCGTATATGAAATGTTCTCCTGTAACAAAAATTTTTTTCCCTGATGTTGTTGTAATTTTGTAAAGTGGTTTTTTATCTGGATTATCTATTTTTAAAACAGCAAATACATTTTCTCCATTTTTTATTTCAGCGCCAAGTGGAATGTCTTCCATTGCGTATGTTTGTCCATTAGTCAATGTTATTGGTGTTTTTGGATGAAAGCATGAACCTATTGATTTAACTAATTGTCCAGAAGGGCCAGACCATGCGCTGTTCATTGTTTTAATGGACCCGTCTAATACATACATAATAGTAACAACAATTCCAATCATTTTTCCAACCATATCTTTTATGCTAATAATTATTTTTTGAAATTCAACAATGATGTTAAGAAAAACTCCAAATACTTTTTCAATAATGTCGGCAACAAAGTTTCGAATGGAGTTAAACATAATGCGAATGTCATTGATAGAGTTGCTAAAACCCGTTCCAATTTTGGTTAAAGATGAAATCATATAATTAAGTGGTTGTAAAAGATATCCCATGGTGTTAATTTGTGTGTTTTGTACACAATAAGTGAAATCTTTAGAAATGTTGTCAGAGAAAACCCAATATGCTGGATTGCATCTGTATATAGGCCAATTTTCTTTAATGTCTAATATAGATTTAAAATACATCATTGCGAAAATTTGTGACAAGAATCCTAAATTGACGTATAATAGATTTAAATAATTTTTCATTGTGGGCATAGTTTATAATAATAATATATAATTTATTTGTTAGTTTGTTTCAATTTTATGTGAGTTTTCTTCTTTTAGTTCTTCGTTTAGTTCTTCTTCTTTTTGTTCTTTTTCGTTTATTTGTGCGTCGTCTTCTTTTTCCACCTTTATACAATGCGTTTTGTGTAGCTGAAATGCGTGCTGTTTGTTCGGGTGTTTTTGCGCTGTCATAAATGGCTTGTTGGCTTTGAAGTTGTGCCAATTGAGTTAAATCTTTATAATTTGCGGATGTTAATCCAGGATTAAGTGTTCCAGCAGGTGGAGATGGCACTTGTACGACAGGTGCTCCTCCAGTTTTTCCAATAAGTGCCATTTGGTTGTTGATTTGTTCTTGACTTTTAATCAATCCCGCATTGTATATGCTTGTCGCCCCGGGGGGCAAAGGTGGGATTTGTTGTTGTGGCATTGCGGATGATTGTATAATATTGCTCATATAATATAATAATATATTTAATTAAATAAAGGTATAAAAGCTTTCTAAAATAACATATAATATGGACGACAAACAACGACTTCATTTGCAAAAAATGGTTTCAGAAAACAATGTAGTTGATACAACAGGAATGATAAGAGAATTGAAACACAGTCACAAATTGAGGGCAGATGTTGAAAACTTATTGAAATTGAAAGAAAAATACGGTTCTGATGTAGACCAATTGCATTATGACGCAATGCTTGAATGTAATTTTTTATTTACTTATTACACTGACATTTACAACAAAATTAGAAAGGATGAAATAGATTTGAATATATTGTTTAATGCATTGGATGTTTTAAAAGAGATAGAAGATAATAAATTAGATATGCACGAAGGTGCGTTTAAATTTGGGTCATTATTGAAGAAAATTTATGTAGATAGTGCTTTAAAGAAGGCTGAAAAATTAAATGAAAATGAACCAGAACAAGAAGAATATAAAGGAGCACAAGTGAATATAAGTTGGTCTCAATATAAGGCGATGAATGTAAAAAAATAAATAATTTGATAAATTTGTAAATATCATATTATTTTTTGTTTATGACAATTTCTTTAGCTACATTGCTTATAATTTTGTTGATATTGCGTTTACTTTCTTCTTCAGTAAGTCCATTCATAGAATTACTAACAATTTTAAGATACATATTATTCTTTTTAGAATCAGCATCAGTACAATCTGGATATTTGTCTTTCCATTGTTTTATATAACGTATATTTTTATTTGCGATATTTTTGATGGCATTGATTAAGATTGGTCGTTCATCAGTTTCTTTTTCCCATCGGTCGTTGTCTTTAATATAAAGCACTTCTCTTTTCAAGTCACTACAATGTAATGGTCGTCTATGTTCTTCAAGTCCGTTTAAGTTTTTAGTGATGATGTTAGTAATTCCATCAATATATCCGCGTCTTCCAGTATTTTCAAGGTCATCCATGCTTATTTTAATGGAATCTACAAAATCAGAAATGTTGATGGCTTCTTTGCAAGTTTCATTTAAAAATAGGTTAAGATTGAATGATTTGTTGTTAGAATTAATGTTAGTTGAATTAATGTTGTTAGTTATAGAATGTTTGGAGACTAAATTATTGATGGTTGAGTTTTGTTCAAGAATGATTTGTTTCATTTCTTTGTTATCTTTGATGAGTTCTAATACAAGTTCAGTAGTAATTTGACTGGATGGTTTAACCGATGGGTCAAAATGGAATTTATTATTATGTTTCCACAGGCCAGAACGATTTTTGAATGTTTTTGAGCACTTTTCGCATGAATATTCATCTTGCTGAATTTTGCTTAATTTGGTTTCCATTTTGATTCCATTTTTATGTCTCGTGCTATTTAAGTGAGCATCAAAGTTACTTTTCCTGATGCTACCATAGTCACATTTTTCGCAATAATATTTGATTGCTGAATTTTGCTTAATTTTGTTTCCAAATGTTTCCATATTATTTGGTTTCAAAAAAAATGTTTAAATTATTTTCCTAAAAAATAAAAAAATTATGATAACACTTTTTTTTACTTAAAAATGAAAATGAGAGCGTTTTCGTCACAAAGTGAAAAAATGCAAAATTTCGGGAAACCTCCCTGGCCTTTTTGAAAAATGGACATTTTAAAAATGTCCAAAATTGAAAATCCCTTTTTACTTTTTGAGAATTTTTTTCACCGAAAATATAATATATTAAAACTACTTAAAGCCGTTACTGATGGACATTTTGGTACAACATACAACGCATTGTCACATCATTTGTCGTAACAAATAACGACTAATTCGATGTCAAATTGTCGTTCAGTAAGGCGACCTATTAAATAATATATGAAAACTACTTAAAGCCGTGATTGGCGTCCGTATTATATGTCGAGTTGGGTGACAAATGACATCATGTATGCTCACAAAATAGAAACATATTTATAAAACAATACCATCGCCAAAATTATATTATTAAAATGACTTAAAATTTAAATTATATTATACTACATATGATTTTACCAATTATAAAATTAGTTGTCTATAAATATGTAAGAGGAGTTTCATTTTACGTTGGAACAGGAATAACAATGGAATTGTGTATAAACAAATTATATACACAAAAACGAAATAAACTAGAAACAAATGATTTTTATGATTGTTTTGTAACTTGTTTTGCTATATCATCTGTATGGCCAATAACCATTCCTCTAATGTGTATCATGGGAAGTGCAAATACACGATTTGAAGTCATTTATAGAAACGCATTGTTTGTTTCTTGGTTTGCTCTCATACTGTTTTAAATTAATTAAAATATATTGTGACATTATCACAACACATTTTACATTATTCTATATTATATTTTTGTTTTATCCAATTCATCAAAACATCTTTATTGCAATTTTTATAATCACCATTAAATTCATTCAATTTAAAAAAATCTGGTTTTTTTGCTCTAGGTTTTTTATAGTAAATATAATCACCATATTTTCCACTTCGAATGCTTATATTTTTTGTTAGTTCTCTTACTAATCCAACTGGTTTTGAAGCGTCTAATGTTTTATCTCTTTCTAAAAATCTTAGAACATCAATGTATTGAATTTCTTCCAATGGTTTATTTCCAATCATTTCTTTTAAAGATGTTCGTTCATTTCCCCACTGAGCATAAATGCCAAATTTCCCATTTTTCACAAATAAATCTTTTCCTTTATATTTTCCAATTGGTTTATTGTCTATTGATGTTTTTGAAATATCAATAACATCTTCTAATAACACATTTTCTTTCAAATTAGAAATATTCAAATCCTTTTTAACAGGAATAAATGAAACATTCTTATCTTCAACACATTTAACAACAGGACCATGTTTTCCAATAATTAATGAATGTTTTTCATCTATTTCAATGCTGAATTTTTTAAAATCCTTTGTTTCATTTGTTAGTTCATTGCAACAATTTTCACAAATAGAAGTCCATTCTAATTCATTGGATGCAACTTTATCTAATGATGTTTCCATTTCTTTTGTATAATCATAATCAAAAAATGTAGGAAACTTTTCAATCAAAAATTCAATTATAATAATTCCTAATGGTTGTATAACTAATTTATTATTTTCATTTCCAAATTGTTTTTTTATTGTTAGTTCATTCACAATTCCATTCTCTAATGAAAAGTGTTTACATTCAATTTCTTGCCCAGAAACATTTTGTTTTTCAACATATTTTCGTTCTTGTATTTTATCTACAAGCGACGCAAATGTTGAAGGTCTACCAATTCCTTTTTCTTCCAATAATTTAACTAATCTAGCTTCAGTATAATGCGATTTCAATCCAGTTAATGCAAACGTTACATCTATTTTATTATATTTAACTAACAAATTTTCAGTCAAGTGTTGAATATATTTAAAAGTTTCTTTATTATTTGATTTGTTAGTTGAATCAACTATTTTCCATCCTAAAAATATTGGTTCTTCTGTTGTGTAAAGAAATTCTTTCTCAAATGGTGCTTTTATTTTTGCTGTAATTGTTTGATATTGTGAAGAAGACATACATGATTTTAACGCATGTTTCCAAATTAATTCATATAATTTAAATGCTTTCTTTAACATATCATATTGACTTTCATCAATTTTAGAAACATTTATATTAACTGGTCTAATTGCTTCATGTGCTTCTTGTGGAGGAGGAATATCATGTTTTTTAACAAATGATGATTTGTTTTTTCTATTATCTATTACATGATTCATCCCATCATCCATTCCAATCATAGATTGATTAGCATATTGTTCGCCATATGTCTTGACAATATATTCTTTTGCTGAATCAATGAATTCAGTTGAATATTGTTTAGAATCTGTTCTCATATATGTAATAAATCCGTTTTCATACAATTGTTGTGCACATTTCATAGTGTCTTTTGGAGACATATTAAGTTCATTTGACGCCAATTGTTGAAGTGATGATGTTGTTAAAGGTTCAGGTCGAAGTTGTATTTTTCTTTTAGGTTCGCCAACATTACATATGAATTCATATGTTTTGCATTCATTCAAAAATTCTAAAACTTCTTCTTCTTTTGTTAGTTCATCTGACAATTCAAATGGTAAAAGTTTGTTTGTAAAGTATCCAACAACTTTATAAACCACCTTTCCTGGTGATTGTTTTATATCTAAATAATTGTCGTAAACTAAACGCAACGCAGGAGTTTGACATCTTCCAGCAGATAAACTTCCATCGTGATTTTTAGATATATATTTCCATAAAATGGGAGAAATTGTGAAACCAACTAACAAATCTAATATTTGTCTTGCTTGTTGAGCATGGACTAAATCCATATTAATTCTTTTAGGATATGCTACTGCTGATTGAATAGCGCTTTCTGTTATTTCGTGGAAAATGATGCGTTTTGTGCGTTCAACAGAAAGACCAAATAAGTCGCATATATGCCATCCAATTGATTCACCTTCACGATCATCATCTGTTGCAATAATAACATCATCTGAATTTGAAATTTCGTTTCTGATTTTTTCAATTTGTTTAAGTTTGAGTGGTTCTTGTATAATGGAATAATTAGTTAAAAACTTATTTTTAGTGTCAATCGCGTTTAACCCATCGATTGTTCTTAAATGACCAAATGAAGCGATGACTTTATATCCAGGTCCTAAAAATTGTTCGATTTTCTTACATTTGGCAGGAGATTCAACAATGACAAGTGTTGTAGGCATTTCATAATAATATAAAATTATCTTTATTATTTTACATTATTAATAAGATATTTTTTTCGGCTTTATATTGTTTTTCCACTTAAATATATTATTCGGCTTTATATTGTTTTTCTAATTAAATATATTTGTCTCCAAATGATTGTAATTGAGCTGTTCTATATGCATCACGAACACTCATATTACGTGTTTGTTGAGGATTTAACATGTTAATTTCTAGCATAAAAGAATATTCAAATTTTCCAAAATCAACTAATTGACCATTGTGATATCTAATTTTAATTTTAATTTTACTGATTCGTTCAGCAGGAGGATTCCAATATTTATAAGGTCCAGGTGAATGGTCAAACCATTGAGAAATTGGTGTTGTTGGAACTGCTATTTTAGCAAATGCTGAATTAACTATTCCATTTGTTTTGTTAGTATGTGCTGTAAATTCAGAGACATTCCATGGACTAGTTTCATCAATAGTGTTCATTCCATCTATTTCCATGTAAATATATGCTGGTCCCATGAAATTTATTTTGAATGGGGCTTGTAAAAAATAAACAGATGCACCAACAGCACCAGGCAATAACCAAAAACCATCATCCCCTGAACCAGGAACAGCATCACCATAATAAAATCTAGGAACATATATATTATTTGTTAGTTCAGCAATGTTTTGTTCATTTGGATTAGAACCTAACTCATTCGCATTGACAGAAACAGCATCACATCTAGCAAATCCTAAATATGCTGGAAGTCCCCAATTAACTGCTTCAGGTAAAACACGTCTGCGAATACATTCACTATCTGTTAATCCATTTTTATAATAAGTAGATGATGAATTTGTCAATACAAACTGGTCACATGTATTTCCGAACCACATATTTTGAGAAACAGAGTTATAAACAACATTAAATCTGTTATAATTTTTAAACAAAAGTTGTGCTTCTTTATAAGTAGGATAATTGTCATTAAAGAATTGATTGATTGTATTTGTAACAGATTCATTAAATTTATTTGTTAGTTCAACAGGCATTTGAGTTGTATTGTAAAACCCTGTTTCAATTTCAACAACGTATTCTTTGTCAATATTAGCATACAGTGCTGCGAAAATTCCTTCTAGTAAAACGTCACTAACAATATGTTCTCCAGGATTGTAAAGTTTTTTAAATTTAAAAGTCATTAATACATTGTTGTTAGTTACAGAGAAAACATTATAATTAGCAGGAAAAGACCATGAAAAGAGACGAGTTGAAACAACATTTAAGTAATCTTGTGGAAGAATGATTTCAAATTCACTGGATCTAGGAAACTTAATTATGTCTCTGTCTTCAGAATGTATAGAAATAAATTTGTTCTCTAAAAAGTATTGATTTGAGTTGTTTATAAGTGGATGATTAGCAGGTGAATTAATGTTCATATAATAAATCGTTATATTATTTTTATATATATATATTCATTAAATATATAAATGTTCGGTGCAAATAGCAATGGAAGACAACCAAATAACACAGCTTACATTAAAACATTTGTAGATGGATTTCAGATAGGATTATGGAAGACAATGATGTATTTAAGGGCTCCAATTCCAACAAGAGTGATAACGCCTGTAAGTGTTGAAAATCTGTTAATTCCTGGCAATTTTTATTTAAATGGTAATTTTGTACATAGTTCTGATATGGCATTAAAAGAAAATGTGACCGATGTGGACGAACAAATAACGGACAAACTAATGAAATTAAAGTTGAGAAGTTTCAGTTATAAATCAGATTCGACAAAGAAGAAACATTATGGATTTATAGCACAAGAATTTGAAGAAGTTTATAATGAATTAGTCGAAATAAAACCAGACGATAAATATGAGAATGTAAAAGGTATAAATTATTTAGAAATAGTTCCTTTGTTAGTTGGAAAGGTTCAAAAGATGCAACAAGAGATAGATGAATTGAGAGAACTAACAAATGGAACAAAATAAAAATAAAAATAAAAAGAAATATAATATATTGCTAAATATAAATATAAAAATATAGCAATATATTAATGTTTGACATAGAAACATATAAGAAATTATTAAACATTCCATTTGCTGTAATAATTGCGTCATTTATTATAATTGTAATAACAACAACTAAAACAGACAAAAATGGATTATCAGCCCTATTGGGTGGATATTCAGGATTGTTGTTAGGATTATTGTTTATATTAATATTAAATTGGCCACCAAAATGTTTCATTGATATGACACCTTTTTTAATTGTAATGACTATTGTTAGTTTGTTAATATATTATTTGTCTACATATTTCAAACAAATAACAGACAAACATGTTTCTGATTATTATTACAACTTTTCAATGTTGTCAACTATATTTTTAGCAATTCAAATTTCAATTATATTTACATCATTGTTCAGCAATTCACAAGAATTAACTGGTAAAATATTTTCAGATACTACATTTGCTTTGTTAGGATTAACAGGAACAATAAACATAATTATTGTATTAACTATTGGAATTGTATTGAATTTCTATTCTACGCAAGGTTAAATATACTAACAAATTCGTTTATTTATTACAAACCATGAATTTATATGTCAATCCATAGTCTGTTTCTGTTTCCCAAATTCCTGCTATTTTTAAATAAAATAAAGAATTTGTTTTGTCAATGAATTCTGAGAATACTTTTATATTACCACATTTAATTTGTTCATATATTCTATAATTTGGATTTTTAGAACATTTATATTTTGTTAGTATGTTTTGTTCTAATAAACGAATTCTTTCAATCAAATCATTATATTGTGATATGTCAAAACTACATTTAAATTTATTGTAATATTTTTCTATTGAAGTGTAATAAATATCTAATCCAATATAAATGCCATTTAATACAGCTAACGAATTAGAATACAATATTCTAATAAATGTTCCATTTAACATAATATTATTTTTGGTTGGTTCGCAAAAATAAACGCAATTATCATCATATTGGTCAATCGTTTTTACAATATTCATTTTGATATAATATTATATTGAAATTATGTTTTTAATATAATATGTTAAATAATAAATGTGTTTATTATTTAAATAAAGTTTATAATAGATTAATATAATGAAGTGTTTTGAAACACATTTTGAAGAATACATAAATGAAGTGAATAGATATAATTTAAATCCAAAATTAGAAAAACAATACAAAAGATTTCCAGACAACATTGAACAATTGGGAAACTTAATATTTTATGGTCCAAGTGGAGTAGGAAAATATAGTCAAATGTTGCATGCTATAAAAAAATACAGTCCAAGTGAATTGAAATATGAAAAAAAACTTATTATAACTTATGATAAAAATCAATATTATTATAAAATAAGTGATATCCATTATGAAGTAGATGTGTCATTATTAGGATGCAATTCAAAATTATTGTGGCATGAAATTTATCAACAAATAGTAGACATATTGTCTGCTAAAAAGGTTAAAACTGGAATAATAGTTTGTAAAGAGTTTCATAACATTCACAATGAATTGTTAGAAAACTTTTATAGCTACATGCAAGAAAATAATTCATCACCTGTAAATATAAAATTTATATTAATAAGCGAAGAAATTAGTTTTATTCCTGACCCTATTTTGAATTGTTGTGAAGTAATTAATGTAGCTAGACCAAGCAAAGCAGGATACACAAAATGTTCAAAAAAGAAGATACCAAATGATTTGAAAATTGAAAATATAAAAAACATAAAACATTTACATTCAGGAATAACTGAACTAATGTCTCCTCATAAAATAATATGTGATAAACTAATTAAAGACATGATTGAAATTGATGAATTAAAATTCTTGAAATTTAGAGATGTAATATACGACATTTTTATATATAATTTGAATGTAACGGATTGCATTTGGTATATACTAACAACATTATTAAATAGAAATTATTTAAAAGATGAAGATATGTCAAATGTATTAATAAAAACATATAATTTTTTGAAATATTATAATAATAATTATAGACCAATTTATCATTTAGAGAGTTATTTATTTTATTTAATAAGGAGAATTCATGGATTTTAAAAAAGCACTTGAAGAATTAGAAATATTTGATGTTAATGGCGTTGATGAACAATATATAAAAAAATGTTATCATAAACTTGCATTGAAATGGCATCCTGACAAAAATAAGGATGACACAACAGAGAAGTTTCAAAGAATAACTTCAGCATATGAATATTTATTGCCTATTTTTTCACAAGACAATGATGAAAATGATTTATCGAATGAAAATTCAAATGCTAATAATGAATTTGTTAGTAATAGTCCGCAAATTTATATAAAATTGTTGTCTACATTTGTATCTTCATTGTTAAATGGTGATTACAATGAAGCTATTTCAAAAATAATTCAAAATATTGTATTAGATTGTGGTGATGTAACAATGATGTATTTAAGAAATCAATTTAAAGACCTTGATAGACAAAAAACAGTTGAGATATATCAAATATTAAATAAATACAAAGACGTGTTTTATATAAAACCTGAAATATTAGAACTTGTTAGTATGGTTATAAAAGAAAAGATAGAAATAGATGAAAACAAGTCAGTTAAAGACAAAGTAGTCATATTGAAGCCAACATTGAAAGACATGTTTAACAATAATATATATAAATTATATGTAGATGGGTCATTGTATTTGGTTCCATTGTGGCATAATGAATTGTATTTTGGAAATTCAGATTCAGGAGAAGTAATAGTATTATGTCAACCAAAGATGCCAACAAATGCAATTATTGATGAAAATAATAATATATGTTGTGATTTAACAATCCATGTAAATGAGTTAATTGAATTAATGAATAACAACTTTGTTAGTTTGGATTTAGATGGAAAGTGTTTTAGAATACCTTTGTCTGAGTTGTTTATGAAAAAAGTGCAGTTTTATGTATTTAAATGCCAAGGTATATCTAAAATAATGGATAAAAATATGTATGATGTAAGATATAAATCAGATGTAATTGTTAAAATAACGATGGTTTGATTTATTAAATAAGTATTTTAATTTTGTTTTATAAATAAAATTAAAAAACATTTTACAAAAAAATAAATACAATTAAATTTATATTCTACAATTTAATTTATGCTTCAGTCTTCTTCTTAACAACCTTTCTTGGCTTTTTGGTTTCTTCTACAACTGGTGCTACAACAGGAGTTGGTTCTGGTTCTACAGCTGGTGCGGGTGCGGGTGTTGGTGCTACATATGGCATTGTTCGGTCTTGTTCGTCATCTGAATCTTCAACAACTGTAGCACCTTGAACTCCATCAGGGTCAATATCATCCTCAGGAACTGGCAATGTCTTCATTAATTCTCTGTCAGAACTCTTTGGCTTTAAGAAACAAGTTCCTTCCATAGTTGGTTTTGGCTTTTGAACAATAGCCTGCTTCAAATTCCAAGTGATAGAAATCTTGCCATTAACAAACCATAAACCACCACATTGTAATAAACAAATAACATGAATCTTAGGCTTTAAATATTCAAGAGGAGACAAATGAGAATTAACCTTTCCATTAATATATAATGGTTCTCCATCTTCATCATAAATTTCAGGCTTCCAAACACCAGACCATTGAGGAATCTTAACAGTCATTGTTGGAGGCTTATTGTAATCTAATTCGACACCACCCTTTTCCTTCTTAGGATACTTTAACATCACGTTAAACTTTTCTTCAATCACTTCCATTGACTTAATTTCCTTACCAAACCATTCCTTTGAATGAAGAATAGCATCCTTCTTAATTTGGTTTTCTAACGTCTTCATTGAACTCAAGAACGCCTCAGAATCATCATTTGTATAATCAGCGCTTGGAAATTGTAATGACATGGTCCACTTTCCGTTTGGTTCTTTCTTATCATTCATGCCTTCTTGAGCACCCCATGTCAGAATAAGTGGAGTAGAAATAGTAAGCGATTCCTTAAAATGTTTGTTATATAAATTAACTACCTTTCCACCAGAAGAATGTGCCTTCGGAGCAGAATAGGAGAATACATTAACATCAATATTAGTTCCATCAACAATACGGTCAGCCATTTCTATGTGATACTATAATAAGTCAAGATGTCTTTAAATCAATTTTTTTTTAAAATATAAATTGCATTGATGATTTGACGTAAGCAATTAAAAGTATTTTACTACAATCATTTAATTTAACAAAACAATTCAAAAACATTTCTAAATAAAGTATAATGATTGATTGTATTAATAATTCCAATGCTAATTTTATTTTCTGCGAAACCAAGTCAAAAAACAATGGTGATTTGAAGTATAAACCAAAAGTAGATGAATATGTTTCAAAGGTTTGTAGCAACATAACTAACAAAACAGTAATTCCAAATAGATTTGAAAGATGTGAAAATGAATGTAACAAAATGAATTTACATTTAACATTCAAAGATTATAAAAAATTGTTGAAAATCAACTACACTGTTTCACAATTGAAGACAATTGCCAAATTTCATAATTTAAAACTAACAGGAAATAAATCAGAATTGATTTCACGTATATATTCATTTCTAAAATTATCAAATTCAATTGTTAGTATACAAAAGATAGCAAGAGGATATTTAATGAGAAAATATTTTAAGGCCCATGGGCCAGGATTTATAAAGAGAGGATTATGTACAAACAGCTATGACTTCTTATCAATGGATGAACTAACAGATATAACTAACAACCAATTTTTTAGTTTTAAAGATGAAGATGGATTTATTTATGGTTTTGATGTAATATCATTTTATAATTTGTTGTATAAAAAAAAAGAAAAGTTAAAAAATCCATACAATGCTCAATTTATTTGTCAACGCGCAATAAATCAATTTAGAGATTTATTAAGACTGAGTCTTGTTTTAAAAATAGATATAAAAACAAAAATAGAAGAAGAACCTGTTGTATCTTTTAAAAAAGCATTAGAATTAAGAGTTCGTGCGTTATTTCAGGCAATTGATGAATTAGGAAATTATTCAAAACCTGAATGGTTTTTAAATTTAGGAAAGGAAATGCTGATAGATTTTTTAAATGAATTGATTGATATATGGCATTATAGAGTGGACTTATCATCAGAAACAAAAAGTGCAATATGTCCAGGTGGAAATCCATTTTGTAAAATTAAAGATATTGAAGATTTAGAACATGTAAATAACATTGATAAATTGCGTGAAATTTTGTTAGTTCCTCTTGAAAAAATGGTATATACTGGAATTGACAGAGATAGTAAAAGTTTAGGTGCGTTATATATTTTAGGCGCATTAACGTTAGTAAACGATGAAGCATCTACATCACTTCCATGGTTATATCAATCAATGACCTATTCTATGTAGGCGTATTTTTATATATTATTTTTTATACTTATTTATTTGTATTAATTACTTAGACCATATACAATAACAAATAATATATTTAAGCCTCAAAACAACTTAAAAGGAAGTTACTCTAATATAGTATAGAATGCCAAAGCAAAGCAAATCTACTAAGACTGACGCTCCTGTCGCCCCTGCTGTCGCCACTGAAACTAAGCCAAAGGTTCCAAAGGAAAAGAAGGAACCAAAGCAAAAGGCTCAAAAGGCTCCTGAACCTGAGCCTGAACCAGTTGCTGAAACTCCAGTTGTAAAGACTGAAACTCCTGCTGTTGAAACTGAGGCTGTTGCCGAAACTGATGACCTTGCTGCCCAAACTGCTGAATTTCTTGCTAAGATTAATCAATTAGGTTCTGTTTTCACTACGTTGAAGGCTGAATTCCGTGCTCTTGAAAAGAAGTGGACTCGTGAAATTAAGACTGCTCAAAAGTCTCAAGCTAAGAGAAAGCGCAAGACTGGAAATCGTCAACCATCCGGTTTTGTTAAGCCAACCAAGATTTCTGAGGAATTAGCTGCTTTCTTAGGAAAGGAATCTGGTTCAGAAATGGCTAGAACTGATGTCACCCGTGAAATTAACAAGTACATTCGCAGTCACAACCTCCAAGACAAGGAAAATGGTCGCAAGATTAATCCTGATGCCAAGTTGAAGACCCTTTTGAAGCTCGGCAAGACTGATGAACTTACATATTTCAATCTTCAACGTTACATGTCACCACACTTCTTCAAGACTGAGAAACCAACTGCTTAAATAATTTTTAATTAATAATTTTTACAATATCAATTTATATAGTTTGTAGATTCAATTAATAACATCATTTTTGTTATTATTAATTTTATTTTAAAATGCTTAAATTAAATAGAATTTTAATTTAATTTAGTATCTTTATCATCTGATGGATTAAAAAAACTTTTAATTTTGTCAGGCAATTCCTTAGATTGAAGAACTTGTTGATATGCTGGTGTGGTGCTTTTTAAATTTAAATTTTCATCTTGCATTTCGGTAGTTATTTTAGAAAAATTTACATATCCAACGTCTAGAACTTTATAAGCATATTGTATGTTATTTACTTTTATTTTTCTTTGAACATTTCCAAATTTAGCATATTTAGAACCTTTTGATAAAACTGGAATAACAACAATTTCATTTTCAAGTTTTGATTTAACAATGTATTTGTTATAATTTTGGTCACCTCCTGTATATTGCTGAATTACATAAATTTGATTTATTTCATATGAGTTTGTTTTTTTTGGTTCTGTTACTTCAATTAAATAATTCGAATTGTCAGTGATGTCCTGATAAGTTAATAAAAATGGTAAATCTTTTGGATTGTCATATTTTCTGCCACCACGTTTTGTTTTTTTATTTTTGCTTTTTATTTTATATGATTTTTTATTTAGACATTTAGTTTTTCTTTTTGAAGTACGATTTTTAATAAAATGTTTCATATATAATAAAAGATATTTTATTCTAAATTCATAAATATTTTATTCTAAATTCATAAATATTTTAATTTATTTAAATACTTAAACCTAATTTGATTAATTCAATTATTATGACTAGAAGAGATTATTGTTATTTTTGCAAAAAATCAACAGGAGATTGTGGACCTACTTGTGTAGAATGTGGTAAAGATTTTTGCATTGATTGTCCAAAGGTAAGAACATCATTATCTAGACTGAATCTTTTAATGGCAAAGGTTGCTATATTTTCTAATATGAATGTGTCACGTTTTGATATAGAATGTTATATACATGACTTACAATCATACGATGTTAATTTTTATATGAAACACACATACCCATACAATGAAGACGATAAAAACGACTCATATGGTTACAATTATGTTAATGAAGAATTTGAAAAATGTAAGGCAAGAATGGTTGAAATATTTGAAAATTATGATGAAGACAATGAAATGTGTTATGATGAAAAATCAGCGAAATTGTTTGTTGAACTTATAAAAACATTGAACGATGTTTTGCATGAGCCATTTCCATTCACATGTTTCATATGTAAAAGAGATGATTGAAGAACAAACTAACAAATAAACAAACTAACAAAATAAATTAATTATCGTTTTCTTGAATAACGCTTTTTATGTTTATTTTTTCTTTTTGTTAGTTTTTTGTTAATGTTAATTCTTTTACTCCTATTTATTCTTTTACCGCCATTCAATCTGATTGGTTTAAATACAAAAATATTTGTTTTCAAACTACTAACAGGTTTGTATCCATTTTCATTGTAAAAATTTATATTGTCAGAATTAAAATATGATTTTATATAATGAACATTTATTGAAATTCCATATTTTTCTATTTCATTCAAAATTATTTTACTTGATTCTTTTACATTCACATTTGAAAAAATGCTGTAAATTAATAAAGACAATTTATTGTAAAATATAATAGGTTGAATAAAAGCAAATCCTAATATTTCGTTGTTAGTTTTATTTTTAACAACAAGCATTATATTATACTCTGTATTTTCTTTCAGCCATTCATCTGGGTTTTCTATTTCATCTTTTACATCTTTTTGTAAAAAAGACACCAACTCATTTATTAATTCATTTGGAATAGGATTTAAAGGAATGTTAAAATTGTTTAATTCTACGTCGTCATCTTCTTCTTTTATGTAATTCAACGCATCTTCTGAAACATATATTTGTGTGTCTACATTCATTTCAATTGGGTTTTCTTTTATATATTTGACCATTAAGTTTTTTAACATTTTGTTACCATTTCTGATTGTATAATTGTCACCAGAGTGAATGAATCCATACTTTTCGTAAAAAGACACAGCACTTTCAACAGGTTCCAATTGAAATTTATTGATGTCAAGTGCGTTTGAAATTTGAAATAGTGAATTCATTAATTTGTCTCCGGCATATTTTATGTTTTTATGAGAACATATATAATCAGCATACAAATAAGTATCTTTTTCAATTCCATAAATTGTATTAATTGATTCTGAAATGTAAGATATAGCAGAGAAACTATAAATTGTTCCATAAGGCAAGTTTTCTCCAATAATAACTAACATAGTACAATTATTTAACGCATCTACTATTTTTGAATATAGTAGATTTGCACATAATAATTTATTTTTTACTAATCTAATCAAATAATCAGAAATTTCATTATATTTTGATTCGTCAGAAACAATAATGAAATTTAAGTTTTTTAGATTAACATCAAAATTAACGACAACATTTGTATTCATGTAAATGTATGTTTGAGTTGATTTATTTTTTATATCATACTTCAATGATGTATCGTCTTTTTTAAAAATGTCATCATCAAATGTTAATTCATTTAACATGTATATATTTTATAAATATATTTTTTGCAATAAAATGTATTTATAAAAAGCATTTAAATATATTGTAATTGATGAATTATGGAATTTAGATCATGTGGAAAATGTTTTGAGGATACACATCCATGTGATGTTGTATGTGATGAATGTTTTGTGAAATTACATTATGATTGTGCAAAAGCAAACGATGATTTTTCTAAAATAGCAGTGTTGTTTTCAAAAATATATATAACTCAAGATTGTTCATTCGATGACTTTACATCATTGTTTAATCTTATTACATCAAATTATGATTTGTTAGACGATGACATTATGTGTTTTGAAACAAAAAATAATATAATAAATTTATATAAGAATTGTAATTACACCAATAAAGCAAAAAATAAAATTGTAAAAATAGTTATGGATGTGATGGACTGTAATGGAAATATTAAATTTACATGTAATATGTGTTACAACAATGTTAAAGTTGAATATTAATATTTCGAATGCCTTAAATTAAATCTTATAAATAATCAGTAAAATTAAAATTGTTAGAATAAGTTGATAAAATTAATTGTGTCAATGTTAAATGTTGTTGATAATTTAAAACAGTTACTATATCTATTTTTTCTTCATCTGATGTCAGTTGATAGTCTGGATTAAGAATATAGTTAACACAAAAATTTGGAGACAAATGTTGTGTCTTTAGTATGTCAATCAAACTAACAAAATAAATATTGTCAATTAATTCTTGTTCAGAATACTGTTGTTTATGTAAATCAATTGTCATTTAATGCATTTGTTAGTTAGAAGTGTTTATATTCTTTATAAATATAAATAATTTTTGTATGATAATAAATCATTAATGTAATTTATATGATGTATGTGATTTGTTGTATAAAATATCTCAAACTCTATTTCGACATTTGAACAATTGTTCATAACATAAAACATATGATCTAAGTTTTTTTTATATTTATTATACCATTTATTGTACATATATTTTTTATATTTTGACCACAATTTCCCTAAGTTTATCATATCTACAATTTCTGGGTGGCATTTTTTTGTATGTATAACAACGCCACAAGAATAACACGTTTTTTTAACATCATTTTCCTTAGTCAATTGCAATGTTGTTTCGGGTATTCCGCAATGAATGCAAAGTATATAGGTTTCAGCAAAATTTTTAACAATGTTTTTTAATTGTTCGTTAGTATAATTTCCTTGTAAATAACATTGTTTTGTTTTATTAATTCCGCTTCTACAATCTAATATGAATCCTAATATTTTTATTAAAGTTTCTGAACTGATTTTTATTTTATCGCAAAATGTTTCAAAATTATCTAAAAGAACAATATGTGTATCTTCTATTATATGGTTGGATGACTGCAATGAAGAAATGTGTTCTTGAATGCAATCTTTTCTGCCCTCAATTATGAGTTCATCTATAGCCTGTTCTATAAACTGGTCTGCAATTTGTTTTTGTCTCATTTGTCGGAACATTTGTTATTGTATATAATATAAGTATTTTGGATTTGTTAAATTCAATTTTATATTGTTTTGTAAAATATAATAAAGACAAACTAACAAGATAATTTAATAATGACAGTTGACTTTCAAAAACAAATTGACAATTTAAAAAAACAAAATGAAGGGATGGAAATGTCTTTTAAAAATAAGTCAATTAAATTTACAAAGTTAAGCATTGACAATATAGATCCAGAAACAGAATTAATGTTGTTGAAAGATTATAACAATTATTTGAAAAATATATCAAAAAACAATAGACCAAAGGTTGAATCTAAACCAAAGGTTGAGACTAATAAACCAACAAATGAATCAAACAAACAGACATTGTCTTCAAATGACAAGGATTGTGATGAAGATGAACTAACAAAAGAGGAGAAAATCACATATCCAACAGTATGTAACATGGAAGAACATAAACGTTTATTTTTTTCAAAGGATTATGATGCTTTTAATGAGTTGATTAATGTACAACTTTCTATAAGTTTAGAACCAAATTTAAGATTTTATAAGGCAAATTACAAGTGGTCTGATGACAATACAGGAAAACCAGATTTTGTTGCTAGAAATTTATTAAGAGGGTTTGTACAAGGTTTAGATAATTATAGAAAGTATTTGATGGTTTGTTTTAGATGTATTTTAGTAGATGAAGAGACAAAAAAATACAGATATCCGTCATATTGGATTGTAAATACAGATGTAGATTTAAATAAATTGTTAGGTTCAACATATGATGATTATGATTTTATCAAGGTTGAAGATGAAGATGCAATTGAAAAAATGTTGTTAAAAATGAGAAAAAATGAAGATGAAAATGATGAGTGTCTTGTTGGAGAGACATATTTACATTAGTGACAAAATATGAAGTCTTCTTCAGCCATAATATTTTCTATTTCTTCTTGAATAATGGGTCCATTTGCGATTTTAATATGTTTAAACGGTTTCAATGATTGGTTTTCGTTTGATAAATCAAACATATTGTTAATTTTTTCTAATAGGTCTAAGTCGTTAATGTAATTTGTGTTCAGTGTGAGCCATTCATAAAACGGTAGTTCTGAATTACTTGATTTGTATTTTTTAAAAAGCTTAATTGTAGCACTAAGATTGATTTTATCGTTAATTCCTTCTGCGTGAATATTGTAATCTGTTCCTGATAATACGCAAATTTCTTTGAATTCTTTTTGAGTAAAGTTTAATTCTTCTAGAATGCCTTTCATATAATATAATACAACAGTGTGATTAATAATGCTGAAATATCTGAGTACTCTTGTGCATCCATAAACAAACATATCCATGTCTTCACTTAGACAAGCCCATACTTTTTTCTTTACAACTAACAACGCACATAATTCATCGGCTTCTCCAGGTGCATCATAATAAGTAGCTCCATAAGCACGAATAAGTGATTTCACTGTTTCTATTTTGTCTTTATTGATAACAGTTATTTGTTTTTTAAGCAAATCCATTGCTGCTATAATGTCTTGTTTATCAAATTCATCACTATTAGATTCAAGTTGTAATTTAAGTTTATTGAATTCTTCTTGTGCAAATTCTCTGTCTTCTTTTCGTTTAAGTAACAATGCCTTTTTTTCTGGTGGAGGTTTTCCATCAAATATGAATATTGGTATAATATTATAATATCTAAAAATAGATAGCATAATATACATATTTTCAAGTAAAGCATTTTCGGCTTCATATTTATATAAATATATGCTAATATCTACAGCAATGCGTTTTCCTGACAATTCGGATACATTTACGCATCGAATAGATTGAGGACAATTAGTTCTTAAATATCTGTTTAAATTGCGAATTCCCATTTGTATAATATGTATTTGCTTATAATGCAATTAAATATATCAATTTTTTATTAAATTGATTATTACATTGTTATACGTAGAAACGTGTATAATTATAGCAAATATCCATTTATGTTTTTTGAAGCAAAATGTTTTGAAGTGACTTCTGCTTCTTTGCTAATATTGTGTAAAAATTCAGGTTTAAAAGTCTTAGGATTGTTATTTATTAGCATAAACTGAGATGAGTTATCAATAACATTTTCACTATCTGGATGAGTATGTGACAAATAATATTTTTTTGTTGACATGTCTTGATATAAGTAAGCAACATGACTATATGTAATATTGCTGTGTGGTAAAAATTTTATAAATTTATACATCTTAATATTTAAATTCATTATTAAATGAAAAAATGAACTTAAAACGAGTTATTTTGATATAATTCTTACATTTAATTTAAATTAAATCTAAACACTTACTGCTAATGATGTAATAACAGAAGAATCTAAATACAGTTTTAAAGGTTCAATATAAATTGCATATTTAGGGTAACAATCACCATAATCTTCGCTTGGCCAAATGTATTCATCAGACATAATAAGTTCGTTTTCTTGATTCATAGGAAGTTCTGAGTTTTCTTGAAAATATAAATATGCTAATTCAAATGCAGATTTCATGGCATCTTTTTCGGTTTGGTACAATGTAATTTCAGATTTAACGCCTTCTATTCTAGAACCAGTGTAAATTCGACGTGCTTCGACTTTATAAACAATTTTTGTCAACATATTTTCAATATATGATGTAAACATATACGATTAATTTAGATTCAATTTTTTTAGAATTTGACATTATTGTCTTTAAATTAGTTTTTAAATAATATAAAAAAGAACTTAAAGCGCTTTAAATTAGTTTTTAAATAATATAAAAAAAGAACTTAAAGCGCTTTAAGCATTTAAATCTTCCTCAATCAATTGAAGTCTACCTTGAATATCTGTTATATTTTCACGAAAATTTTGTCTTAAAATGTCTATCTCATTGTCTAGTTCCGAAAGGATTTCATTATTTTCTTTTATAGATGTTGTTAGTTTATACTCATTGTTTTTCACTTTTTGTTCAAGACAAACTAACAAAGCGTTGTCATAACTATTTAATTCTTCTAATTCATCAATTTTTTTATTGCTTGTGTTTAATTCATATTCTAATTTTGCTATTTTTTCTTCTAATTGTTTTATTTTTTCATCTCTCTCTTCAAACATTTTGGAAAATTTAACATATAATTCACTATCAAAGGTTTCAGTCATATTGACAAATTATTGCACTTTATGAAAAGCATTTAAATGATTCAATTTTTTTATCCTAATTCACATACAGTCATTCGCATGTTTCTAAATATATAATTATTTATTTTTGTTAGTTTACCATTAATAACTTTCTCTAACAATCTACTAACACAATTCACTGACCTTGATGTGCCTTGTGATTTATAATTGTCTTCAATAAAGTCACAATATTTATTCATATTATTCATTGTTTTTTTAAAGCATAATAGAATGTCATTATTTTCATCACACCAACCTAACAATTCTTGATAATTATGTAATAAAATAGTCGTTATTATGTAATATGACAAAACATTAGTGTCTTCTTTGTAGAATGTCTTTCGTAAAAGTTTTCCAGAATTTGTTTTTTCATATAAATTTTTATATGTTAATCCCATTCTATTTAATATTTTAACCATTTGAAAGAACGAAAATGTTTGCTCAATATTCATCAAATATTTAAATAACCTTATAAATTCAATATTATTTTCCTTATCTTTCATGTGAGAATATACACAAAATATTATATTTATTAATCTTGCCCAAAATTCAGTATATGATTCGTACAAATTTACTTCTGAATTTACTGGAAACATTTGTAATATTCTTGATGTACAAATTTCGTTATTTAAATCTGAAAAGTCAAGACCAAAATTATGAAATGTCTCATGTATTAATACTTTAAACCATTCTTCTTTTCTAAATATAACAATTTCAGAGTTTGTTTGACATGTCTTTGTAAATGCTGTGTTTACATGAATTTCATTTAATACTTCTGATTCTAATATTGGCATTTCTTTTAACAATGAAGTATGATATATGAATATCGTTAGTTTTTTTGAACATTCATTTGAAGCATATTTATTTGCTATGTTAAGCCAAATCAATATATACTCTACATAATTATTATATTGTTTTATTAATTTGTTAGTTGGTTCTTCTTCCAAAAGAAACAAAATTTTTATTTCTCTTCCAATAAAATTGGTTGAATAGGTTAACGAACTAACAACATTTTCATTAATGTGATTTCTTATTTCTTGTCTTAATGCGTTTGGTGAAAACGTTATTGGTTTAGGAATTTTATTTACATTTGTTATGTTAGTTACAACAGGATTTTTTATTCTTAATTCTTTAATAACATCAACATTTGAATTAATTTGATTGTATAAGTTTATCAGAATATGTGTAGTTTTGTTCGTTAATTTTGAACCATTCATTACACAATTATGTTGTATAAAATACGTCATCATTTTATGGCTTTCATTTGTTAGTTTCATAATATAATATATATTATTGATTTATTATATTATAATTTATTTTATTACACTTTACATTTAGAAGAATGACTTTATTTTGAATTTTGGTGGTTTTATATTTGATTTTAATTTTATCAATTCAATTGATGCGGAAACTATTTTGTTTAAGTTTTCAATTGTATCACGTTCTATAAATACGTTGTTTTTTAAATAAACAGTTGAACACAAAAGCATTAATGTTGACACTATTTCATAATAATCTGTTTTAACATTAATATTTTTTGATTTATATATCAATTCATATATTTTTCCAACAATCAACAATATTTCTGGTGTATCTTTTGAATCTATTTTTCCATCAGATACGATTTTTTTTAAAGAACTTTCTATGTCAGAAAAAATAATGGAATGATTGTTAATAAGAGTGATTATATATTTCTGCATTTCTTCACTTACAACCAACTGGTATTCATCAAGTTTAGAACTTCCATCAGGATTATTTCTGTTAACAACTAACAAATCTAAAATCATTTCATATAAAGTTGTATTTGTAGACATATAATATATAATAATAAAATAATTTTTTGGCTATTTATATTTCACCTATTTTCATTCTATTGCGAATTTTCATTAAGGTATCAAACACTTCTGGTTCCATTGCTCTTCTATGATGAACTAATTTAGCATTTTTAGTTGCAACTAACAATTCTCTTAAATCTTCATTTTGTGTAAATTTAGCTTGTTGTGCCTTTGACATTTCATCACGTGACCTTGTTGAGAAAAAATCTGGATCTAAAACAACATTTTTTGGTCTTATTTGTTCGCCTTTAAATTTACCTGTTTTTCCACCAGCACCTTTTGCCATGTCAGGACTTTGAGATAATTCTGAACCTGAATCTAACGCAAACAGCAAATAATAATTTGGATTGTTTTTTTTAAATTTAGAACCTTGATAATAATGTTCAACTGATGCCCATCTATGATTATCTAATGTAAATGGTTGAACCCAAAAATTTGATAACTTTTTTCTCCAATCTGGTATTTTTGATAATTCAACAAATTCTTGACTTAATCCAGGTGGTATTTTTTCTCCTGCTCCTTTTCCAGGGTCTGGTTTTCCGTTTGATTTTGAATAAAAAGAAAAAACAATGTTATCATCATATAAATTCATTATTTTTGATTCCGTTAATTCATCAAATGATACTGGTTTTGGATTTTTATGAATAGATGATTTAAATTCTTCAAATTCAGGTATAAGTGAAAATGTTCCTGACGAGTTTTCCATACATTTATTAACAATAATTGTCTTTAAATCATATGGAATCTCTTTAAATGTAAATATTTTTTTATGTTTATAACCAACAAGTTTGTAATGATTTCCAGTGTGTTCTACAATAATATAAAATTCTGGTTTAAATTCTCCTCTCATAGATATCAAAGGGTCTACACTTGTACCACAATTAAGAACTGAATCCAAATCATCTTCTTTATAAAATTCACTTGACAATGTAATAAATTTTATGTTTAATAATCTTTCTAACATTGATATTGTTTTTTCATCAGCCCAAAATTCACTTGTTTTTACAAATTTTTTCAAATCTTCAAGAGAATTTAAGTTTTTCATAAATGCTACATCTTCAATATTTTTTTTCGCAAATTCATTTTCGGCTTTTAGTTTTTCATATTCTTTTTTGATTGTTAATGCCGCATCACGAATTATTAATTGCTGATCTCTGTCTAATGTTGTTGCTAATTTTGACTTCAAATTATCATATTCTTTCTTTTTAACAATTGACTCAGCACGTGTATTGTTTATTTCGGCAGAATACATATCATATAATTCTTTATAATCATTGAAATCTGATTGTTTTATTTCATCAGCCACTCTTAAACGCAATTTTGCCACAGTTGTGTCTTGACCTATTGTTTCAAACGCATCTCTTATTGTAGCAAAGAAACAATCACCAGCACCTTCATTGTCAGTTATAGTATAATTTTTATTTTTCATAAATTTTTGTATCCAATTGTCGTCATCACTTTCATGATATTTTTGTCTTATGTCAGTTGCCGTTTTCTTAGTTTCTTCTTTCAAATGTTTGGGAAGTTTGTATCCTATTCTGGCAACAAAAATGTCTTTGCGTATTTGTGGAATAAGTATTTCAGTTTCTTCAACTTTTTCAACTTCTTTTTTCTTTGGTTGTGTTTTTGGTTTTTCTGTGACAATAGGTTTTACTATAACTGGTTTTTTAAGTTTTTCAATCATGTCTTTTGTTGCAAAAGTATATATTAATGGTTCATTTAAACGATTTAAATTTACACCATTTTCATCATCTACAAAGTCTAATGTATCAACACTAGGTATTTCATAAACACCAATTTGAATAACCTTATTGTTATGTTTTACTAAATATATTGGAAAGTAGGTTACATTTTTGTCAGCAAATGTATTTTTAGCACGACCTATTGCTACAATAACATCCATGTCTTTTATTTCAACTTGATATAAATTTGATTCCATTCCCAAATCAGCCTGGTCTACGTTTTTTATTTCTGGATAATTGATAGTTTCATCTAATTTAGATACCACCATTGTATATAAATTAGATATTATTATTGTGCAAATGTCGCCAAATATTTGCTTTAAATTGTTTTTTAATATAATAAATTAAACTACTTAAAGAACATATTATTTTTTTAATGCTATAGTTATGCCAACAACTGCTACTGAAAAATTTAAAGCACCAATTATGTTAGCGATTGACGTCAAAATTTTATTTTGTTCATGCAACAATTGTTCAATATTTGAATTGTTGTTTTGTGTAGATGTAGATATATGTTGAAAACGTTTCATTAAATTTGTTCTTATTAATGGTCTAAACATTTATATTTATACAAATGTTCTATTTAAGCTGTTTTTAATTGTATATGAAACCTACTTAAAGCAATTAATTAACCGTTCTTTAACAATGTCAATGTTTTCAGGTTCTGATTCAAAATCTGATATCAATTGTGATACTTTTGTTTTGTTTTTTTCAGATTTTTTAAGCAAATGGGTAATTTCATAATAGTCTGCTATTTTTAACAATTGTTTTAACGTAAAAGACTTACAATAAAATTCAACTAATGATGAAAATTCATTTACATCATTTTCTTCTAATTCTAGCCTTAGTTCTTCAATCATATTGTCTACTAATTTATCATTTTTTTTTTCTGATTCTTTTTCTTCAAGTGAAAAAAATACATTAAAATGACACATTTTAATATATAAAATTATTTACAATCCATTTAAGTTGTTTGAATATAAACTCCTCTTTTTGTTACATTACATTTCAACCAAATCCATATATTTGAAAATTGATTTATTAGACAAACTAGGGAAATCTTTTGCTTTTGTTTTTGACAACATAACAATTGCCTCTTGAATTGTAATCATTCTTTCACCAAATGTAATTGTTTGACTATCATTCTTATCTAACAATGTCTTATTAAACAAAATCGCAACATTTTCAGTTAATTCATCAACCTCAGCCTTCTTATCTGGAATTTTAATAAATTCCAAAATAATATTCAACATATATCTCATGACATTTAACAATTCATTCTTCTCAATGAAATTGTTGAGAGACAAATTCAAATAAAATGTTGTAATAGATTTACGTTTTTCATTCAATTTATTCATTTCGCAAAATCCATCATAATCTTCCTCAGAATCTACATATTTAATATTGTTATATTGTTCAGACAATTTTGAATATTTGTCCTTAAAAACATCACTAATCCATGAATGCATAGACGCCAATTCAGCAAATAAATCAGCGAATATTTTAGAATAAAATTTGTTAGTTGAAGACAAATCATAAATAATATTTCCAATGTTTGTGAGCAATTCTTTTTCAGGATTTTCACTACAAATGCTATTGATTTTGTCAATGATTTTTTCTCTAATATCTAAGAAAGTCTTATCCGTTAATTTGTTTAACAATAATCTAATTTGGTCAATGTCAGCTTCAATTCCAGACTTTTGTTCAATTTTTGTAGTTTGGAATGTTCTAATGGTTTCCCATTCTTCTTCAGTTGCTTCCATATGTTTATTTCCTTTACGTTTCTTTTGTTTATTTACAAAAGGTTCTAAATTATTATTATTATTTAATTTATTTTCTGGAATAATTGCTGGTTGCTTTGAAAATATCTTATCAGTCAATGGAGGTGAACTAAGTCTTGAAGATAAATAATTAATCATATTAAATGTTTCATCTGAAATTTCATATTGAAATCCACTTAATGAAATGTCAGTGATTTGCTTAAGATTATATTTCAAAGATGTAGCCATTGTACCAGTTGTAATATACAATGTAAAGCAATGTTTAAATCAATTTTTTTTTAAATTATAATATTAATCTAAATACACTTAAAACCAATGTTGTATATACTAATATACTATGTCTTTTAAAAACAATAGTGAATCCAACGTTGAAACAAATATACACGAAACATCTGAAAATGTAGAAGAAATTCCAATTAAAACATTCAATACATGGGATGAATTAAATTTACCACCAAATTTATTACGAGGAATTTACGCAACTGGTTTTGAAAAGCCAAGTGACATTCAAAGCAAGGCAATTCATCCCATTATGTGCGGTAGAGACCTCATAGCACAAGCACAATCTGGAACAGGAAAGACAGGTTCATTCACAATTGGTTCTCTTTCAGTTGTGGATGTAAATGATAATTCAAATCAAGTTCTTATTATGGTTCCAACTCATGAATTGGCACATCAAATTACTGGTGTAATAACTAGTTTATCATCAATGATGCATGGAATAAGAATTAAGACAATTATAGGAGGTTCATCAATCGATGATGATGCTGAAAATATGCGTAAGAATTGTCCACACATCATTGTTGGATGTCCAGGAAGAGTTCAAGATATGATTAGACGAAGATATATTAATGCGGACAAGCTTAAATTAGTAGTGCTTGATGAAGCAGATGAAATGTTATCATTTGGTTTTAAGGACCAGATATATAATGTTTTTAAATATCTTAATAAGGATGTTCAAATAGCGTTGTTTAGTGCGACATTGCCTTCCAATATATTCCAAATAACTAGTAAATTTATGAGAAATCCTGTGAAGATTTGTGTAAAGTCAGAAAGTCTTACTCTTGAAGGAATTAAGCAGTATTATATTGCTGTAAATGATGATAGAGAAAAATACATTACATTAAAAGATTTGTATCAGCACATTACAGTTGCTCAATGTATTATTTATGCTAATAGTGTAACAAGAGTAATTGATTTATATGAAGCAATGAAGGAAGATGGATTTCCAGTGTGTTGCATTCATAGCAATATGGATAAGACTCAAAGAGAGAATTCATTTAAGGAGTTCAGAAATGGTTCTTCAAGAGTGTTGATTTCATCAAATGTTACTTCTAGAGGAATAGATATTCAGCAAGTTAGTATAGTAATTAATTTTGATTTGCCACGTGACATACATAATTATCTTCATAGAATTGGTCGTTCAGGCAGATGGGGTAGAAAAGGAACAGGAATTAATTTCATAACTAGAAGAGATATTTCGAAGATGAGAGAAATTGAATCGTATTATAATACACAAATAGAAGAATTGCCATCCAGTTTTTCATTATAGATTTAGGGATTTAGGGATTTAGGGATTTAGGGATTTAGGGATTTAGGGATTTAGGGTTACATTCGTAAAATAAAGTAATATTAAATATTATTTTATTTGTAGTAGCGTTTAGTATGAATCAAGATTTTAATATTCCTATTTATTACAACGAAAAATCAAATACTTTAAACAATCAATTGATGTCAGAATTAGAATTAAGACGAATCAATTCAACAGATATTGATACAGAAGAAAAACCAATCTATGTAGAATTATTCAAACCTACTAACAAAGCGTCATCTCATGTATTAACACAAATGTCAAAATTATATACAACTGATACTACTTTCTTGAAACAAACACAGACATTAGTAAAATCTATAAATGTTGAAGAAATTAATTCAATAAGAAACAAACATGGAATGTATTCTTATAATATAAATGATGTTGTTAGTTTGTTTGAAGAAATAAACAACGAAACAGGCTTCAATGAAAAATATTCATACATTGATTGGAGTTTCGCAAAAGAGTTAAACAACAATCCTTATTTCTTACAAATAATGAGTTTATACAATATTGCATCACCAATATTAGCATTATCTGTTCCAATTTTTGTGTTAGTTATTCCATTTGTTATTATAAAAATTAAAGGCATTGAAATGTCTATTTCACGATATATTGAAATACTTAAAACGTTAATAGCAAACAATTCTATTTACAAAATATTCACTGAATTTAATAGTGTAAGCAATGGACAACGCATTTACATGATATTCTCAGCATTTGTATATTTATTTTCTATTTATCAAAACATTTTAGCATGTGTTCGTTTTTATTCAAACATTCAAAAGATAAATTCATATTTGTTCAAAATTAAACAATATTTAGCATACACATTTGATGTAATACATTATTATGTTTCAAAGACAGATAAACTAACAAAATATAAACAGTTTAATGATGTATTGATAGACTATAGAAATTTATGTTTGAAATTAGCAAATCAATTAGAAAACATTTCTCAAACAAGTTTTTCAATTAAAAATATATCTGAAATAGGAAATTTAATGCATTTCTTTTATCAAATGAAATTCAATGACATGTATAAACGTGCGTTTGGATATACATTTGGATTTAACGGATATATTGATTTAATGTGTCAATTAAGTGAAAATGTCAATAACAAAAAAATGAACAAAGTAAGATTCCATAAAACTCCAAATTCAACAATATTTAAGAAAATGTATTATCCAAAATATATAAATAATGAAAAAGACATTGTTAGAAACGATTTTGATTTAAGTAAAAATATAGTATTGTCTGGACCTAATGCTTCAGGAAAAACAACAACACTTAAAACAGCAATTATCAATGTGATTATGAGTCAACAATTTGGGTTTGGATGTTTTGAAAGTCTCAAACTAACACCTTATAATTTATTTCATTGTTATTTAAATATACCTGATACATCTGGAAGAGATAGTTTATTTCAAGCGGAAGCAAGAAGATGTAAACAAATACTAACTGAAATTGACGAAAATAAAAGAAAACGTCATTTTTGTATTTTTGATGAGTTATATTCTGGAACAAATCCAGATGAAGCAATTGATAGTGGATATGCGTTTATAGAATTTATAACTAAAAACAAAAATGTTACATGTTTGTTAACAACCCATTACATTGAATTATGCAAGAAACTAACAAATAATAAAAATATATTAAATTGTAGCATGAAAACATTGCGAGACGAAGACACATTTAAATATACATATGAAATTGAAGAAGGTATATCAGAAATAAGAGGGGGTGCGAAAGTATTGAAAGATATGGATTATCCGGATGAAATTTTGAATAAGATTTAGTGAATTTCTTAATTTAAGAATTAGTGAATTCATTAATTAATTCGTTACAAAAACAATTAAAATATATTTGACATTTTTAAGAATGGCTATTACTGATATATTTAGTGCATCATTTTTATTTAGCGTTGCTATTATTATTATTTCAATTGGAGGATTATTTGCTTATGTTAGTTATCGTATGGCTGAACAAGACTACAAAATTAAAAATATGCTTGATTTGATTTCTATTATGTCTCAAGACTCTCTTTTTATAAAACATAAAATCAGCGAATTACAAGAAGGTGGAAGCGGAGGTTCTGATTCAAAAGAAAAAGAAGAAGACACTGAATTAACTTATTCATCTCAACTTGTTAGTGAAAATGATTTAATTGAAGTTTCAGACGATGATGAACAAGACGAAGATGACGACGATGAAGGAGAATACAGTGATAATCAAGAAGAAGAATATGATGTGTCTGATGACGAAGAAAAAGAAGATACTTTAAGAAATTTGAATTTATCTTTAGCAAACGCTGATGCTGAATTAGACATTAATGATTTTGTTGTTGAAGATGATTTAGATGCTGACACAAACAAAATAATTGATACATCTGATATTAAAACTGTTCATTTGACTGTCCATAATGACGATGAAGATGAAACCAATTCTGTAGAAGAAATGATGAATTCCATTGAAGAATTAGTAAAAGAAGAGCAACAACATGAACCAGAATTGATATTGGAAAACATTAAATTTGAAGGCGAAACTGATGAAGCTGTTGAATGTGATGTTGTTGATTGTGAAGTTGGTGAACCTGTCGACACTGAACCTATCACTCAATTAGCTTCTAATCATTCTGATGACAACAAGACTGACTACAAAAAAATGTCACTTAACAAATTGCGAGAATTAGCGGTATCAAAGGGATTGATATCTGACGCATCAAAATTAAAGAAACATGACATTTTGAAACTTTTTGGTGTCGAATAAATAACTTTTTTATCTATATCTAGTATAACATGAACAATTATTATACTATACAACCAACTAAACCTGAAATTATTCACAATGCTATTGTATCTGATTCAGGAATAACATCTAATTGGAAATATAGACAATACATTCAAAAAAACGCAAATGAAATTATGAAATCCAACGCAATGGATTACATTAATTCATCTGGAAACAATCCTTATACATTGATGAATACTAACACTGTTGGAAATACTCCATTTTTATATTCATCAGTACACGATGACAGTCAACCATTGTATGGATATAAAATGACTGACTTAAAACAAAGTTATTTGACAAAAGAAAGAATGAAATCAAGAATGATTGCACCAACAATTCCAACCAATTTTTAAAACTCTAAAGGTGTAAACCTTCAAATATGTAAAAATACTTATTTAAATTATTATATTTTAAAAACAATATAATAATAAAAAACTCATATAATAAATGAAATTGTTAAGTTTTGACATTGGAATAAGAAATCTTTCATTTTGTTTATTTGAAATTGGAACTAACAAAGAAGACATTTCTATATTAAAATGGAACAATGTTAGTTTGACAAATGATATTTCATATACATGCATTCATCATGACAAAAAAGGCTGTTGTGGAAAAGAAGCAAAAGTTATGAAAGATAATTTATTTCTATGTACAAAACATTCTAAGAATTATCAATACATTTGTCAACCAAATGAACTAACAACAAGCAAACTTAATAAATCTAAAATAGACACATTGAAACAATTGTCACAAAAATATAATATTGAAACAGAACCAAAATGGAAAAAATCTGATTTAATAAATGCTTTAAATGATTTTGTAAATAAAAATTGTTATATATCTATAACAAAATCTAACGCAAGCAAAACTACTGGACTCACATTGGCACGAAATATTAGACAAAAACTTGATACATTGTTAAATGATGTAATAAATTCGATTGATTTAGTAATTATAGAAAATCAATTAGACAACAAAATGGCAACAGTTCAAGGAATGATAACTCAATATTTAGTTATGAAACATTTAGATATTAATATTGAATTTATAAGTGCAACTAACAAATTAAAAGATTTTCTTCCAGAAGAAAAAGGAAAAATGACATACTCACAACGAAAAAAATTAGGCATTCAAACATGTACAAAATTAGTGTGTGACGATGAACGATTTTCAACATGGAAAGATTATATGACTCTCAATGGAAAGAAAGATGATTTGTCTGATTGCTTTTTACAGGGTATATGGTATATAAAATATAAACAAATTTAACAACAATTAAGTTATTTAGTATATTTATGTTATTTATATTTTAATAATAAATATATATTTTTCAATTCGTAATACTTAAAATTAAATGTTCTTAATTATTCATAATGGACCACGATTTTATTGACATTTCAATGGATTTTGATAATTTAGATGATTTGAATAACGGAGGAAATAAAAAATCTTTTGGAGGAGGAATAGAACTTCTTATGAACGATAAAAAATCAGAGTCAAAAGGACATTCCAGTGATATTGATATTGACGACTTAAATAATTTAGAAAACGAATTAAATGATTTAGCAAATCAAACTACTGGTTCAATGACAAATGATTTTGATTCTGGATTATTTGGAATTAAAACAAACTTTGATGATAAACCTGGTGTATCATTTAATGACGAACCAAGTATACGCATATTAGGAGGTGATAATGACGACCATAGACCAAATTTAGGACATTCAACCGCCAACACAGCTTCTGATGCCAAAACATGGGATGGATATGGAAAATTCAATAATATTCCAATAAATCCTGACCAAAGAATGCAAAGTGAACCAAAGTTGAGTAAAGATGATATGTTGAAGGAGAAGTTTAAGTATTTAAGAAAATTAGAAGCACTTGAAAAGAAAGGAGTTGAATTAACAAAAAAATATAACATGGAATCTAATCTTCAAGAAATGATAGGAGAATATGAAAATATCATGGAAGAAAAAAATAAATCAAATTCTATTAAATTTCAAGGAAATATGATGATGGCCATTATTAATGGTCTTGAATTTATGAATAATCGTTTAGATCCATTTGATATTAAATTAGATGGGTGGGGTGAACAAATAAATGAAAATATTACTGACTATGATGACATATTTGGCGAATTATATGAAAAGTACAAAACCAAAGTTTCTATGTCTCCTGAGTTAAAATTATTGTTTCAATTAGGTGGAAGTGCTGTAATGGTACATATGTCTAACACAATGTTTAAATCCGCTATGCCTGGCATGGATGATATATTAAGACAAAATCCTGATTTAATGAGACAATTTCAAACTGCTGCTGTAAATTCAATGGCTAATACAAATCCAGGATTTTCAGGGTTTATGAATGGCTTGATGACACAAGCAGAACCACAAGTGCCAAAAGGAAGAGGTCCACCACCTCCAATGGCCACCCAAGGTCCAAATGGAATGGCTCCTCCACCCAATAGGGCTGGAAATAATGTAGGAAATATGAATGTTGGTCGTGCTGACATTTCAATGGCCAGAGGAGGTGCTTATGACGATGGAATAAGCATAAGAGAACAAAATCATTTTATAAATTCTGAACCACCTCAACCATCACAAAGAAGTTCTAGACGTCCTGACATGAAAGGACCAAGTGATATTTCTGACATTTTATCTGGATTAAAAACAAAAACCATTGAAGTAATTCCTCCAAATTCAAGAAAAGAAGTTATAGTAGAAGACATCAATAACAGCAGTACAATAAGCATTGATGATTTAAAAAGTATACAAAATGATGCAAATGTACCTAAACGTAGCAGAAGAAGACCAAAGTCTGATAAAAACACTGTTAGTTTAGACATTTAATGTAATATAAAATAAATATAATAATATACTTATTTTATAATGATTTCAGGAAAATGTTGCATTTGTGGAACTGTTAAAAATTGTGAACCTTATTTAAAAAAAGTATTTAATAACATTGAAAAAATTGGAAATTTATTTGATGAATATAAAGTAATAATTGTGTATGACAAATCAGAAGACAAATCATTAGACATATTACAAGAATATAAACTAACAAATAGTAATTTAATTCTTTATATTGAAAATAAACCTTTAACACAATACAGAACACATAATATCGCAAGAGCAAGAAACAATTGTCTAGATATTATTAGAAATAATTTTTCAGATTATGAATATTTTATTATGATTGATTGCGACGATGTATGTTCTAGCCCAATTGATTTAAATGTGTTTATACATTATTTAACAACAAACGTTGATTGGGATTCATTATCATTCAATAAAAAGCCATATTATGATACATGGGCGTTGTCAAAATATCCTTATGTTTTTAGCAACATGCATTTCAAAGATTACGAAAAATATGGAAGATATATAGAAAAAGTAATAGAGAAAACGCCCCCGGGCGTCCTTATACAATGCATGTCAGCATTCAATGGATTTGCGATTTACAGAACTAAAAAATTTATTCAGTTTTATTATGACCCTAGACCAAGATTAGATTTAATTCCACGTCATTTGATTGAAAAAAATGTTGAATTGTGCGGTCCAATGTATTTAAAAGGAAAAGCTTCAATTGTTGATTGTGAACATCGAAGTTTTCATTTAATGGCGTTTAATAATGGCGCAAAAATAAGAATAGCACCAGAAGTAATATTTTCATAAAACTTGTTCTATCATTTCAACTT
>JACCDI011375930.1_pt1 | contig 38629 bp, 37 predicted proteins | sample 7442791 | NCBI WGS metagenome assembly JACCDI01 (sample SAMN15323434, study PRJNA562643) | freshwater metagenome | isolation source: river surface water | place: USA:Blue River Watershed | collected 2017-08-15 | reverse complement strand
TTTTCTAATGTTGATTGAGTTGTTCGCATATTATTGCTTATTATATTTATTACTATATATCACTTTAAATTATTTTTAACATATATAAAATAAACTACAATATTGATTTATGAATCATTGTAATATTTGAAATTAAACCCAATCCTACTTTTTTATTATAATTTGTTAATAATTCAACATATTCTTCTTTACTTAGTTCTTTTTTTGTCTGGTCCTTATACTGAATACTTATAGGACCACCATCTCTCGCAATTAATCTATCATATTTATATTCTGGACTAGTTGAAGTAGTCATATGAAATCTTTCACAATCATTTCCAGTATATAACCATTCAATATTTTCAGTTTCGCCAATATTATGGATAACCGAATATAAATAACTGTATGGATCACTACGTTTTGATACATCATCAATTTTCATTATACCACATATATCAGATAAAAAGTAGAAATTTTCTTCACTATCTATTGCGTATGCGTATGGAAAATAATTATTACCAATAGGCGAAGAAAAGGATACGATTTCGTGTTCCGCTGTGAATGAATAAATTTCTCTATTCCCAATAAAAACATAATTATTTGTATCCAATTTTAATAGTATAGTGTTACCATCGAAATATGGTCCGTGGCCTCCCGAAAAAATAGTTTGTTGATTTAATGGACTTTTACCTATAAATATTTTGACTGGGTTATAAGTAGCAATTAATACTGAATAATTAGTCAACCCGTTATATCCGTCATCTTCATCTTCTGATTCATCTTCATCGTTGTCGTTGTCGTTGTCGTTGTCTTTGTCTTTGTCTTTATATTCATAAATATGGACATCATTATTAGATTCATTTATATACACACAAAATATATTATCAATTGTGAGATAATATATACAATCTAGATATTTATCTACTATTATACTCATTAATATTATATTGATAACTATATTTTTTATCTTTAAATACTATTTTTTATATTTATTAATAGTAGTCTAAAAAGGATTTTTGTGAATAATTGTAATATCTGAAATTTGTTTTAATTCAGCATTTTTCCCATTATTTTTTATAACAGTATCTAAATATTCATATGGGTCAATACGATTAGTTTCATCATCTATTTTTAATACAACATAATCTCGTGCTAAAAAATAAAAATTTCCTTCGCTATCAATCGCATGTGGATATGAACAATTCAAATCACCAAGATGTGAAAAAAAGGATACTATTTCATGAGTAGTTGTAAATGAGTAAATTTCGGAACCAATAAAAATATATTTATTTGTATCCATTTTCAATAATATAGAATTACCATGATAAATACTACCATGGGAACCAGAAACTATTGTTCGCGGAATTATTGTACTTTTCCCTATAAATACTTTAAGTGGTTTAAAATTTGCAACATATTGTTGATAATCCTCTACATAATACCCTAAAATATTTTGTATGCGTGTATAAATTTGAACGTCATCTTGTGCTTCATTTATATACACACAAAAAATATGTTTCATATAATTGAGTGTTAAATAATATGAATATCCGTAATATTTTTCTAATATTCTCATTAATATTATATTGATGAATATATTTTTGTCTTTAATATGTTTTTGTATAATTTAACTTTTCAATAAATGTAATTATGAGTATTTCCAACAATTATGGTTAGATTTCAAAGGTTCGCTATTATAAACTCTTCCTTCTGTTTTACATCTACCGCAATTTGTTTTTTCTTGTAAATGTTGTTCCTTAAAAAATTCACATACACTTTCATCAAATTGTGGGTCGTGTGATACAAAAGTTTGAGTTGGTTTTTGTGTTGAACACTTATTACATTGTGATTTTGAATTAAACACATAAAAATCACACTCAGAGCAATACCAAGTATTTTTTGGTTGTATAGGCATATTATTTTATGAATGTATATTTATATTTAAATACTTATTTATGTAATATATATTATATTGTAGCCTTTTCTCTCCACAATCTAATTTTCAAATTCCCGAAATGTTAAACTAATTCTTGGGTAATTCACATTTTTCTCAATTGGAATACAATGTTCATATGTCGTTTGAAATCCATCTTTCATATAAAATACATCTCCATGTATCAAGGCAATTTTATCTACTAATTTTTTCGTATTTATATCACGCATATTAAAATTTCTGATTGAGCCAAAACTAACACTTAATACAAAACTATTTATTGCTTCTTTATCATTGTGCCAGCTAATATTGGATTCACCATTTTCATAATATTGGACTAAACCATAACCAATTTTTCTATTGAATTTTTCTTCTAATTTTTCTTTAATATGTTGAATAATTGGAGTGAAAAATCCTATATTCAAAGTATTATATATTTTTCTTATTTTTGATAAATCATCTTCGTCAACTAATACACACGTTTTTCTGGAATTATTTTGTCTCAAATAATATTTAACTTCATTGTATAAGGCCTGATAATCTATTCCAATAAATTCTCGTGGATAATATTCATATAATTTCTCTCTTTTTTCTCTCTGCTGAACATTTTCACAAGTGGTTTTTTGAAAATAATTAGTTATTGCTTTCATTAAATTTAATATTATTATAGTATTAATTTTAATTAATATTCAATTTTAATTTATATTCATATTCATAAGCATATAATGATTTAAGATAAATGTGGATTAGCTAAATAATACATAACAAAAGTATAACATAATATTCCTAAAATTATTGATAATAACCATACTGGTAATATTGTTTTATTTCTATATCCTACACCAAATTCTCTCAAACTACCATCTGTATTATATAAAAATGATGGTTTTATTAATTGTATTATTCCAAATATTATAATAAATAGAGTTATTGATATAACAATAGCGTTGTCTCTAAAATAATTAATTCTCATTTTTGATAAATAAATATACTATATATAATATATATTTTTATTAAATATATTATATATTATACATTTTTTTGTAAAATAATATAAAAATAAATCGTTAAACTTGTATATAATATAAAATGCCTAATTTTTCATTTATAAGAAGCAATGTTTGTGATGATATAAAAAGAGACTCGTTATGTATTTATGTAGATGATAATGATATAATTGATGACGAATTTATTAATAAATATATTTTAGAAAAAAATTATAACAGAAATATAGAAGGTTTATTTTTCTCACCCAATAGAACAGATAAATTTTTAATCCCAGATAATTCTCCAATAGAATTCAAATTATCAGAAGGATTTCTCTCAAAGTATAAATGGCTTAAACAAATTGCATTCTGTTGGTCATCTGTAGGAATTACTGATGAAATGTTTAAAGGTTGTGAAAATCTAGAGTATATATTTCTTGGAACACCATTAGATAAACCATTAAAAACATTTGATACAATTATTAATTTGCCGAATATAAAAGAAATATATCTTAATGGATTTGGATTGGCTAAAATGAGCGATGAATTTGTTGAATGGTATTTAGAAAAAACAAATGAAAAAGCTCATATTATTAAACATCTTTGTTAAACAATACACTATTTATAATATATTTTTTTAAATATATTATACATTTATCGTTTTATTTTTCAGTTTTTTATTTTGTTCGTGGAGAGAAAAAGTAATTAAATAACAACTAATCATATTCATTATAATCAATATCAGCACCATTATCAGCATCACCAGGATTATATTGTCCATCCATATAATCTTCCGTCATATCTCCCATATTATAAGCTTCATTTTCAATATCATCAGCATCATTAATTTCATCAGCTATTTCATCCATAACAGCATCAGCATTTTTATCATTAATCTCTCCACTATCTCTCATTTTCTGTTCCATTTCTTGTAATTTCTTAACAAATTCTCTTTCTTTTTCTTTTGTATTCTTGTTGTACTTTCTCATACCTTTTTCATTACCTTTACCCCAAACTTCACCCATTTTCAACATTTTCATAACAGTATCAACATCACGCATTTCTTTGGACATATTTTCTAAACGGTCAATATGAATATTTTTCTCATTATCTCTTGTTTTAAATACGCGGTCCATAATATTATCATATGTTAAATCAACCATATTTTTGTGGTCATTCATTATTTCCAAATAAGTAATTAACAATTTTGATATATCTTTTTGAACTTGTTTCTTGTCTTCTTGAATACCTTCTTGTTGAACATAATTTTGAAAATCATCATCAATATCAGCCATTTTATTTTTAACACCTTCAACTGTATAAAAATCATCAATTCTTTCTTGAACTATTTGATATTCTTCAAATACTTCTTCTTTTGATTCATCACAAATAGAAATATAATCATTCAATATAGTGAAAAAATAATTTTGAATTAATAGTTCGCTAGTTCTTTTATCAAAAATGGAATATGTCTCTCTATCGTTATATTTTATAGATGAAAAATAAGGTGTTTCATTAGCTAATATCAATAAATTTTTAGATTTTCTTTGTATATTATTTAAAATATATATGATTTTCTCATTAGAATAATAAGGAACTAATCTGCTATAATATTTTTTAATCATACCAGCAATATCAGATAAATGTTTATTAGATAAATTCCAATAACGTGGTAATGCAGGAATAGCTTTTTTATTATAGTCTAAAACCAAATCTGTGGTATAACTAACTTTATTAATAATAATATTTGGAAAAACCTCAACCATATTTTTCATATAAACCTTGATAAAATTCAACATATTATACATATTTTCATCATAAAACTTGCTACTTGATTTTTTATGACTTTGTTCGCGTGTAGATTCCCATTCAAATATATTATCAAACATTTTATTAATTGTTTTGACTGTTGTATTTTTCATACTATTGTGTTTTCTAATAAATTCAAGTACTTTTTCTCTCAAAGACTCATTGGACTTACTCAAATAATTCTTCAAATCTTTCATTTCTATAATATCTTCTGTAATAGCTATATCAAATGTATCTAATGTTGGTTCTATTAATCTAATTAATTTTGGTTCAACTGTTTTAACATGCATATTGTTCAATCTCTCAAGTAAATTACGTAATCTTTGTATTGTTGTTACTTGTGGTTTATCCATCAAAACATTTACTATATTGTTTCTATTAACGATTTGTAAAAGCTGTAATAAAGAATCATTAGTATAATTTCTTCCATCTTTCTTTAATTTAACAATTTGTTCTTCTATTTTGAATCCTTTCAACGCAACTAATGGTTTATCATTACATAAACTAATTAAATCATCATTTACAGGCATTAAATTCAAAAAATTACAATAATGTATAAATGCTCTGTAAATAGTCTCATCATCAAATGTAGAGGATGATGTGCTTGGATATCTAGTTTTAGTATCTTCACGACTATACATAAAGCCAGCCTTAGATATATGTGTTATATCATCAAGAGCATTTTGAATTTTTTTGACTACATTGTTGTATTGAGCAATATCAGGTTGTTCATTTATAAAATAACCGATTGTAGTGTATTTATTATTTTCATTACAACAGGAATTTTCCATAAACAAAATATTATTTGCGGTTTTCAATAATAATTCCTTTTTGTTTAAAACTTCTTGGATTTTTTCTTGAATGCCGAGAGAAAAAGCTATTGCTTTTGAATATAAATGTAATATTCCTTCTCTTTGCGTTCTGGAGCCATTTTTCATATCACTCATAAGAGCTTTTGAAGAGAAAGGATGTTCACTATGTAGTCCCTTTATTTTGAAATTAAATAATGGTGGTAAAAATCCTGTCCAATTTTGTATGGCGTGTTCTTCTGGAATAACAATATCCTTGTTTACAAGTAAATAAGCTAATTTTTCTTCAGTTTTTCTTATAACTTCAGGTAATTTCCATAATTCTTTATCTATAAATTCTTTAATTTGTTTTTGAATAAATTCTGGTTTCTTTCTAGCAAGAGCATTCCAAGGTTCTGTTGAACTTCTTATATTATAAGCAATACAACCGATATATTCTAATGCTTTAAAATCACCAGCACCTTCAATAGGATATCCCATAAATGCTTTTGAACATCCTGGAAATGATTTTTTTGTGCGAATAGATGGAACACTAGTTTGAATAGCAATTAAAATCATACCAATTGTTAAATATAATAAATTATTGTTGTAAACCATTTTATAGCTAGGTATATCTTTACCGCGTTTAGATTCTTCTAGGATAACTTTATTATAAGCATTTTCATTAGGCATAATTGATCTGAAAGTATTGTAAACATTTCTTTTTATAAATTCACTTTGATGTTCTAGATTGATTCCCATTGCTGTAGAAAAAGTATAAATAATATTAGAAATAATACGATTTTCTTGTGTTTCTGTCTTTTCTACAACTGATGATTGTGCTAAGAAAGCTTCTCCCAAGTCTTCTTCCATAACAGCACGACTTTGAACTTTAAATCCTTCATCATAACCTTCATCAACATCAAATTCACGGTTCATAATAACATAACCAGTATATTTATCAATAATATATTCCTCATCATCACTATGCGCACCAATTTCTTTAATAAGTATTCCCATATTTCTTAGGAAATTAGCATTATCATTAACAAAAAAGTTAGCAATTTGGTAAAGAGATTTAGGGATTAATTTAACATTTGATTTTATACAGTAAAACCAGTGAGGGTCTTCTTCAACATTCAAAGGTCCAAATCCATTAATAGGCTCGCGTGTACACTTTAAAACAAAAGTAATAATATATGATTGTTTTTTAACATAATCAGTTTCTCCTAATATGAGATTTAATATTTTAGCATAAGGTGATACAATAATTTCTTTCTTGTTTTCATCTTCTTCAATATGAATACCCATTTTGTATTGTTGTGTGTTATATTTCAAAAAATTATTCATTTCTATTTTATCAAGACTATCAAAAACAGCATCACAATATTCCATACGTTTCATAATGTTATTTTTCATTTCTTCACTAGATTGCTGATAATTTTTATCAAATTCGTCTATTATTTTTTTCAATGTATCATTCATCAAAGTCGATTTATCTAATGGAATTGAATCACATTTATTTTTATTATCCTTATCAATAATACTAACGCAATCATTTTGTAAATTACATAAAGTCTCAGAATCAAAAGATAGAATTTGTTCTTTTTTATTATCAAACAATGAATCATTCACATTTGTATCTAAAACCCAAGTATTGTTAGTTCGTTTAAAATATTTGTTTTGAGAATCATTGATTTGATGAAGAATAGCATAATCACCTTCTTTAACCTTTTTAAAACCTTCAATAAGTATTTCAGCTAATTCAATAGCACCATTTTCAGTCATTTTATGGCTTTTCTTTAATTTTCCAATCAAAAAATTCAAAAAATCTTCAGGTGATTTTGTTAGCATTTCATTTTCATATTCTTCCAAAATACTGTAATTTGTAGTATCATATTGTTTATCATAGTAAATTTCTTTATTATTATCTAGTTCTAATTCTTCTTTTGTATTATAATGTTTTGCGATAATATAATTATTACATTGGTTGGTTTGTTCTAATATTTTTTTATTTCCTTCTATACCAGATTTATTAGCTTCTAATAAAGTATTAATTTTAGTAGAGAACATGTAAGGAAGATTTTTATATACAACAGAAATGTTATAAAGGTCACCAAAATCTTTTAAAATCATTTTTTTAAGGAGTTCTGAATTGGATAATTCTAATTTTTTATTTTGTGTACTAGTATTATTTTTATATTCACTGACTTCAGGTGGATTATATTGATATTTTTCAAATACAGATTGTTTAAGTTCAGTATTAGAATCAAGAATATTGTAAATAGCTTTTACAAGTGGTGATTTTTTTCCAATGTTTATTTGAGTATCTAAGAATTTTTTGAATGCATTTTTTTTATAAACAAAAATCTTATTATAATCACTAACTTGAGCATTTAAAAATTCAGATATTTCAGTATATAATAAATAAGTAATATCTTTTGAATAAATCATGAAAGGTTCCATATAATAAACAATATCAACGAGAGAAAGTTTACCTGTAATATATTTTTTTGTTAAGTTGAATATAAATCTTGTTTGTGGTATAATAGTTTTTAAAAATTCAATATATCTGTCTTTATTAGTTTTATTTAAATATTCATCATCTCCTTCAACTGTAAGTTCTAAGATATAATTTTGTATATTTTCTAAGAATCTATTTTCCTCGAAATCAATCTTTTCTTCAAAATTATTTACTGTAATAGTTTCTACATTCGTTTGTCTTGGACGAAATGTTTTCCATAATTTAAAAAAATTCATATTAAGATTAGAACGTTCCATAATATAAGTATTTGGTAGATTAATCTTCGAAAATCTAACAACTGGTTCTGGTAACATAACAAAAGACCTTAATGCTAAAACATCGTTACTAGTTAAATTTTCAATAGTATTTATACTTTTATTACCTACTTTTGATGAAGTAACCAAATGAGTTAATCCAGTATTGTATGTTTGACTTATGTATTGATTTTGAATAATTGTAGAAAATGTAACAGGGGAACCTTGTACTTTTACAGCATTAGAATAAAAGTTACCAAAATTATTTATTAATGTGTTAATATTTGTTTTAACTGGTAAATTATATAGAATATTTTGTGTAGTTTCAGGATTAGGGTCTTCAAATGGAGTTAATTTATTTAATATATCTTTTGTAGAATTAATATATCTATTAGGGTAATTATTATCATTTTTATATTCTCTGATTGACTCATCTAAAAAGTAATAATAACCTTCATCAGATTGAGAACCTGGATTAGCTATTTTACATATTTTTCTATCATTCATAACAACAGGCATCAACCAAAATAATTGTTGAGTAAATTCTTGTAATTCATTAACAAGTGGTTTCCATTTAGCACCTTTATCAATAAAACCATTAACATTTCCATTTGAATCAAATGTGGAATATTCTGTGCGTAATTGTTTATATCTTTCCAACATTTTATGAATTCCATTTAATACAGATGGTTTTCTTTCTGCTAGAGGAATTGTAGAGAGAGCTATATCAAGAAAACTATTAATTTGTGCTTCTAAGCTATATCTTTTTTTCTCTTCACTAACATCAACGAATCCTTTAATTTCGCCTAATTCTTCATCTCCAAATACAATATCATCAGCTTCTAAGAATATTTGTCTCATTTGATTTTTAACTTTAACATCTGGGACTGTTGTAAAAGATTCACCAGTAGATTCTTCGAATTCTTTTAATTGTTCTAATTCTTCAGATTCTCTTCTGGATTCTTCTGGGAGTAATATTTCTTTTTCACCAGTAGTTTCAGGGATAAATTCTTTTTCGAGTATTTCTTTTTCTTCTTGTGCGTCAGTTTCAGGTTCACAATCCGATTTTCCAGAAGGTTTCTCTCTAATTTGTATATTATCAATCAATAAATCTTCAGGAAGACCTTGATAATCAAAATTAATATAGATAGTATCACAGTCAGGGAAACTTTTGATTTCTATCATATCTTCTTCAATATTAGTGATTTGTCCTGTTAAAATAGCAGGTGTTTCACCACCGAAAAATATATTAATCCATACACCTGGTAAGAGACCATTTTGTCTAGCATAACCAGATTCATCACTGCGACTAATTAAAGCGATATTAGTAATTGAACCATTTTCTAAACCGCCTTGTGGATTAATTTGTATAATACGAGTAGTTTTCATATCATCAATATCAATAAGTTTCATTTTAGTTTGGTCGATATAATCGATAATAAATGTTTTATCATTAAATTCATCATCTTCACTGGATAATTTAATAACATCACCAAGGTCTAATGATAATTTAACATCAGGTTGTGGTTCTTCTTCAGCTTCTTCTGCATCTTCTTTTTCTTCAATAATTTGTTCTGGTTCTGGTTCTTGTTCTTGTTCTTGAACATAAGGTACATCTTGAGTTACTGGATTTAAATTTTGTGTTTCTCCTTCTATAAGTGGTTCATATTCTACTAATGGTTCTTCATCAATTATGATATTTGTTTTAGGTTTTTCTGTTTGATTAGATGGGTTTGATAATTGTAAAGACATTATATTATACCTTATATTTATATTAGAAATTAATATACTTAAATTAAAATCATTTAAAAATATTATTTAAAGACATCTTACTATTAAATAGTATAATATCAAAAATGGATTATACACCTTATTATAATATTAGTGTTGTTGGTGAATTCGTTGAATTAGTTGAAAAACATGTAGAGCCAAATACCCAAATTGAGATAAAACCACTAAATAAAACAACTTGTTTAAAAAATAGCGAAAAATACAGTGTTATTCGCTACAATAAAAATTTATTAACAAGTGATTCTATTAAAACTCACGGATTATTTCGTTCGGTTATTTTAAATAAGTTAAATAATGTTGTATGTTTTTCTCCTCCTAAATCTGTAGACGCGGAAGAATTTATGAAGGCATATCCTGAACCTACAAGTGATGAAAACAAGAACAAAATTGTTGCGGAAGAATTTGTAGAAGGAACTATGATTAATGTTTTTTGGGATCCAGCAGTTGGGTTAAATGGTGCTTGGGAAATCGCAACTAGAAATACTGTAGGTGGTGAGTCAGCTTTTTACAAAAAGCCAGATTCAAAGACATTCAAGACAATGTTTTTAGAAGCTTTAAGTGAAAATAATTTACATTTAGACGGTTTATGTAGAGACTATTGTTATAGTTTTGTTTTACAACACCCAGAAAACAGAATTGTTGTACCTTTTACAAGTAAACAATTGTATTTAGTTGCTATTTATAGTATTGTTAATAAAGAAAATGATGTTCATGTTTATATTCATTCCCTAGACAGAATCAAGAATTTAGGATTATGGAGTGCAACGGGTATTAAATTTCCTGAACAATATATTGGTTATACTTATGAACAACTTATTGAAAAATTTGCATCACATAACACTCCATATAATGTAGTTGGGTTTATGTTGAAAAATTTGGAAACAGGAGTTAGATGTAAGGTAAGAAATCCAGTATATGAAGAAGTGAGAAAGTTGAGAGGAAATCAGCCAAAGATTCAATATCAATATTTGATGTTGAGAAAAGAAGGAAAAGTGAAGGATTTTTTGAAATATTATCCAGAATGTAAAAAGGAATTTTCTATGTATAGAGACCAAGTACACAATTTTACGCAATGTTTATATAATATGTATGTTTCTTGTTACATAAAAAAAACAGAACCATTAATTAAGTTTTCAGAGCAATATAGAACTCATATGTTTAATATTCATCAACAATATTTAAAAGAATTAAAGCCAAATAAACAACATATTACTAATACATTTGTTATGAATTATGTTAATAATTTACCTACAACATTACTAATGCATTCATTAAATTATTCATTAAAACAACGTAGTGTAGATTTAATTATAAGTGGGAGCACAAGTGAAGAACATATTTCACCGGAATAAAAACATATTTATGTTTACAATTATCTAGGCACATTTTAATTATTCATCAATCAAATCATAATATCTTTTTTTGAATCCAGAAAACTCAAGACGATTAATAAAAATACCATAATTTTCTGCATTTAATGATTTAATTCTATCAATCAAATCATTAGAATACTTTTTAATATCATCTTGATTAAAATAATCAATAATACGATATGTTGGATATTTTTCATTACATATTTCATCAATCAATGAATGAATATCATTAATAATAATACGGTCAGAAGCATTATTATAATAAAATTTCTCTTTAATCCAAGTATAAATAATAAAATAAAAGCAAGAAATTGTTATGATAATTGCGTTTAAAATCCAAAGTGATAATCCAAATTTTAATAGAAAGTTAACGTTCATTTTATTAAGGGTTAAATTATAATATATTTTGTTTGAACAACTTTTTTAATCAATTTTTTCTTTAAGTAGTTTTGATAATATATATTAAAAGGGTACTTAAAGCTCTTTAAGTTCTTTTTTGGATAATATCTTTTTCAAAGAAACATATTTTTTCCAAAAGTATTTTCGGAAAGTCAAAAATGGACAAAAAAAATGTCCAAAATCGGATAGGGGCCTCCGGAACCCGGAAAAAAACGAATTGTGACTGAAATGAAAAATTAGCGTCTGGTCACCAAAAATTTTATTTAAAATTTGTTACGATAAAATTTTTTATTTTTTATGATTTTTTTCTGGAACTTTTTTTGTAAACATTTATATATTAAGGAATGTTTACATTTTTAGAACCAAAAATAGAAAATTATTTTTATTGTGAAAAATGTGACTATAAATGTACTAAAAAAAGCTTATTAGACCGGCACGAAAATACTAGGAAACATTTAAATGTTGACGAAAAAAGTTCCAAGAGCATAATATGTGTTAATTGTGATAAGTCATTTTCTTGTAGACAGAGCTTATACGTGCACAAAAAAAAGTGTATAAAAAATGAAGAAAAAGAAGAAGATGAACAACAAACTGAAGACATAGTAGAAGAAACAAAAGAGCAAAACTTACTAGATTTACTTAGCATAGAAAATTTTATGGAATTGATGAAACAAAATAATGAATTCAAAGATTTAATATTAGAGCAAAATAAGATTATAGCTGATTTAGCTAAAAATGCTAGTGGTAATATTAATAATAGTATTAATAACAGCACAATCAATTCACACAATAAAACATTTAATTTACAGGTGTTTTTAAATGAAAGATGCAAAGATGCTATGAATATTGATGAATTTGTAGATTCTCTCAAACTAACTTTTAATGATTTAGAAAATGTTGGTGAATTAGGATTTGTAAAAGGAATTTCAAGGATTTTTATTAATGGTTTGAGAGAACTTGATGTATATAAAAGACCCATTCATTGTAGTGATTTAAAAAGGGAAGTCATACATTTAAAAGAAGACGGAGTATGGTTAAAAGATAATGAAAATAAGGATTCAATGAAGAAACTAGTAAAGATGATTGCGAATAAAAATATTAGTAAAATCTATGAATGGAAAGCAGCTTATCCAAGTCATAGATATAGTGATGATCCAAAGAATGATATATATTTAAAATTTTTGTGTCAGTCAATGGGAGCCAAAACGAGAGAAGAAGATATTGTATATTATGAAAAAGTCATAAAAAATGTAGCCAAAGAAGTAACAATTGATAAAAATAGGGATTGATATAATTTAGTAAATAATATATAATTAATGTGTATAAATACTTAAAAAAATAGATTTATTAATAATATAATGAATAAGATTCCTTATGTTATTAGTGTCGCTCGTCCTCATAAAACAAATCCACGTATTGATTATATTCAAGGGTCTGAATCTAGAGATAACTTTGAAAAATTAATTATTGATAGAATTTTAGATATTATGTTAGATAAAGAAGGAAATTATGAAACTTTTGATGATTTTTTAGAAAGTTTTTTTGAAGAAGCACATATGGATAATCAAGCAATTGAAGTTAAATTTTATGATCCAGAAACAGAACAATGGTATAATTATTTAACAACAGATATTAAGAATAAAATTTTTGATATTTACAAAAAGATTTATTTAGCTATTACTTCATCTTATATTTCAAATAAGATTCTTGAAATTTATAATAGAAAAATCGACACAGGTGATTGTTCTTCAACTATAGTGTCTGAATATGCTGAAGAAGAACATTGAAAATAACGTGATAATTTAGTTTTATTATAATTGTTTAACGTTTAATTTTTTCATTAATTCAATTTCCTTTTCTTGATTAGTAATAATATTATTAACTAAGGAATCTAATTCTTTGTTTTTCTTTAATTCTTCCGGATAGTTTTCTTTAAATTTATTGCTCATTGTAATAGCCATCGAATGATGTGTAGTCATTCCAGATAGATATTGATTCAAACTAATAAATTTTTGTGTTCTAATTAAATAAATACTTAATGAAACTATTATTATACCTAATATAAAATATTTTGAATTAACAAAAACAACACCCATTAATAAAAACATCCATCCAGTCATTAAAAAAGCCATATATAAATCATTTAAAGTAATATAAATATCACTAAATTTGTTTGAATAAATAAACATACCTGAAAGTAAACCACTAAAAATACTTATGATAAACATCCATAAAATATTATCACCATTAGTTGTATGTAAAGACCTTTTCATAATAAAAAGAAAATATTATATATTAATAGCATATAATATTTTTTATAATAGTGTATTTTTTATTCTGTATTTTTACATATTTTACTTTGTTGTTCTTTTTTCAATAGTAAAACTTCTTTTAATTTCTTTATAAACATTTACTGCTTCATCAATACTAGATATAATATTTTGTTTAATAACAGATTTATCTACATTCTCTTTATATGCTATACGTAATGTAGAATGAACATCATGTGGATGTGCTATTTCAAACCCACAAAAGGTCATCGTTTTCAATTCTTCAAAGAATTTTAAATATAATAAATTTTGAATGATTGGACCAATAGTGCTAGTAACTTGTGGTAAAACAATATCATACGAATTTTGAATAGTAGTTATAGAAGGTTCAATATCAATTTTGTCTGTTTCAATATCATCATGAATTTTAATTAATTCTTTCATTAAAATTTCACAAGCCTTAATAACAATTTCTTCATTTGTATAAACACCAACAGTTTTAATAACAAAATCAAAACTATCTTTTTTAATAATTCTCTTTCCATCTAATAATTTCCAATCAGTTTCAGCATATTTTATTTGAGATTCATCAAATCCAGAGTCTTTCCATTCTTGTCTTTTCTTCTCTAACGCATCCATATATCTTGAACCAGTATCTTGAGTACAACCATAAGCACATTTAGAAATAACATTAAACATACCATCTTCTTTAGCTGTTCCTATTGAGAAATCACATGTTAAACTTATTTTTTCTCCAGGAATCTCATCAGAAATACGTGGTCTTAATCTAGCAAAATCAATAAAATAACCGGTTAAATCATTCGCAGGAAATATATTTCTAGTATCCTTTTCATCAAGATATTCATTAGTATTAACATTTCTAATTTTAAAATCTTCTGTTGTTACATAAATTATATCATTTGTTAAATTTTCAACATTAACTTCTAATTTATAATCTTTTAATGGAATACTTAAATCAGTAATATGGATTGGAACACAACTAAGTCTTTGTTTTAAAATTTCATTATTAAAACGAGTAGTATTAACAGTAATATTACATTTATTTTCTTCATATGGTAGAGTTTTAAAAACCACAGTTGGAATATCAGATATAATTGTTCTACGCAAACCATTTGCTAAAGATACATTTACATCACTTAATGTGAATTTAAGTAATCCATCTTTACTATCAGTGTTCTTTTGAATTTTAGGAATCATCATAGCTATACTATATTATATGTTTGTATTTAATATATTATAAAATAATAAATAATAAATAAATTCAATTTTTTTTATAAATAAAATAAATACGTAAAAAAAATATTTAAAAATAAGTATAATAGTATAAATATTATAATATTATAATAGCATGAGTTGTATACTTTATTATAGTAATTATTGTGAACATTCAAAAAAATTATTACAAGGCTTATCTAAATCAAATGTTAGTAATGATGTTCATTTTATTTGTATTGATAAAAGAGCAAAAGACCCAGCTACTGGTAAAATCAATATTATTTTAGAAAATGGGCAAAAAATTGTTATGCCTGAAACTGTTACTCGCGTTCCTGCTTTATTACAATTAAATAATAATTATAATGTTTTATATGGCGAGGCAATAAATCAATATTTTAAACCAAAACAACAAATGGCTGTAGCACAAGCAACAATGAATAATTTAGAACCAATGGCTTTTTCTTTTGGTGGAGGATTTGGAGGTGTAACAAGTGATAATTATAGCTTTTTAGATATGAGTCATGAAGATTTATCCGCAAAAGGTAATGGTGGAATGAGACAAATGCATAATTATGTTGATTTAAATTATCAAGACACTATTAGTACACCACAAGATGAAACAGATTATAAAACAGAAAATAAAATACCACAAGGATTAACTGTTGAACAACTACAACAACAAAGGGAACAAGAATTTCAAAAATTGACTTCTAGTAACAGGAGAATGTAGGCAAAAAGAACAAAACAAACCAAAAATAAATTAAAATATAATTAAAATATATACTAATTATATTATAATGAACGATTCACAAAAAAGATTATATTTATTTTTATTCGGTTGTATTGGAACTAGGCTTCTTTTAACTTATGCTGCAGCAAATGTATCTAAAAATATATTAGTTTATATGGGTTATTTAGCTTTAGTTCCAGCGTTTGGATTTTCTATTATTTATGCGTTTGGATTAAGAAAAACTGGTGCAGAAGTATTTGGAGAAAAGATATGGTGGAATAATATCAGACCAATTCACGCATTATTATATTTTACTTTTGCTTATTTGGCTATTAATAAATGTTCTAATGCTTGGAAAGTATTGCTATTAGATGTTATGATTGGTTTAGCATCATTTTTAAATAATCGCTACTGGAAAATAGTAAAAATATAAAAATAAAAGCAAAATAAAACAAAACAAAAAATACAATAATTAATTAATAATACAAATAAATATTAATTAATAACAATTACTATTTAAAAAAATATTATTAAATAATAATACTATAGAATTAAATGACTACACCAACATTATTAACCGCTTTTAATGACCATTTTACTGAATTTGTTAATGATATTCATAATGTATTTCCAGATGATCCAGATATTCTAACCGCAAAAAATTCATTTTCAACTATTAGAAAGGCTAATCCCAAGTTAATTGTTAAAATTTGGAACACTTATGTTGTAGGCAAATATCGTTCTGTTATTGAAGATGGTAATATTGAATTCTTCTTGAATAAAGATTATACACAAGATTTATCGAATACTGATAATGCTGGAAAAATTATGGAAGCAATTGACCGTTTAAGACAACCAGTTAGACAGATGACTCCAGAAAACCAAGCAAAGACAATGAAATATATTCAAAATTTAACAAAATTAGCTACTTTATATGAAATGCAAAATAAGTAAAAATTTGTTATTTAAATGCGGCGAGATTTTCTATGGTTTCTTTTTTTCAGCTTACGAGTCGCGCGTTTTTTATTTCTCATTTTAGTTGTTTTACGTTTGCCACCCTTTGTAAAAATCAATTTTTTACCGAGATTTTCGTATATAGTAGCCACATCAGGGTCTTCAATATCTAATTCGAGGTCTACATTAGTGTAGTCTATTTTGCTTTTTGCAATAATAATTTGAATTATTGTTATAATAGGTTCATCACAAAAAATGGGTCCATTTTTTTCCATTTTCCGCAGTATTTTGTCTACTACTTTCATTACATCAGAAATAGGGGTTTCAAATGTTAGACGAGCGGTTTCATCCTTGTCATTCAAATAATTTAGTATTTTGTCGATGGTAATACTCTTGTCATCAAAATATTCGCTAATAGTCATAGAACGGACATTTTCATTATATTCTAGTTCTTTTTCATGACTTTCATTATAATACCCATGTTTGTTATACCAACTTTCGCCATTTAGTAAAATATTGTAATTGGCTAAAAGAAAACCACAAGAAAGATTTGAGCCTGGTTTAACATAGAAATATTTAAAAGATTGGTCATCGTCTACAATAATATTTGTTTTCAATTCCTTGGCTACTTTATATAAGAGGTATAATAATTCTACTCCGCTAATTTTGCATATATTTGGTTGAAGGAATTTTAAATTATGTAATATCATTTTTGTTTCATTAAATTCATTTTTCTCTATTGTTATTTTTACACATTCTGAATCGGTTTTATAATCATTTTCATTGAAATTCGGGTATCTATAATAAATGTGTATGTTGTTTCTATAGCCATCTATATAAAACAACTTTGGATTAAAATATCTTTTAAATGTATTTAGTTGTTCATTAAATAAACTATGATTATAACTATATGCAGAGTTCATTAGGATAAATAGTGTGTTATATAATAGATGGATAAAATAATAAAATAATAAAATAACTATTTAATTATTAGTAATATTAGCACTAGTAATAGTTAAATGCGTTTTTTAGATTTCGTGTAGTGCCTTTTTTTCGGTTTACCATAAGATTTTTTATGTTTTCTATTTGTCTTACGATGTTTACGATTACGGCCACCAGTGGTCATTTTCAATTTTTTGGATAAATTGTTATAAATTTCATGAACGTATGAGTCGTTAATTTCTAATTCCAAATCTTCATCATTGTATTCAATTTTATGCATCATTAATATCTCACGAATAATAAGTATTAATGGTGAGTCGCAAAATAATTGATTTTCTTCTTTTCTTTTAAGAACATCAATTACTTTTACTACATCTTTTATAGGAGTTTCAAATGTTAATTTAGCATTTGGGTCCATTTGATTAAGAGTGTTAATTATATTATTGATTTTTTCATAACTATCATTAAAATATTCAGATATAGTTTGATTACGAATATCTTCATTCGTTTCAGATTGTTCTTCATGGTCTTCAGTAAAATAACCAAATTGATTATACCAACTCATACCTTTTAATAAAATATTGTAATCAGCTAGGTTTATAGAACATTGTGCTTTAGAATCTTTTCTAGCAAAATATCTTTTAACAGCATCATCACTCTCAATAACAATATTCATATTAAGTTCTTTACCAATCATATAAATTTTATATAACAGTTCAGAACCACTAATTTTACATATATTAGGCTGTACATATTTCAATTGTTTTATATATATTTTTTCTGGACTATTTAAATCATAAGGGTCTTGATATATTTTAACTTTAAGACATTCTGAACCATTATTAAAATTTTGTTCATTAAATCCAGGATATTTATAATAAACATAAAAATAGTTTTTATGTGATTCAATAAAAAACAATTTTGAATCAAAATATTTTTTAAACACATTTATAACATCCATAAATTCTGAATTATATTGATTATTCATAAAATCCATTCTCTTATTCTTAGGTTATACTATATTATATTATTTGTATAAAATAATAATTTTTAATTTAATAATTAATAAAAATATAATTTGAATTTAGTTTGATTTAAACAAATATTTTTATATAAATCATATAATATGTCTAAAAAAGAAAGTAATAAAAAGCATTCTAACGAAATCAAAGAAGTTCCAGAAGAGTTCGAGAAAATTGTTACTGATTTAGTAAATGACCTAAAAGTTACATTCCCAGAATATATTCCTTTTATTGATAAGTGGTGGAAAGAAGAATCACATTTTGGAGATATGGAGGATGTTTCACAGAGAGAAAAAGTATTTAAAGAAACACGCACAAAAAATGTAAATACTGTTTTTCAACATTGTTTAAAAAAATATCCGCCAAGATTTTTTGATATATTATACCAAAATGAAGATATTTTTAAAGAAGATAGTGAAGTAGATACTGAATTTTTACCACAAATTCATTTTAAAAGTTTATGGACTTGCGATATTAGCCAAAAAACTCGTGAAACTATTTGGAAATATTTACAATTAATTATGTTCACTATTGTTGGTAGTGTTGATAATAAAGAATCTTTTGGAGACACCGCTAAATTATTTGATTGTATTAGCGAAGATGAGTTTAAAAGTAAATTAGAAGATACAATGGAGCAAATGCAAAAAGTATTTGATAGTGCTACACAAAATGGAGGTGAAAATGCAGATGGGGGTATTGATTTTGAAGCGCAAGCTGAACAAATGAGAGAAACTATGGGATTAAATATGGAAAATATGCCTAACCCAGAAGATATTCATAAACATATTACTGGAATGATGAATGGTAAGTTAGGAACTCTTGCTAAAGAAATCGCAGAAGAAACAGCAGAAGAATTGAATTTGGATATGGATAATACATCTGATGTTAAGAGTGTATTTGGTAAACTTTTTAAGAATCCTGGAAAGTTAATGGGATTAGTTAAAAATGTTGGTAACAAATTAGAATCAAAAATTAAGTCAGGTGAAATAAAGGAAAGCGAAATTATAGCAGAAGCAACTGAAATGATGAATAAAATGAAATCTATGCCTGGAATGGGAAATATGCAAGAAATGTTGAATAAAATGGGAATGAGTGGAATGATGCCTAAGGGTGCAAAAATGAATTTTGGTGCTATGGAATCGCAATTAAAACAATCAATGAAAGTTGCTCAAATGAAAGAAAGAATGAAACAAAAATTAGATGATAAAAATGCGTCAACAACATCTACATTAAATCAACAACCTAATTTGGGAATGTCTGATGAAGAATTAGTAAAGATTTTTAGCACAGGTGAAAAAGTAGAAAGAACTCCAAGAGGAGCAAAACCACCGTCACAACAACCAATAATAGATTCTGTTTCTTCTAATGCCGAAAAGAAGAAAAAGAAGAAGAAATAAAAATAAAAAATAATTTAGTCAACTGATATAGTTCTAGGAAATCCTACAAATTCATAATTATATAGAAGATAAAAGAAATAAATACCTATTATATATGTTACACAATAAGCACCGTAAATAAAAGAAACAATATCAAAAATCATTTATAACTATAACAATACTTTAATATAATTATTTATATTTAAGTATTTTTACACAATATACAAATATATAATTGTATAATTATTCAAAAATATATATACAATAATATATATATACAATAATATAAATGTCTTCAACAAATACAATAATTTGGATAAATGATCCAACAATTTTATTAAATAAAGACCATGTTTTTGATTTGTGGCCAGTAAAAGCAATGTGTTTTGAAGCAAAATTAAATGCTATAACAAGATTAATAATATTATTAACAATTTTAGGATTTATTTTAACAGGTTCAACAAAAATATTATTAGTTGGAGTTATTACTATTGCTGTTATATTAGTTTTGTATCAAAATAAGAAAAATAAAATTATAGCACAAGTAATGCCTGTTAGTGAAGGTTTTAAAAGTGGGAATGGTGGTGTAACTATTGGGGATGATTCACAGTTAGCTGCTCCTACTGGCGGAGAGAAAATTATTAATCCAGAAAATTTAGACACTTTTTTAAAATCGGAATTCAAAATTGGAACAAAAAAGAACCCATTTAGTAATGTTCTTTTAACCGATATTATGGATGAACCTAATAGAAAAGCAGCACCACCTTCTTTTAATGTTGATGTTGATGAAGATATCACAAAAAATACTAAAAGAATGGTGCAATACCTCAATCCTGGTATTAAAAACACTAATAAACAATTATTTAGTAGTCTTACTGATAATTTTTATTTGGATAATTCTTTGAGAGTTTGGAACGCAACACCAAATACTAAGGTTGCGAATGACCAAGGTGCATTTATGAATTTCTTATATGGTGATATGTATAGTTCTAAGGAAGATAATGCTGAAGGGGCATTGATGAGGCTGAAGGACAATGTTCGTTATACACTATATTAAGTGTAATATTTGGTTTAATAAATGTATGTATAAAAAATGTTATTTAGTATTTATTTATTAGTGAATTTAAATATTAAATTTAAAAATTATAAAAAATAATGTATAATATATATAAATAAATGGCTCATGTCTCAGATTACACATTTAATAATATGGCTAGAATAGGCACAGATAATTGTTGCGTAGACCAAGAAACTATACAATCTGTTCATGCTTGTAATTATATGCTTCAAAATTATTTCGCAAATGATTGTTCAATGAAAAATCCTATTGCTTTAGCCACAACCCAACCTTGTATTAATTACAAAGGCGGTTTTAATGTAGGTGCTGGTGGTTGTAATATTGAAACAAACTCAAAGCTTTTAATCGGAACTATTCAAACACATCCAAAATCTCGTATTGATTTATTTCACCGCCCTTTTGCTACTGTTCCATTTTTAGGAAGAGGTGCTGTTGACCCTGTTGTTGAAGCTCAAATCCAACAAGGAGAAACAGGAACTAATAAAAAGAGTGTAACAAAAATTAATGAACGCAGTTATATTGGATATCAAACAACTCCTTTAATTGGTGATGTGAGAGAAAGAATGACTAATCCTGCTTATTGTGTTGAAGGTGTCGCTTCTGAAGGTTGGGTTAGAGGTGGATTACCTTCTCGCGAATTGGCTCGTGATAGCGAAAATTTCAAACATTAAATAAAATAAAATAAAAGAAAATAAATAATATTTAAAAATAATGATTTAAATATTACTTTAATATTATAGAGTAACAGTGATAAATGGAATTTATTAGTCCTCTTGAAAATATTTATGATTTAAATTTTGATGTAAAGTATGCTAGTATTGAAAAAGATTTGAAGGAAAAAATTAAAAATGGTGAAAATCAGTATAAAAATGATGAAAATGAATATTCTGAACAGGATGTTGAAGATATTTGTTTTAATTTATATAATCACGAATTTTTAAAGATTTTTTATTGTGACCAGTTTACAGGTGGAATTATTAATGAACGAATGGAAAATTTATGGTGTAAAATGGATAAAGATGTGTTATTACTTGAATTAATGGAAAAAATAAGAAATAGTGTTTATTGCGGAACATATGTGGATAAATTTATGTTATTTTGCTGTTTGTTTAGTTATGATTCTTTGCATTTGTTTCATAAATATATTAAGGAAAGTTTTAGTGTTAATTCAGAAGATATTAGAAAGGATTTAATTAGAGAAATAGAAACAGCTATGAAATTATAAGATAATAATTAATAATTAATAATTAATAATTAATAATTAATAATTAATAAATTACAAATTAGTTTGTATTATTATATATAATTATTTTGGAATAATATATATAATATATAATAGATAGATATGGCTTCAACAAGAAATAAAAATACACCAGGAAATTATTGTTTACAACAAAGGTCTTATACAGAATCAAGAAATTATCTAGCTTATCCTAATGCTTCTTATGGTGCGGCATTTGATACAAGACTTCCAGGAAATGGATTATTACCTGGACAGGTTCCTTGGAATCAATTATCTAATAATGCTGTTGATATAGAGACTTTTTTATATGGGATTAATTCAACAAATTTAGTAAATCCTGCTTCTTGTTTAACACCTGAATTGAAAGTATTAAAAATGGCTAATGTTTTTGAATCAGAACCAACCTATATACCAGAACCACTTGTTATAGAAAAAAATCAACGCCCTTATCCAATACCTTAGTTTAGCATTTTTATTATTATTAATTTAGTGATAATTATAATATTATATTTAAATATAATAGATGAGTCAAGGTAACTTTGGAGGAAGTACTTTACTATATACTTATAAAGGAAGCACAACAACATTAACTGATGGTCAATTAGCATGTAGCACAGCATTTGCATATGTATCAATTGGTTTTCAAGGATATTTGTATATGAACAAAAAGGATGCTCAAGGAGGTGAAGCTGGAGCTTGGATTAATTCATTTAACACTACTACCAATGTAACTGTAAAAGGTCAATTAAGAATTAGCGATAAAACAAACTCTTTAAATTACAAAATTTTTTCTATTACAGGTATAGTAATTGGTCAAACACCATTTTATGTCCCTGTAACCTGTATTGGTAGTAATGGAACTATTAGTTTAGATTCTGATATAACAGTTTCTTTTGCTCCTTGTGGTGATTTAGGAACAACAGGTGCTACTGGTGCTACTGGTGCTACTGGATCAACTGGTTCTACAGGCTCTACTGGTGCTACTGGAGCTAATGGTGTTTCATTTACTACATCAACATCAAATATATCAACTATACCTGTATTAGGTTCAACAGTTAATTTTACAGTTTCTCCAGGTCTTCCATACATTATAGGTAATTCAGTAGTAGTAACTAATCAAGCAAACCCAACACAATACTCGTTTGAAGGTAGAGTGAATCAATATAATAATTTAACTGGTTACATGGTAGTAGACCAGATTGCTAATATTGTTGGTACTTGGACATCAACTCAAATAGCTTTACCAGCTGTAGTTAATTTGGATGGTATTGATGGACCAACTGGAGCAACCGGAGCAACTGGTGCTACAGGCTCAACTGGTGCCACTGGTGCTACAGGTTCTACTGGTGAAACTGGTGCTACAGGTTCAACAGGAACAACTGGTGCCACTGGAGCAACTGGTTCTACAGGTTCTACAGGTGCTACTGGTTCTACTGGTGCCACTGGTTCTACTGGTGCCACTGGTTCTACTGGTGCTACTGGTGCTGCTGGTGCTGCTGGTTTAACAGGTGCTACTGGAGCCACTGGTGCTGATGGTGCTGCTGGTGCTGCTGGTGCTGCTGGTTTAACAGGTGCCACTGGTGCTACTGGAGCCACTGGTGCTGATGGTGCTGCTGGTGCTGCTGGTGCTGCTGGTTTAACAGGTGCTACTGGAGCCACTGGCTCAACTGGAACATATGCCCCTCCTACTTCTTATAGTGGTTATACCGGTGCAACATCAACATTTAATTATTTAGATTTATCAGGTGCAACGGCAGGTAGTTTTTATTATGACTCAAACACATTTATCGTTTATTATAAACCTTAAATTTTAAAACAAATAATAATATAAAATTCAAAAATTATATTATCATTCATTCATTCTTTATATATTTATATTATTATTAATCAAAAGATGTAGTTGGTGTGTATACTAACACATTTTCATCAATATATTTTTTACCATAAACACCAATAAATGTTGTCTTATCCATAGTACTATAAGGAACAATTACACGTTCATCTTCAACAACCAAACCAACACAAAATTCAATATTAATATTATCAAAATTAAATGGTGCACTATATCTAATTAAATTCATTTGTTTATCAAAAACCATCATAATATGATAATAAAATCTAGGGGACTCATATGAAACAATGTGTCCAATAAACCAAATTTCGTTTTTATATGAAAATCCGCAAGTAGAACCTCTGATAAACTTGAAAATACCAGGTAAATCAGTTTTTCTCTCAATTAAGTTAAGACTTCCATTATTATAATCAATTTTACAAATCTCAATAGGCGACCATTTATAAACAACTCTCATTTCACCATTATAATCAAAAAACACCCAATTCTTTTCACATTCATTATTAGAAAAAGAAGGTTTAATCTCAATAGGAACTAAAGTATCATTAATTCCAGTAGTATTATAAATACCAGAAACAATACCAATTTTATTATTTTGATGATAACCTGTTCCAATAAATTTAATATTATCTTCTGAAGAATCATAAAATATTTTAATATCTTCAATACCATTATATATTCTAGAATAATTTTCTTGATGAAAAACTTTTTGATTAAATGGTAAAATATTTAAATCAGAATCAAGTGTGACGTATTTATTTAAGGTATTTACTTTATTATTAACATAGCAATAATTACCATTATCAACAATTTTATAATCAACTAATCTAATATTAAAATGGTAACAAGAACTATTTTTGATAGGTAAAATACAACTAGAAGAAGAAAAGAATTCAGCTTCAGAACCAAAATTATAATCAATAGATTTAAAATTATGTGTATGAGTAAGATTAATTTTCTTAATAGGATTTAAAATGTTACGATAAAATTTCATATTAAAAATACAGTTATTACAATTCCAATTATCATTAGAAAAATTTAAAGTACACACAATATTTTTATTAATTTGTTTAATACCAACATAATAACCAATAAAAATTAATTCACTATATAATCTCCAAGTATAAATATCATTTTTTAAAAAAAGGAAACTATCCTTATTAATATGAGTGTCTTTGTTATTTTGTAAAATATTAACAGCCATTTCATAATACAGTAATGCTATTTTAAATTTACCTAATCCGCGATAATAAGAAATAATTTCATATAAACTCTCAATACGATGTGGGTTTTTTTCATGTGCTTCCATGAAATAAAATAAAGCTTTTTCTTTTTCTTTTAATGCGTTATAACATAATCCAATACTATATAAACAATGGTATTGTTCTTCACTCCAACCTCCAAGTTCAACTCTTTTTCTATAAGTTTCAATTGCTAGTTCAAATTTACCAGAATCACGATAAGTATTCGCCAAATAAAAATAATAACGCAAAACAATACCATCTTTTATACCCTTATCCGTTAATTCTTTGATAGCTTCAGTTAACAAACGAATATCTCTTTCACTTTTATCATTTTTAGCCCCTCCATCTCCAATATCATTTATAAAAATAATGTCTTTATTAAGTAATTTTTTAATTGAACCCGGTGGTGAATTAACATATTCATGTGTTACACCAATGTAGTTATATAATCCATTATTTTTAACAATTCTAACATTTTCATAGTAGAAGCTTTCATTACCTTGTAAAAAAGTAAAAAAATCATAACCGATTAAGTCAGACTTAGTGAAATTTCTAATACTTAAAATCATATCAGCATCAATTAATAAAACATAATCAGACATACCGACACATTGTTTTAAAGCAAAATTGCGGTTATATTCAAAATTAACAAATGGTTCATAAACAATTTTACCAGGAATATTTTTTTCAGAAAAATAATTTTGAATAACTTCAACAGTGTTATCAGTAGAACCAGTATCACAAATACAATAACAATCAATAATCTTCAATACAGAATCAAAGAGACGTGTAATAATTTTACTCTCATTTTTAACAATCATATTTAAACAAATAGTTGGTAGTTCCTTTTTTTCGGTAATAATGAGTTCCATATATTGGGTATAATTATAAATAAAGTATTTTGTTTTTAAATAAAAAATTAAAAAAAATATATAATAAAATAAATAATAAAAATATAAACTAATAATAATATATGTCGAATACAAGATTTTTTTATGATCCAGCAAGAACAAAAAAACAATTACAACAAGCGACTGGTCCAGGAAGATATATGTTAGATGTTCCAGGAAATGGTTCAAACCCTTGTTATATTGAAGACCCTCAAATAATAATTCAAAAATGGGGAGCAAATTTAAGAAGTAATACAATAAATTTAGAAAGTGACTTGATGGGTGTTAATAGAAGTGCAGCTAGAAGGGATTGTTTAGCAGAAGATAATTATAAAAAGTACAATGTTCCAAATGAGGCTATACAATATCCAACATGTAAGAATTTATTTACGGAACAATCGAGAACAGTAATGCCTGCTTGGACAGCACGTGGATTAGAACAAGTTGATTGGTATTATCCACAATTAAACCCACAGGAGAATACTTGTGTTCCATTTCAAAATAATTTAAGCACAAGAATTTTAGAAAAAGATTATTTTGTTAGAGAGAAACCTTGTGAATTTGAAAATGGAGCAAATATGCTACCAGCGAATTTGGGATTAAAAGGGAATTATGTAGGTGGTCCAACATTATGTAATACAAATAATATGTGTGAATATATAAAACCGGCAAAGACAATTTAAAAGGATTAATTTATTATTTGGTAATAAAATCAAATAATAAAAAATATAATAATTTATATATATATTATAATATAATATGGAATTAGCAATACCTTTAATAGCATTAGGAGGGATGTATGTTATATCAAATCAACCAAATAAATCATGTGAAGCCCCAGCATTAAAATCAAAAAAAGAAAAACTAACTCAAGAAAATTTCTCTAATATGGGATTACCAAAACAAAATTCCAATTTACCAAATACAAATATTCCTCCATCAAATTATCCAGTATCTAATCATAGTCAATTAATTGATACCGTTCAACAATATATAAATCCAAACGCAGCATCTGATAAATATTTTAATCAAAATGTTTATGAAAATGAAGTAAATAAAGGAAAAAGTGTAGGAGATACAATTCAAGGTGTATATTCATTAACAGGTGATTATTTAGATTCACAACAATTTAAACATAATAATATGGTTCCTTTTTTTGGAGGAAAAATCAAAGGTTATACTTATCACGCAAATACAGCTGAATCAATTTTAGATAATATGGCTGGTACAGGTTCTCAAGTAACAAAGAAAATAGAACAAGCACCATTATTTAAACCAGAGGATAATGTTCAATGGGCATATGGAACACCAAATAATAGTGATTTTTATCAATCTCGCGTTAATCCTGGAATGAGAAATAACAATGTAAAACCATTTGCTACAGTAAATGTAGGACCAGGTTTAAATCAAGGTTATACTACAACAGGAAGTGGTGGGTTTAATTCAGGAATGGAATCTCGTGATAGTTGGTTACCAAAAACAGTAGACCAATTAAGAGTAGCAACAAATCCAAAATTAGAGTATAGTTTAGAAGGTCATGATGGCCCAGCGAACTCTTATATAAAGAACCCAGGAATTATTGGTCGTGTTGAGAAACATACACCAGACACATTTTATATTAATTCACAAGACCGTTTATTCACAACTGTTGGGGCAGAAAAAGGAGAGACATTGAGACCAATTCAAGAGATGGGTGTAATTAGAAGACCAAATTGTGAGGTAGATTATATGGGTCCAGCAGGTCCAGCAGACCGTGTTGCTAATTATGTACCAAGTGGTTACGAGCAATCAAAGAGAAAAGAATCGATGACTTGTGATGTTCCTCACTCGAGTGCTGTAGGTAGAGCTCCAATTGATGAAGAGAACCGCTGGTTAAAAAGTTATACAAATAATAATAATCATCGTTCAACAGTGAAACAACCAGATACTTTTAGAAGTGGATTTGGAGGTGCTATTGGTGCAGTAATAGCTCCAATAATGGATTTTTTGAAGCCAACAAGAAAGGAAGAGGTCGTGAATAATGTTAGAATTTATGGTGATGGTGGAAGTAGTGTTCCATCAAGTTATGTGAATAATCCAAATGATATATTACCAACAACAATAAGAGAAACAACACAATATCAGACAAATTTCAATATAAATAATCAAAAAGAAGGGCATTATGTGAATAATTATACATCACCAGATTTGACTCAAAGAGATACAACAAGTTGTAGTACACTAGGAAATGTAGGTGGTGCTGCAAATGGATATGGTGATATGAATTATGATGCCGCATATAGACAACATAATAACGATATTAAATCACAAACAATAAATAATAGACCAAATCAAGGTGGAACACAAATATTTAATCAACAAATGAATGTAAATTGTGCGAGACAAGATTGTGACCGTTACAATAATAGACTTTTTACACCTTCATCAGTAATAAAAGCACCACCTGCGAAAGAAAATTATGGAAATATAAGATATCCACAAAGTTATGATGATAATTTTAGTTGTGAGAGAATAAATCCAGATATTTTATCGGCATTTAAGAATAATCCATATACACATAGTTTAACAACTTCAGTTTAGAGAGAAAATAATAAAACAATAAAATATTTAATCAAAAATAATTTATAAATATTTTATACTATAAGATTTTTAAATGTTGGAAATAGAAGAAAATCATTCTTGTGAGTGTTGTAAATGTAATGAATTGGAGAGAAAAGTTGTGGAATTAGAGAATATAATAGTTAGTTTTAATACAGGAATAGATAATAAAATCGATAGGGAGATAATAAAAAATAATGAATTACTGTTAAGAACAATTCATATGTTAGAGAGAAAAATAACAGAATTAGAAAAAAAACATAGATAAATTAAGAAAGAAAAGAGATAGAATTAATATGAAATATAAATAACTTAAAAATAGGTAATTATTTATATTATAAAATGAATAAATTGAATTATCCTACTTGTATTAGAAGTTTTAAAAATTTTTTGAAATCAGATTCCAAATACTTAAATATATATAATGAGATTTTAAAGAAACCCCAAGTATTTGATGTTTCTCTCCGCGATGGACTTCAAACAGTTGGAAAATTAGACATTGATAAATATTGTTTAGAGAGAAAAAAGGAAATATACTATAATATTTTAGAAACTCATCACCCCAAACATATGGAAATAGGCTCATATGTTTCACCCAAAGTGATGCCTATTTTTATAGATACACCAGAGTTATTTAAATATTTAGAATTATATGATTCACAATTGGGAAATGGTCTTAAACCAGATTTGTATTTGTTTGTTCCTACATTAGAAAAATTAGTTGAACTAGAAAATAAACATAATGATATTTTTCTGTTCTGTAAGAATTTCTCTCTAACAACATCTTGTTCATTCGGATTTCAAATGAAAAATATTAATAAAACTTTAAATGAAACAAAGGAAGATTTGAAGTTAATAATAAAGTATTTACAAAACAAAAAAGGAACAAATAATTTTAAAATAAAATTGTATATTTCATGTATAAATGAATGCCCAGTGAATGGAAAGTTAGATATAGATTATATAGTTGACGAGATAATGTATTATTATATGAATTATAAAATAGATAATATATGTTTATCAGATACAATGGGAACTCTAGAACCGAATGATTTTGAAAAAATAATAGATAAATGTATTTTTTGGGGAATGAATAACAGTTTTCTCTCTTTACATCTTCATTATAAAGAAAAAAATACTGATGATGAGAGAAGAATAGAAGAAATAATTACAAAAGCATTAACACGTAAAATAAATAAATTTGATGTATCAGAAATGAGAATGGGAGGTTGTCCAATAACATTAGATAAAGAAAAAATCAAAAATAATTTAACATATGAGTTGTTTTACAAATGTTTGGTAGATCATATTATTAATTTATCAAAAAACACATATTAGATAAATTATATTGAGAGAAATAAAATATTATATTCGTTTTATTAAAATATAAAAAAACTGTTATAATTAATAATATTAATATCAATAATTATAACACGGTGATGTTAAAAATTCATACAGATATAAAAGAAAAATTAGAATATTTTCAATCTATTCATAAAATACCAAATATAATTTTTCATGGTCCAAGTGGAAGTGGAAAAAGTACATTAGTAAATGAATTTGTTAATAATATTTATAATAATAACAAAGAAATAATTAAATCTTATGTTATGTATGTAAATTGTGCACACGGAAAAGGAATAAAATTTATAAGAGAAGAATTGAAATTTTTTGCGAAAACCCATATAAATTCAAATGGTGGTGATGTTTTTAAAAGTATTATATTATTAAATGCTGATAAATTAACAATGGACGCACAATCAGCATTACGTAGATGTATTGAGTTATTTAGTCATACAACACGTTTTTTTATTATTGTAGAGGATAAATATAAATTATTAAAACCAATATTATCAAGATTTTGTGAGATATATGTTCCAGAACCTGAACAAAATGGGAATATGATAAATTTATATAAACACAATTTAGAATCAGTATTTAATATGAAAGAAATAAATACAAAAAGAAATGATTGGTTAAAAAAAGAGCTATCAAGTATAGCACCAAACATTACAAATAGTAATTTAACAAAATTATCAAATAAATTATATGAAAAAGGGTATAGTGGTATTGATATAATTAATCTATTAGAAAACCATAATAATTTTTCAAAAATATCAGAAGAAAAAAGATATGAAATATTAATAACTTTAAATAGAGTAAAAAAAGAATTTAGAAATGAGAAAATATTAATATTATTTATTTTGAATTTTATTTTTTTAAGTTTAGATAGAGATTTAGAAAATATCTCATTTATTTAAAATGAATGATTTTGATATTAGTTCTCTCCACGAATCAAAAAATGAATGGTGTTCAAGGCTATTAACAATAATGACTCCACTTGTTATTGAAGGTTTGAAATCTATTTTTGATGAAGCATACAAATTATGTAAGGATAATGATGAAACTGATAAGTATTTAATGACTTTTCAGAATTTCCTAACAAGAATACCAAAATGGAATCCAACAATTATTGAGAATGAGAGAAAAAGAATATGTGATAGAAGTGGTTGTGGATATTTACAAGATTTAGTAACTTGTGTTCATATAATTCAATTAAAATTATTAACTGCTATTCGTGCTGGAAATAAACAAAAAAAGATTGATATTAATATACCAAAGTTAGATGATTTTATTCATAAAACCTACATTCATGTAGCGAGAAAAATATATAAAAATGTATATTTATTTGAGATAAATATTGCTCCATTACAGATTCAAAAGCATCATCGTGAATTAGAAATTATTGTTCAAGAATGTATTTTGAATTCAGTAAGAGAAAGTATTCCTGTTGAATCAATTTTGAGAGCTTATATGGATGAAACAATAGAAGAAGATGTGAAAGAAGAAATAAAAGAAGAAATTATTGAAGACCCAGAAGAAAAGGAGAGAGAAGAATTGGAGAAAACCGTTAAAGAGGCTATTAAAGAAAATAAAATAGAAAAGGAAGTAGATGAATTAGAAAAAGAGAATATAAAGATGGGTGGTGGTCGTTTGAGTTTCAATGATGTAGATATAATTAAAAGTTCAGATGGAAGTGAATTAACAATAGAAGCACCAAAAACAATTGAGAGATTAGAACAAGTGTATAAAGGTGAGATGAAACATCCAGATGATGATAATAGTGATGATGAAGGTGGTGATAGATTACAAATAATGGATGAAAATGTTAGTTTAGATATTCCAAGTATAGATGAGCCAGAAATATCATTATTACCAGATTTATTATTAGATGATATTGAAGTTTTGAGTTAAGTTGAATAAAACATAAAACATAAAACAAACAAAAAGAAAATCAAATATTATATATATATATTATAATGAATATCGACCCTTTAATAATAAAAAGAATATTATATAATATAGTTAGTGATGATTTTTTAATATATAGTTTGTTAATTTTATTAGTTATTTATTTTGTTATGAATAATTCTAGAACGCCTAAAAAATATTTACCTTTTTTAAATGGTTTTTATAATGGTTTTATAGGTTATTGTATATATCATTTTTTTAGAAATATTTTAGGTACGTTAGAAATATTTTAGATATAATTGCGTAAAACATTTAGTAAGATTGTGAAAATATATTATATAATTTAATATGGATAATATATTTTTTGTAGCAGGCGTAGTTTCAGTAGTATTTCTTTTAGCTAAGTTTATTGAAATGAGATTTATTGATAAAGAGAGTAAACCGTTGAAATTATTAGTAAGAGACACATTATTAGTGTATTTTAGTGTTGTAACTGGAGGTTTTATCATAGACCAAATAAAACCAGTAATTCAAGAAGGAGGGACTATTCCACAAAATCCAGCAGTATTTACAGGCGACCCAAATTTTTAGATTATTTTATGTTATCTACCGGTCCATACTTTAACAATAATGTTATTTACCTTTTTTTTAGAATAAATATCATTAATATATTGGTCATATGTGTAACCCCATTTACAATAAGTAAAAATGCTTCCTAGTAATGATTTTGTACGTTTTAATTCTTTACATTCGGCAAAAATGATTGCTCCAATAATTCTTTCAAAAGCACATCTATCTTTTCTACAGGTTATTGCTGGTAATAAATTAGTTAATTTATATTTATTATTTATTAATGTTAAAAAATCATGTGATATATACATTTGAGCTCCAAAACAACCGTCCCAATAATCTGCTATTCTACTGATTAATAAAGAATTAAGAATATCTGATGTATCCTTTAATTTTTTTATAACTTCGAGAGAATTATTTAGATGTGCAGCAATACGAATAGTGTTGTCCATCTTTTTTTCAGGGTCTATTTTACTATCAAAGTGCCACAACGGTATTACAGGAACGTTTAATTTTTCAAAATTAATTCTTTTATGAAAAAAAACACTATCATGTAATATAATAGCATTATCAAAATATTTGTTTTTCAAAAAATAAATAAAAGGTAATAACTCACCTCTTTTTGGGAACTCAGATTCAATAATTTCAATATTAATATAATCAGTAAAAGATTTAACATAATTTTTATCACTATTATCATCAATAATAACAATTTTTTTGTCTGGATAAAAAATTCTAATACATTTTACACAATTATTCCAATAATAGTTAGTTTTTTCAGAATTAACATGTCGTGTAATAATAAATCCAAAATCATTATTTTGTTTCATTCTAATGTTTAATATTATTTATATTATTATAATAAAATATAAAATATAATTAAATTCAATAATTATTAATTTCAAAAAAGATATAAAGATATAAAATTAAATATTAATTATGAGATATCCTTTTGTTATTACATATAAATTAGCTAAATACCAAAAATTTTATTCATTTTTAGAAAAGCACAATGATAAGTTTATGTGTAGTTTTTTTATTGTAGAAAACGAGAATGATTTAAACACTTTATTCAATGCAAACTATCAAATATTATTTACTTATGGTATTATGGATGAATTTGTTATTAACATAAATAATGTATTACCAGAGAGAATAATAAAAAATAAATGGTTACATTTAGATAATAATGAAATAGATAACATGTTAGATACAGTTGAAAATGAGAATACAGTTGTTAGTATGATAAATAATTTATTTACAACACGTTTTGTAGAAAATTCTATAAGATTAAGAGAAGAAATAAGACCAACATTTTCTATATTTACAACATGTTACAATTCATATGATAAAATCCATAGAGCATATAATAGTTTTTTAACTCAAAAAATGAAAGATTGGGAATGGGTCATAGTGGATGATTCTCCAGATGATAATCATTTTAATTTTTTGAGAAATAATTTTGGAAAAGATAATAGAGTACGACTTTATAGAAGGTCTCAAAATAATGGTAGTATTGGAAATGTAAAAAATGAAGCGATTAGTTTATGTAGAGGTAAATATGTTTTAGAGATGGACCATGATGATGAAATTTTTCCAGACACATTAAAGGATGCTACAAATGTATTTGAAAGTTATAATGAAGTTGGGTTTGTTTATATGGATTATGCTCATTTAACCGAGAAAGGTGAAAATTATAAATACGGAGATTTTTTTGGTAAAGGTTATTGTGGTTATCATTGTGTAAAATCAAGAGGAAAGTGGGTTTATGTTGAAAATACACCAAACATTAATAATATAACAATGAGTCATTTAGTTTGTATGCCTAATCATCCGAGAATTTGGAGACGTGAAACATTAATGAAAATGGGAAGTTATTGCGAGGATTTACCTATAAATGACGACCAAGAAATAATTATGAGAAGTGCGATTGAGACAAAAGTAGCTCGTATATCTAAGTTAGGTTATATTCAGTATATGAATGATAATAATAATAATTTTTCACTAATTAGAAATGCTGAAATTAATAGAATTGGCCCACAATATTTGATGCCTATGTTTTATAAAAAATATAATTTCCATGAAGTTATGAAAGAAAGAGATGCGTATGAAGATGAAAAATATATAAATAGTTATTCACAAATATGGTTAAGAGATAATTATGAACATAAATTTTGTAACATTATTATTAATCCAGATTGTAATAAACAATATTGTATTATAGGTATAGAAGCTCTTGTTAAGTTTAAAGAAAGAATTGATGAATTATGTAAAGACGATAAAAATGAATTTGTTGTTTTAGATAATAGATATAGCCCAGAGTATTTGTGTAATTTATTAGACCATTATGGTTATAGTAATTTTAAGTGTTATGTTTTAAATAATACACCTAGAAATATTTTGAAGAGGTATTTCAATTTAATTATTAAGAATTGTGAAGATACTGAATTTATAGAAGTAGAATTACCACAAGTAGATTTTAATACAAATTATGGTTCTAGACATGAAGTAATTAATGCTAACAGTAAAAATAGTGATTCATATTTAGAAATTGGTGTTGAATATGGTTACACATTTAGAAATACACATTTTGTTTCAAAAGTAGGTGTTGACCCTGATCCAAAAATAAATGATTCAAAAATAGTGTTAAAAACATCAGATGATTATTTTATTTATTTAAAAGAGACAGACTCTAATAAAAGATTTGATTGTATATTTATTGATGGAATGCATCAATCTGAATATGTTTTAAATGATTTTATTAATAGTTTAGCTGTATTGAATGATGAAGGAAAAATTATGATAGATGATATATTACCACAAAGTTATAATGAACAATTAAGAATTCCAATAAAACATTATTATGAAAATGGAATTTTGAAATATGGTGAGCCTTGGACAGGTGATGTATGGAAAACTATTTATTACATTTTATTAAACCATAATGGATATATTAGTTTCAAATATTATAATCATGGAAATTATAGAGGGGTTGGAGTATTTCATATCAAAGAAGAATTTGAAATTATTCGTGATGATAAAAAAATAGATGATATCATAAAAGAAATTCAAAATTATGATTATTTAAATGATTTTCATAAATATGTTGAATTAGTAAAAACTCTTTCTACTGGTGTGTAAAGAAAATGTTGTATAAAATAATAAATAATTTCGTTATTATTAAATTATTTATTATTATTGAATTAAATATTGAAATGCTTATAATACCCTATACCAAAACAGGTAAATCATCAATATTGAGTATTTTTTTATTGGATTCTATATCCTTTTTGTTGACTAAAAAATTATTGAATTCTGGTCTCTCTAATTGTGCCTGTGGTGTGTGATTATGAACATATCTAGCAATCATTTTATATAATTTAAAATCAGGATATCTCTCTACTCCATTATTCTTGTAAAGTAAATTAACACCTTTATCATCTAAACACCATTCAACAATTAATTTAACAACTGGGTCAGATTCAGTTATTTCTTTTAAAGAATCAAAATCTTCAACAACATAATCAAATATAGAACAAGCAAGACGACATAGGTCAAAACTGAAATTTGGTTCTAAACGAGGTTTCTTATCATTGAAATAAGGTTCTGTGTTGTATTGAGTGGCAGCATCACCTCCAGCTTGGAAACTATCACTACAAAAAAGTTTACCATTATATTTATAAATAGCCCTACCAAAATCAATAATTTTGAAAAGTCTACCAAATGTGGGAACTTTATAATACTTGTTTTTATAACAATAATAAAAATATTTACTATTTGTTTCAACATACATAATATTATTTGTATGAAGGTCATTGTGTGTAAATGAGAACATCTTTTGATATGTTATCAGAATCATAATAATTTGCATAAAAGCAGCAAACCATTCTTCTTCAGATAATGTAGAGGATAAAATAAGATTATCAAAAGTATCCCCACAACATTCCATACATATAACTTGAACAGGAACTTTAGGTATAATCGCATTAACACATTCATCTTCAAAATCATCTTCTTCATCTTGTTCATCTTCATCTTCTTCATTGCTATCAATATCCTCATCACATTCAACTTCTAATTCAGAATTGTCTGATACTTTTTTGTTACTATTGAAACTTTTTTCACTTTTAATATCTTCAACAGTAATTAAATCAGGAATTTCTTCAATATTATCACTTATAATTTCACATTCATCCTCAATGGATGTATGAGATGTTCTTGATGAACAACTGGAACCAGATTTTAATGTAGTTTTATTATCATTCCCATTTAGATTTGATGTAGACAAAAGTTCATTGTTGTTAGTAATATCAACTAATTCCATTTCGTGTTCTCTCAAATTATCTTTTGTTAGAGTGTTATTTTCAGAAAAAATATTATCGAAATCACCATCATTAAAAGAATCTACTGATAGATGCGATTTCATACTGATTGTATGGTCAATATTAATAGGTTTTAATTTACCATTATTGCTATTTACTTCACCATCATCAGAAAAAAGATATTCATAATCATCAACAGTAAACAATACATTTTTGTTTTTAATGAAATATTCAGAACCATTTAAATAATCTAGATCATCAATAATATTAAGTTTAAAATCATTTTTGATTGCTAAAAAGGAGCCAAAAAAATCTATTCCATGAGCAAAATCGAAATCATATATTAATTGACTTGTTAAAAATGTGAAAAAACTATCAACATATGCTGCGTTATTAACATCTAAAAATTTGCTGGTAGTTTCATCTTCACTTGTAGTTAATTGTGGGAGGTTATATAATTTTTTATCATCAGGACTATATTTTCCAACTAAGTATTTGAATGGGTCAATTAATGGAGCCATCTTAAAGAATACATCTTTAGGTTTGCTTTTAGTAGAGTTATTTATATTTTTTAATGTACAATTATAAATGTGAAAATCATCATCTAATCTTTCTCTAACATTAGAAATATACCATTTATGATTAAGGTTAATACTATTGTAATTTGTTTCATTCAATGAAAAAAATTTGGTATAAATGGGAATATAATTTTGAATGTTGGAGAGAAAAGTCATTTCAGGATTCTCTAAAGCTTTAAAAAGCTCTTGATTCCTGCGTTTTTGATAATTGATAGATACTACCATTAGCTAATAAATATATAAATTCTAAATACTTTTAACTTATTATTTCTTAATTATGTTTTTTTGATTTTGATTTTGATTTTGAATTTAAGAATAATTTCGTTAAAAAGATTAAATTTTATTTTCTAAAATAATATAATTACAAATGACTTTAGATTTGAAAAAATTTGATATGAAAAGTATCAGTTTTAAGCCAAGTGAAAACAAAGGTCCTGTAATTGTTTTAATTGGAAAGCGTGATACTGGTAAATCATTTTTGGTAAGAGATTTACTTTTCTATCATCAAGATATACCTATTGGAACAGTTATTTCTGGAACAGAAGAAGGAAACGGTTTTTATGGTAAAATGGTGCCGAAATTATTTGTGCATAATGAATATAACACTGTAATTATTGAGAATATTTTAAAAAGACA
>JACCDI010413095.1_pt1 | contig 38657 bp, 42 predicted proteins | sample 7442791 | NCBI WGS metagenome assembly JACCDI01 (sample SAMN15323434, study PRJNA562643) | freshwater metagenome | isolation source: river surface water | place: USA:Blue River Watershed | collected 2017-08-15 | reverse complement strand
TTGATTTTATTCCTTTATTTCGCAAGGTAAAAAGTAAAAAAGATACAAGTATAAAAATGTCAAATTCAACAACAGTATCATCATCAAGCATCTGGACCGGCGGTCGCTCGCCTTTCAATGTGAGTTATGGAAAACTCATGATGTGGATTTTCCTATTGTCTGATGCCTTCACATTCTCTTCCTTACTGGTAGGATACGGTGCCATCAGATTCAGTTATGAAGGTAGTACAACTCCTTGGCCAGATCCGGCAGCAGTGTTTAACCATTTCCCATTCATGCACGGCATGCACTTGCCTTTGTTGTTTGTGAGTTTGATGACTTTCATTCTGATTTTCTCGTCCGTTACAATGGTACTTGCTGTTGAAGCTGGTCATAGAAATTCAAAAAGTGAAGTTTCTAAATACATGATTTTAACTATCCTTGGTGGAGCAGCTTTCTTAGGTTGCCAAGCTTGGGAATGGACTCAATTCATCGGTGAAGGTGGTCGTTTGGATTCTAATATGTTTGGTTTTACTGCTGAAGCTGCAGCAAAAGCTAAAAATTTAGGTTTTGGAGATCATGTACATTGGGAAGCAGCAGACAGAATCCCTGGTCCTGTGCCTTTCGCTTCATTATTCTTCATAGTAACAGGTTTCCACGGTTTCCACGTATTAAGCGGTGTTGTTATCAATATCATCATCTGGTTAAACGTTATCTATGGTACCTACGAAAGAAGAGGCCACTACGAAATGGTTGAGAAAGTTGGTTTATACTGGCACTTCGTTGACCTTGTTTGGGTATTCGTTTTTACATTCTACTATCTAATCTAATCAGTTTAAAAAGATCATATGAGCAATAATCATTCACATACTCAAGGCGAATATATCCCAGAAACCTACATTCCACATGCAGAATCACATGGAACTAAAAGCCTATGGAGAACTTTCTGGATTTTATTATTAATCACCGTAGTCGATTTTATTATCTACTTCGCAGCTGATGCCAGTTTATTTAGAAATATCGTTTTCGTTGCTTTTGGTATCGTTAAAGCGGTTCTTATCGTGGGTATCTTCATGCACTTAAACTACGAAGCTAAATTCTTAAGATATATGATTGTCCTTCCTGCAATTATTTTCCTATCCTACCTGGTGTGGTTATTATTACTTGAAGGAAATTACGTAAGTATTGCCAAATACTTCTGATATTAACATGAATCAATCAGTTCAAAAAAGCCCAAAATGGAAAGTTTTGGGCTTATTGTTTTTATTAATAGGGGCTCCTATCATCTGGGTGATGATCAACAAAACTGGGGTTCACTACTCTAAACCCCTTCCAATCTACTTTGAAAGGGAATTGGGTGCCAATGGTGATACTATCTATCACACAATTGATGATTTTAAACTACAAAACCAGTTTGGAGACAGTGTCTCACTTTCTACTTATAAAGATAAACTCTTGCTGGTAAGTTTCTTCTTTGCCTCTTGTGAAACTGTTTGCCCTGCGATGAATAATTACATCGCTCAGCATGTCTATAAAGAGTTTGCAAAAGATACTAATGTTGTTTTTTTAAGCCTTTCAGTAGATCCACACAACGACTCTTCAGAAGTGCTTCTTAAATATGCAAAGTCTCTTAATGCTAACAATAACTGGCAATTTCTTACAGGATCTAAATCTATGATCTATGATCTTGCAGCAAACAGTTTTAAAATCCCAGGGGCCGCTGATGAACATGAAGGATTGTTTCATAGTAATAAAATTGTTCTTGTTGACAAACAAAAACGCGTAAGAGGTGTTTTTGATACCGGATCGCAGAATGACAAATCAGCAACTATTGATGCAGTTCGCGCCCTTAAATTAGAATATACCAAAAATGCTCAAGACCATCAAAAAAAATGATAAATTAGCCAATGCGCTAATTATCTCCCTTTCAGTAGTAGTATTTGCACTAGTTCTGTTAATGAGGAACTATAAGCCTTTAAAGTTTGATTTTGATACGCATATTTTCCCGGCAATGAGCGCCTTCCTTAATTCTGTTGTTGCTATATTGCTTGTCATTGGATTGTATTTTGTAAAGCAGAAGAATTTTGAGAAACATAAAACTGCAATGATGTCTGCCCTTGTATGCTCGATATTGTTCCTGCTTACCTATGTTCTTTATCATATCTCTACTCCAGAAACTACTTATGGAGGAACTGGCATGATCAAAACTGTTTATCGGATTATTCTGTTTTCGCATATCGCATTGGCTGGTACTATTTTACCTTTTATACTTTATGCGGTTTACAGAGGTTTGACAGGTGAATATGACAGACACAAGAAACTTACAAAATGGGTTTGGCCACTTTGGTTTTATGTGTCAGTTACTGGCGTAGTGGTTTACTTTATGATTGCACCTTTTTATAAGTAATTTCCTGAGTGATTTTAGTCACTCTCAGAATCGAATAAATAACTAAATTTGCATCCGAAATGTTAAAGAAAATTTCTGTTACTCTTATCGTTTTTATCCTAACTGTCATGTCAGCGGCATCTCAATGTCCGATGTGTAAGGCTAGTGTCGAAAGCAGTCAGTCTGCAGGTAAGAAAAGTGTGGGAATGGGACTTAATGTTGGGATTTTAATGTTAATGGGTGCTGTCTATGTTATTCTCATCACCGTTGGCGTTTTATGGTATAAAAAATACAGAAAAACACAGGTGAGCGATTATGCAGGGTAAGTATCCATCTAAGATTGGCAGTATGCTGGCATGTAAATGTCCCAGATGCCGCAGCGGTAAAGTCTTTTCAAGATCGGCTTTTGATCCAACAGGCTTTAGTAAAACTAATGACTACTGTCCTGTATGCAATCTAAAATTTGAACATGAAACAGGTTTTTTCTGGGGCGCAATGTATATCAGTTACGCTTTTAGCACTCTATTTATGATCGTTTTTGGGGTACTTGCAGTGAATAATAACTGGTCGTGGAACAAAATTGTTATTACAGTCATCACTTTTTCCGTTCTTTTGGTCCCTTTCTCTTACAGATATTCCAGAATCCTTCTGCTTTATATTATTTCTCCATTTAGAAACTTCGACCCAACTTTCCTGAATAAAACTAAAAAACAAGATTAATCTGTTTTTACATTTTTACGAATTTTATTGATTTGAAATCAATGACTTGTTGTTTATTTGATGTCTTTTGATTTATTTGCGCCAAATTAATACATACAATGGTCATTAGCGGTACTAAAATTAAAACTATAGCATCAGAAACAATTCCAGACACATGCACATTTTGTGGTGGTACAAATTGTGTAGATGTTCAACTCTCTCAAAGATATTCGCACGTTTTCTGGATTCCTTTTTTTCCAATAGGGAAACTTGGTTCCAGTAAATGCAATCATTGTAAACATGTTCTGGAAGGCGATGAGTTACCGGACTCTTTCAAAGAAGTTTATCTTAGAATGAAAATTGAACACAAAGCTCCTGTTTGGATGTATTCCGGATTATTTTTGGTTGTGCTATTGATAGCTTTCGGGATATACAGTAGTAACAAGAACGATGAAAAGAATAAGGCGCTTATCGCAGCGCCAAGAGTTGGAGATGTTTATCATATTACTACGCCAAACCATCAATATACCCTTGCAAGGGTCAATGGTGTTAAAGGAGATACCATTTATTTACTTTGGAGCAATTTTGAATCGGATAAAATTACAGGTTTAAGTGATATTCTTGCCAAAGGAAATGAAGCTTTTAGTGATGTGGCTGAGCCATTCTTGCTTAGTGAACTTAAATCAAAGCTTGATAAAAATGAAATTGTAGACATTGAGCGATAATACATCACTCTAATTGTCATCAGACCGGCTAGTCCGGTCTTTTTTTTGTCTGATTTTTCCCACTTATCAATTTTTTAGGCCACTTATTAAGTCAAGTGCCCACTTATCAATTTGTGAGGCAAAATGTCATCTCTGTTTGTCAATTTTGTTTTTAAGAAATTTACCCAAAACACAAAATGCAAATGAGATACACAAAAAACTTTTTACGAATGCTGGCTATGAGCATGTTGTTTAACAATAACCTTTTAGCTCAAAATGATCACTGGTCATCGCTCTTTGAGGATTTAATCCTCGAAAAAAAAGGCCAGAATTTCTGCCTTTGGGAATATGGAATGACAGATACTGCGATGCTTCAATTTGCTGGTAAAGAATCTGACTTGCCGGCTATTTATGCAGATTGGTCGGATCTCTATCAACACTGGAATGCTTCAATGATTGACTCTACAGAAAAAACCGATTCTTATGAGTCAATAAATCAACATTTACATGATTACTTCCTGCAGGGCATTGTTGTTGTTCCAGTTTTATATGGAAGAGGTCAGAAGTTTAAACGCTCATCTATTTTGAGTGGTCAGATAGAGATTGATTCTCTGACAGGAAAACTAAAAATTGATCAAATTGACGAGCATATAGAACAGAGAGATGTGTTCTTATCGGCTCCTTTTGTTCAAAGATTTTATGAGCCTGATCTTAAAATATTAATCAGTGATTCTTTCTTCTTTTCCAATAGTGGGTTTACTCTTAGAGAGGTTCAGTTGCGTCTTAATGGTGGGTTGTTTGTGCCAGTGAAATTGAACCAGGTGATGCAGCTGCCTCTTTCTAAGGGCACTAATTTGATACAGTTTCAATATACACTTAGTAATGGTGAAGTGTTTTATTCTGCATCGGAATTGTTTTTTGAGAATGGGGAGGAATCTTTTGGTAATGATGTTATCAGAGATTTTAATATCGGCGATGATAAGCACAATATCTATACAACTTCTTATCGGGGGACAGAGACAGGAGAGCCACTGGGAGCATATATAGAGGTAGTGCCTGGTCTTACAAATGGTGTTCCCAATACTTGCATTAAAAGGCCTATAATTTTTGTGGAAGGAATTGATTTTGGTTATAAAGACCATGCGACAGGCTGCTATGGTGGTAAATGTGGTTCAATGGGTTTAAGAGATTTGCTAAGGGGGGCGATCTTTCATCCATATGAAAAGAAAGCCGATAATGCCTATGAACACTGGGAGCCAATTGTTAAAGCGCCACAGCTTATTGCTGAATTAAGAAACAATGGTTATGATCTCATTTATCTGGATTTTCATAACGGAGCTGATTTTATGGAGAACAATGCCATGCTCCTTGCTGAACTTATTCGTAGAGTGAATTTTATAAAATGTAGTAATGAAGAAATCGTCATAATTGGTGCAAGCATGGGTGGTCAGATTAGTCGTTTTGCACTTTCTTATATGGAAAAAATGCAAACACCTCACTGTGTGAGAAATTTTGTGGCATTTGATTCGCCTAATCAAGGGGCCAATATACCACTCGGACTTCAACATTTTCTGAAATATTATAAAGGGAAGCTGCCCAAAATAAGAGATCAGTTTAGTCGAAAAATTAATCGTGCGGCCTCGCGTCAGCTCCTGCAAGCACACTGTCTTTCAATGGATGGTGGTGGTGAACATGGAGATAGAGTTGCCTTTACAGCTTCGCTTGATCAACTTGGAGGATATCCTCAGCTATGTCGCAAAATAGCGTTGCTCAATGGAAGTATTAATAAGGTCGATCTTGGACATGCCGCTGGCGAAGAGTTATTAAAAATGAACCCTTATTTAGGGAAACTCAATTTTGATATTCTCGAAATATCTGCAACTGTATGGTCAACTTATGCCAGTATAGAAGGGAAGAAGATAGTATTGGAAGCACAGTACCCATTCCGAAGTAAGCATGTTGTTGAAGTGCCTTCGGAAGCCCTGCAGAATGATTTTATTCCAGGTTCACTTAGATTTGATGTTGCTGAGTATAAAGCCATCTTTGGGGTCTTTAATATTTTAAACAGGAAGGATGCAACATGCTTTATACCTAGTTATAGTGCACTCGATCTATATGGCAAAGATCCAATGTTCGATATAGCTGGTCGTTTAATTGGCAATGCTAAAAATCCTTTGTATACACCATTTGATGCGTTTTATGGGGTCAATGGTCAGGGTCAGGAACATATGATGATTACTGACGACAATATTGCCTGGTTGATAAATCAAATAGAGGAAAATCGGGATGATAAACCAGAGGAGATTAAATCAACCTATAATATGGGTCGTGAATCATTAAACACTATCGGTAATGTTTCTATTAAAGGGGTACTTTATATTAATGGAGCAGGACGCAATGGTTCAGGTGTCGGGAGATTTGATCAGGTCAATAAACCTGGGAGTTTTTACATGGCACAGACAAAGTTTTGCAATCCTATAATAGTTGTCACTGATTCTGGGAGTTTAGAAATTGGATCCGATTTCAATAACGGAAATAATACTGCTGAATTTAAAGTCAGACGAGGTTCTGTCTTAGATCTTAAAAGTGGAGCAACTTTGCGAGTTCATAATGGTTCAGTAATTTTAGTGGAGGAGGGTGCCGAAATTCGTTTTTCCAAAGGAGCAAAAATAATTCTTGATGGCGATAATGCTCAGCTAGTTATTGATGGGCATCTGATTGTTGGTGAGGGTGCTGAATTTACTATATCAGGAGGTAAAACCGGTAGAACAGGCCTTGTGAAGTTTAGGCATGTGGGTGGAGGATATGGCGCTGCAACGATTACAGCAGTAGGTTCAAATGCCTCTTTTTTGTTGAGTGGAACTTCTAAAACAAATGATCAGGTTCTACAGATTGAAGGAGTTGTGGAATTTTCTGGACAAAATCCATTTAGCCAATTCAAACTGTCATATTGCCGCGTAGGATATGGTGACTCAAGCAGTATGGTAGTGAATGGCTCAGGGGAGTTTCATCATGTCGCCTTTGATGTTCTTAAATGGGCCCGAAAAAATTCTTCAAAAGCCATAGTTCTTCAACGGTTTTCAAAGGCAGATGTTACCAACTGCGATTTCGAAAATTTCGAAACTGCGATCTCTACTTTCGACGCTGCAAAAGATGCGCACTTGTCAATAAATGCGTGTCAGATTAGGAATGGACTAAATGCCGTAGTTCTTGATCATGCCAATACAACAATTGTCAATTCTGTTATACGGAATAATAAGGAAAAGGGCGTTTTAATGCTTCAGGATGCAAAACAACTGGTAACTGAAACATCTCATTTTATTAAAAATGCCAATGGGATAAAGGTTTTAAATGTTACAGTCTTTCCATCTCTTGTGATGATCAATAAATGTAGTTTCTCTTCGAATACTGTTGGAGTTGAGGCCGTTAATACTAAAGCTACTATAGCTTGCACACAAATGGTTTTGAATGATTGTGCAATCAAATTTACAAATGGGACGGTTAATATGAGCAAAGAACATACAGATAATGGCAACAATTATAGTTTAAGCGGAGGTAATTGTACGATTGTTCAGTCTTCTGGCATGGGCATAAAGCTGGATAACACACAATTATTTCTGAACAATGGTCAAAATAATTTTATTTATGAAGGTAAGTCTGGTGAGGCTGGGTTTCTGACAGGTAAAGTGTCATACACATCAGTGAGTCATCAAAATACTGCTCCGTATAATCTACAGGCAGAAGGTAATTATTGGTCGCCAGCACCAAAAAATGGCATCGAAACTGCGAGTCCCGCATTGTATAAGATTGTAATGGATGCATCTAATGGACTGGAAAAAGAAAATTTTCTTACTGGCTCTGTTCTGAATTCTTCAAATACTATTTGTTACACAGGAGGTAAATGCGTGGGTTGTGCTGGTCATACCGAGAGTGGTGGATCACGAAAGGTAGATAAGACAGAAGATGTCATAGATATTTTTCCGCAACCGGCTTCTGATGCATTTTATGTAATCAATAAAGATGGAATGGAATTGAAAAAACTTATTATTCGAACATTGGATGGGAGAGTTGTAGGTGAGTATGAATCCTGCTCTGCGGAGATTACTATCAATACAGCCACACTAGCTCAGGGTATGTATATTATGGAGATTCAGACTAAAGACGAAGTCATTTGGCGACCAGTGCTTATTCGTCAGAATTAATATGAACAGTTCTTAATTATTAGTAAATAGATGTGTTGAATTCGGGGGGTATATTTAGTGTATACCCTCCGTTTCGTTTTAGGTTAATTAGACTTCAGTTTTTTAGTGTTTTTGAAATTTTAATTAAAAAAGTCTAATATTGAATTTACATCTATGGAAGCATCTCAACATTATGATCTGATACATAAGAAAATGGGTTTTCTAGGCAAAGACCTCATTGATAATATTGCTGAAAATGCGCTGGTGAAAGAAATACCTGCAGGAGCTGAAATTCTTCATGAAGGTCAGTACGTCAATTATGTTCCTATTCTGTTGAGTGGATTGTTAAAGGTATACACCCGTCAGGAAGACAAAGAACTCTTATTGTATTATATTCAGCCATTTGAGAGTTGTGTTATGTCGTTCATCGCGGGTCTGCATCAGGATAAAAGCAAGGTTTATGCTCTAAGTGTCGAGGATAGTGTTTTAGTTTTGTTGCCAAGTGCTTCATTGCAGAAGTGGATTTACGATTATCCGCGTCTGAATCTATTGTATTATCAGCAGTTTGATTTGCGTTACACAGAATTGATAGGAACTATTAATCATCTTCTTTTTGATAAGTTAGACAAACGTATTTATGGATTTTTAAAAGAGCGTGCAGACATTACCGGGAAAAATCCGGTGAAAATTTCCCATCGCGAACTTGCTAATGAACTTGGAACAGCAAGGGAAGTGGTAAGTCGCTTGGTTAAAAAGCTTGAGAAAGAAGGTAAACTCAAGCAAAATCAGGATAGTATAGAAATTTTATAGGTGGTGACTTTGGTCACTGCACATCTATATTAAAAGTTGTCAATTTGTGTCATGATACAAGACATAAAGCACGTAGTTCTGAAGATGACATTAGTATGCATACTATGTGTCTCACTGGTCGTTTTTATTGTCTATTTAATTAACTAACCATCAATAATAATCAAACATATGAAAAAGAACATGGGTACAGCCGACAGAGTCATCAGAGTGATACTTGCGGCAATTTTTGCTTTCCTTTATTTTAACGGAACAGTTACAGGTACAGTTGGTATCGTATTGCTAGTACTAGGTGCAGTTTTTGCACTTACCTCATTGGTAAGTTTTTGTCCTTTATATACCATTTTTGGTATAAGAACTTGTCCAGCTGAAAAATCTTAATAGAAATCTTCCAATAAAAAAGGCCGCTAAAAGCGGCCTTTTTTATTGGAATTTATTATATTTACTTAACTGCGATTACGCTAATTTCTACGTGTGCAGCTTTAGGTAATGCGCTTACCTGAACCGTCTCACGGGCAGGGAAGTCGGCTGTAAAATACGAGGCATACACGCCATTGATTTTGGCAAAGTCGTTCATGTCAGTAATGAAAATTGTTGTTTTTACAATGTTTGAATAGTCCATGCCAGCTGCTTTAAGTACTGAACCAACATTTTTCATGACCTGATGAGTTTCAGCTTCGATGCTATCTGTGTGCATATTGCCTTCGTTGTCTAATGCAATCTGACCACTGCAATACAAAGTGTTGCCAGTGAGAACGGCCTGCGAATACGGTCCGATCGGTGCCGGAGCCTCAGTGCTTAATATGATTTTTTTTTCCATGATTGTATTTGTATTTTTGCGACTGCATGAAGATTGCAGCAATAGGAACACCAGAAAAACTGGAAGAATTAAATTCGATCCTTTCAACAGTTGGGCTGAGTTATACACGCCTCGAAAGTACGAAAAATATCCATACAGGTGGTTATGATTTTGTCTTTGATCTCAATTTTGATGATTGTATCGCTGGTATAGAAGATTATCTGTTGTTGCCTGAATCAACCTTCATTTTTTTATCGGGTGTTAAAGTTCAGATTGAAGCGACTTTGCCTAAGAAGCTTTGGAAAAATGTTGTGTTTATAAATGCTATGCGTTCATTCTTAAAACGTACTTCCATAGAGTATTCTACATTGAGTGAAAGTTTTGATTCGTTGGTCTTTCTTAAATTGGGTTGGAAAGAGTCTAACGCCGTCGATTCAAGATTAGGGATGGTGTCTCCAAGAATCATATGTATGATTATTAACGAAGCGTTTTTTACTGTACAAGAAGGTACTGCCAATGTTGATGATATTAACAAGGGGATGAAACTCGGAACTGCTTACCCCCATGGTCCTTTTGAGTGGTGTGATATGATTGGAATCAAAGACGTATATGAAACACTTAACGCACTTTATAATGATACTCATGATGAAAGGTACAAAATTTGCAGTAGTCTGAAAACCGCTTATTTAAAGAGTCTGTCTGCTTAATGAGGCCATTTAAATTATACCTTTTTCTATTGCTCAGTTTGAGTGCTTTGAAACTTTCTGCTTTCAATGTTGATACTTTATATATTTGTAAAGGGTATTGCATTAATTATACGAACGTCACTACCCAGGGTATAGCGATTGCATGGCAATGGACATTCCAAGGAGCTTCTACTCCAAGTTCAACTCTACAAAATCCGCCTAATATTTGTTATCCTACAGCTGGTATTTTCAAAACAACTGTAACTACTACCTTTCAGGATAATTCAGATTCAACAGATGATGTCATGATCGTTGTTTTTGACCATCCAGTTCCTGCTTTTGCATTTCCTCCTGATACCGGTTACTGCCAGGGTAATTCTCTGCCTTTGCTACTCACCACAACGATTTTCCCGGGTTTGCAATACCAATGGAGTACTGGTGCTAAAACACCAAACTTAAGTGTCAATACTCAAGGTACCTATTGGGTAGACTTAGTTATTAGAGCTGGAAACCTCACTTGCGACAGTGTCAGAAAACAGATTGTAGTTTCAGAGTATCCCCGTCCAACAGTATATCTCGGTCAGGATAAGGCGATGTGTCAGGGGCAGGTGTTCCCGCTGGATGCCGGTGCTGGTGTTAATTACACTTATAATTGGTTGCCAAACAACGAAACATCTCGAATTGTTAACGCTACTTTACCCGGTACTTATTCGGTAACCGTAACCAATCAGTATGGTTGTCAGGCCACTGATCAAATCGATCTTCTGGATTCATGTCCGCATTATGTTTTTGTGCCAAATGCCTTCAGTCCGAACGCCGACCGTCTCAATGATAATTTTGTAAAAATTTGGAACTTCACACCAAAGGACTATACGTTTAGTATCTATAACCGTTGGGGTGAGCTGTTGTTTGAATCCAATGATATCAATGCTGGTTGGGATGGTAATTACAATGGCGAGCCAGTAGAGCAGGATGTGTATGTGTACAAAATCACCTATTACGATACCGATAAGAAATGGTATGAGTTGAGGGGGACATTTTTTGTCGTCCGTTAATTCTTCCATACGGAAGTGCCTTCACTACAATTTTTGCAAATATCAATATGGCGTCTGCCTTTTAGAATCTGAGCTCTGAAACGCTTATAAGCCTCACCTTGCCAAATTGTAGAAAAAGCATTGTCATTAATGTTCCCCAGTCGGTAGGTAGCGTCCTTGTCAAAGCAACATGGAACAACTTTTCCATCCCATGTTATCACACAACTGTGCCATAATCTCCAGCAATGGTCATGTAAAGAATGTTTGAGTTCAGTCTGCTCTTCTTTTTTAGTATATCTGCTGTAGGCTTCGTTTTCTGGAATTAAGTCACTACCATTTTCATAGTCATAGATCTGTGCAGATTTGATCGCCAGTTCGTCCACTTGATAGGTTTTAGCCAGGTTTTTAATCTCACTAAGTTGCGACTCGTTGTGAGAGAACACAATAAACTGCCATATAATATGAGGTTTTGAAGCGCCAAGTCTTTTTCTGGTTTCTATCAAGGTTTTTGTACCTTCCAGTACTTTTTGGAGTTTTCCGCCAATTCGGTATTTTCCATATGTTTCCTGTGTTGTGCCGTCGATAGAGATAATTAATCTATCAAGGCCACTATTGACAGTTGCCTCGGCATTTTCAACGTTAAGATAGTGAGCGTTAGTGCTGGTGGCAGTGTACATTTTATGGTCGTGCGCAGTTTTAACCATAGCAGTGAAGTCTTTGTTGAGGTATGGTTCACCCTGAAAATAAAGGGTAACATAGGCAGTGCTTTTGTGGAGAGCTTTTATGGCTTTGTTAAATGTTTCAGGCGATAACATGCCTATTGGTCGGCTAAAGCTTCTAAGGCCGCTGGGGCATTGCGGGCAGCGTAAATTACAGGATGTGGTAGGTTCTATGGAAAAGGCAATTGGGTAGCCCCATTGAATGGGTTTTCGCAGGATTTTTGAGACATAGTATGAGCTAAATACTTTTATAGCATTTGCAATACGGCCTGGGGTAGCACTTTTACGAAGCAGATTGGAGATATCCTTTAAGTTTCTGTTCAATTCTTTAATCGTAAAATTCTACTTTGATTTCGTTGCGTGAATAGCCATAGGATTTAAGCTGGTCTCTTGTTTGTTTGATCATCTCGGTCCAACCACACAAGTAAATCAAGGCATCTGGTTTGCTTGAGAAAACTTTGTTGTAATGACTATGCACATAGCCCATTGCCCCATCCCAAGGTTCTCTGCTTAATACAGGGATATAGTGAAAGTTAGGAAATTGAGCGCTCAATTGTTCGAACTCATGTCGGTATAAAATATCATCTTGTATTCTGCATCCAAAGAAAAGGTAGATCGGTGAAGTGATGTGTTTTTCCAGTAATAAGTCTTTAATCATAGCTCTGAAAGGAGCGACACCTGTGCCAGTGCATATAAAGCCATAGCTAATGGTGTTCGGACATGGGTCGGGAAGTACAAATCGTCCCTGGGGGTTACTTACTTTTAGCTTATCACCAATTTTCTGATTAAACAATAAAGGCGTTGCTGCGCCATCTTCTTTAAGAACAACGCATAATTCTATGGTATTGCCATGACTTCTGTCGGCAATTGAATAACTTCTGGTAGAAAATTGATGGTTCAGTGTTCCAAATTCAATAATAACAAACTGGCCACTCTGATAGGGTATAACGGAGTCATACTGTATGAAAAAGCGCTTGATGTAAGGCGTTACAGTAATGATATCTATAATGTGGCAGTTATGGTATTCCAAGTTATTCAAGGAAGTTAAATTTCTTTACAAAGATGCAAAAAAAAACCTTACAAGTACTGTAAGGTTTTTCAACTTAAATATGAATAATTGCAGTATCGCTTAATCGCCGATTTGTACAGGAGATTTTGGTTTCTCAACTTCCAGTTTAACATTTCCTTTAATAAAAAGGGTAGATTGTCCAACACTGGTAAGAACTGTGATGTTTTTTGAGAAGTTGCCGTTTTTTCCTGATGAGTCAAAAACAACAGTTACAGAGCCTTGGCTGCCTGGAGCAACAGGTTCTTTGCTGAAGTTAGGAACAGTACAGCCACAAGAGGCTGTTGCATTGTTGATGATGATTGGAGTAGTTCCTTTATTGACAAAGACAAAAGTATATTTAGCTTTAGTTCCTTGAACGATTTCACCAAAATCGTGAGTCGTTTTTTTCCATTCAATTTCTTTAGGGTCTTCCACTATTACCGTCGTATTGTTGTTCGATGGCAAAGCAGTCATAATAGCAAAAAGATAAGTAAATACTGAAATCATGATTAATGTTGTTTAATAACTTTGTAATTTAAACAAATACCGTGCCGAAGTGTCAGTCTTTTTCGATGTTGGCTTTCATAGTAAGTTCAAACAAACCATGTGAGCTATAAACAGCGATAGTTTTTGTATGAAGTTTGGATTTGCCCGCCGTATCGAATATGATACTTACGCTTGCTGAATCACCAGGCGCCAAGGTGTCTTTGCTATATTCAGCAACAATACAACCACAGGATACCTGAATGTTTTCTATAATAAAGCCAGTATTGGAATGGTTGTAGTATTTGAAGTTGCCGTCGAGTAATTCACCTTGTTTAACTGTACCGAAGTCGATGATCATGTTACTCCATACAATTTGTGGTTGACTTGTGAAAGACAACAGTATGCATCCCAAAATGGGAAAGATCAGCGCACGTTTCATGGTATCATTAAAAAAGCGTTGCAGGATGAACCGGCAACGCTTTTATTTTAATTATAAAATTGGAATTAGTTGGTTTTGATTTTAACAGGGTTACCTGGCTCAATTGGGTCAACTGCAGCTTTCGGAGTTACCTCGCATTTGAACTTTAGTTCGTGAACACCACCATTAGTAGTGATTTTAACGGTTTTTTCGTTCATACCCATTTTGCCATTGGTGTTAAAGCCCACTTTGATATTAGTGCTTTTGCCAGGCATAATAGGTTCCATAGAATATGAAGGTGTTGTACAACCGCATTGAACCTCGTGAGATTTCAATAAAACTGGTTCTTTCCCAACGTTAGTGATAACGAAGATTGTTTCTACCTGATCACCTTCTGCAGCTTTGCCAAAATCGTGGAAGGTTTTGTCAAATTTTACATCATAGGCTTTATCAGAAAGTGTAACTTTTGCAGTTTTAACTTCTTTTTTAGCACCTGCTTTGGTAGGTTTCTTTTTTGGTTTAGGTTGGAAAGCGGCCAATCCTATGAAGAGAATGGCTGAAACGCTTAAAATGGCTAGCTTTTTCATGACTGTTGTTATGTTAAAATTATTGTTTGATTATTTAGATTCTGTTTCTTTCTCTTCAGTCTCTTTCTTGACTTCAGGTTTTTTGGTTTTAGATTTAGCAGCTTCTTTCTTAGCTTCTACTTTAGTTTTGGTAGCTTCTTTTTTAGCATCAGATTCACTTTTGTGTTCATCATGCTTTTTTTCTACTTCTTCTTTTTTAGTCTCTACTTTAGCTTTTGCTTCGTCTTTTTTCTCCATGCCTTTTTTGTTTTTTTCGGCACTTTTGCTTTTGCCATTTTTGTTAGCGGCTTCGGCTTTAGCTTTAGCGGCATCTTCGGCATCTTTCTTTATTTTCCATTCATCATAGGCGGCTGCACCAAGCACATTGCCGGTGATGGTAAGGATATTTACACCTTCTGAAGTGGTAACTGTAATAACTTTGTTGAAGAAACCCTCACTGGCAGCATTGTAAGTAGCTGTAATCTGAGCTGTTGTTTGTGGATTGTAAATGCCACCCTTCCAGTTTGGTGTGGTGCAGCCACAAGAAGCGGCAACATTGACCAAAGTAACGTCTCTGGTGCCTACGTTTTTGAATTCAAATATATGTGAAACCGGGGTGCCTTGTTTGATGTTGCCAAAATCGTAAGACAATTCTTTGAACTGGATAAATTCTGGATTCTGGGCGACTGCAGGTGCAGATGGTGGCATCTGTCCCGGAGCAAGATTTGGGTCTCCCTGTGAATTGGCGCTCATTATTGCCAGGCAAGTAAATGTGCTAAGTAATATTTTTTTCATGTGACGCTTGTTAATAGTTGACAAGTTTCAAAAACTGTACCAATTATTTAATATTTCTGCGATCGGGAACAGATATTCCAAAAATAGGTAGTAGTTTTGAAACCTAATGTTGAATCATTCAGTAAAACCAAAGAAACATCTCGGACAGCATTTTTTGAAAGACGAAAGTATTGCTGAGAAAGTTGCTCTGCTTTACAAAGACGATTATAAGGATGTGCCAGTTCTTGAAATTGGTCCGGGGATGGGTGTGCTCACACAGTATCTGCTGGCTAATTACACAGATGTTACAGCTTTAGAAATTGACACTGAATCAGTACATTACCTCAAAGAACACTTTGTTCCAAAAGGGCTAAAGCTTCAGGAGGGGGATATTTTAAATAAAAACACAGAATTTCTTTTTGGCGATAAGGATATGATTGTTATAGGGAATTACCCTTATAATATCAGTTCGCAAATTGTATTCAAAGTGCTGGAACATGTTGAATCAGTAGTTGGTTTTGGTGGTATGTTCCAAAAAGAAGTAGCAGAGCGTCTGGTAGCAGGTAAAGGCTCCAAAACCTATGGAATTTTAAGCGTTCTGCTGAATGCCTTTTACGATTCGACCTATCAGTTTACCATAGAGCCGCATGTTTTCAATCCACCACCCAAGGTGAAGTCAGGGGTTATAAAGTGTGTTCGTAAAGAAGGATTCGTATTGCCTTGCTCTAAAACATTGTTTTTTGATGTGGTAAAAACCGGATTTAATCAAAGACGTAAAACGCTTAGAAACGCTTTACATAAATTTAATCTGAAAGATAGCCACGAATTTGCTAAATTGCGTGCCGAACAATTAAGTGTAGAAGACTTTATTTCATTAACTTCGTATATTGAAAATAACAGATGAGTACTCAAGTTTCAGAGAAAGAACTCTTGTTGAAATTGCGTCCTTTTTTACTAGGATTAGACAGTGAGGGTCTCATCGCTGAATTAGAGAACTATCACCCGGAAGATATTGCCGAAATATTTTGGGATATCGAGTTAGAAGATGCAAAGTTTCTTATAAAAGTTATCGAGAAACAAAAAGCAGTTGAAGTAATTCGCTCTCTTGATCCTGAACTCCAGGAAAGGTTGTTCAAAGGATACGAACCAAAAGAAATTGCAGATGATGTGGTTTCCTATCTCGATTCAGATGACTCTGTTGATATTCTGAATATTTTACCTACTCAGAAAGCTGAACAAGTTCTTGCCTATATTGATGACCAGGAATATGCCAAAAATCTGGCAGCAATGCTTCACTATGATGATGATATTGCTGGTGGTTTGATGGCTAAGGAGCTTGTTCAGGTTAAACATAACTGGACCGTTAGTCAGTGTATTGAAGAAATTAGAACTCAAGCTGAAGAGGTTGATTCAGTGCATGCAGTTTATGTGGTTGATGACCGAAATATTCTAAAAGGAGTAGTTTCTCTGAAAGATATAGTTCTTGCCAAAGCACATACCTCTGTTATTGAAATAACCAATACAGAATATATAGCAGTTAATGCTTATGCAACTGGCGAGGAAGTAGCGCGGTTAATGACAAAATACGACCTTATTACCATTCCTGTAGTAGATAGTATGAATCGTCTAATCGGTAGAATCACCATTGATGATGTGGTGGATTTTATTAAAGAAGAAGCCGATAAGGATTTCCAATTGCAGGCGGGTTTGAGTGAAAGTGTTGAAAGTGAGGATAAAGTTTTAATTTTATCCAGAGCACGATTACCTTGGTTGATGGTTGGCTTGATAGGTGGTTTAGGCAGTTCAATGCTGGTGTCTAATTTTGAAGGAGACATTTCTAATTTGCCTAAAATGGCTTTCTTTATGCCAGTTGTCGCAGCGATGGGTGGAAATGCAGGTGTTCAATCGTCTGCAATCATTGTGCAAGGTCTAGCGAACAACACACTTAAAAGTAAAAATATCCTTCCTAAACTAGCAAAAGAGTTTACAGTGGCTATGATTAATGGATTGGTCTGTTCAGCTCTGCTGCTGATGTTTAATCTTATTATCGGTCACGGTTATAATCTTAGCATGGTAGTGAGCATAGCTCTTATTACAGTGATAGTTTTTGCTTCTTTGCTAGGTACTATAACACCATTGATTTTAGAGCGTTTTAAAATCGATCCAGCACTTGCAACGGGTCCGTTTATTACAACAATTAATGATGTCATCGGACTGGGTGTGTATTTTTCTCTTGGAAGATTATTATTAGGTGTTTAATTTTGAGACAATGAAAATTGTCAGGCCTTATACAATCAAAGGAAAATTATTGTGCCTGGTTTTAAAGTGCCTTTTATTTCCTGTGCATCTTATTTATGGAAAACAATGGGAACGTGCCCTGGAGTTTGAGGAAAACCCAAGAACCTATACATTCAGGACTTTTCTGTATTTCGCCTACAAATACTATTACCGCTCTCCTGAACTGCCTATAGTAGACAATATAGTTGACCATTTTTCTAATAAACCTGTTCATCAGGTTGTGTTTGATCCTTGTTGTTCAATTTCAGTTGGTGGCGATTTAATGCCTTATGAGATGATTAAGCCCGGAACAACAAAGTTTTTATGGGATAAGGTAGGTGCAGATTTTTTTGGGTCAGACTTGGTTTTTGCTAACCTGGAAACACCTCTCGATGTTTCCCAGAAGAGTAGTTTTGTGCCTGAAGTTATGTTGAGTGATATGCACTTTAATACCGACGAAACTACTTTCTCTATATTCAATGGCACTGGTCGTTATAAAGGCTACGATGTTCTTAGTGTGGCGAATAATCATAGTATGGATATGGGTGAGGCTGGACTGGATGCCACGCTTTGGTATCTTAATCAGCAATCAATCTCTGCTGTTGGTGCCAAACAGAAGCAATCAGATCCCGATTTTGTGATAAAAGAAGTTAATGGAATTAAGATTGGTTTTGTCGCTTACACCTTTTCCTTAAATCAATTACTTCCACCTGAAGATAAGCCATGGAAGGTTAATTATCTTCCATTAAATCTCAGTCATTGCCCGACTGACAGAATCGAGGAAAACGTGGCTGGGTGCAGAGAAGCTGGAGCAGAATTTATTATATGTTCCTTACATTTTGGAAATGCCTATCAGGTTTATCCTTCTATGCGCTCTTTAGACCTTGTTCAGCAGTTGTTTGAGCGGTGTGGAATAGATGTTATTGCCGGAGGTCACCCTCATAATCTTCAACCTTGGCGCTATTATCACTATACAGAAAGTCGCACTGGCAAACCAAGAACAGGATTTGCCATTTATAGTCTGGCAGATTTTATTGCCTACGATATTTATACCTGGTGCCATTTATGTGCCTGGTTAAAGATAACAATCGGCAGAGATGAACTCGGAGATATACAGTTTAAAGTAGATGTAAATCCTTTGATAATGCGACGAGAACAGAATCAGTTGAAGTTGTATCCTGCTGCTGAATTGTTAAATTCTGTTTCTAATGACAGTGAGCTAAAAGACATCAGAATTTTATACGATATTTGTAAAGATTAAAATGGTCAAACTTATGAAATGGCAATACCTATTCGTCATAGTTTTTATTTTTGCCGCATGCGGCGATGAGGAGAAAACACCAGAAACACAAGTTTCTGTAAAGCCTTTTAAAATTAGTAGTACTTCTTTTGATTCAGGTGCGGTGATCCCTGATAAATTTAGTTGTGTCAGTGGCTCTCAGGTATTCCCCAATTTAAGTTGGAATACAGCAGGTAAGACTTTCAAAAGTTATGTGCTTATTATGGATGATCCAGATGCAGTACCTGTAGCAGGTTATGTATGGAATCATTGGTTGTTATATGATATTCCATCTACTACAACTTCAATAGGTGAAGGTACTAGTCCGATAAACCCATTGCCATCCGGTACAAAGCGCGGACAAACGAGTTTTGGCGATACAGCTTATGGTGGTCCGTGTCCACCATCTGGACAGCTGCATCATTATATCATTAAAGTATATGGGATGGATGTTTCAAGCATCGGACTTAGCTCTGGTATGCCAGTAGCGACAGTAAGACAAGCGATGAAAAACCATATCCTTGATAGTGCAACATACAGTGGCACATTTCAGCGCTAACTTATTCGTAGCGTGAAATAATTTTGGCCAGCTCGTTCGCACTAAGGACACCACTTTGGCGCCATTCCATTTTTCCTTTTTTAAAGACCATCAGCGTTGGTACACCTTGGATGGCGTAGGCTGAGGCAATAGCTGGATTTTGGTCTACATCAATTTTGATGATTCTAACCTTTTCACCAAGCTGACTTTTTAAGTCGCTCAGTATAGGTTTCATCATTTTACAAGGACCGCACCATTCGGCTGAGAAGTCAACCAGGACAGGCGTTTCGCTATTGATGATTTCTGTAAATTTCTGATTGGACATATTATTTTATTTCTTCAAAGGTTGTATCTTCTATAGATTGAGATTTCCTGTCGCGGGGTTCAACGGCACAATTGCCTGTGCCGCAGCAACCAACATTAAAAACAGCTTGTAGAATAAGCATTCCACTGATCATTGCAATAAAGACATCTTTCTGTTCAAAATACTGAAACAAAATGGCAATACCTAAAATCAGGCGGATACCTCTGTTGAGGTTCCAACCTGAAAATAGAATGGATTTTAAATTGGTCCACATACTAATTGTATTGCCACATTAGATTTTATTTCTAAGACTCATCCATGATCCGCCATTGTGGACATTGGTATAGCCTTTAGATTTTAGAATGTTTTTTCCAGAAGCACTTCTCATGCCCGAAGCACAACAAGTAATAATAGGCTGGTTTAAATCTTTGTACTTAGCAAGGTTGCTACTTAATTGATCCAAAGGGATATTGACTGACCCTTTGATATGACCACCAGCAAATTCTCCTTTGGTTCTTACATCGATGATAACTCCACCATTTTTCATTAGGTCAGCATAGTTCACTGCTGGTCCAAATCCGAATAATTTTTTAAGTGCTGCTAACATGATTAAGCCATTTTGCCTTTTAAATAGTTAACATCCATCCAACCGCCACCATTGTAGCATTCGATGCCCATTTGAGAAAGGAATCTCTGAGCCTGGCCACTTCTCATGCCAGAAGCACAACACAATACGATTGGACCTTTAAGAGATTTAATTTCATCTGTTCTTTCAGCTAATTCTCCCAAAGGAATATTTACTGAACCTGCAACATGTCCACCCATAAATTCGGCGACTGTTCTTACATCTACAATTGTAGCTGCGTCTTCGTTGATCATTTTTTCTATGTTCATTGTATTAAATTATTTGTCGTTATGTAATCTGCCAATCATACAACTGGCATAACTTTTTAGTTGAAGCAATAAGCCATTTTCTTCAGTTGCTTCAGGATAGCCTAAAGAGCTTAATTTTTTTGTAATTGTGTCTCTCTGGATAGTGTTGTCGTATTCAACTTTTACCGCGTCTGTATCAGGGTCTACTTCCACAGAATTTACTCCAGTTAGTTCGCTGATGTTACGTTTGATGGTGTTCGCGCAACCACTGCATTTGAGGTTGGCTACCAGGATAGTTTCTTTAATTAGTTGTGTCATCTTTTGTTTTTTTAGTTGAGTTAAAATTGCTGAATAATAGTCCGCCCATTAACATCCCATACAAGCTCGAATTAAGTGGTTTTGATGTGATGGCACAAGCACCTGAAGCACAACCTACAAATTTCCAGTACATAAACCCCAAAACTCCCCCTATTGCAACACCTGTTAGTGTTAGCACTATTGATTTTTTCACGTCGATTTATTCTTATTTTTTAGAGGCGCAAACGAAATTTGTTTTTGGTAAACTAGTTTTCGATATTGCGTTAAATCCACCTGCTACTTCTTTAAAATTATCCCATCCTCTTGACTTAAGTATTGAAGCGGCTATCATACTTCTGTAACCCCCTGCACAATGAATGGTGAATGGTTTGTCTTTGGGGAATTCTGCCAAATGATCATTAATATAATCCAATGGAATATTAATGGCATTTTCAAGATGCTCAGCATTGTATTCGCCTTTGTTGCGCACGTCGATGATGATATTGTCTGCATTATAACTTGATTCCAGGTCAGATGCACTGATTCTGTTCACCATATCAATTTCTTTACCGGCCTCTTTCCAAGCTTTGAATCCACCTTGTAGGAATCCAATGGCAAAATCGTAACCCACTCTGGCCATTCGGGTGATAACTTCTTGTTCTCGACCTTCATCGCAGATCAGTAGTATTTCCTGTTTGATATCGGGAATTAAAGCACCAACCCATGGGGCAAAGTTACCGTCTATGCCAATATTGATTGAATTAGGAATAAAGCCTTGTCTGAATGTGTCAGCATCTCTGGTATCCAACATTAAAGCTTCCGTTTCGTTTGCCACAGCTTCAAATTCATCAGGTGTTAAGGATTTGAAACCTCTTTCCATGATTGAATCAATGCCATCAGGACCGTTAATGTTCATCATCACATTTTTCGGGAAGTAGGCAGGAGGAGCGTTTAAGCCGTCTAATAATTCTGCAATAAATTCTTCTCTTGTCATATCCGCTCTCAGAGCGTAGTTTACCATTTTCTGGTGACCTAAAGTATCTGTAGTTTCTTTGCTCATGTTTTTGCCACAAGCAGAACCAGCACCGTGATTGGGATAGACGATTAAGTCATCGCTCAATGGCATGATTTTATTTCTTAATGAATCAAAAAGTGTAGAAGCTAACTTCTCCTGTGTCAGGTCGGAAACCAGTTTCTGAGCCAGATCAGGTCTTCCAACATCGCCGATGAATAAAGTATCGCCTGTGATGATACCATGTTCTTTGCCATTTTCGTCACTTAATAAGTAACAAGTGCTTTCCATGGTGTGACCAGGTGTATGGATGACTTTAATGGAGTAGTTACCAATCTTGAAAATCTGATTGTCTTCAGCAACTGTAGCTTCGAAACCTGGTTTGGCGGTTGGGCCGTACACGATTTGAGCACCGGTTTTTTTAGATAAGTCGACGTGACCAGAAACAAAATCTGCATGGAAATGCGTTTCGAAGACATATTTAATTTTAGCGTTGTCTTTAATGGCACGGTCGATGTATGGTTGAACTTCTCTCAGTGGATCAAAGATTGCAGCTTCGCCATTGTTCTCAATATAGTATGCTGCGTGAGCGATACATCCGGTATAAATCTGTTCTAATTTCATTGGAGTGGTTTTTATTAATTTTAATGGTACAAAATTATAATCAAAAATAAAGAATTTAAGTGATAATGGTCACAAAGCCTGAAAATTTCTAAGATGCCTGTCGTAAAGGGTTGCGCAAGCCTCTGCATCGGAGAGAGCATTGTGGTGGTTCAAAGGTATGTTAAAGTATTCGCAACACGCCTTCAGGTTAGCTTTTTTAAGGCCTTTTTTGCGATATATTTTTACAGTGCATTCCCATTTCTTGTCAAGTCGCAATGGTGATGCACTCAGGTCGTAATAAGCCAGTGCGGCTTTTAACACCTGCCGGTCAAAGCCCTCATTGTGAGCGACGATTACTTCGTCCTCTAAACGTCTTAGGATCTCACCGGCAATGTCTTCGAAATTCGGAGCGTTTAGAGTGTCGCTGGGGTAAATGCCGTGCAGCTGACAGAATCTTTCGATGTAGTAATTACTAGGAGGTTGAATGAGAGTATAGAATCTATCGATAACCTGATGCTCTTCCATCGTAACAATTGCAACCGCACAAGCGCTGTAGCTATTGTAAGAAGCGGTTTCAAAATCTATTGCGACGAATCTGCTCATTTCGTTAATCTTTGCCAAGAATTGCTCTAAAAGTTTCTTTGCCTGCTGGTAGTTCTTTAAGATTACCAATCAGTAAAATTGCTCTGTTTAGTCGTAGGGCTGGTGACTTCACCTGAGCGACATAATAGATGATATATCGCTGCATGCCAGGTGTAAGCTGGTCAAACCGGTCTTTCCCTTCATGGTCCTGATGCAAAAGTTCCTGCAACTCCTCACACATGTCTATACCATATTCACTATTGTCTTTTTCAAATTCTACCTGAACCTGATCACCAGTCTCTAGTTTTAATTGTTTCATTCGGGTTTTGTTTAATGTTACATAGGCCGCTCCATCACCCAAAGAGACCAGACCGCACTGGAAATTGATGCTTTTATTAACCGTACAAATCAGTCGGCCACATTTTAAACCACCAAGTTCTTCTACCATTGAAACAGGGACATAGATATAGTTAACTCCAAGCAGGTAGTCGAGTTTGCCGATATGTGTTTCCAGTTTCCACATTAGTGCAAATATAGGCAGACAGGTTTAACATATGTATTCACAAAATCAATCCCGATATAGTAAAGATGATTAAAAACTGAACGTTTTTCGTTTTTAAAAAAGGATAAAAATGTGCAATCATGCTATGCATTTGACGAATACGAATTATCTTTGCGCGCCGTGAAAACCGACACCAACGTGAAAACCATTCAAATGACTGATCTTCGCACTCAATATCAAAAGATTAGAGTGGAGGTTGATGCAGCCATAAGCGAGGTGTTGAATGAAGCATCCTTTATCAACGGTCCTTCTGTGTCAAAGTTTGCCACTGAACTTTCAGATTATATGGGCATCAGGTATGTAATTCCATGTGGGAATGGTACCGATGCTCTACAGATTGCTTTGATGGCGCTCGACTTACCGGCAGGTTCAGAAATTATTACTCCTGGATTTTCCTATGCTGCCGTGGCGGAGGTTTGTGCATTACTTGGACTAAAAGCTGTTTTTGCAGATGTTGAATCGGATACTTTTAATATCGATGCACAAAAGATAGAAGAATTAATCAATCCCGCAACCCGAGTCATTTTACCAGTACATTTGTTTGGTCAGTGTGCTAACATGCCAAAAATTATGGAGATCGCAAATCGCCATAATTTATATGTTGTAGAAGACAATGCGCAATCAGTAGGAGCCATGTGTTTAATGCCTGGGCAGATGGCTATGTCAGGAACCATGGGGCATCTATCAACAATGTCATTTTTTCCTTCGAAAAATTTAGGATGTTACGGAGATGGCGGAGCAGTATGTACCAACGACGAGCAATTAGCAGCCAGAGTAAAGATGATTGCTAATCATGGGCAATCTGTAAAATATTATCATGAAATCATAGGTGTTAATTCCAGACTGGACACCATTCAGGCAGCTATTTTAAGCGTGAAATTAAAATATTTGAATGAGTTTACAGAAGAAAGACGCAGGGTAGCAGCAGCTTATGATGCGGCCTTTGAAGGGATAGAAGAGATAGAAATACCATTCAGAGCATCTTATTCCACTCATGTGTTCCATCAGTACACATTGAAACTGAGAGGAATTGAGCCTGAACAAGTACAGCAATCATTAAAGGAAAAGGGTATTCCTTCAATGGTATATTATCCGTTGCCTTTGTACAAACAAAAGGCGTACTTTGTACCCATAGAATTGCCTGTGACAGAAACCCTTTGTAAAACTGTTTTAAGTTTACCTATGGGTACTGACATGAGTAAGGAGCAAATAGAATTTATTACATTCACCACAAAAGCTATAGTAAAACAAAAATGAAAATTGCAGTTGTAGGCACCGGTTATGTTGGTCTGGTAACAGGCACATGCTTTGCCGAAGTCGGTTTAAATGTTATTTGTATTGACATTGACCAAAGAAAAATTGAAAATTTAAAAAATGGCATTTTGCCAATTTATGAACCCGGACTAGATGAAATGGTTAAACGTAACCACGAGAAAGGAAGACTGAATTTCTCGACTAATTTATCTGAAAGTATTCAGGGTTGTGAAGCGGTATTTATTGCCGTAGGAACACCACCAGATGAAGATGGTAGTGCCGATTTAAAATATGTACTTGGTGTAGCTACTGAAATTGGCTTGAACATGACCGATTACACGGTTGTTGTAACCAAAAGTACTGTGCCTGTTGGTACAGCCAATAAAGTAAGGAAAGCGCTGAAAGATGCCCTTGCAATGCGCAATGCAGATGTGCCATTTGACGTGGCCAGTAACCCTGAATTCCTAAAAGAAGGTGCTGCTATTGATGATTTCATGAAGCCAGACAGAATCGTGATTGGTATTGAGTCTGACAGAGCAGAAGATGTGATGAGTCGCCTGTACAAGCCATTTTTACTCAACGGGCATCCGTGCATCTTCATGGATATTCCAAGTGCTGAAATGACCAAATATGCCGCTAACAGTATGCTGGCAACCAAGATCAGTTTCATGAATGATATAGCCAATCTTTGCGAGCTTATGGGCGCTGATGTTAACATGGTGAGAAAAGGTATTGGAAGCGATTCAAGAATTGGTCATAAATTCATCTATCCTGGTATCGGTTATGGAGGATCATGTTTTCCTAAAGATGTGAAAGCTTTAGTAAAGACTGCAGATGAGAATGGTTATGCTATGCAAGTTTTAAAAGCAGTTGAAAGTGTTAACGACGCTCAGAAGATGCGTATGTATCACAAGTTGAAATCATATTTCAAAGATTTGTCAGGAAAGAAGATTGCTATCTGGGGATTGTCTTTTAAACCAAAAACTGACGATATGCGTGAAGCTCCGAGTTTGGTGCTGATAGACCAATTGTTGAATGATGGCGCCAGTGTTGTGGCTTATGATCCTGTAGCCATGCATGAAGCTGAAAGAATATTAGGCAACAAAATTGACTATTCTACTGATCAGTATAAAACATTGGATGGTGCAGATGCACTGGTGATTGTTACGGAGTGGCCTGAGTTCCGCTCACCGGATTTTGAGGCTATATCATCTGCATTAAAGCAAAAAGCAGTGTTTGACGGAAGAAATATTTACGAACCTTCGGAGATGAAGTCTTTGGGTTTCCATTACGAGTGTATTGGTAGAGAAATAGTACAATAATTATGAGCAAAAAAAGAGTATTAATTACTGGCGCAGCCGGATTTTTAGGGTCACATTTATGCGACCGTTTTATAAAAGAAGGTTGTCATGTCATTGCGATGGACAATCTAATAACAGGTGATCTTCGCAATATCGAGCATTTGTTTAAGCTTGAACAATTTGAATTTTACCACCACGATGTATCGAAGTTTGTGCATGTTCCCGGAGAACTTCATTATATCCTACATTTTGCTTCTCCTGCAAGTCCGATCGATTATTTAAAGATTCCAATTCAGACTTTGAAAGTAGGGTCATTAGGGACTCACAATTTGCTGGGTTTAGCAAAAGCAAAAAATGCCAGAATTTTGGTAGCTTCTACAAGTGAAGTGTATGGAGATCCGATGGTGCATCCTCAAAACGAAGATTACTGGGGTAATGTTAATCCTGTTGGTCCGCGCGGCGTATACGACGAAGCAAAGCGTTTTCAAGAAGCTATGACCATGGCCTACCATACCTACCATAATGTAGAAACAAGGATAGTAAGGATTTTCAATACTTACGGTCCAAGAATGCGACTTAATGATGGTAGAGTATTACCTGCCTTTATCGGACAAGCCCTCAGAGGTGAAGATTTAACAGCCTTCGGGGATGGTTCACAAACCCGTTCATTCTGTTATGTAGACGATTTGATAGAAGGTATTTACAGATTGTTGATGAGTGATTGTGCTACCCCAGTGAATATTGGGAATCCAAGTGAAATAACGATCAAAGATTTTGCAGAAGAAATCATTAAACTGACAGGTACTAATCAGAAAATTATTTTTAAACCATTGCCTACAGACGATCCTAAGCAAAGGCAGCCGGATATTACCAGAGCCAGAGCTATTCTGGGATGGGAGCCTAAAGTGTCAAGAGAAGAAGGTTTGAAAATTACTTATGAATATTTTAAGTCTTTACCACAAGACAGACTATATGAAGAGCCTCACGGAAGAGATTTCGGACAAAAAAAAGGGAGTACTAATTAGTACTCCTTTTTTTATTTCAATATAAATTTTATAACATTATTTCAGATCTAGTGGGCGTCTTAATATTACACCAAACTGAAGGTCGCTCATACGCACTCCGTATTGTTCATTCACTTTAAAAGGCGTTAGGTACATTTGATAGCCACCATAAACTCCAAACTGTCCAATGCCATTATAGTTCGTGTAAATTGATAGCATAGTGTTTAGTGAAGCGGTCAGGTATTTAGAGTTGTTGTTCTGGAATTCTTTTTCTTTCACCATGTCATAGTGAGTGGTAGACTTATTTCTAACAATAGAGGCTCCACCACCAATGCCGAGACTGATGAAAGTGTTGCGATTGAGTGGTTGCTCATACTGGAATCTTAAAGGCACAGTAATGATGCTGTATTTGTTTTTAGTTACCAATGCGAAACTCTGTGTAGCATCAAAGAAAGTGGTATCTGTTCCAACTGCAATGAATAATTTTAGTCGTAGATAGTTCAGGATGTCTTCGTTATTGTTTCTGGCAGCGATATCATAGGTTTGTTCGTTCATCTTGATATCTTCAGTTCTGAAACTATAGTTGATGCCAGTTTCAAAAGAGAATCTGTTGCCTTTGCCAAATTTGTTCTGAATATTGAGGTGTATTTGAGATCCAGAGCCATTGTGAGTAAGCTGCTCTTCGTTTTCTATCAATTTTTTATGGATCTTGTTTTTTGTAGCGCTGTCATAGGTGCCATGGAAACTATTAAATGCCACCTGGTTACCGAATCCAAAATTCAACCACCATTTGTTGTCTTCGAAATTGCCACCCCATGCCATGTCTTCTGCAGAATGCTGCCCCTTTCCAGGTTGTTTAAGTTCTGGCCATTTAGTTGGAGTTCTTTCGGCTTTGGAAAGTAAATCAATTGAGAAGTTTCTTTTGAATCTTTTGATGAAGAATAATTTACTGAATACGGCAAATTCATCTTTCTGGACTTGAGACTCCATATTATTTTGAATGGAGATATTAGACAAGTTAGTGGTGTTGCCATTATTTGAATTGGTGCCATTATTAGAAGCATTCCCATTGTTTGAATGGCTGCTGTTAGCAGATGTTTGATGTCTGTTGTTGTTTCTAAAGTGTCGGCGTCCTGTTCCACTTGTTGCTTTTTCAGACCCTTTAATGCTCTTGTTGGTTTGAGCATTGTGATGGGCTAAAGCAGTGGTATTGGAAACATCAGGCTTTTTGGCAGTTTGAGCAGACTCAGGCAATTGATTGCTTTGGGTCATATTAGAAGCTGAGTTATTGTTTTTGGTAGTCGCAAGTGTACTCTGAGCAGGAGTATTGTCTACGGTTACTTCAGATGTTGAAGTATTGGATGTTGGATCATTTTTATCAGACATATAGGCATTCCCCAGCCATGCCAGTGTTGCAATTGCAACAATAGCGACAGGTGCCAGCCAGTGCCATACAGGGCGTTTTGCTTGTTGGTCTAGGCGCGTGTTGATGTTGTGCCACAAATGCTCTTTAGGTGGCACGAATTCATCATTAAATGAAGATCTTAATCGGTTGTCAAATTCTTCTGGACTCATGTTTTTTTATTTCGTTTTTGTACAATTGCCATAACATGCTCCTTGCTCTGGTAAGTGAGCTACGTGAAGTACTTTCGGGCATGTTAAGCTTTTCTGCTATTTCCTTGTGACTGTAGCCATCAATGGCAAACATCATCAAGACAATTTTGTAATTTTCTGGTAGTTTTTCCATCAGCATCATCACAAGTTCGGCATCGAATTTATCGGGAGCTTCTTCGAAGTGTTCTGGAAACTGCCTGGTCTGGTCGTCGATGTTCACTTGCAATGCAAGTCGTTTCATGGAGCGAAGTTTATTAATAGATTCATTAATGAAAATTCGGGTCATCCATGTTTCCAGGCTGCTTTGAAAGGTGAAGTTTTTGAGGTGGGTAAATACTTTAATAAAGGCTTCCTGAAAGGCGTCTTCCGCCATTTCGAGGTCTTTAAGGTATCGTTTACTAACGGCCAACATCTTTCCTGCAAAGCGATTATACAAAGCTTCCTGGGCTAGTCTATCGCCCTTAATGCAACCTTCAATCACCTGTTTTTCTGCAAACATTAGTACCACTGATACTGTTTAGACAAAGTTACATTTAAAAACGCTGCAAAAAAATCACTTTTTTTAGAAATTTTTAATTTTAGAGGCCTTTTAATCTGATTATTAGATGACTTGACTCATCTTATTTTTGAATAATTCATCCAATTTTGCCCAACCAGAGTTTTAATTTGAAGCGCCAAAGAGGCTGGTTGCCTCTGATATCCAGACGTTCTATGCTATATGGTTTTTTTAATGGCAAAGAATTGATACGATTGCCAATTCTGAATGCACAATGTATGCCTTTTTGCTGAAAACTTTTTTCAAGCAATGCCATTTTTGATGAGTCTCTCTTCGGGTATGCGCCGTAAGTGTAGGCCCATGCGGGTTGAATATTTAGTCCGGATGCCTTCAAATCTTCATAGCATTTACCAATTTCACCGGTCCATTCACTTTCTGTTAAGTCGTTGATGTTTTGATGATTGACACTATGGCAAGCATATTCCGCCAAGGTCTTCATTTCTGATAATTGCTCTGAAGTTAGGAATTGTTGAGATTTGCCGTCATGAATAGAATTCTGTCCAACAAAACTGGAAACCAGGAAAATGCAGAATGGAATATTATGTTTTTTTAAAAGCGGGTAGGCCTTGGTGAAATTATCCTCATATCCATCATCAAAACTGATGAGTACAGCATTTTTTGGGAGAGTTTTTTTAGATTGAATATGTTCGATGACTTCAGAGAGTCTTACAGGCGTGTATTTACTTTTAATGATACTCAGATGTTTTTCAAACTGAGCCGGAGTCACAGTTAAGAAATCTGGCACATCTGCTACTTTATGGTACATTAAAACCCTTAACTGACTCATGATGCCTTATTTAATGCGTATAGTTTTAAATATTTTACGGTATGGTACCAGGCGTTGAGATACGACCATACGAATCCCTGCCAGCCATTCAGGTAATTGCCGTAAATGAAATAGTGCTTGATAAAGTATACTGGAAACCCAAGGACACAAGCGATAAGAGAACGACGTTTACCTTTGTCTTTTAATTTTTTTGCTCCTGTGTCTGTGTAGTGGTTGAACTTTGTAAAATAGTGACTTAAGTTTTTGTAACTGTGATGAAGGATAACGTTTTTAAGGCTTAGAACACTGCCGCTGACTTTTACTTTCTCGTGCACAGTTGCTTCATCAAAGTTGCCAAAGTTTTTATTAAACAAACGTAGGTGCTGATAGGCACTTTCCTTACCGTGCATAAAAATTTTCCCCAAAAAAACATGTCTGATTGGGATATTGTAGGCATGGCAGCTATTGTCGGGATTCAGATTTTTAAGTTCATTGATTAATTCATCACTTAGAACTTCGTCGGCGTCTATGTTTAGGATCCAATCGTTCTTTGCCATCGAAACTCCATAGCGTTTCTGGGTGCCAAATCCATCAAAAGTTCTTTGGTAGACTTTTGCGCCGAAAGAGCGAGCGATTTCAGCGGTAGTATCAGTGCTGTTGTCGTCAATCACAATAATTTCGTCGCACCAGCTGAGGCGTGGCAGAGATAGTTGAAGGTTGTCGGCTTCATTTTTGGCGATTATGACAGCAGAAATGCGCACCTGGCAAATATAAGTACTTTTTACAATTCCGAGAGTTCAAGCCAGCGCATGGTTTTGTGGTCAATTTTCGCATCAATTTCTGCGATTTCTGTAGCCCATTTATTCAGCGCTTCGTGGTCTGTACTTCCTGCATTCAATAAATTATTAAGTTCGGTTTTTTTCGATTCAAGATTTTCAAGTTCTGTTTCCAGATCGCTTAGTTCCTTTTGCTCTTTAAAACTTAGTTTTCTTTTAGGCTTGTCAGGAACAGGGGCAGAAGCAACTGGCGCAGATGGGGTCATTGCCGCCTTTTCTTTCGGTGATTCAGGTTGATAGGCTTTAGATTCTCTGTAATCGGTGTAGTTACCATAATGATCAGCAATTTTGCCATTGCCTTCGAATACAAATAAATGGTCAACTAACTTGTCCATAAAATATCGATCGTGAGAGACCAGCATTAGGCAGCCATCGAAGTTATAAAGAAAATCTTCCAGGACATTGAGTGTGTCTATGTCAAGGTCGTTGGTAGGCTCATCGAGAATTAAGAAGTTTGGATTAGTAACCAAAACTTTTAGTAGTTGTAGTCGTCTTCTTTCTCCACCACTAAGTTTAGCGACAGGGGTGTACTGCATGGCAGGGGGGAAGAGAAACAAGTCGAGAAGCTTTGAAACACTCACTGTTTCGCCATTTCCAAGTGTAACATATTCAGCGATTTCTTTTACTTCATCGATGATTCTGTTGTCATTGTTTAGATCGTTGCTGTGTTGAGTGTAATATCCGAATTTCAGTGTTGGTCCGTGAACGATACTTCCTTTTACAGCCTGTATTTTCTGGGTAAGGATATCGAGTAAGGTTGATTTTCCCATGCCATTCTGACCAATGATGCCGATACGGTCTTTCTTTTTAAAGATATATGAGAAATCGTTGATTAGTACTTTGTCACCATAATTCATTGAGATATGTTCGGCTTCAATGATTTTATTTCCTAATCTCACAGATTGAACAGAGATATCAAGTTCTTTTTTAGACAGGTCTTGTGTCGCTTTTTCTTTTAGTTCATGAAAAGCTTCGATACGACTTTTAGATTTGGTTCCACGGGCTTTTGGCATACGGCGCATCCATTCAAGTTCTTTAGCCATAAGGTTTCTGGCTTTAGACATTTCTGCTTCTTGAATCGCTTCGCGCTGAGCTTTTTTCTCTAGGTAATAGGCATAGTTTCCATGATGAATGTATAGTTTTCCTCTTTCAAGTTCAAGAATATGAGTTGCAACATTGTCGAGAAAATACCTGTCGTGAGTAACCATAATCAGGGAGATATTATGAGCATTAAGGAGGTTTTCTAACCATTCTATCGCTTCTAGATCGAGGTGGTTGGTAGGCTCATCCATGATTAGAACATCTGGCTGAAGGATTAGTAATTTTGCGAGAGCAACTCGTTTTTTCTGACCACCACTTAGAGAGGAATTCGCTTGTTTAAGGTTAGTGATGCCCAGTTTAGCTAAAATTTGATGTGCTTTTTTTTCAAAATCCCAAGCATCATACTGATCCATTTTTTCGAGCAAGGTCTGCATATCATCTGCAGGGTAATCCATATCAGTGATAGCGATTTCGTATTGTTTAACCAGGTTGAGAATTGGGTTTTTATCAGAGAAAATACTTTCTTCAATAGTCAACTCTTTTTCAAGTTCTGGTTCCTGAGGTAAGTATCCAATATTTATGCCTTTGGCCAGACTGATTTGTCCGCTATCTGGTTCAATAAAGCCTGCAATTGTTTTAAGGAGAGTAGATTTGCCGGTGCCGTTACTTCCGACCAAGGCAAGTTTTTCGCCTTTTGCCAAACCAAAACTGATCTGATTGAATAGCCATCTTTCAGTAAAGGCCTTAGAAATCTGATCTGCGGATAATAAATTCATATAAGCCTGCAAAGTTAGGCATAAGCACTGAATAATAGGGTGTTTTGGTTTTGCCGTTAAAGTTTGTCATTTTTGCGGTACATATGGTTATTTACAATCCCAAAGACTGGTGGAAGTTGATTCTGAGTTTTCAAAAGAGTGATACTTTCAGAATGATGTTGCCAGGCATTATTGGAATGGCGCTGTTTACAGGAGCAATAGTATATACAGAACTGAATATTTTTCATCTTAATTATAAGAACACGACAAGTATTCATGCTTTAGTCGGTTTTGTATTGTCGATGTTGCTGGTGTTTCGCACAAATACTGCCTACGATCGATGGTGGGAAGGTCGGAAAGCCTGGGGCAGTTTTGTGAATAATTCACGAAATCTGGCTTTGAAACTTTCTGCATTAGTAGAAGATCCGTTAATAAAGCAACGTTTAAAAATACTTATTCAAAATTATGTGCTGGCATCTAAAGAACATTTGAGACACGGCGTTAAATCGGAGTTTTTAAAGGATTCAGATTTGCATAAGGTACACGATATTATGGGGTATACTCATGTGCCAAACAGAATTGCCCAATTGTTGATTGCAGAAGTTCAATCATTGCAGAAGCAAGGTGTAATAAGTGGAGAGCAATTATTGTTTATTAACAATGAGTTACAATCTTTTACCGATAACATCGGTGTTTGCGAAAGAATCAAGAAAACACCAATTCCATATTCTTACAGTATTTTTCTTAAGAAGATTATATTTATCTATATCGCCAGTATGCCGTTTGGTTTTGCGATGGAGTTTGGCTACTGGTCGATGTTTATTGTGTCGATACTCTTTTATATTTTCGGAAGTATCGAGTTAATAGCAGAAGAGATAGAAGACCCTTTTGGAATGGATGATAACGATTTGCCTACAGATCAGATTTCAGAGACTATATGCCGGAATCTCGATGAAATCATGGATTAACTTAAAGATCATTTGATGTCATTGTCTTAATTTTGCCTTAACAAATAAGAAATTTTGAATAGGATTTTTCAGTTTTTAAAACTAGTTATCATTTGGTTGCTCGCCTTTGAATTGTCGAGGTTGTATTTTTTAATCTATCATGCTTCATTATTGGAGTCTGGGTTTTTAAATACCTTGGCAATGACGAGTATTAGTGGGTTCTTTCTGGATTTATCAACTGTCGCTTGGTGTCTTTCTCCGCTTTTGTTGTTATTGGTGGCAGAAGGTCTGGTTCGTAAACCAGTTCCAGATTGGGTGTTTAAATTAGTTATTGGGCTTGAATTATTTTTCGTTTTTGCTATTACAATTGCCGATCCGGAACTTTATAAACAGTGGGGCAATAAATTTAATAATCAGGTATTGGTGTATATATCACATCCGAGAGAAATGGCCATTTCTACTGGTGCTGTGCAATGGGGAAAGACTATCTTGTTTGCATTAATATTAGGAATAAGCTTTTATTTTGTAGGTGCAGTTTTGTATAGGGTTTTACGCAGAAAACGTCAGTTTTCAATTCAGTATTCTGTGGCTGATGTGGTTTTGACAGGATTAGCCTTTGTAATACTTCGTGGTGGTATTGGTGTTGCCACCATCAGTCAGTCTTCTGCGATTTATTCGGATAAACCTATTGAGAATGCAGCGGCTATCAATAGTTTTTGGAATGCACTTTATTATATATTTAACGATACAGAAAGTATTTATGGAGATCATTATAAAGTAGCTTCGGATAAGGTAGTTGGAGAGTCTTTGAAATTACAGTTAAAGTCTGACTCTGTAATTTTTGATATTAGCGATAAATCTGAATTCAATGTCATGATAGTGATGTTGGAGAGTTTTACAGCTTCTGGTAGTCAGTATTTTAGCGGTTATAACAATTGTATGCCGTATTTGGATAAAATAGCCAGAGAGAATTTGAGTTTCATGCAGTGTTACGCTTCAGGGGATAGAACAGAAAAAGGATTAGTATCTGTATTGTCGGGGTATCCCGCACAGCCATCATCATCCATTATTGTCTATCCAGATAAAGTGGCAAAGCTAGATGGTATCGGAAAGGTTTTAAAAGACAAGCGTTATGATAATTCTTTTTATTACGGTGGCGATGCTGAATTTGCCTCAATGAAAGCATATTTGCTGCTTCAGGGTATTCCTGTTATAGTCGACAAAAAGTCGTTTTCTAAAACGGAGTTAAATAGTAAATGGGGTGCTCATGATGGGAATTTGTACGAGAAAGTATTAGCAGATCATCGCAATAAACGGGGTCCATTTTTCACTACCGTGTTGTCATTAAGCAGTCACGAGCCTTTTGATGTGCCACATCAGTCTGCAGACCTACCACGAGACGAATGGTATGGGTTTAAGAATTCTATTAGATATGCTGATTTAGCGCTTTATCAATTTTTAAGGGCTTGCGAAAAAGAAGCATGGTATGACAATACTCTGATATTGTTGGTAGCCGATCATGGTCATGACATTGGATTAAGCGATAAGGCCTATTTTGGCAAGGAGAAATATCATATTCCATTAATAGTAAGTGGCGGTGCTTTAAAGTCAAGTTTGAAAGGCGTAAAAATTCAGAATGTCGTTTCGCAAACCATCATCCCTTCAATGGTATTGGATGCAATGGGGATAAAGTACTCAGGATTTAACTGGCAGACTGGTATTAATAATGTTTCTGGCTTTGCTCAATACCATTACAACAGTGGTTTTGGAAGGGTTGATAGCGATCAGGAAGCAGTTTTTGACAATTCATGTAAATCGTTCATATATAAAGGAGATATTCAAGATAGTGCGGCTATAAAGCGAGATGGACTATATTTTCAACAATATCTAATTGATGATTTTATGAAAAAATAATCTATTTTCGTGAAGGAAAATGAAATTATCAGGTTTGTCACAGAAAAAATGGTTTTCATGGATTTTAATTGCCGTGCTGATTTTTTCAAATGTAATTTCGTATGTGATAGTTGAGAATTACTTTTCCAAGATCAACCAAAGTTATATCGAAGACGTAAAGGTTGAAAACAGTATGCTTGGAAGTGGCAGTCGAATAATTGACTGGGCCAGAGAGATTCTCAGGTTTTTCAGAAATCCTTAATAAACGTGGTTAATAAAGTTTTTTCAGAGGTAATAGGTGTCATCAACAGATACAAGATTTATCATGTGTTATTCTGGGTGGTTTATATCGTTGTATGGGCGGTAATTTTGCTTTCAGGAGGTTCCTTTTGGAGAGATGTTTTAAATGCCAGTATTTTCATCGTGTTTCACATTATTGTCAGTTATTTCAATAATTATTTTTTAATAGAATGGTTTCTATTTAAGCGGAAGTATCTTAGTTATTTAAGTAGTTTAACGTTGTCTGTGCTGTTGATGTGTTTTCCTTTAGCGGTAGCAACTTACAAGTACATACCACTCTCACAGGAGAGTGTCATGAATATTTGGACCTTTGATTTTTTCACTTATAATTTTCTTTTGATACTCTTTACAGTATTGCTAACAACCTCTATCAAATTATTTAGAAACTGGTTTTTGAAAGAGCAATCAAATAAAGAATTGCAAAAGTTGAATGTGGAGAGTGAACTCAAGTTTCTCAAATCACAGATTAACCCACATTTCTTATTCAATAATCTCAATAATCTGTATGCTTTAACTTTAAAGCAATCTGATTTAGCACCTGATGCAGTTTTGAAACTTTCTAATATATTAAGATTTGGACTTTATGAAAGTCAGAAACAGAAAGTGCCTATAGAAGACGATATTCAGTTTATAAGAGATTATATCGAGCTTGAGAAATTGCGTTTAGGAGACAGAACAGATATTAGATTGGAGGTTCATGGTTCGACCTTTGGCAGGCAGATAGAGCCTTTTCTTTTTATTAACTTTATAGAGAATGCCTTTAAGCATGGAGCTAATCCAAGTTTGGCAAAATCATTTATTCATATTGATTACATACTTGATTCTGAGCATAACAACTTGACATTCAGTATTTCAAATACAAAGCCTACAATTTTAAACGATTTAGATAAGGCTAAAGTGGGAGGTATTGGTCTAAAAAATGTGCAAACACGTCTGAATATTTTGTATCCCAACCGTCATGAACTTAAAATCGTGGACGAAACAGATAAATATACTGTAACTTTAACGCTACAAACAATATGAACAAAATTCTAAAATGCATGGCAGTGGACGATGAGCCACTGGCCCTGGAGATCATGGAAGCACACATTAAAAAATGCGATAACTTAAAACTTATAGCAAAATGTTCTAATGCAATTGAAGCTTCTGAAGCAATTAAACACGAGAAGCCAGATTTGATTTTTTGTGATATCCATATGCCTGAAATTAGTGGAATTGACTTTATGAAGTCTCTACAAAACAGTGGTATTCTCGTTGTGTTTACCACTGCTTACACCGAATATGCTGTAGATGCATTTACTTTAGATGCGCTTGATTATTTACTAAAGCCAGTTTCATTGGATAGATTTAAGAAATCAGTTGAGCGTGCAGAAGAATATTTCACCATAAAGAACAAATCTGAACAGCCACAGGCAGAAATGAACGAAGGATATATGTTTGTGAAAGCTGATTCTAAAATGATCAAAATTAACTACGAAGATATCTGGTACGTTGAGGCCTTTGCTGATTATGTTAAGATTTATACTGCAGAAGACAAGCGCATCGTAACGCTTCAGACAATGAAGAATATGGAGCAGAGTTTACCTGCTGATAAATTTGCACGTGTTCACAGAAGTTATATTGTAGCCATCAATAAGGTATTAGCCATCGGTGCTCACGAAGTAAAAATAGGAAATAAGAGTATTCCTCTTGGAAAGAATTATAAAGATGCCTTTGCTCAGCGCATGCAGATTAAATAAATACTTCAACTTATAAAAAAAGCCCTTTAGTTATCTAAAGGGCTTTTTTATTGTTCAGAGATACTATCTCAATAAAGTTAATGTGCCATTGTAATAATGCCATTTCTTTCTGTTGTCTCTAACTTTTATATGATAGTAGTAAATGCCTTGTTCGCATTCTGTACCATTGTAAGTGCCATCCCAGATGCCTGTATTGTCATTGCTAAAGAAGATTTTTTCACCCCAACGGTTAAAGATAGTTACTTCAACTGTTAAAATGGATGTAAAGCTAGGTTTCCAGATATTGTTGATGTCGTCTGTATTCGGACTGAAAGCACCTGGTATAAAGATTCTGTATATATCCAGTACTCTAAGTTTCTGGTAGGTGGTATCGTTACAAAGGTTATTAGAGTTATTAGCGATTAGTATAACATTAAATAAGCCGGTATCAGTATACGTGTGCTGTGGATTTTGAACATTAGATGTGCCACCATCACCAAAATTCCAGAACCACGAATTACCATTGATAGATTCATCTGTGAAAGTAACTAATGGCTCAACGATGTCAATCTGTCTAGGCAGGTAACTGAAGTCGGCTACAGCTTGTTCGTAAGCGGTAACACTTTGCATTTTAGAGAAACATACTTTGTTGTTAGAAAGTACCATTTCTACTCTTGCCGTATAAGTACCTGCACTGGTGTAGTTTTTTGGAATATCAGGATGAGTTGCTCCACCTGTTGAAGGTACATTCAAATTGTTGATGCCATCAAAATACCATTTCCAGGTAAAGGCAGGGTTAAGTGGCGACTGTGAAGCGGTTTTAGGATGGAAGAATTGAGTAGATAAAGGCTCGCAACCATTAAGTTTAGTGGCCAGTAAACTGTCTGTTACCTGCGGGGCCACCCAAAGACGCGCAGAACTGTTTACAGGACCAGAGCAAGCGTCTGAAACTGTTATTCTTATATCCATTGAATTAGCAGGAGTGTAAGTAATCGATGCATTTAAGCTATCGATTATCACGTTGTTAGAAATGTCTTCCCATTTGTATTTGTAGCTTTG
>JACCDI011483784.1_pt1 | contig 38724 bp, 37 predicted proteins | sample 7442791 | NCBI WGS metagenome assembly JACCDI01 (sample SAMN15323434, study PRJNA562643) | freshwater metagenome | isolation source: river surface water | place: USA:Blue River Watershed | collected 2017-08-15 | reverse complement strand
TAATCCCGCCGATGCGGTATCCTGCGGCACCCTGCTGGTCGGCCGCCAGTTCGACATTGGCGATACCGAGCACGGCGTCGATCTTGGGATCATCGATTATTCGAGGAAAGAAACCGACCAGTTCGGGGTGACCTCGGTGGTCGAGCGCGCCTTTGCCAAGCGCATGAACGCCCGGGTCGTCATGCAGACCAGCGCCGTTGATGACGTGCACCGCACGCTTGCCTCCATCCGCGCGACACCGGTGCTGTGGATCGGCTCGGAGAGCTTTGAGAGCCTCACCGTCTTTGGCTTCTACAAAGAGTTTTCGATCGACCTGGCCTACCCGACGCTGAGTTACTGCAGCCTGACAATCGAGGGCCTGACCTGAGCCGTTCAGGCCTGATCTCTCCCGTTTGAGGGACTTTCCATGACTATCACGACCCTGCCAGCGCCGCCCACCCGGGCGGACGCGACCAATTTCAATGCGCGCGCCGATGCCTTCCTCTCAGCGCTCCCGACATTCGTCTCGGAAGCCAATGCGCTGGCGGGCGAAGTGAACGGCTATGCCAGTACGGCTGCGGCCAGCGCTGCCACGGCGACCAATGCGCCCGGGACCAGTGCGACCAGCACCACCGGCCTTGCTGTAGGAGCTGGGTCGAAGTCGTTGACGATACAGACAGGCAAAGCCCTGGTCGTGGGACAGTGGGTCACCATCACTTCGACGGCGACGTCAGCCAACTGGATGCATGGCCAAGTCACAACCTATAACAGCGGCACGGGCGCACTCACGGTCAATGTGTCAGCGATTGGCGGAAGCGGCACCTATGGAGCCTGGACCATCGGCCTCAGCGCGCCATCCCAGTCGAGCGCTGCGCTCCTATCGACCTCAAGCTATGCTGACCCTACCTGGTTGACCTCGCTGGCCGCCTCAAAGCTCACCGGCACCGTGCTCATTGCAGGCGGCGGTACGGGCGCGACGACCGGGGCCGATGCGCGCACCAACCTGGATGTCCCTTCGCGCTCGGGTGTGGGGGCAACAGGTACCTGGGGGATCTCGATCAGTGGCAATGCCGCAAGCGCCAATACGGCGACGACTGCTACCGTTTCGGGCACAGCCAATGCCCTTAACACATCAAGCTCATATCAAGTGGGTTCGTTCGGGATCGGGACCGCTGCATCTGGCGTCGCCGGTGAAATCCGCGCCACCGGCGACATCACCGCGTTCTTTGCCTCGGACGCGCGGCTTAAGGAAAACGTCCGTCCGATCGACGGTGCGCTTGGTGCCGTGCTCGCAATTGGCGGCAAGACCTTTGATTGGCGCGACAGCCATATCGCAGCGCGGGGCGGTGAAGACGGCCTTTTCGTGCGCAAAGCCGACTTCGGGGTGATTGCGCAGGACGTCGCGCGCGCCTTCCCGCTCGCGGTCTGTACGCGGCCTGACGGCCACCTCGCGGTCGATTACGCCAAGCTGGCCGCGCTCGCGTTCCAGGCCATCGTCGAACTCAAAGCCCAGGTTGATGATCTGCGCGTGCAGCTGTCTTCATTGCCCATAGCTGGAGCCGCCGATGCCTGAGCAGGATCCCGCCGTAGAAATGGCGCTCATCCGGGCCGACCTCGAGGCAGTCCAGGAGGAGCTCAAGGCAGTGCGCAGGGAACTCAAGGATCTGCTCGACGCCTGGAACACTGCCACCGGCGTCGTGCGCTTCGTCAAGTGGCTCTCGACCCTGGTCGCAGCGATCGCGGTGATTACGGCCGCGTTCAAAGGCTTTTCAGGCCGCTAACCTCTCGAAGGAGAATATCCATGAACCCGCTACCGCCAGCGTACCGCTGGCTTGATGATCTGCAACCACTGCCAAAGATGGTGGCGGAAGCGCGAAAGCTTTTCGGTACTGTCGAAGCCAAAGGCGCCGCCGACAATCCGGTGATTCTGGGCTGGGCCAAGGAGCTGGGGCTGGCCAAGATCTACAACCATGATGAGATCCCTTGGTGCGGACTGTTCACAGCCATTGTCGCTAAACGAGCAGGCAAAGCGCTGCCGAGCCAGCCGCTCTGGGCGAGGAGCTGGGTGAACTTCGGCAAGGACGGGAGCGCTAAGCCGCAGCTCGGCGATGTGCTTGTCTTTCGCCGCGGTGATACCTCTGGCCATGTCGGGCTTTACATCGGCGAGGACTACGGCGCCTTTCATGTGCTGGGCGGGAACCAGTCGGATGGCGTGACTATCACCCGCATCGGTAGGGATCGCTGCATCGCGGTCCGCCGCCCGGTTTACAAGGCAGCCCCCGCGACCGCGAAGCCGGTTGAACTGGCAGCGACGGGGGTGCTCTCCGTGAGCGAAGCCTGATCCACCCATCCATTGCGCATTGCAGATGGATCATCCCGCCCGCCTTTCGGCGGGCTTTTCTTTGGAGAAATGACATGGAAGACCTCAAACCCTGGTGGACATCCAAGGCCATCTGGACCGGCGTCATCGGCAGCCTTTGGGGCGTTGCCGGCACGCTTGGCGTTCTGCCCACTGGGCTCGATCAGGCTGATGTCCTGACTGTGGTTCTGGCGCTGACCGGCATCGGCGGCGTCCTCTTTCGCAAGACGGCGACGGCTCGCATCGGCTGATTTCAAGGGTGGGGGCTACGGCTCCCGCCCCCCTCTTTTCCCAATCAGGTGCATCGATGACCAGGCTGACCATTCGGCGGGGCGGCACGAGGCGGCTGCGCGCTACTCTTTATGCAGATCTGTCCGCCGGGACGCGGCGGAACCTTACCGGCCTTGCCGTGCTCGTCGTTGATCAGAGCCCGAACATTGCCGCGCCCTTAGTTTCGATCCGCGTGCCTGCCACCGACGGCGAAATCGAAGTGCTCTGGAGCGATGAGCAGACCGCTGGACTCAAGCCCGGGGCGGGGCGGGTCTGGCTGATGATTGGTCTGGAAAATGACAGCGGGGAGCGTGAGGTCCTGCCGACCTTCACGTTTGATGTCCTGTGAACGGCGGTATCCAGATCCTCGAGACCGTGCAGACGATCGTCGTCGAGACCGAGGGCATCGCCGGGCCCAAGGGCGAAACTGGCGCCACCGGTCCTCCGGGCGAGCAAGGGCCGCCAGGCCCGCTCAGCAATCTCAACGACCTCGCTGATGTCGAGGCCAGTGCGCCCGAAGGCGGCGACATCCTGACTTTCTCGTCCCCGGACAACCGGTGGACCAACACGAATTCGGCCAGATTGGTCGATGGAGGTAATTTCTGATGGCCAATACCCTGCGTATCAAGCGCCGGGCCGCAGGCGGCCCGGCCGGTGCTCCGACCTCGCTTGCCAATGCTGAGCTCGCATTCAACGAACAGGACAACACCCTCTACTATGGTACCGGCACGGGCGGTGCTGGCGGCAGCGCCACCTCCGTCATTGCCATCGGCGGGCCCGGGGCATTTGTCGGGCTGTCGGGCGACCAGACCATCGCCGGGGCCAAGACCTTCTCCGCCACGATTTCCGGCTCGATCGATGGCAATGCGGGGACCGCGACCAAGCTGGCGACCGCGCGGACTTTCTCCATCACGGGAGACGCCGCGGGCTCGACAAGCTTTGATGGTTCGGCCAACGCCTCGATTGCGCTGACCCTCGCTAATTCCGGCGCGACCGCCGGAACCTATGGCTCTGCGACGCAGGTTGGTCAGGTGACGGTCGATGCCAAGGGGCGTGTGACCGCGGCCAGCAATGTCTCGATCACGTTCCCGGTCATGTCCGTTGCAGGACGCACCGGTGCCATCACGCTTTCCACATCCGATGTCTCGGAAGGCACCAACCTCTATTACACGGACGCCCGGGTCCGGGCGAACCGGCTTGATCAGCTGGCCGCCCCGACGTCTGCGCTGGGCCTCAACAACCAGCGGATTACCGGTCTCGCAGATCCGGCCGCGGCGCAGGATGCTGCGACCAAGAATTACGTCGATCTCACCGTGCAGGGTCTCGATCCCAAAGCTTCGGTCAAGGCAGCGTCTACCGCGAACATCGCTTCGCTTTCCGGGACCATGACCATCGACGGGGTGGCACTGGTGGCAGGCGACCGCGTGCTGGTGAAGGACCAGACCACAACGTCCGCGAACGGCGTCTATGTGGTTGCCGCTGGTGCTTGGGCCCGCGCACTCGATCTCTCGACCTGGGATGAGCATGTCTCGGCATACCTCTTCGTCGAGCAGGGTACGGTGAATGCCGACGTTGGCTATCTCTGCACCGTTGATGCAGGTGGCACGCTCGGCACCACCGCGATTACCTTCGTCCAGTTCAACGGCGCGGGTCAGGTGGTTGCCGGCAATGGTCTCACCAAGACGGGGAACACCATTGATGTCGGGGCAGGCACCGGTATTGCTGTGGCGGCTGACACGGTCGCGCTGACTGGTCAGGCCCTCGCGCTGCACAACCTTGCTACCAATGGCATTATTGCCCGCACGGGATCTGGAACGGTTGCTGGGCGGACGCTGACAGCCGGTTCAACCAAGATCGCTGTCACCAACGGCGACGGCGTTGCTGGAAACCCAACCGTGGACGTCAACGAAGCGAACCTGACCCTTGGCAACATTGGCGGCACGCTGGGCGTGGCCAAGGGCGGTTCGGGGACGACCACGCTGACCGGCTATCTCAAGGGCAATGGCATTGCCGCGTTCACAGCGTCTGCGACGATCCCCAATACGGACATTTCGGGCCTCGGCACTATGTCGACGCAGGCAGCCAGCTCGGTCGCGATTACCGGCGGTTCCATCGACGGAATTACTCTTGATGGTGGTACGTTCTGATGGCGAACACTATCCTGCTCAAACGGTCCTCGACCGCCTCAAGCGTGCCTGCAGCCGGCTCGCTTCAGGCCGGGGAGCTGGCCGTCAATCTGGCCGATCAGAAGCTTTATTCTAAGACCGCCGGCGGCACTGTGGTGCAGGTCGGGTTCGGCAATCTGACATCAGCGATGGTGACAACCGCGCTTGGGTTCACGCCCTACAACGCTACCAACCCCAGTGGTTACATCACCAGCAGTGGATCGATTACCGGCTCCGCCGGATCTTGCACGGGCAATGCCGCGACCGCGACCAAGTGGGCAACCGGGCGGACCATTGCGCTCACTGGCGACGTGAGCGGGACCAGCGCTACCTTTGACGGATCTGCCGCGCTCTCATTTGCAACAACGCTGGCGAACTCTGGCGTAACGGCTGGGACCTACAATAAGGTCACGGTCGATTCCAAAGGACGGGTTACTACCGGCGCTTCGCTTGCGTCCGCAGATGTGGCTGGAGCCCTTGGGTATACCCCTGCAAACAAGGCTGGAGAGAGTTTTAATGGCTCGATTTCTGTGAGCGGGACGATCACTGCGACCGGCGACATCACCGCCTATTCTGATGAAACTCTCAAGAGTGACATTAGGACCATCTCGGGCGCTCTGGATCTCGTCGCCAGCATGCGCGGGGTCACCTTTACCCGGATCGACACAGGGCTTCGCGGTGTTGGCGTGGTCGCCCAGGAACTGGCGGCAGTCATCCCAGAGGCAGTTCTGGCTCACGATGATGGCTTGTTCTCGGTTGCCTACGGCAATCTGGTTGGCGTTCTGATTGAGGCGGTGAAGGACCTCGCCGGCAAGGTCGAGCTCCTTGAGGCCAGAACATGACCCTCCAGTCGTCAGGGGCGATTTCGCTCTGCAACGTCGCAACTGAGCTTGGCCGCGCATCAGGCACGATGACCTCTCTGGTGGAAGCGGCAGTGCGCAGCCTGGCAGGCGTGGTATCGGGACCGATCTCGCTGTCCGGTCTTTACGGCAAGTCGAGCGAAAGCTTCTGGCATGCAAGCCTTGGCGCCGGCGCGTTCAACTATCGGTTGCTCGGGACTGACAGCAGCGGGAATATCTACGCATGTGCCAGCATGCGTCTCGCATATCTCCTTGATGCGTTTTTTGAGCAGGGCCGGATCGGTGCGGTGGGATTTGTAATGGTAGGTCGAGGTGTCGACGGGCAAGAACCTTGCAGGCCCTTCTGATCGACACACCCCAATCCGCCAGCATCCCATCCACGAGCTCGCGCTTGCGATCCGGCATCAGAGCTTTCGCTTGATAACATCCTGCAGCATCTCGCGATCAAGCGTCAGGTCCGCCACAATCCGCTTGAGCCGCGCATTCTCATCCTCGAGCTCGCGAAGCCGACGCATCTCGGTCGGCAAAAGCCCTGCGTATTTCTTCTTCCAGTTGAAGTAAGTTGCCTGGCTGATCCCTGCCTTCCGGCAGACCTTGCACTGCTACCCAACCCTGGACCGCCCGTAGCTAGAGTTTTGCACCTCGCTCGACCCCGATGGGTTGGTGGCACCGGGTGAGTTTGCCAGCATGATCGGGGGGATATTCCCGATCGCACTGTGCGGTCTGTCCTCGTTGTACAACGCGGCGACGCAACGCCCACGGAACCGAAGTTCGAGAAGTTTTCTATCGCTGGCATCCCTGGTCTGGGTGTCGAGTTCACGTTCATGAGAAGGTCGAGCGAGCGTGTGGGGATATACTCCGCTGCAGCAAGACAGGAGCAACGTCGGACCGGTGCCTCGAGATTCCCGCGTGGATGTTCGACCGCGCCGCTTGCGCCCTGGCGCGCATGGGCGCGTCGCCACAAACAGAAGTATAGAGGTATTTTTCGAATCCCACCCTCTCCGCCAGTTCGAAAAAATTCCTAGAAATCATTACGTTAGAAAAATAGCAAGGTATTCGAACTATCTGAAAACAGGGGCCTTTTTCAATGAATTAGCTTTCACTCTTACATCCTACCCACGACAAAGTGTGGGGTGAAATGTGGGGTTGGATTTCGAGCATTTGGTGTGGCCGGTTAAGCCATTGTCAGTTCCCAGAAGGCACCTCATTAAAAAGCAGCTCTGACGCGAAGAACTTGATCATGGCTGCAATGTCTTCATTGCCATATCCCATGGTTTCGGCTTCCAGTGTCGCCTTGCGGACGGAATCAAAGACCGGGATCGGTGCTCCCCGCGCCTGCATGGCTTGCGCCAGATATTCAAAGGCGCTTGCGTGCACCGCAAGTCTGGCTTGATCGCCTCCGAACTCGCCGGATTCCAATCGCCGAGCAGCATCATCGATGGCATCCGAAACGAAGAAGCGCGATGCCTTGTGTATGAGGCTGGCAACCTGCGAAGGCGGCATGCCAAATCGATGGCTGGCAGCAACGGCTTCATGGAATGACAGCATGGAGGCAAACGCATGAATGTGGAGCATCACGGAAAACGCGTAGGCTTCGTCCCAGGGTAGAGTGATCACATTGGGGGTAAGAATCTCAAGCAGGTCGCGATGGCGCATGATGCTGTCTTGGCTGCCCGAATAGATGCCATGGCTTTCAGGGTGTCCAATATTGCGAGGGTAAGCCACGATAGTTCCCTTGACGTAGCCACCGCCTGTTTCCTCAAACATGCGCTGCAGCGCTTTGCTCTCATCAATCGTATTCGTGGTGAAATTGACGATTGTCCGATCTGAAAGCGTCCGGGTGGCGTCAAGCGACCAAAGCACGTCCTGGACTGCAACATTGTCCAGCAACACCAGAATTGACGCCGGGCTGGCCCGCAGGGCTGCTTGCGCTGACTCGCAGGCATGGGCTCCGGCTTCTTCAAGGGCGTCCGCCTTCCCTGGGGACCGATTCCACACCGCCACGCGTTTGCCTTGATCGATGAGCGCCTCGGCCATCCTGCTGCCCATTGCGCCAAGTCCCAGTACCGAAACATCGTAGTCGCCTGCATGATTCCGGGGCGATACGCGGCGCTTTGTGACAGTGTTCACGGCGTGGGGCCTTTCCGATATTTATCCAAATATTCGAGCTGTCAGACAGCTTGTCAATCCACGATCTATCTGGGCACAACCGACACTGCGAGGCGCGCGGCAAGATCGATTACCCGCTGGTGTGACGATGTTCTGCTGCGCCGGGTGCCATAGATAACGGTGCTGCCCTCGGACATCGTGGCTACGAGATGGACGAGGTCGCTCACTTCCTGGGGGTCGGCGTGCGGGTGTGCGGCTACAAGCGCATTGGTTACCCGGCCCATCAACGCGTCATAAAAGTCGTCGATAGATTCCCGGACGTCTTCATCGTGTAGCGCCATGGCCCAAAGCTCTCGAAACAGCCACATCGCATCCTCGTTGACCGATTCCTCGAGGAGCCATCGGACCAGAGATTCCAGGCCGCCTTCCGGCATTTGCAGCGAGTCTTCGAAGCGACAAAGGTATGTCGCCACCATCCGGTTGATCAGTGCGCGAACGAGTTCTGGCTTGGTAGGGAAATGATAGGTCAGATTCCCAAGAGACATTGCGGCTTCCTGTGCAACCCGGCGTGTCGAAAAGCCAGCATAGCCATGGCGCCGCAAAACGACTTCGGCACTATCGAGGATTCGTTCGGTGACGTCTCTCGCGTCTGCCGTCGGGGCCCGTTTTCGGCCTGATCGACCGTGCTGATGATGCGCCGCGGTGCGCTCGATTGTCTCGACTTTGATGGCCATGTTGGAGGCTTATAGCAAATCGACATTGACAGTCTAGGTCGGTCGTACTAATCGATGTTTATCGAATGTAGGATATCGATTCGATGTGGATGTGTGCTTGGGAGAGCCGTCGATGAAACATGAAGCAACCATGCGCTCGAACAATCGCGCCGCCACGATTGCACTCGAAGATATCGACGTAAGCGATCCCGAGCTGTGGCGGACCGACAGCCACTGGCCCTATTTCGAACGGCTGCGGGCAGAAGACCCGGTTCACTACTGTCGAGACAGCCAGTTCGGCCCCTATTGGTCGGTAACAAAATTCGACGACATCATGGCTGTCGACACCAATCACAAGGTGTTCTCGTCTGATATCAGTCATGGCGGCATCTCGATCGTCGACGACCTGGGCAAAGACGCATTGCCGATGTTCATTGCCATGGATCCGCCCAAGCACGATCATCAGCGCAAGGTTGTGGCACCCATCGTCGGTCCAGGTAACCTGGCGAAAATGGAAGGACTGATCCGTACGCGGGCGGCGTCCATTCTGGACGAGCTGCCGGTTGGCGAGACGTTTGACTGGGTTGACAGGGTCTCGAAAGAACTCACGACCCAGATGTTGGCGACTCTGTTCGACTTTCCATTTGAAGATCGGCACTTGCTTACCTACTGGTCTGATGTCGCCACCGCGTTGCCGGCTCCCGGTGAGCTAGTCGAAACCGAAGAGGAGCAGATCGCTGTCCTGAATGATTGTCTCGCCTATTTTGTCCGGCTCTGGAACGAGCGGGTCAATGCAGAACCCGGCACGGACCTGATTTCGATGCTGGCCCACGGCGAATCCACCCGCCACATGACGCCCAAGGAGTACCTGGGGAACATTGTCCTCCTGATCGTCGGCGGGAATGACACGACGCGAAATACGATGACCGGCAGTGTCCTCGCGCTGAACCAGAACCCGGATCAATATCAAAAGCTGCGGGACCACCCCGAACTTATCCCTTCGATGGTGTCGGAAACCATTCGCTGGCAAACGCCTTTGGCCCACATGCGGCGCACAGCAACCTGCGACACCGAACTTGGCGGCAAACGCATTGCCAAGGGCGACAAGGTCGTGATGTGGTACGTTTCAGGCAACCGCGACGAAACCGCGATCGAAAACCCGAACAGCTACATCATCGATCGGGATCGGCCCCGCCATCACATTTCATTCGGCTTCGGGATTCACCGCTGCGTGGGCAATCGCCTGGCTGAAATGCAGCTGCGCATTGTCTGGGAAGAAATCCTGAAGCGATATCCGACAATCGAAGTCGTCGGAGAGCCAATTCGGCCAGCGACTCCATTTGTTAAGGGATATCAGAGCCTCCCGGTTCGCATTCCAGCCTCGAAATCTCTGCCTGCGCGTGCAAGCAGCGGATCCGCTCGACCTCAGATTGAAAAGCCAAAGCCTTATCGGCAGCCTGCAAAGGTACTGGCTTCGGCCACCCTGGTGTCTGCCGCCGGTGCGCTTCTGTTTAATCTGATGCCATCCATCTTGTCGCTGACGGCAAGTCGATTTGCATTGAGCGATGACCAGATCGGAACTCTAGGGGCAAGCTATCTGGGTGGATTTGCAGTCGTTGCGACGACGTCAAATCTATGGATTGATCGTTTTAACTGGCGGGCGATTGCCGCCGTCGCGACCGTACTCTCGGTGCTTGGTCTGGTCAGCGGGGCCTATGCGACCTCCTTCTCGAACCTGCTGACCGCGCTTGGCGTTGCCGGGTTCGGTCTGGGCACGCTTTATACTATCTGTATCGCCGTGGTTTCAGAACATCACCGGCCTGATCCGGCATTTGGTGTCAAGCTGACGGGTGAAGTGGCACTCGCGATAGTCGGGCTGCTGCTTCTATCGACATTTGCGGCTCGGAAATCCGATTTTCCGGACGCTATGCTGATCCTCGCCGGGCTTGCGGGAGCGGCCGCTCTCGCCGGCCTCGTCGGCTTTCCCAAAGGCCGTGCGATCGTTCCTCCAGAAAAGCGGTTCGCGATGCGGACCCGTGAGGGCGGGGCGGCTCGTGCCCCGCGCCACATTACTCCTTGGCTGGGTCTCGCGGCCCTGTTCGTGTCGTTCTCCGGCCTGGCAGCACTTTGGGCATTCGTTTCGCAGGTTGCGCCGACTTATGGTGTCGATCCGCATGCCGCTGAGAACGTCCTGACTGCAGCATTGGTGGTCAGTGGTATCGGGGGGCTGACTGCGGCTCTGCTTGGCGACAAGTTCGGGCGCGTGATGCCGCTCGCCCTGGGCATGGGGCTGGCCATATGTGGGGTTGCAGCCCTGCAATGGGGGCATGGCTTCAACCCCTACCTGATCGGCGTCGTTTTGACCGGCGGTTTGTGGAACTTCCCGATTGCCTATCAGATGGGGATGATCGCGTCTGCCGACGAACGCGGTAACGTCGCGGTGTTGATGCCGGCTGCACTCGCAGTGGGTGGCGCGCTTGGCCCACTTCTTGCCGGTGCTCTCCTGTCTGGGGGCGGAGGATACACGCCGATTTTCGGCCTCTTCGCTTTCACCACTGCAATCGGCCTTGCAGCCTTCATTGCGGTGGAACGCCGCCTGGCTCAGGGTAAGCCCTAACCAAGGCAGGGCGCCGTAAAGAAGGGCACTACCGGACCTTGTTCGAACGTCTGCTCCCTGCGCGCTTCTGCTTTCGCGCTGCGGCAGCCGCCAATTCAAAAGGAAAACGATGATGACCAATGTCACCTTCATACAGCCCGACGGGACACAGCATGAGGTCGATGCCGAAGATGGACACTCGCTGATGGAAGTTGCCCTCAACAATTCCATTTCCGGCATTGATGGCGATTGCGGCGGGTCATGCGCCTGCGCAACCTGCCACGTTTATATTGCCGACGGGTGGTTCACGAAGGTCGGGCAAAGATCCGAGATGGAAAGCGATATGCTTGAGCAGGCTGTCGACGTCGAACCTCGCTCTCGATTGGCGTGCCAGATCAAGATCGAACCCGCGCTCGACGGCCTCATGGTGTACCTGCCCGAGAGCCAGCATTGACGCGGAAGCGCGAAGGGCGCGTTCGGCGAGTGACGGTGCAGTCCTGACCTGACAGACGCCCAAGCCCAAGATCGCCATGCGTTGGGCTATCCGATCTGATCGATGCCCTCACCATCAAGGCTGGACCTGAGCTTACAGGGGACGAAGAGAAATGACACCGGAAACCGAATTGAATGGTCAACAAGCAGCGCGGCCACTGGCGGGCAGAGTGGTCTTCATAACCGGTGCCTCGTCGGGTATCGGAGCCAGGTTTGCGATCCGCTGTGCCGCTGCAGGTGCTGCGGTGGTGCTCGGCGCCAGACGCCGCGAACGGCTTGAAGCAATCGCTTCGGAGATTGCGGGCTCCGGTGGCCGAGCGCTTGCGGTAGCGCTGGATGTTGCCGATGAAAGCTCGATCATAGCGGCCTATGATGCCGCCGAAGAAGCGTTCGGACCGGTGGATTCCGTCGTTGCGAACGCCGGGGTCACAGCAACTGGTCGCGCCATCGATCTGACCCGCGATGATTGGGACAACCTCTATGCCGTAAATGTTCGCGGTGTCTTTCTGACCGCGCGCGAAGGGGCGCGCCGGATGCGCCGCGCTGGAACGGCAGAACGCGGCCGCATTGTCCTGATTGCATCCATAACCGCACGGATGCATACCCCTGGTACGGTGGCCTACAGTAGCTCGAAAGCGGCGGTGACGCATATGGGCAAGCTGCTTGCGCGCGAATGGGCTCGATCCGGCCCGAACGTCAACCTTATTTCCCCGGGCTATATCGCGTCGGAGCTTGTCGGTGATTGGTTCGAAACCGAGGGCGGCCAAAAGCATATCGCAACCTGGCCGCGCGGACGCATGCTCGAAGAAAATGCGCTGGACGATACGCTGCTCTTCCTTCTGTCTGACGCCAGCCAGAATGTCACTGGCTCGGATTTCGTTATTGATGACGGTCAGTCGCTGTAAACCTGCAACGACGAGGCGTGTCCAAAAATCGAGTAGCCGACCATGCATTACCAATCGTCAATTCCAGTCATCTCCAGCTTGAGCAAAGGCATGGCGATCGCCGAACGCGTCGAGCGATTTGTCCGTGATCAGGTTATTTCTTTCGAGCGGGACCACCGCCTGGGTGCGCACGGACCATCCGACGATCTCGTTCGTGAATTGAGGTCGCTTGCGCGCGAGCATGGAGTTCTTACTCCCCACATCTTGCCCGATGGCCATTTGACCCACCGAGAGACAGCATTGGTACTGGAAGCAGCCGGGCTTTCACCCTTGGGGCCTGTCGCGGTCAACGTAATGGCGCCCGATGAAGGCAACATGTTTCTCCTGGGCAAGGTCGCAGATCCCGAGCAGCAGGCCCGCTATCTCGAACCGCTTGTTGCGGGGACGGCACGATCAGCCTTCTTCATGACCGAACCTGCGAATGAAGGGGGTGCCGGATCCGATCCGTCGATGCTCCAGACTACGGCGCGCCGCGATGGAAACCATTGGGTGATTGACGGGCGGAAGGCCTTCATAACCGGAGCCGAGGGCGCGTCGATCGGGATCGTCATAGCCAAGGCCGATGAAGGCGCCACGTTATTCCTGGTCGATCTGCCCGATCCAGCCGTGCAGATCGAACGGGTTCTGGACACGATTGATTCGTCTATGCCCGGAGGACATTCGATTGTCGCCATCAATGGCCTGAAGGTTTCGGCCAGCCAGATACTGGGCACACCGGGGGACGGTTTCAAGCTTGCGCAGGTGCGGCTTGCGCCGGCGCGGCTGACTCACTGTATGCGCTGGCTGGGGGCCTGCCGCCGGGCAAACGAGATCGCGGTCGATTATGCCAATCGCCGTCATGCCTTTGGCAAGCCCCTGATTGATCACGAAGGCGTCGGGTTCATGCTTGCCGACAATTTGATCGATCTGAAGCAGGCCGAATTGATGATCGACTGGTGTGCCGACATATTGGACTCTGGAGCGCCGGGGACCCTGGAAAGCTCCATGACCAAGGTTGCTGTGAGCGAAGCGTTGATGCGAATCGCTGATCGGTGCGTCCAGGTCATGGGCGGTACCGGGGTCTCGGGCGACACGATCGTTGAGCAGGTCTTTCGTGAGGTGCGCGCATTCCGCATCTACGACGGACCTACCGAAGTGCACAAATGGAGTTTGGGAAAGCATGTGCGCCGTAGTTGGCGAGAGGCAAACTCGTGACGCGAGGCGCCGGATTTACCCCAGTTCGCCAGGGGTTTGAACTAGACCGCACCCGGCTTGAGGCGTGGCTTGCGGTGAACGTCGAAGGGTTCGCAGGGCCGCTCACCATCGATCAGTTTAGCGGCGGCCAGTCCAATCCGACGTTCAGGCTTTCCACGCCCAAGGCGAGATATGTGCTGCGCCGAAAGCCGATCGGCAAACTGCTGCAGGGCGCGCATGCTGTCGATCGTGAGGCACGCGTCATGCGGGCAATGGAGTCCGTCGGACTGCCAGTGCCACATGTCTTTGCCCTGTGCACTGACGACAGCATCATCGGTTCCTGGTTTTATGTGATGGACCTGGTTGACGGCCGCATATTCTGGGACGGCGGATTTGGTGACCTCGATGCAGCCGAGCGCGGGGGGCTTCAAGAAGCAATGGTCGAAACGCTCGCTTCAATTCACACGGTTGAGCCCGCCAGCATTGGACTGGCGGATTTCGGCCGGACTGGCGGTTATCTAAGTCGGCAGATTGCTCGTTGGACGAGGCAGTATCTCGAGGACGAGGACGCGGGGCACACCCCGGACATGGACTTCATGGTCGACTGGCTAGGTGCGGCTGTTGTTCGGGACCAGGAAACGCGAGTCGTACACGGTGATTACCGCATAGATAACCTGATCTTCCATCCGACGATGCCAAAGGTTGCCGCCGTGCTCGACTGGGAGCTCTCAACTTTGGGCGATCCGGTTGTCGACTTTACCTACAACCTGATGATGTACAGGGTGCCTTCCTTTCTGCCCTGGGGGCTTGCCGATCGCGACTTGAAAGCGCTCGGCCTGCCGAGCGAAGAGGACTACGTTGCTGCCTATTGTCGACGCACCGGGCGGACCGGAATTGATGATCGTGAGCTCTATCTCGCTTTCAATTTGTTCCGCCTTGCCGCAATCATCCATGGGATAAAGGGAAGAATGATCAGGGGAACGGCGTCATCCGCAGGTGCGGCTGCAATGGTCGAACAACTCGACATGCTTGCATCAATCGCGCGCAAGACAGCCGAGAGGAATGATCGTTGACGCATTCGGAATTGCGTTTTTGCGCCGGTCAATTTCGCAAGCATGAGGCGTTACAGGGGGGGGCTGCAAAAAAGCACGCGTAAGCAGGACCGGTCACCCCTTTTCGAGAATAATGTAAACCACGCGCGTTGGTTCGCTCACCGAGATTTGCAGTGCCGAACCGGAAGGCATCCACAGCGCCTCGTTCTTCGCGAGTTCCATGGCAGTGTCGTTGGAATTTATTGAAAGAGCCCCATCAAGCACGACGAACACCTCGGGTTGCGAGACTTCCATGTCGATCGACCCCGGCATGAATTCCGTGATGCCGCAAGCCAGATTCGCGCCCGAGTTTCGACCTATGATGCGGTGAACCTGAGCAATGCCGGTCTCGCTGGGCGCCTGGCACTGAAGTTTCTTGAGCGCATGCCAATCATCCATCTGGAATTGCTCCCTCGATTTGCAGGATCGGAATTGTGGATCAAAGCTTGATCAGATTGTGCGATCAAAAGCAAACAAATATCGATCAACTCTCAGTCTCGCCACACTCGCTGACGAGCCCTTCATCCATTAGGCATTGAATCAGCCAGCTCCGGAATTTCGCAACATGCGGGGCATGCCATAGCGTTTGGAGGCATAGGAAATGGTATGGACCCTGCGGATGGTGGAAAAAGGGCACCTCGCTTCCCTCAAGGATCTCGAGCCTTCCAGCAGATAGCTCATCGTGCGCGATCAATTGAGTCGCAAGCGCGACCCCTTGACCCTGGACGGCAGCCTGCAATGTCAGGTGTGCATACCAGAAGCGAGGGCCAGCCAGCTCATGGCTCGAGGTGACATCATTTACGCGTAGCCAGTCCTGCCAATCGCGCGGGCTGGCTTCATGTAGCAACGTAAGTTTGAGCAGGTCCGAAGGTCTGTGGATCTTGGGAATGCGTGCCAAGAAGTCTGGCGATGCGACGGGAAACTGAGCTGGTGAACTTAGCTTAATGGCGGCCATGCCATTGGCCGAAAGCTCGGATGGCCTGGCATTGAAGCGGATTTCGATGTGTGGGCGCCCTGAACTCAGATCGGAGAATTGATCAGTTGGGCGAAGCAAAATTTCGATCTCAGGATGTGCCTCGCGGAACTTGCCCAGCCGAGGTGCCAGCCACTGTGTCGCGAGGCCATGCACGCACCAGATTGAAAGCTGGGTGCGATCGTTGCACGCAAGCGCCTGTGTCGTTGCGCTTGCGATTGCTCTGAGGGCAGGCGCGATTTCGCTGTGGTAAGAACGTCCGAGGTCTGTCAGCTCCATGCTTCGACCACTGCGAACGACCAGTGATCTTCCGAGCCAGTCTTCGAGCGATCGAACGTGTCGGCTTATCGCTGAATGATCCATTTCCAGCGCTTGGGCAGCGCGGCGGAATCCTCAGAGGCGAGCGACTGCATCGAAGGCGCGGAGCATCGCCATCGGGGGGAGTTCGCTTCTTCGATAGGAGTCCTTTGAGGTCATGGCTCCAGCTGACTGCGATGGCGATCACCTTGAATGGTGCGCGTTGATCACCAGTCTTACCGTTTTTTATCGCCTATCGCTAGCAGATTGCACTGCTAGAGAGTGTGTCATTCTGTCAGCCCGGGTGACCAAGATGATGACATTTCCATATGTAAACAGTTTTTGGGCGCCAGCTGACATTTCGGTAGTTGCTCCGCTGGATGCGCAGTCGATCGAGGCGGATATCGTTGTGATAGGCGGCGGCTTTGCGGGCATGTCCTCAGCCTATTATATCAAGCGAGCCAAGCCTGATGCGCGGATCGTCTTGCTTGAGAAGGAGCACATTGGCTTTGGTCCAAGCGGCAGAAACTTCGGCGCCGTAGTTCCTGGGCTGCGGGAATTGCGAACGGTCTTCCTGACAGATCTGGATCCGAAGGAGGAAGCCTTTGCCCAAGCTTGGTATCTTGAAGCAAAGTCTGAATTCGAGCGACGGATCGGTGAAGCGAAAATTGAGTGCGATTATCGGAGAGAACCGTTGCTCATGGTGTCAGTCGACGAGGAATCGTGGGCTGCACAGCAACGCGAAGCAGCGGTTCTGACCGAAAGAGGTACGCCTCATAGGCTGCTGGATCGGGATGCCGTTCGCGCGGCAATGTCGCTGCCCTACGAAATTCACGGTGGGATCGTACGGACTGAATGGCATGCGGTGCAACCTTTCAACCTTGCGCGTGGTTTCGCTGACCAACTCCGTTCGATGGGCGTTATTGTAAATGAAGGTACAGGGGTTTCCAGAATAGAGGATGATGGTGACCGCGTAACAGTTCATACTTCAGCTGGCGGCCAAGTCACTGCTCGCAAGTCAGTTCTGGCCACCAATGCCTACACGCAATTGATGCGGCAGTTCGCGGATCTGATTTTTCCCCGTCATACGTGGGTGTTGGCTACCGAAGTTCTCGATGATGCAACGTTTCAATCGCTTGGATTTGACGAATTCAAGTTCGTCGAAGATGCCGGTCTGACATTCTACTATTCACGTGTTTACCAAAATCGACTCTTGATGGGTGGCGGTGCACCCCTGCGGGGTCTTTTTACTCCTTCGACAGTCGATGCGATAGCAGACCAGGACGCGTCCGAATACCAGCGCATTTATGATGAAATGCAACATCGCTTCCCGCAACTCACAGGCGTCAAGATCGATGCGGCGTGGGCTGGTCCCACCGACATGACCGAAAACTTCATGCCCATTATTGCCCCTCTGGCGGACATGCCTAACGTGATCACACAAATCGGCTTCAACGGAGATGGCGTGCTCAACGCCAGCATAACCGGGAAAATGGTGACGGGGCTGGTTCTCGGATCAGAATACAAGGACGCTGCGGCGGAACGGGTCCGACAATACATGATGAGGGCTTGATTCCATGAAGATCAGTATGCCTTCGCTGAAGGTCGACCTTGCGGTAAGGGAGATCCAGATCCGCAATGGCAAGCCCGTTATCGTGTCCCGCATGGGCGTTTACGAGGCGACCGCTGAACCAACTCGCGATGACGTGCTCAATACTCTGCGCAGTTTGCTCAAACCTCGTGTGCTGGCCAGCTTCGCCAAGCTTATCTTTAGCCGGCATAAGGGAGAGGGGTAACCAACCTGACCTTTGACGGGTCGTGGCGCAGCATTGGACATTTGGTCAGAGCGGCGTCAGGCGGCGATGCCAAGTTCGCCATCGTAGGGAAGCAGCAACTGGCGTCCAGTTGCCTGCGCCTCCAGCAGCACTTCTCGTGGCTGGGTGTAGGCCGGCAGATAAAGTCTGGAATAGGCAATCGCGGCCTCGATTGCCTCTTCATGATAATCGTCCGAGATATAGCCGAGTTCACGCACCGAAGTGGTCCAGAATGAATCGACGATGCCCATCCGGTTGGCGGTCATTCGGACATAGTTGTCGATACAAGGCATTTCGAAAACGAAATTGACCCGGTCATAGCCGCGCATCGAGAGATCGCGTCGCATCAGGTCATCGATGCTTTTGGCGGCTACCCCGCCATATCCGCCATAGAACGTCTTCAAGGCCGGCTTGCTGGCGTTGTAGGCGTTGCGCGCGCGCTGGTAATCCAGGCGGTAAAGATCGGTCCAGTTGTGGATCGCGCTAGCCTCGATCGGAACCCTGTGTGCGGCGAGGATCCGTTCACCGAAGCTTTCTGCAAAGGCATCGAACGCCGCTTCCTTGGTAGGGAAGAAATGATAGACGGACGGGGCCGGGATGCCGGCTTGCTCGGCAATCTGGTACAGTCCGATCTCGTCGGGATTGAACTGGGCCAGCAATTCCTCGGTTGCTTGCAAGAGTGCCGAGAAACGGGCGACGCCGCGCCCGCGTGACGGCTTACGCGGGCCAACCGTGCGTTTGCGCTTTACATCGGGCTTCAGTTCGGCCGCAGTTGACGGCATGTCGGTTCCTTCCTTGCGCGTTCGGCCAGTGTGAGTGCTTTGTCGGCGCAATTCAAGGCAATCCGGGAGTGAGTTCACGAGTCCGTTTGTGGTCCAGGGATCAGGCCAATATTGAGCGGAGGCCGCCAGGATTTTCGTTGGCACGCTCGAGCGTGCGGTATGCAAAATAGATTTCCGCAAAGCCGAGCGCCCAAATCACATTCGCAAAGAACCAGAAGTCGAGAACGGTGAGCTTGTTGGGGTTGGGCAGTTCGGCGATGCCTTCAGTGATGCCAACGAGGAAAAACAGCGCCACGAACAGCACCATCAATGCACCGTGAACCTTTTCCCCAATCCGAAAGAGGCGCACGGCCATCACAATCATGATCCAGAAGAACGCCATCCCGGCAGTCAGCGCGAGGTAAGGCAGCATTGCCAGCAGAGTTGACGAGGCCATGATGGCAGCCGCGACAATCGCGCCAAACACGAATAGTCCGATCTTGGTGGCTTTCGAGAGCGTTTGTCGGTGCGTGACCTGCATCAGTCCCAGCGTCCCGATGACAGGGATGCCGACCGTGCGGGAAAATGCGTCACAAAATAAAGCGATGCTGATGTGGAGTTCACGGTCGGTCGCGAAATAGATTGCTGCGTTCGATGCTGAAAAGGCCAGAACATACCATTCGTATCCTAGCAACGGATTGCCTGCCTGCAGAAACTTCGTTCCGAACCAAACCCCAGTGAAGACCAGCATCAGCGATACGATCACGACCGACGTTTCATAGGACATTGCGCGGGTCTCCCTTCAAGATTCGATCGTGCCTGGCCTTGGTCGAGCGCTAACTCCGGGCACCGACGAGGCCGTAGTGTTCCTGCAAGGTCTTTGAATCCACGCGCCAAAGGAATCCGGGTTCTTCGTCGCGATATCCCGGTGAGTACAAGCCAAGGTACCTCTGGACTGCTTCTGGATAGGACCGCGCTTCCTCAAGCGGGATCGCCTCATGCCAGGCTTCTTCCGATTTGAAGAAGCCGAGCGACCAGGTCGTGGAAATGATCCGGCGCGGCCGGTCGCGGGTGGTGTTCGCACCGCCCCCGTGGATCAGGCGACCGCCAAGCAGCAGGACATCGCCAGCCCGCATTGTTGCGGGTATGGTGTCTTCCGGCTCGCCCATGTTTTCCGGATCGGGCCACAGGTGGCTTCCCGGGATTACCCGCGTTGCTCCCATCTCCTCGCTGACGTCGGTCAGTGCCAGCAGTGAATTGACCAGCAATTCCTGCGATCCAACGATGGGCATGGCCAGGCGGTCGTAGAACGGGCCCGCATCGCGGTGCAACACCTGCGCCTTTTCTCCCGGCCAGATCTCGATCGCCTGGCTGGCAAACAGCGACTGGGTACCCGGTCGGCCGCCAAGCGCGGCGGAAACCAGCGCAGGCATCACCGGGCCTGCCATGTACCTTTCGCGGTAGGTGCGGCTGTGACGGACGCAATGTTGCAACCGCTTGGTCTTGTAGCCCTGGAAATCCGCAATCCAGCTTTCGGCATCGATTGCCCAGTTGCCCTCAGGCAAAGGACCGAGCTCGCTCTCCAGATCGTCATTGATTGCTGCGACTTCAGATGCAGAAAGCACTCCCTCGACAACAACGCCGCCATCGCGGTGCATGATCTCAAGGACTGCCTCGGCGTCGGTTGTGGCCGGAATTCGCGACAATACTGTCATGCGCTTATCTCCTCAATGCCCCAACCGCGTCGCCAGGATCGGATGAACTTCAAGGGTATCGAAATTCCGCTTGAGCGCTTCGAACGCCAGGTCAGTAGCAGCCAGGGTCATATCCATGTCGGCTTCGGTCAGGGCATCGGACATGAACATGTTATGATACGGGTGGATATAGACGCCGCGCTTGAGGCATTCGGAGGTCCAGCCGTATCCGACCTTGAAGGTGGGGTCCTCGTCGAACAGGACCTGCGGCATCACCACCGGGCCGGTTTGCCGAATAGAAAAGCCATGCGCATCTGCCTGTGCGTAAAGTCCGTCGCGAAGCTTTTGGCCCATGGCATCGGTCCGCTCCAGATAGCCTGTTTCGCGGATCTGTCGCAGTGTCTCGACCCCGGCAGCCATCGGGACGGCGGAGAACCAGAAGGAGCCGGTCACGAAGATTTCGGTCGCCGCCTTCCGGACCTTTTCCGAGCCGAGCAGCGCAGAGATCGGGTGTCCGTTCGCAATGCACTTGCCCCAACAGGTCAGGTCAGGCTCGATCCCGAACTTGGCCCAGCTGCAATCCCGCGCGAGGCGAAATCCGGCACGCACTTCATCGATAATCAGCAGCGCATCGGCCTCATCGCACAGGCGCCGGGCTGTCGCTGCGTAGTCGGCGCCAGGCTCGAACTGGTCGGCAAAGACTTCGTGGCGAAAGGGCGTGGCTATGATGCCAGCGATATCGCCTTCGTTGGCCCTTACAGCATCGGCGAGGCTCTGTTCGTCATTGTGATCAAAGTAGACGATATGCGCGCGGTCCTCAGGAAGAATGCCCCCTGGGTAGGGCGTGCACCAAGGTGCAGCCCCGTGATATGTACCCTTCGCAACCAGGATCTTGCGCTTGCCGCGATAGGCGCGGGCCACGACCAGCGCCATCGAGGTCGCATCGGAGCCGTTTTTGCAGAACATGGCCCAATCGGCATGGGTAATCTGAGCAACCATCGCTTCGGCAAATTCGACCATCGGCGCGCCCGGACCATTCATTGTATCGCCAAGCTCGCGCTGCGCCGAGGCGGCCCGCTCGATCGCTTCATGACCATAACCGAACAGATTGGGTCCATAGGCGCAGATGTAGTCGATGTACTCGTTGTCATCGACATCGCGGATCCGCGCGCCCTTCGCGGACTTGAAGAACTGCGGAAACTCGGCTGGAAGCAAACGCACCGATTCATGACCGTACATGCCGTTGGGGATGACCTGCCGGGCCCGTTCACGCAGTTCGGCGTCCATTGATCTGTTGCGCATTCCCGTCCCTCGATTCTCGATAGATATCTGTTATCTCATTCTGCCAGTAGCGAGTCAAGGGCACCGGGAAGGTGCAATTCGGTCGACAGAGGGTGTCGCGATTACCTGTAGATCTGGCTGAAATGAGCGAGTTTTGACCCGTGCGATTGATCTAGGGTAGACTCAGGGCAGTAAAATTTTGTCGACTTTGCGCGAGTCATGTGCAGACTGCTGTTACACCCTCGTAGTGAGCGGGGACCTGCGGGAGACTCACGGTGAATCAGACCATTTCAACTGACGCGCCGCCGCAAGGGCTTTTCTTTGGCTGGCGGATCGTGGCGGCCTCGTTCCTGGTAACCTTCACGATCTATGGCGTCAGCATCTTCGCCTTTATTGTGTTGATCCAGGCACTGGCCGCCCAGCGCGGCTGGACCCCGGCCGATACAGGAGGGCTGGTTTCTGCAATGTGGCTGGCGGCGCCATTGGCACTCGTCGCCGGACCACTGGCGCAACGAGTCAGTCCGTGGCGACTGATCACGCTCGGCATTTTGCTGCAGGCCGCGGTGGTGGTTGCGATGCTGGCCGCGAACGAGCTGTGGCAGATTTACCTGCTGCGTTTTGCGATGGGAGTGGGCAAGGTCTTGGCAATCGTTGGTTTGCCGATGCTTGTTTCTCGCTGGTTCTCGATGCGATTTGCAACCGCTATGGCGATCGTCTGGGCAGGAGGATCGGCGGGCGGCCTGGTCCTGTCACCGGTGATGGACTGGCTGATTGTCAGTTTTGGTTGGCAGAAAGGCGCGTTGATCATTGCTGCCGGAGTACTTGCAAGCCTAGTGGTGATTCAACTGATCGCGAGGGGGCCAGGATCACCCGAAGAGATCGGGCTTGGGCGCGATGGAATTACTCGAAACGCCCCCGACGGGGCGGCCGTTGTCAGCAATGCTGCAACGGGCGGCCCATCTGCAAGACAGGTGCTTGGAACGATCAGTCTTCCCACAGCTGCGATCATGTTTATTGCGATCGCCGGTGCCGGCGTCGCATCGATTGCCATCTTCAGCATGGAGCCGGCACTGCTCGAAAAAGCCGGCTTCTCTTCAGGTCAGGCTGCGACACTGCTCGGTCTGACGGCCGCCGGTTCCTTCGTCGGTTCGGTATCGATCGGTTGGTTACTGGATAGATTCAACACATTGGTGAGTGACCTGATCGCTGCGCTGGCGATTGGACTGGGCCTGCTGGTCTTTGTTTTCCTGTTTCAGGGCCCGAACTTCCCATTGGCCCTGTTTGGGGCGCTGGCCTGTGGCTTCGGAGCAGGATCGGGAGAGGTCCTGTGGATCAATCTGACCAAGCGGCAGTTCGGAGAAGGTGCTTTTTCGATAACATATGGTGGCTGGTTCATTGCGCTCCAGCTTGGCTACGCCATAGGCGGTAGCGTTGCGGGCTGGAGTTTTTCGCAATTTGGCGCGATGGGGTTCCTCGGGTTTGTTGCAATCATCTATTTGCTGCCGGCATTTTGCAGCGTTGCTATCCGTGCCGGTCGGCTGCCCCCGATTTCACAGGTCGGGCAAATTTGAGAACTGAGTGAGGCTTGATTTGACGCAGCAGCAAAAAGCAAAGGCGCACAGGGGCCGGAGCGCTCCGCGCATGCCCGCACGCGAACGCGGCATACAGCGGTTCTCCCGATTGCTGGACGCGACCGATGAGCTTCTAGGAGAGTACCATGTCGACGATATCGGGCTTTACGGTATCGCCGAACGGGCGGGGGTACCACCGGCTTCGGTTTACCACTTTTTCCCCACGGTCGAGGCCGCGTTTCATGCCCTGGCCCAACGCTATCTTCAGGGCTTTATGGAGCTCTTCGCCGAGCCGGTGGAGTCCAGCGCTTTCTCGAACTGGCTTGACCTCATGGCGCGTGATCAGCGGCTCTCCGTCAGCTATTTCAGCGCACATCCGGCTGCGATGAAATTATTCCTCGGGCGTTACGGCGGCGAAGAGACGCGCAAGGCGGACATCGAATTCAACCGCAGGGCGGGCAAGGGTCTGTGGTACCGCCTGAATGCGGCTTTCCAGATGCCCAACATCGAAGGCGCGGCGGAAAAGTTCACGAACATGCTGTTCATTCAGGACGCGCTGTGGTCGGCCGGTTATGCGGCAAGCGGAGCCGTGTCCGCGGAATGCCTCGAAGAGTCGCGAAGGGCGTGCCACGCTTACCTGCGGCTATATTTCCCGCAACAAATTGTACTTCGACCGGAAGTCGTCGCCATGGTTGCGCAAGGTGGGACGATCGATCTCGAGAACCTGACGCAGATGCGCGCCAAGCAACCGTCGGTCTAGTTTCCACGAAAAGCCGCCCCGGAGGGCGGCCGATTGGAATTAGCCGATTGGGTGCTCGGGTGCCGAATTGGTCTCGGCACCCGAGGCGAGGCCCCTACCAGTCGAATGACAGTTCAAGGCCAAACGTGCGCGGCCGACCTACCGTGTTGTAGAGATCGATCGGCGCGTAAGGCGTGATCCGCGTGTTGCTGGCATAGATCACGCGCTTGTCGAACAGGTTGTGCGCATAGGCCGCGATCGTAACCGGTCCCTGGCGGAAGCCAAGGTAGCCATTGAACAGCCAGTAGCCCGGGATAGTCGGGTAGCGCTGACCGGTGGTCGGCAGGATCTGGAAGGTCGAACTTTTGTAGTTGCCGTTGAAGGTCGCCAGCACGGTGCCCTTGTCTGAAACGGGCTGTTCGTAGTTCAAGGTAAACGTGGCGCTGTGTTCCGGGGCTGAGGGTAGCCGAGTACCCTTGATCCCGCTGATTGCGCAAGCAATGTCCCCGGTCGGGCTTGGGCGGCCGCTCCCGTCACCGGAAGGAAGGCAGAAGTCCTCGGTCAGCTTCGCATCGGTGTACGAGTATCCAAGCGACAGGTTCAGCGAAGGCATGAGCTTCCCTGAGAGTTCAAACTCGAAGCCCTTGCTCTCTGCTTTACCTGCATTGAAGACCACCGGCCAGAAATTGACTGCGGTGAAGCCGCCGATCTGGGCATTCTCCCACTTTGCCAGGAAGACATCCGCCGTATAGCGCCACGAGCCGGCAACGCGGCCCTTGAGGCCCAGTTCGAAGTTGTTGACCGTGTCCGGCTTGTAGAACCGCAAGGACTCAGGCTCGCGCAGGTAGCCGGTCGCCGTGAAGGTGTTCGCCCCGCCCCGGCGGAAGCCTTGCGAGAAGGTGAAATAGCCGCGCTGTTCGGGGAGGTATTCCCACGTCGCGTTGAAGCGGAACTTGGCGCTGCTGTTGTCCGACTGGGTCTGACTCCTCTCGTCGAGGCCGAAGACCGGCGACAGGTTCCTGGCATCGCGCGCAAAGCTCTGTTTGAACACACGCGCACCGCCCGCGATGTCGAGCGTCGGTGTGGCGTGCCAGGTCACTTCGCCGAACAGCGCACGATCCCTGAACGTCGATGTCCCGGCATTCATCCAGATCTGGTCGCCGGGCAGCGGATTGTAGCCCAGCACCGTTACGCCCGGCAGCCCGTTATAGGCGATTTGACCGGGGTCGAAGCTGGACCACTCGGCATAGTTCTTTTCGTGCTGGTAATAAGCGCCGAGGATATAGTCGATCGCGCCGCCGCCGTTGGAGACTAGCCGGATCTCTTGGGTAAAGGCCTTCACATGGTCGTTGTAGCGCTGAATCGACTGGAACCGCGGATTGGCCGGCGATCCCGTATAATAGGGGAGGTAGGCCGGCGGCAGGCCGAGTGTGCCCCATGTGCCGTCATAGTAAGTGGCACCGGTCGTTTCAAAATAGCTGGTGGTCGAGGATAGCGTGGCGAATCCTAGATCGATGCTTGCGTCACCGGTCACCATGTCCGACTTGCGGTCGAACGGCTGAATTCCGCGCTGAACGACTTCGTATTCTCCGGTGTTCGGATAGACTGTTGCCGGAAGCAATGGGTCCGGCCCGCCGTTGTAGTCCGGCGAATCGAAGTTGGGGCCGAACCCGTTCACGCGCGAGCGGTTGTATGCAATCGTGAGATCAACGGCGGATGATGGCTTCCAGCGCACGGCGACCCGCACATCGGTACTCTTGGACTTGTTGACGTCCTTGATGTCGAAGGTCTGGGCTGGGCTCGTCAAAGGGTTTGCCGGGTTCACCAGTACGGGCAGGTCGACCGGCGAAGAACCCTGCCGCACGTAGGTGCCGAACTGGTCGATGAAGCCGCCTTCACGGTCGTGCGAGACGCTGGCCCGAAGCGCGAACGTGTCGCCCAGCGGAATGTTGATCACCGCTTCGGCGCCGTAGTCCCACGCGTCCGAATGATCGATCATCCCGCCCTTGATCTTCGCGCGGCCGGAAAACTTGCCGAGTACGGGCGCAGTCGGGATGAGGCGAATTGCGCCGCCCAGCGTACCAGCACCGTAGAGCGTACCTTGCGGGCCGCGCAGGACTTCGACGCGTTCGAGATCGGTAACCTGAAAGTAGTTCGCGAACGGGGCGTTACCAAGATAGGAGCTCACCGGGTTCTGCTCGAGGGCAACGCCGTAGCGGTTCGAATTGGAGGCATTGAGGCCGCGCATGATCTGGCGCTGAGCACCAATGAACTGATTGCCGCTCGATGTAACCACCAGGTTGGGAATCTGCCGCGACAGATCCTCAATGTTGCCAACGCCGGTCCGGGACACCTGTTCGGACGAGACAGCCGAAATGTTGTACGGAATCTTCGTTACGTCCTGAGCGCGGCGGGTCGCGGTCACGACGATTTCGCCGTTATCGGCCTTATCCGAAGCTTCCTGGGCTGCTGCAGGTGCGCCAAAGGCGAAGGGCGCGCCGAGTGCAGTTGCCCCCAACAGTTTCAATACGGTCTTGCTGCGTCGGCTTGCCATAGTCACTCCCTCCTTGATCACCCGCAGGGGCTTTTTGTCGTTCTGTGGAGGCACTTCCGGTTGATGGCTCAGCACCCTCAGCGAACTGCACCCCACGATTCGAATTCGACTTTTGTTGAGTTTGAGTCGTTGCAGCGAGAAAGTCAATCAATATCGACTCTGAAAGAGCGCGAGGCGATGCGTCAGCAATCGGGAGTTTCAAGCGCTAAATGTTAAATTTTAGCCGAAAAATGCGGTATTTCGGGATTGAAGTGCGGTGAGAGGCATTGAATATAAATCGATATACACCGACTAAAAATGTGGATTCTTTATCGACCTGCATTAAATTTGGCGGTACCGGGTTGAAGGTCAGTGCGGTAAGCGCGCTGGGTTTGGCGGCAATCGAGGGCGACCAGCGTGGTGGAGCGGTCTGCGATCAATGCGTTGATCTCGAAGGTGCGCTCAGGGCGCGCCGGTGAAGCGATTGGCGCGCTCACTTCCGCCACCAATGGTGCGCCCACGGCCGGTCTTGAACATGCCGTCCTGATCGAGGCCTGGCTTGCTGTGCCGGATCGCAGGCGGGCGCTTGGCACGTTGCAATCGGCGCTCAAGCTTCCGATCGAGGCGGCCGAGGTGGCCGATGCACTTGCCTTCTATGCGCGGCAGCTCGATCAGCACGACGCTTCTAACGCCATGTATCGCAGGGCCGTCGTTCTGGCGCCGGATGATACCGAGTTCTGGTATAATCTGGCGACCAGCGAGCGCACCCTCGGGCGTTTCGACGAGGCCCGTGAGGCTTGCGGTCGGGCTTTGGCGCTTTCGCCAGAATACCGCCCAGCCATCCTGCTGCGATCCGAGATGAGCAAGGCTACGGCTTCCCGGAACAATGTCGACGATTTGCGGCGCAGGATTTCGGCGAGCGGAGAAGGCGTCGATGCGATGTTTTTTCACTATGCGCTTGGCAAAGAGCTCCACGAGCTGGGCGAATACGACGATGCATTCGCTTCCTTCGCCCGTGGCGCACTGATCAGGCGTGCATCCTTGCAATACGATGTGGCTACGGACGAGGCCAAGCTAGCCCGAATTGCGCAAGCATTTGACGGATCCCGGCCCGAAGTCCCTGCAAATCCAGGGCGCCACCTATTTATCATCGGCATGCCGCGGAGCGGCACCACGCTAACCGAGCGTATTCTGGGGGGCTTGAGCGGAGTGCGTTCAAACAACGAGACGAACAATTTCTCGACCGCACTGCTTAGCGTCGCTCCCCAGGTCGGCGATGTCTTTGCGAACTGCGCTGCGGCGGATCCGGCGAAAGTCGCTGCGGAATACGACAAGCTGGCCATTCTTGATGACTTTGCAGGCAAGGTTATCGAGAAGCTACCGTTCAATTATCTCTATGTCGGGGCAATCTGGCGGGCCTTTCGCGGTGGGCGGATCGTCTGGGTGCGCCGCAATCCGATCGACAACTGCTTTGCCATGTTCCGGACCTTGTTTGGCGCGGCCTATCCGTTCAGTTACGATTTTGCCGATCTGGCGCGGTATTATGCTGCCTATCAGCGGTTGATGGCGCATTGGGAGCAGTTGTATCCCGATGCCCTGATCAAGGTAGACTACGAATCCCTCGTCAGCAATCCGGATGTCGTTGGTTCAAATCTTGCTGATCGATGTGGGCTGCCATGGAGGCCAGGCGCACTCGATCTCGACACGAACAGTTCGGCCTCGCTTACCGCCAGCGCTTCGCAAGTTCGCGGGGAAATCTACACATCCTCCAGCGGAATCTGGCGCAAATACGGGCGCCATTTGGAGCCTCTGGTGGCCGGACTGGAGCGACACGGCGTCGAGATTAAAGAGAGCTGATCAAGCTCATCGTCAGAACGCCGCAATTTTCACGCGACTTGTTTGTCGAATAAAATCAGTTTTTGGAACTCTCGACCGGAGGGCTTGGTTTTCCGGCTGGTCGTGCATGACCGGAATATCGTTGGATCCGGGCAAAATTGATCGCCGACAGCAGATGTTCAGGGTCAGGGCCGCACTGATTGAGTCGATTAATATTGACTAGATACTTCGAGTGCGCTTCAGTCCCATCAAGCTTCCGCCGGTCGCCAGATTCGACACCGGCAGGCGCGCCAACCAGTGGAGAGACACATGGCTGATTTTTCGATGGACGCCGTATTGGGCGGTTATGAACAGCGGTTCGCAGCGCTCCAAGAGAGTAGCAATCCGTTCGCCCAGGGTATCGCGTGGATCGAGGGGCAGTACTATCCGCTCGGAGAGGCGCGCATTCCGATCCTCGATCAAGGCTTCCTGCGCAGCGACCTGACTTATGACGTTCCGGGCGTTTGGGATGGCCGCTATTTCCGGCTCGACGACCATCTCGACCGGCTCGAGGCGAGCTGCGAGAAGATGCGCTTCAAGCTGCCGCTAGGCCGGGCGGCAGTGCGGGAGAAGGTGATCGACATGGTCGCCAAATCCGGCATCCGCGACGCCTACGTCGAACTGATTGTCACGCGCGGTCTGAAATTCGTGCGCGAATACGCCAGCTATGACAATTCGCTCTATCTGATGGTGATGCCTTACGTCTGGGCAATGCCGCCGGCGGTGCAGCGCACTGGCGGTTCCGCCGTGGTGACACGCACGGTGCGCCGGACTCCGCCAGGAGCGATGGATCCGACGATCAAGAACCTGCAATGGGGTGATTTCTGCCGCGGCTGGATGGAAGCGATGGATCGCGGGGCGGTCTACTCGCTGCTGCCGGACGGCGATGGCAACATCACCGAGGGCGGTGGCTACAACGTCTGCGTGATCAAGAATGGCGTTCTCAGTACACCGTCACGCGGGGTGCTGGAAGGCGTGACCCGCAAGACCGTGCTCGAGGTTGCGCAGGCGCGCCAGGTATCGACCGTTCTCGATTTCGTTCCGGTAGACGCGCTCTACGATGCCGACGAGCTGTTTATCTGCACGACTGCCGGCGGCGTGATGCCGCTTACAGAGCTTGATGGAAAGCCGGTTGCCGACGGCAAGATCGGCCCGATCACGCGCCAGATCTGGGAAGACTACTGGGCCGCCCACTACGACCCCAAATACAGCTTCGCAGTCGATTACGACGCGGCCTGAAGTGCCGGCCGGAACACGCGGCAAAAGCGTGGTCCGGCCTTCGCAATCGAGCTCAGGTTGCGAGAAATCCTCCGTCCACAGCGATCGTCTGGCCGTGAATGAATTTGGCGCTCGGTGATGCCAGAAACACCACTGCTCCGCCAATGTCATTGGGTTGTCCGATCCGGCCTTGCGGGATCCGGCCCGAAATATAGGCCTCGGCATATTCGCTTTGCCACAGGTATTGCGTCATGTCCGTCTGGATCAATCCGGGCGCCACGGCATTGACCCGCACACCCTGGCTACTCCACTCGATCGCGAGATTCTTGGTGAGGCCGATCAGCCCGTGCTTGGACGCAGCGTAGGATGACGCTTCCTGCACGCCCACGAATGCCAGCACCGAGGCAATGTTTATGATCGCGCCGCCGCCGTTGGCGATCATGTGCTTTCCAGCCTGCTGGCACAGCCGGAACGGGACTTCGAGATTGAAGCGCAGGATCCGCTGCCAGGATTCGAGCGGGTAATCGAGCGCCAGGCCATCGGCGTCGATCCCGGCATTGTTTACGAGGATGTCGAGGCCGCCGAATTCGGCAACGGTCTTGCCAACCAGTGCCTCGACATCATCGTCGGCAAAGAGGTCTGCCGCGACGAAACCGCCTTCGCCGCCGCGGGCCCGAACTTCGGAAAGCACATCCTCGGCATTGGCCTGGCCGCGCCCTGTCACCACGACCCTTGCCCCGGCCGCCGCAAGGGCGAGAACGATGCCTTTGCCAATGCCCCGCGTTCCGCCGGTCACCAGTGCGATCTTGCCTTCGAGTCCGGCTGTGCTGAGGGGGGCATACTGAATCTCAGGGGAAATCGTCATCGCTGGACTCCAGATTTGAGCTGATCCGATTGAAGCATCTTTTTGCAAGATAAGCCAATAAAAATTGACTCAAAGCAATTATTGATGCGCCATTTATGGCCATATATCGTTTGTAAACCGATAAATGTTCGCTTAATGTGCGAGCAAAGGAATAAGCCGATTCCAGACCGGAATCGTGGCATTGTTGCAATGAGAGGACATACGATGGCCGAGCTTGCTCACGTTTCGAATGATCCCGCGAACCTCGCGCGCGTGATCGAGATCATCGATCGCGATGGCGGGGTCATCGTCGATGACTTCGTCTCGCCCGAGACGCTCGAGGGGCTGCGTGCCGACCTTCTACCTGTAATTGCCGAACGGGGGACGGGGCGGGAGGATTTCTTCGGCAAGCAGACACGGCGGCTGTCACGCCTCTTCGCGCATACGCGGCATTGCAGCGAGATTGCGCTCAATCCGTTGTTTCACGATGCCGCGCGCCACTTCATCTGCGTTCCGCGCACAGGCTGGCTGGGCGACCAGCCTTACGAAATCAATTGCGAGATAAATATCGGGATGACGCAATTGATCCAGATCGCTCCGGGCCAGGGCGAGCAGCCGCTGCACCGCGATGACGGAGCGTTCCAATGGTCGCGCAGCTTCGGCAAGGAAGCACGTCTGCAGATCATGCTCGCGATCAGCGATTTCACTGCCGAGAACGGTGGCACGCTGGTCATCCCTGGCAGCCACAAGTGGGACGATGTGCGACCGCCGAGGCGCGATCAAGCGATCTCCACCGAAATGAAGGCCGGATCGGCGCTGCTTTTCGTGGGCGGTACCTATCATGCCGGCGGCCAGAACCAGACCGCCGACGAACTGCGTACCGGCCTGACGATGTCGCTGGATGCCGCAAACGTGCGGCAGGAGGAAAACCACTACCTTTCGCTCGATCCGGATCTCGTCGCGTCTTACCCAGAGGAAATCCAGCGCCTGCTCGGCTGGTCGATGTTCGGTTCTGCGCTTGGCTGGGTGGAGATCGACGGCGTTCTTAGCGACCCGCAGGTCCTGCTCCATAGCGCCTAGCGGCGCACGCGTAAGGCCATAGCTGCTAGAAGCACACCGGCGGCGATGGCCAGGGCGGCAAAGGTCATCAGCCCATCGTAGCCGTAGGCGACGATGATTGGGCCCGAAACAAGTCCGGTAAGCACCGAGGCAACCCCGCCAGCGGCTGGCGAAAGGACGAACAGCCGCGCGGTCGGATCCGTCTGGCTCGCAAGCGCCCAGTATCCCGGCTGCGCAATGCCCCAGCCAAAGGCGAAGATCAGGCTTCCGGTCAGGAAAGTCGCTGCGCCGGGTAAGGCAACCAGGCCATAGCCCAGTATGATCAGCATTGAGCCGAGGACGGCGAAGCGCAGTCCGCTCAACCACCGCGACAGCCAGGTCACGCAGAACGAACCAGGGATCGAAATCAGCGCTGTGCCGCTGACCGCGAGGCCGATTGTGCTTTCAGGCACATGCTTGGCTGTCCCGATCCGTTCCAGAAAGAACCAGAACCCGGTGACCCCGATTGTGAATAGCATCAGTGCAAGCATGACGGCGGCGAACGGCAACAGGGCCGCCGTCAGAATGATCTTCTGGCGATGACCGGCTCCAACTTGGGCGCCACTTCCGCTCGGGAGATAGGCCGCGGCAACGAGACCAAGCATCAATGCGCCGATCAGGCTGAAATAGACGCCAGAGGGGCCGTAAGCGGGAATCAGCCAAGCGGCCATCGGAGCTGCCGCAATAGCCGCCATTCCGGCCTGCACGGCCACGGATGTTCCGAAGTTTCGTTCAGGATTCCTGGTGTCTCCAAGGCTCACGAACGAAGGCACACCGATCCCCCCCTTCATGATGCCTATGATGAAGAAAATCGCGCAAAGCAGGCCGAACTGATCGATATGCGTCGCCGCCAGCAGGGCCAGAGAAGCGCCGCCAATGAAGATGGCGGTAATCTTGCGCCAGTTGACCGAACGAACCCAGCCCGGTCCGGTGGCCGAGGCCAGCGATGCCCCGCCGATCAGGGACGAACTGATCAGACCCAACTGGGTGTCGGACAGCCCGTCGTGCCGGGCGAGCGCGCCCAGTAGCAATGGCTGAACGTTAATGATGAGCTGATTGATTCCGATCAGAGCGGAAGCCGCAGAAATCGCGGTCCAGTGGTTTACTGTATCGATGTCCTGGGCTCTGCTCAAATTTCGATCCAATCGAGGGTGCGGAGTTTAAGGCGGCGGCCTTACGGCTCACTGATAGCGCGAAAGGCCGAGATCGGCTGACTCGATCTCCGGGGGGCGCCCGACAAGGAGGTCGTTGAGCACGGCGGCCGAGCCGCATGCCATCGTCCACCCAAGGGTTCCGTGCCCTGTGTTCAGATAGACATTGGGAACCGGGCTCTTTCCGATGATCGGCGTGCCATCAGGCGTCATCGGTCTCAGTCCTGACCAGAACTCGGCCTCGTCGCTCCGGTCTGCGCCGGGGAACAGCGATCGGACCGAGTGCAGCAACGTCTGCTTGCGCGACTCTCCAATCGCCAGTCCATAGCCGGAAATCTCCGCCATTCCGCCAACTCTGATGCGATCACCAAGCCGAGTGATCGCGACCTTGTATGATTCGTCGAGCAAGGTCGATTGTGGTGCCAACGCGTCGTCGATCACCGGCATGGTCAGCGAATAGCCCTTCACCGGAAAAACCGGCAATGTGATGCCGAGTTGCCGGGTCAACCGGGGCGAATGGCTCCCGGCGGCGATGATGAACCGGTCTGCTATGAAATCACCGCGATCCGTCACCACGCGGTCCAGCATGCCTGCATTCATCACGAGTCTGTCGACCGAGGTCTCGTATTCGAACCTCACGCCGGCCTGCTCCGCCAACTGGGCCAGCGCCGTGGTGAATTTGTGGCAGTCTCCGGTCTCGTCCCCTGGCAGGCGCAGGCCGCCCGCAATCGCTTCCTTCGATGCGGCCAGTCCCGGCTCGACCGCGATGCAGCCCTGGCGGTCGAGTACCTCGAAGGCGACACCATCGCGCTCGAGCACCTTCACATCCTTGGCGATGCCGTCGAGTTGGCTTTGCTTTCGGAAAAGCTGCAATGTGCCAAGCGCGCGCTGATCATAACTGATGCCGGTGCTTTGGCGCAGGATTGCGAGTTTCTGCTGGCTGTAGAGTGCCAGCCTCACCATCCGTGCCTTATTGGTTGAATAGCGCTGCGCCGTGCAGTTCTTTAGCATTCGCAGCATCCACGTTATCATCGCCGGATCCAGCTTCGGTCGGAGGATCAGTGGCGCATGGCGCATCATCAACCAACCGGGGATCTTGCGAGGAATGTCAGGTGCGGCCCAAGGGGAGGCGTAACCAGGCGAAATCTCTCCCGCGTTTGCGAAGCTGGTTTCAAGTGCCGGTCCCGGCTGGCGTTCCAGCACGATCACTTCGAAGCCGGATTTAGCCAAAAAATAGGCGGTGGTGACACCGACTACGCCTGCTCCGATCACTATCACTCGGTTTTCGAGACGGGGCATTCTCCACCCTTCCGCTCATAAATAGCCATGAATTCGATAAATATCACATCGAATTCCGTGATTCCTAATGGCACTAAGGCATTTTTTCGCCCATGGCAATTTATGATCAATAAAAATCGATTAAATATCGAATCAACTCCTCAGTGCTATCCGGGATGCCATGAAGGACGTCGTCGGCAAGCGCCGCCGCTTTGGCTATCGCCTGATCGGCGTGATGCTGGAACGTCAGTGCTCTGCGCCCTAAGAACTGGATCATTTTGAGTTAGAGTTTTGTGCCTTAGATTTCCTTGGCTGGACGAGGAGTCGTGGCCTGAACACCCACTGGTTCCTGTCGTTGGAAGATGCTTGCGAAAAGCTGGAGCGGTGGCGTAGACACTACAACGAGGACAGACCGCACAGTGCGATCGGGAATATCCCCCCGATCATGCTGGCAAACTCACCCGGTGCCACCAGCCCATCGGGGTCGAGCGAGGTGCAAAACTCTAGCTACGGGCGGTCCAGGGTTGGGTAGCAGTGCAATCAACCGCTGGACTCTCGTTATGACTGAGGGACTACCGGGGGGCAGGTCAGCCCAAGCCGAAGTACTGCTCCGAGAAGTCGGTCCATAAATTCCCAGCACTGACGAGAGCCAACTATCATATGCAAGATTACATTGAGAATGTACGTCGCGAAATGGCCACTTTCCGTGAGCGGATTTTCAAGACTGAGTCGGTGTCCGAGGTGCAACAAATTCTCAGTACTTTTTATCACGCCTATAGCATACAGACGGCCAACTTTGGGAACTGCCTGATCTATAGAGTGCGGCTTTGTAAAAACGATCAGCGCCGCCTTGATCCAACTGAAATTTGGGTCCCACGCTCTGATATTCTGAAGCGTGTGGGTAGGGTGAATGACATTGGCCAACGCATCTTCTACGGTGCTTTTCATCCACTCACAGCAATCAGGGAAGCGCGGATCACTAAAGATCAATACTTCTCTATAGGCGTTTACCATCTTCAGGCGATGGATGACTGCAATATGACCAGTGTTGTTATCCAGACACCGCCCAAGCCAAATCCGCTAAATCGCCCCCTTGACCAACTGGCCCATGAGCTCAGTGCTTTTGTTGTGTCTGAATTTACGAAAACCGTCAGCCCAGGGTAGGAGAATTATTACAAAAAAAGTTGCGCAATGGCTCAGTTTCTTCTTGATCTTCCCCAAAAAGATAGTCTGATTTACCCATCGATGCAGGATGCGGACATGATTAACATTGCGCTTCCAGAAGCTGCGGCAACCAAGCGGCTTATCCTGAAATCAGTTTTTCACTGTCAGTTGCGGGACGAGCCCTACGCTCTACTTGAATCCCGTCCCGTCGACGGAAAACTGAAAACGATGGTGGACAGATCGCCTAATGGCTTCAGACTCAATCTGATTGGAGACCCCATGCGTTTCTCGCAAATTTTTGATCATTCGAAAATATCCTCCCCCGACGAGATTATGCGCCACTTCATGGCAAGTAAGCAGTCAAAGCCGGGCCGAGCGTAACCCATCAAATCCGCTGGTCGACAACTCTTTTAAATCAATACGCCATCTCAATAATTACAATAGCTTAAGTCCCAGAGAGAGTTCGACACCAGTCGACTTCCCACCGCCACGCAATCAGGCAGCGCGTAAGCTTGGCTGGTTTGCTGCTGCGGCCATGCTGCAGGTTGGCGCCTATCCATCTCCTATCGGGCTTAGTCCATCCGGCGCGGTGGAGCGCAGTGCGCGCAGTAACTGTGCCGTTCCTGCTTTGCTATGCAAGCCTTGCAAAAGGCCGATAGTCCGTTTGCGGGAGAAACCATCGATCTCGACCATGGCAATGCCCCTCCCGCCCAACGAGCGCGGTGCAACAGTAACGCCAATCCCGGCCCGCACTGCGGCCATTACCCGATCGTCATTGGCAGACCGCATGGCAAAGCGCGGCCGCACGCCGTGCTCGGTAAAGAAGCGACTGGTGTCGGCCAGAATCTCGCACGATCGGCGTGCCATCATGGTTTCGCCGGCAACATCTTCAGGCGCAATCCGGGCCTTGTCGGCCAGCACATGAGACTTGGGCAGGGCGAGGCAGTAATCTTCTTCATATAGCGCGCAATCGTCGTCCGCGCGGACGAGGGTGAGCGCTACGTCGATGGAGCCATTGCCGATCGCAGCGAGAAGTTCGCGTTCCCCGCCTTCGACCAATTCCAGCGGCTCCTCGCCACGATACTGGTTGATTATGGCTTCAAGCCAGGCCGTTGAAAGAGAATCAAGTACGCCGACTTTCAAGGGTCTAATGGGGACAGGGAGGTTCCCCACCCGGCTCTCTGCCTCGTGAAAATCGCGCTCAATCGAGCGGGCAAGCGGTAACAGTTCGTTGCCAGCGGTGGTCAGCCTGATCCGTCGCCGTTCGCGAATGAACAGCCGCGTTCCGAGCTGGCGCTCCAGTTCCGCAATCCCGCTTGAGAGGGAGGGCTGCGTGATGTTCAGCGCATTTGCGGCGCGGGTGAAGCTTCCGGTGTCGACCACAGACAGGAACTGGCGGAGCTGAATTCGGCTTAGCATAGGTTTATTCTATACTTCTGTCAGACAATTTCCAGTTTTTCCATTCAAATGGGATGGGGTAGGCTGCGGTTAAACGTTGGAGAGTTTGCCATGCGCGCCACCCCTGATTTCGATTTTGCCCTGCCTGAAAGCGCGGAAATGATTCGTGCAGTCACGGCTCGCTTCGCCGACGAACAGATCGCGCCGCTGGCCGCGAAGGCTGATGCGGAGGACTGGTTCCCGCGCGCAGAGCTGTGGCCGGCGATGGGCGAACTTGGCCTGCACGGGATCACGGTGGAAGAGGAATGGGGCGGCCTGGGCCTGGGCTATCTTGAACATGTGATCGCAGTAGAGGAAGTCAGCCGCGCTTCGGCCTCGATCGGTCTGTCCTATGGCGCGCACTCCAATCTTTGCGTCAACCAGATCCGTCGCTGGGGCAATGACGAGCAGAAGGCAAAGTATCTGCCGGGGCTGATCTCGGGCGAACATGTCGGGTCGCTGGCCATGTCCGAGGCCGGGGCGGGATCGGACGTCGTCTCGATGAAGCTCAAGGCCGATTCCGTGCAAGGCGGCTATGTGCTGAATGGCACCAAGTTCTGGATCACCAATGCCACCTATGCCGATACGCTGGTGGTCTATGCCAAGACCGCGCCGGAAGCCGCAAGCCGCGGGATCACTGCCTTCCTGATCGAGAAGGGCGATGAAGGTTTCTCGATCGGTCAGAAGATCGACAAAATGGGGATGCGCGGCAGCCCCACGGCCGAGCTGGTGTTCAACGATTGCTTCATTCCCGAGGACCGGATCATGGGCCCGCTGCATGGCGGGGTGGGCGTGCTGATGAGCGGGCTGGATTACGAGCGCGTCGTTCTGGCCGGCCTGCAGCTGGGCATCATGCAGGCCTGTCTCGACACGGTCATCCCCTACCTGCGTGAACGCAAACAGTTCGGCAAGCCGATCGGCGCCTTCCAGCTGATGCAGGCCAAGGTGGCGGACATGTACGTCGCGCTGCAATCGGCCCGCGCCTATACCTATGCCGTGGCGAAGAGCTGCGATGCCGGGCAGACGACGCGCTTCGACGCGGCGGGTGCCATCCTGCTGGCCAGCGAGAACGCCTTCAAGGTGGCGGGTGAAGCTGTCCAGGCGCTGGGCGGGGCCGGCTATACCAAGGACTGGCCGGTTGAACGGTACCTGCGCGATGCCAAGCTGCTCGATATCGGTGCCGGTACGAATGAGATCCGCCGGATGCTGATCGGCCGCGAACTGATCGGGGCCGCCTGATGAGCGCCCCGGTCCTCGGAACCGCTTTGACCCTCGACGATCCGCAGGCCCGGGCTCGCGTCGCGCATAACCGCGCGCTGGCCGCCGATCTGCGCGCCAAAGTGGCCGAGGCCGCGATGGGCGGGGATGAAAAAAGCCGTGAGCGTCATACCGGCCGCGGCAAGCTGCTGCCTCGCGAACGCGTGGAGCGGCTGCTCGATCCGGGCTCGCCCTTGCTTGAAATCGGGCAGCTCGCGGCGAATGGCGTTTATGGAGAGGACATTCCCGGTGCCGGAATCATCACCGCGATCGGGCGCGTTTCGGGCCGGATGTGCATGATCGTGGCCAATGATGCGACGGTGAAGGGCGGCACTTATTATCCGCTGACGGTCAAGAAACACCTCCGCGCGCAGGAAATAGCCGAGGCCAATCACTTGCCCTGCATCTACCTGGTCGACAGCGGCGGGGCCAATCTGCCGCACCAGGCCGAGGTCTTTCCCGATCGCGATCACTTCGGGCGGATTTTCTTCAACCAGGCGAACATGAGCGCCAAGGGCATCCCCCAGATCGCCTGCGTGATGGGCAGCTGCACCGCTGGTGGAGCCTATGTCCCGGCGATGAGCGACGAAACGGTGATCGTCCGCAATCAAGGCACGATCTTCCTCGCTGGTCCGCCGCTGGTGAAGGCCGCGACCGGTGAGGAAATCAGCGCCGAGAATCTTGGCGGCGGCGATCTCCATGCCCGCAAGAGCGGTGTGGTCGATCACCTGGCCGAGAATGACGAGCATGCGCTGACCATCGTCCGCGATATCGTCTCCCACCTAGGTCCGCGTCATGATCAAGGCCTGCCGCTGAAGGAGCCGCGTGCGCCGATCTACGATGCCGAAGAGCTATATGCGATCGTGCCGGACGATGTCCGCGCGCCCTACGATGTCCACGAAGTCATCGCCCGGCTGGTCGATGGCAGCGAGTTCCACGAGTTCAAGGCGCATTACGGCAGCACGCTGGTCTGCGGCTTTGCCCACAT
>JACCDI011685399.1_pt1 | contig 38839 bp, 40 predicted proteins | sample 7442791 | NCBI WGS metagenome assembly JACCDI01 (sample SAMN15323434, study PRJNA562643) | freshwater metagenome | isolation source: river surface water | place: USA:Blue River Watershed | collected 2017-08-15 | reverse complement strand
TCTGCGGTGAGTATATAGCAGAGGTCCGCAGCGCAGTCCTCTACGAGAAGCCACATAGTGTTGAAAAACCAGATTATGCATGGAGAACTACAGATAAGTGGATCGAGTTTCCATGGTCAGTACTGCCTCCGGTCGAGAGAGGCACGTAAATGTCCTTTGCCAGTGACTTCGTGGCCACCCTCTCCCCCGCACTTCGATCCATGGCAGATAAGAAGCGCGCTATCGGCGCTCAGATGTATATGAAAGATATTGCGCCCTTCATTGGTGTTGCTACACCAGAACGGCGTGCTTTGGTGAAGAAGATTGCAAAGTCCATGCCAGCCCCTTCTTCTGAGGAGCTCGGAAAGAGCGCCCGCGCACTATGGAAGTTGGATGAGCGTGAATTTCAGTATTGCGCGAATGATCTCATCGACATTCATTGGCAAATCGCCGACATGGATTTTCTCAAAGATCATGTTGAATACTTGATTGTCACAAAGTCTTGGTGGGATACCGTCGATGGCTTGGGCAGTGTGGCAATCTCACCGTTAAGCGATAAGTTTGGGTGCGAGAAGCTCATCGAGAGCTGGAACAAATCATCTAACATCTGGCTTAATCGGGCAGCAATTCAACATCAACGTGGGCGAAAGTTCGAAACAGATATCGAACTGATTCTCAGGTATTGCCACGAGCATGCGGACTCCAAAGAGTTCTTTATAGTTAAAGCTATAGGTTGGGCGTTAAGGGATATAGCAAAGGTCAATCCCGGATCAGTGCGAAAGTTCCTAGGTAGCCATCCTGACTTGGGCAGAGTTGCTGTTCGTGAGGCAGAGCGAGGACTAGGCCGTCTCTGATTTACGAGCGAATACTGTAAATAGAATCCAGCTCAGAAGCCCGCTTGCAAGGGATGCAAATATCACCGCAATGACGGCCATATCTTGATCTGCCTGGTTCTTAAATGCGAGATCTGCAATAAAGATAGCTACTGTAAAACCTATTCCTGCAGCGCTACCAGTTGCGAATATTCCTGAAATCTTTGCACCGGCTGGATAGTCACCAACGTTTGTCTTCTTCGCAACAACAACAGCTGCAAGAATTCCCAACGGTTTACCAATTACCAAGCCGCAGAAAATACCCCACGCGATCGGAGATCCAATTGCGTTCTCGATTGCCTCCATCGAAATAGTGACACCAGTATTGGCAAAGGCGAATATAGGAACGATTGCAAAGCTGGTCCAAGGGTGGAGCTTTATCTCAAGCCATTCAATTATTGAGAGTGGGTTACCCTCGGAATTGACCAGCTCCGAATCAGGCTTTGGAGTATTGGGTGTTAATAGTCCGAGAATGACACCCGAAAGCGTTGCGTGGATACCGCTACGGTAGAGGAAATACCAGAGCAGCGCTCCTAGGACCATGTAAACCGACCAAGTACGAGCACCAATTTTGCGTGCCAGAACTATCGCGCAGATTGCCATAGCCGATGCAGCTACCCATTGGAAACCAACTCCAGTTGTGTAGATAAATGCAATGATTAATATCGCACCGATGTCATCTATCACTGCTAGCCCCAGAAGGAATGTGCGAAGAGATGGCGCAACTGAACTTCCAATCATTGCAAGCAAACCAACGGCAAGGGCGATATCAGTTGCTACCGGAACTGCCCATCCGCGTGAATCGCTATCTCCTGCAATCAATAGGTAGATTGCAGCCGGTATCGCCATTCCACCCACAGCACCAAGAAATGGCATGATCGCATGTCGAAAGCTAGATAGATGACCTGTCGTCATTTCACGCTTAATTTCAAGGCCTACGACAAAGAAGAAGATGGTCATCAAGATGTAATTAATGATTTTGAGAGTACTGAGTTTGAGGTAGAAGATTCCTCCCCCAACTTCAAATCCTGTATCAAGAAAATCAAAGTAGAGATCACTCCACGGGCTATTTGCCACGCCAAGACCGAGAGCTGCCCCAGCTAAGAGAATCACGCCACTTGCGGACTCTCGATGTAGAAAATCTTGCAGTGGTGCTAGACGTCTACGCATGTGCCGACGCTATCACGCGGAGGAATTTTCCAGCTGAATTTTCTTTCGAGCAGTCAGGAAGTAACCGAGTGCACCAATTACAAGCGCGAATAAGACCCCCAGGTTTGCCCCCGCCCAAGAGCTATCTTTTGCTCCCAAGATATCAAGGAAGTAACCCTGCCAGGATAGCCATGAAGCAAATGGATTGGTCACAAAGCCCCAACCCACAACTGCGCCCACGGCCATAATTGAGAGAGACTTAAAGTTCCAGGTTCCATAGATGCCGCGCTCGGCGAAGAGATCCTCCTCGCGATAAGGCTTCCTTCGCATTAACACATCGGTAACAAAGATTGCAGACCATGTTGCAACGGGCACACCCAAGGTAATCAAGAACCCCTGGAATGGATAGAAGAAGTCATCTGCTATCCAGACGAAATAGATAACGCCAACAACCATGATCATTGCATCAAGTGCGGCTGCTACATATCTCTTCACTGGCAGACCTATGGTGATCAAGGTCAATCCAGATGAATAGAGGTCCAAGATCGCTCCCCCAACTAGGCCAAGGATGGCTATGAGGGCGAACGGGATTAGAAACCAAGTTGGAAGAAGTTGTGTAAGAGCACCGATTGGGTCCATCGCTATGGCTCCAGAGAGATCCTCACTACTTCCTGAAAGTGCAGCACCGTAGGTGACGAGCACGATAGGAACTATTGATGCTCCAAATACTGTCCAGGCTACGACCTTGAGGGAGGAAACCTTTCTTGGAAGGTATCGCGAATAATCAGCTGCGGCATTAACCCAACCTAATCCGATACCAGTTGCTCCAAATACGATTGCACCGATAAAGCCAGCAGTGCTTCCATCTGGAATCGAAGTTAACTTGCTCCAGTGAACCTCATCTATTGTGAGTGCGATGTAACCAAGTGTGGCCATAATCGTAATGAGAGTGAGCCACTTTTGAATCTTCATGATGATTGAGTGGCCAAGTACTCCTGCAAAGACCGTGACGGAGATGGCAATAAGGAAGCCCGCAATCATCGCGATGTCGCGATCAAAATCTCCAAGTCGAACAAGGATTGTTCCTGTGGCCAATGTTGCTAGTGAGACAAGCACCGTCTCCCAACCCACAAAGATGAGATACGACAGGAGTCCGGGCACGATATTGCCCTTTACTCCAAATGAGGCTCGTGAGAGAACCATTGTTGGAGCATTGGAGCGTTTACCAGCTAAGGAGCTCACTCCCACCAATAGGAAGGAGAGAATCGAACCAAGGAAAGCAGCAATCGTCGCCTGTTTAAAGGAGATGCCGAATCCGAGGAAGAATGAGCCATATGAGAGGGCTAGTAGCGAGACATTGGCCCCACACCACGGCCAGAAGAGTGATGAAGCCTCTCCCTTACGCTCAGATTCTGAGATGAAGTTGGTTCCATTGAGCTCTAATTGCATCTGCGTATCGTATGCGATTTCTACAGATGAAGCGCGGTTGATAAGGTTTGCCATAGGTCACGAGTATCAAATAATGCACCGGCAGTTTGATCGGCAACCCTCCAATAGCGGCGGGGTGCCTTCCGAGTGAAGACCCGGCTTTAGGCAAATCGCCAAAGCAAGCGCATACGAGAGGTATACCCATGTTCAAATCAAAAAAGGTAATTTTGATTGCAATCATTGCAATTATTGCAGTTGCGATTCCTGTGTGGAATGCACAGAATTCGAGCGCATGTGATCAGGTAAAGGATGGCGTCCTTACAATTGCCACAGATGATCCTGCATACGAGCCATGGTTTAGCGAGAATAATCCAGCTAATGGAAAGGGCTACGAAGGCGCAGTTGCATACGCGATCGCTGAAGAGCTCGGATATTCAGCCGATCAGGTTGAGTGGGTTCGTGTTCCCTTCAATAACGTTGTAACACCTGGTTGCAAGACCTTCGACTTTGATATCAATCAATTCTCCATCACTGCTGAGCGTGCAAAGGTTGTTGATTTCTCATCATCATACTTTGACGCTCCACAGGCAGTTATTACAACTGCAAATTCAAAGATTGCAGGAGCAAAAACTCTTGCAGATCTTAAGGATGCAAAGCTTGGTGCTCAGGTAGGAACAACTTCTTACAACGCAATCATCGACACAATCAAGCCAAATCAGGAACCAGCGGTCTTCGACACCAACGATGTCGCAAAGCAGGCACTTGCTAATGGTCAAATTGATGGTCTCATCGTTGACCTACCTACAGCTTTCTACATCACAGCTGCTGAACTTGAAAATGGTCTTATCGTGGGCCAGCTCTCTGGTGGAACTGGTGGAGATCAATTCGGCGTAGTCCTTCCTAAGGGAAGCGCACTCACAAAGGATGTAACGGCAGCCATTGATACTCTTCGCGCAAATGGAACATTGGCAAAGATTGCGGCTCAGTGGTTAGCTGCATCTGCAAATGCCCCTGTGCTCAAGTAATCAATAGCGATACATAAGTAGCGAAGCGAGAGGTCCGATGACTTACGCCCCCAGCGATCTGCAACTGCAGCGCGAAGCGGCTAAGCGTCGGGCCTCTCGTCGTTCTACTGCCATAGCTCTGGCCAGCACCCTCATTGCTGGCATGGTATTGACCCTCATTGTTGTCAATGCCCAAGGATTTGACGCCGTGAAAGAGTCCTTCTTCAATCCACATTACGCTCGACTTGCGATACCAAAAGTATTCGATGGAATTCTCCTCAATTTGAAAGTTCTTCTCTTTGCCGAATTTTTCGTTCTTCTCTTCGGTTTATTGATTGCAATAGCCCGCACAACAACTTCACCAGTTCTTTACCCGCTACGACTTGCAGCAACTGTCTACACCGATATCTTCCGAGGACTTCCACTTCTTCTCGTCCTCTTTCTTGTTGGTTTGGGACTTCCCGGCCTTCGCATCTCTTGGATTCCAAATTCTGCTGTGATTCTCGGAACTGTGGGACTCATACTCACCTACTCTGCCTATGTGGCCGAAGTAATTAGAGCGGGCATAGAAGGCGTCAATCCGACACAGCGCCAAGCAGCTAGGGCCTTGGGTTTGAGCCAAACGCAAACTCTTGAACACGTCGTACTTCCACAGGCAGTTCGAAATGTCACTCCCCCGCTACTCAATGATTTAGTCTCCCTTCAGAAAGATTCAGGTCTGATTTCAGTCCTCGGCGCAGTCGATGCAATTCGCGCTGCAGGAATTCAGACAGCGCAGTCATTTAACTTCACTCCATACCTTGTCGCCGGAGCATTCTTTGTTCTTCTCACAATTCCTCTTACGCGATATACCGATTGGCTCATTAGGCGGCAAGATCGTGCGCAGAGAGCATCGGGTGTCTATTAATGAGCCATCTTCTCGAGCTTAAGAATTTACGAAAGTCTTTTGGGAAAAACCTTGTTATCGATGATGTCTCAATCGATTTCCCACAGGGGTCAGCTACCGTCATCATCGGCGCAAGTGGATCAGGCAAGTCCACTCTGATGCGCTGCATTAACCTTCTCGAAGAGCTCAATGACGGTCAGATACTTCTTGAAGGCTCAGATATCAGCCAATACGGGGTTGATCTTGATTCGATTCGCGGTCAAATCGGCTCAGTCTTTCAAGCATTTAACCTATTCCCCCACATGAGCGTTCTTGAAAACATCATTCTTGCTCCACAGTTAGTTCACGGAAAGAGTAAGCAGCAAGCAACGACTGAGGCCCACCTTCTCCTTGCGCGCTTTGGGCTTTCGGATAAGGCTGATGCCTATCCAAATTTACTCAGCGGTGGACAGCAGCAACGTGTCGCGATCATTCGCGCCATCGCGACCAATCCAAAAGTCCTACTCCTTGATGAGGTAACCAGCGCCCTTGATCCAGTTCTTATCTCGGAAGTTCTAGCTCTCATCGCGGAGTTGAAGGCAGATGGAATCACCATGATCATCTCTACCCATGAAATGGGATTTGCAAAGAAGATTGCAGATCGCGTCATCTTCTTACATCAAGGAAAGGTCTTTGAAGAAGGCACGCCTCAAGAGATCTTTGAGAAACCAAGAACTCCTGAGCTCCGTAGCTTCCTTGGTGCCCTCACCGAAGCTGGTCGTCTTTAATGCTCTTAATCCAGGAAGAAGTCGAGCAAGAAATCCTTTGTTCCTGGAACGACTGCGTACTTATCTAGATCTGTAATTCCTTCGCTGGCAAGAACCTCATCATCTACATAGAAGTTACCTGTAGCCTCGCGTGAATCACGATTAAGGATGATGTAAGCAGCATCTGCCAAGATTTCAGGGGTTCTGCATGCTGCAGTATCGACGCCTGGGATCATTGCAAGGGCTGCTGTATCGATCGCTGTACGTGGCCATAGAGCATTAGCGGCGATTCCATCGCGCTTAAATTCCTCAGCCATGCCTAGTACACACATGGACATTCCGTACTTCGCCATTGTGTATGCAGTGTGATTCTTGAACCACTTAGCCTTCATCGACAACGGCGGCGCGAGATTGAGGATGTGTGGATTACGCCCCTGCTCGGCCGACTCGCGAAGGTATGGAATCGCAGCTTGGGATGTGAGGAATGTTCCACGAACATTGACATCAAACATGAGGTCAAAGCGCTTAGCAGGAGTTGCTTCAGTCTTGGTGAGGTTGATCGCACTGGCGTTGTTGATCAAAATATCGATTCCGCCGAACTCTTGCGCTGCCTGACGAATCGCAGCTTCAATCTGCTCTTCATCTCGAATATCGCACTGGATTGGCAGAGCTGTGCCACCTGCTGCGCGAATCTCTTCAGCAGCGGTAAAGATTGTGCCAGGAAGCTTTGGATTGGGATCAGCCGTCTTAGCAGCGATTGCGATGGAGGCGCCATCGCGAGCCGCACGTAGAGCAATTGCTAAACCGATTCCGCGCGAACCGCCCGTGATAAAGATTCTCTTTCCAGCTAGTGACATTTACTTACCCTTCTTCGACATGCGCTTCATTACTGCATCGGCAAATTCTTCTGATTCTAGAGCGAGAGCAAAGATTTGAAACTCAGCTTTCATAACGGCAGCGACTGCATCGTGCTGGCTCGCCTTCATGAGCGCTTTAGTATTGAGAACAGCATTCGGTGGCTGCGCAGCGATTACCTGTGCAATTGCTAGCGCCTCCTTCTCCGCATCCGCCACTACTTCTGCCACGAGCCCAATCTCACGTGCAAATTGAGGTGAGAACTCTTCGCCCGTTAAGAAGATCTTTGCAGCGCGTTGGTATCCAACAAGTGCTGGAAAGAGCATCGAGGATCCAGCTTCGGGAACCAGACCCAAAGAGGTAAATGGCATTGAAAAGCGGGCGGTCTCTGATGCGATAACGACATCACAGTGAAGCAACATTGTTGTGCCCACCCCGACTGCATGACCCTTGACTGCAGCAATGAGTGGTTTAGAGAAATTGAGTAGGGATCCGAGGAAGGCTGCAACGGTGGAATCCTCAGTGGTCGGAGGATTATTCATAAAGTCCATAATGTCGTTACCTGAGGTGAAGTGATCACCTTCGGAGCTGAGCATTACCGCCCTGATACCAAAGTCGCTGTTTGCCTCCTCTAGTAGGCGTGCAAGCTCTGCATACATATCGCGAGTAATGGCATTCATCTTCTCGGGGCGGTTTAATCGAATGATGCGAACCTGGTCGATGACCTCAGTTGTGATGTTTGGCGTGATTTCCGTCATTGCGCGAGTGTAGGAGATGAAGTTGGCCTTGGGAAGGAGCACAATAGGGGTGGGTCAACAGGGAGGTCCTGATCTCATGGCACATGACATCACTATTACTACGCGCGAGCTCACACCCTTTGAGCAACTAGTTCTAGGTCTGCTCTGCGAAGGAAAGTCCAACGCAGCGATAGCTCGCGAGACGAATCACACCGAAAAAGTTGTCGAAAACACTATCTCTCGCTCAGCCAAAGCATTCAATATCCACTCGGATGGAGATACAAACATTCGTGTGCTCCTCGCCCTTGCATACCGCACTCATTATGGTGACTCAGCCTTTGATCGCCTTGGGGTTCCATGTGTGCACTTTGAGACAAATAGCGAAGGGCAATCTCTCTGTAATCGAGATATGCACTAACTCACAGAGTGATGGGTGCTAGCACTCGTTAAATCTCTTCTCTCATCTACCTCCTAGGTATTCAATGTAGTTAGCACTCGATATAACGAGGGCAGACACAATTGAAAATGGAGAGAAAAATGAAACGTAAGACCTTTGACAAGATCGTCACATCTATCGGTGGAGCACTAACTGTATTTCTTCTCGTAGCTGCAGCATTGCTTAACTGGGGTGCATCCTTTGCAAATGAATCAGTTCAAAGCCAATTAGAGAATCAGAACATCAGCTTTCCTGCTGTTGAGGCAATGCCAGAGGCGACTAAAGCAGAGCTTGCAAAGTGGGCGGAACAGAAAGTAACTACAGGAGAGATGGCGCGGGACTACTCCGATCTCTATATCTGGGAGCACATGAAGGGCTCAGCGATTGGCGCAATTGGCAAGGAAGCCACATATTCTGAAGTTTCAGGCATGTATATGGGACTTGTACGTTCAGGCTCAACGGATACAGAGCAGATTGCAAAACTCGGCGAACTACGTCAGACACTTTTTATGGGAAACACTCTTCGCGGAATGCTTCTTGAGGCATATGCCTTTGACACTCTGGGAGTAATTGCAGGATATGGAGCGATGGCGGCATTGATCGGCGGAGTCTTAATGGCCCTGCTCACAGTTGCTGGAATCGTTCACATTCGTCGCACTCCTGACAGCGCAACAATCTAGCTCCTCGACTCTCTCAAACTCTCCGTTGAGAAGTTGAGGGAAAGCAAAACCCCCACCCGAGTTCGGATGGGGGTTTTCGCTTGATTTAATCTTTAGCGATCAAGCTTTCCTGAGATGAAGTCCTCAGTCTTGTTGTGTGCCTGCTCATCTGTGTACTGAACAGGAGGTGTCTTCATGAAGTATGAAGATGGCGAGAGCAAAGCTCCACCAATCTTGCGATCAAGACCAATCTTTGCGCAACGAAGCGCATCGATGATTACACCTGCTGAGTTTGGTGAATCCCAAACTTCAAGCTTGTATTCAAGGTTCAAAGGAACATCACCGAAAGCGCGACCCTCGAGGCGGACATATGCCCACTTGCGATCATCAAGCCATGGAATGTAATCAGATGGTCCGATGTGGACGTTCTTTGCACCCATGTCGTGATCGAGCTGTGATGTTACAGAGTTAGTCTTTGAGATCTTCTTTGACTCAAGACGATCACGCTCGAGCATGTTCTTGAAGTCCATGTTTCCACCAACATTGAGCTGGTATGTGCGATCGAGGTGAACTCCACGATCCTGGAACAACTTGGCCATGATTCGGTGTGTGATTGTTGCGCCAACCTGTGACTTGATGTCATCGCCCACGATTGGAAGCTTTGCATCTTCAAACTTCTTAGCCCATACAGGATCTGAAGCGATAAAGACTGGAAGAGCATTTACAAATGCGCAACCTGCATCAATTGCACACTGAGCATAGAACTTCGCAGCCTCTTCTGAACCAACTGGGAGGTAGCAGATAAGAACGTCTACTTGCTCTTCCTTGAGAACTGCAACAACATCTACCTCTGGCGCTGTTGACTCTGTGATTGTCTCCTTGTAGTACTTACCAAGACCATCAAGAGTCTTTCCGCGCTGAACCTCAACACCTGACTTAGCAACATCTGAGAACTTAATTGTGTTGTTCTCTGATGCCCAAATTGCATCTGCTAGGTCGAGACCGACCTTCTTTGAATCTACATCAAATGCTGCAACGAACTTAACGTTGCTGATGTGGTACCCGCCCACAACTGCGTGCATAAGGCCAGGAATTTCCTGGTCTAGTGCTGCATCCTTGTAGTACTCAACACCCTGAACGAGTGAGTTTGCGCAGTTTCCTACGCCGACGATGGCAACGCGAATGTCGCCAGCTCCTGTTGTGATCTTCACTTAGATTTCCTCTCGGTCGTAATCATTTCCTGCAGCCACGCTATTTCGCGGTCTGCAGAGTCAAGCGAATGGCGGCGCCACTCTTGAAGGTACTTATCGATTCCAATTGGAGACTTCTCTACTTCGTCGCGAAGGATTTCTGCCTTCTCCTGAAGTCGACGTAACCGTCCCTCAAGTATCCGAACACGGCTCTTTGTAGGTGTTGGGCTAAAGAAGGCGAAACGAATTTCAAATCCTTCATCTTCCCAAGCATCTGCGCTGACGGTTTCGGTGAGCGCCTCGAAACGTGCCATTCCTTGAGGGGTGATGGCATAAACAATTCTTGGACGCTTGCTCCCCCGGTCGACTTCTTCTTCCTGGATTGAGCCAGCAAGGAGCATTCGACGAAGTTGCGGGTAGAGAACTGAGAATGAGATCGCCTTAAATGGCCCAAAGATGGTCACCATTCTCTTGCGAAGCTCATAGCCATGCAGCGGTCCCTGTGCCAGGAGGCCAAGGAGTGCAAACTCCAGGGATTCCACACGTGAACGCATCTATTGACCAGTTTCTCTGATTTCGGCCTATGCCGAAAAATATATCGATTCGATATATCTGGGCGTAATGTATCTCGATACATCCCATTTCGCCAAAGTATTGGCCTAAAGCCTTCGGCGAGTCGCTCTCACTGCTCGACCAGTCATATCTACCCTTAAAGCATCTTCCCCGCCCAGATACATGCCGCTGTGGTCTGTATCACGCGAAAAGGCCTTTAGGCCAAGATCGGAAGGAAGAGAATGTCACTTACCTGGAAACTCCATGGAGATGGCAAGCACATTGCCGCTGGAGATGTCGTCTCAACGGATGAGCGCCTGAGCTGGCCTCGAACCGCTGGAATCGGATTACAACATATTGCAGCTATGTTTGGAGCCACCTTCTTGGTTCCAATCATCACAGGTTTCCCAGCCACCACCACCCTTCTCTTTTCGGGAATTGGAACCATCCTCTTCTTGCTCATCACCCAGAATAAGGTTCCAAGCTACCTCGGCTCATCCTTTGCATTCCTCGGACCAATAGGTGCTGCCACTATGGCTGCAGAGGGTGGAGGAATGGCCGGAGCTCTCGGTGGAATTGTTTTCACCGGCGTGGTTCTCGCTCTGGTTGGCCTGATTGTTCGCTTCGCAGGAATTGATTGGATCAACTCACTAATGCCACCTGTGGTGACTGGCGCAATTGTGATGCTGATCGGACTCAACCTCGCCGGGGCTGCCAAGAATAACTTCACGGGCGTACTAACAAGTAATTCTGTAGATCCTGAAACTGGCGTGTTAAGTATTACCATCAAAACGGTAGATCAGAATGCGACATTGATTGGAATAATCACGCTTGTCTCAATCGGACTCCTTACAGCTTTCTCACGCGGAATGATTGGTCGCATCAGCATCTTCCTCGGTATCGCAATTGGATATCTCACCTCACTCTTCCTTGGATATATCGACACCACAAAGATTGAGGACGCTAAATGGTTTGCACTTCCCGAGTTCACTACTCCAACATTTAAGTTCAGCATCATGATTCTCTTCTTGCCAGTTGTTCTTGTTCTTATCGCAGAGAACGTTGGCCACGTTAAAGCAGTGGCAGCCATGACAGGCAAGAATCTTGATGATCAGATGGGCAATGCACTGATGGCTGATGGAGTTGCTACAGCGCTGGCAGGTTCTGGTGGTGGATCGGGAACAACAACATACGCAGAGAACATCGGTGTCATGGCATCTAGCCGTGTGTACTCAACCCTTGCTTATTGGTTTGCCGGATTGGGTGCGATCCTTCTCTCACTTTCTCCAAAGTTTGGTGAAGTACTTGCGGCAACCCCAATGGGTGCTCTTGGAGGAGCAGGAACCGCCCTCTTTGGAATGATCGGTGTCCTCGGTGCACGAATCTGGATTGAAGGAAAGTCAGATTTCGCCAATCCAATTAATCTTCTTGTAGTTGCAACTGCACTCATCATCGGAATTGCAGATTACTCGTGGACAAAGGGAGATTTCACCTTCACAGGAATCGTCAACGGAACAGTAGTTGCAGTTCTTGCCTATCACTTACTCCATGCGATTGCGAAAGTGCGCCAGAAGTAAAATCAATCAACTCAAAAGGCGATAACTCAAGAAGAGAGCGCTAGGATTTTCAGGTGATTCCGAGTCGGTACCCTGAATACCTCATTGCAGCGATGATTATCATCCTTGCACCAGGTCCTAGCGTTCTCTTTGTTATTGCACGCGCTATCGCCTGGGGTCGAAAAACGTCGTTTCTGACGGTACTGGGCAATGTCAGCGGGTCACTAGTCCTTTCGACTCTAGTCGCGTTGGGCATCGGTCCGGTACTTCAAAGATATGAGATTGCCTATATTGCAGTCCAATGGGGCGGCGGTCTCTACCTGATCTACTTAGGCGTTGATGCAATACGACAGCGCGCGGTACATGCATCCGATATGACAAATCAGGGACCTGTCGGGCCCACCGCACTTCAATCAATTCGAGATGGTTTCTGGGTAGGAGTCCTTAACCCTAAAGCGATTGTTTTCTTTGCAGCAGTCCTGCCTCAATTCGTAGACATCAAGAGCAATGATGTGACGGCGCAGTTGATCTTTCTCGGCCTCACATTCTGCGTTCTTGCACTCATCTCAGATGGTGCCTGGGGACTTCTCGCCGGAACTGCTCGACTCTGGCTTGCAAAGAGCAATGCCCGCCTAGAGAGCTTGCGCGCTCTTGGAGGCCTGATCATGATTATTCTGGGACTCGCAGTCCTGTACTCAGCACTTGTCGGTAGCTAGCGAGAAGATATGCCCATGAGCATTGCAAAGCCGGCGCAACCAGCGCGAGAATTCATCGCACCTTCAGATCTCACTTTTGGCTTCTCGACCTGCAAGCGGTGCATCTGGATTAAGTATTGGTACTCCTTTGAGCTTAAAAAGGATTTCCCTCTCGTAAAGACTCTCTCAACAGTTCAAGAAGAGCTCTTTCGTCGGGCACCAATGCCATCACTTGATCCCAGCCTTGCCCCAGGTGTTGTGAAGCAATGGGGGCAGTGGGTAAAGAGTCGCAATATTGTTATCAACGGCGTGGAGACTCCATGGAAACTGCGAGGAATTTATGACCTGCTGGGCCATTATGAAGATGGTTCTGTTGGAATCATCGATTGCAAAGTTTCAGATTCAGATCGCGATAATGGCGATTTCTACGCGCCACAGCTTGAGGCATATGCATACACTCTTGAAAACCCGCTCTCAGGCAAGGCATTCTCGGTATCGACTATGGGTCTTCTCATCTGGAAGTTAGCAGGGATTGCTCAAACCCGTCCCAATGAGCTCGTATCTCATGAGATGGGTTTTGGCGTTCATCAACTCTATGTTCCGGTCGCTCGCGATCCAGAACGCCTGACTCGCTTGCTTGAAGAGTTCATCACAGTCATCGATGGCGAGTGCCCTGATGCAGGCACAGATTGCCATGCATGTAATTTCTTTGATGCCCGTACAAAGCTAGAGAGCTAAAGGCTACTCGTCGCTCTCTTCTGAATCTATTCCAGCGCGCTTAGCTTTAGTGGCATATTCATCCACATACTCTTGACCTGAGAGCTGCTGGATTCGTTTACTGATTGTGTCTGCAACTTCGCGAAGGTAGAGAGCATCACGAGAGTCGCCTTCGAAATACATTGGCTCACCAAAAGTCATTCCAACTCGCTTGACCTTAGGGATAACAGTTCCTGTTGGTTGAATCTTGTCTGTATTAAACATCGCCACAGGAATAACGGGAGCACCTGACTCGATCGCAAGGCGAGCAATACCGGTACGCGCTTTGTAGAGACGGCCATCTGGAGAACGTGTTCCTTCAGGATAGATGCCTAGGCATTTTCCATCAGCTAATACTTCAAGGCCAGTAATCAGAGCGGCTTCGCTACGGCGACCACCGGAGCGATCTACTGGAACTTGGCCCAATGCAATAAAGGTGAGCTTCTTAATCAGACCCTTAGGGCCAGGGCTTGTGAAGTATTCACTCTTTGCCAAAAAGGTAACTTTACGAGGCACGACAAGGGGCATAAAGATTGAATCACTAAATGAGAGGTGATTTGAAGCGATGATCACCGGACCGGTTGCTGGTACGTTGCGAAGACCCTTGACCTTAGGGCGGAATGCGATCATCAAGAACGGCGTCAGAAATGCACGCAGGGTGCCGTAAGGCAGGTTGTTCATGGCGATAATGTAATGCACGCCAGAGCTAGAGGGGAAATATGGCCAGGCCAATCCTGCGCTCATTCCCATACTTCTATGCAAGTATTGCTCTCATGACAGGTCGAAATCGAGATGAATCTCGACGCGATGATGATGAGATGGATCTCATCAATGCCGAGTTTGAGTCCATGGTCTCTGGCCTGTCCCTAGATGAGTCCGCTCCCACGACATACCTCGACGAACTCGATGCGATTGCTGAAGCTGACTCTGATGCAGAGGTTTATGCACTTCCACCTCGCCAGAAGATGACACTTCATCAGAGAGTGCAATCGCTGCGCACATCCTTTAATAATTGGTGGAGACGCGGTCATCGCGATGACGATGGCGCTGTTCTGTGAAGAATTTTCGTTGGGCCATTTTAGGTACAGGTGGAATAGCTCAGGCATTTGCGCGTGATCTTCAATCACTTCAAGGGCATTTGGTTGCAGCCGTTGGCTCCAGGTCAATTGATTCAGCACAATCCTTCGCTGAGAATTTCCCTGACTGCATCCCTTACGGAAGTTATCAAGAGTTAGTCGAGTCAGATGTGGATGCAGTTTATGTTGCTACTCCCCACACATTTCACTTTGAGCACTCTCGACTTGCTCTCCTTGCAGGCAAACCTGTCTTGTGTGAGAAGCCGTTTACGATTAATTGCAAGGAGGCAAAAGCTCTCATTGAGTTAGCTTCTGAAAAAAATCTTGCACTGATGGAGGCAATCTGGACTCGCTTTCTGCCCCATATTGCAACCGTTCGAGAGATTCTTCGCTCTGGCGTTCTAGGAAAGATCCAGAGCATTACGGCAGATCACGGCCAGTATCTTCCACGTGATGCCCACCCACGTTTATGGCAACCCGAACTCGGCGGTGGCGCACTCCTTGACCTTGGCATCTATCCCATCACCTTTGCAGATATTGTCCTTGGCGCCCCTGTCTCGATTACCGCCAGAGCTGAACTTACCGATGACGGTGTGGATCTGCAGAGTTCAATGATTTTTCAGTACTCAAATGGCGCGCATGCACTGCTGAGTTGCACGATGGCTAATCGCACACCAAATACAGCAGTTGTTGCCGGTGATTTAGCGCGTCTTGAAATAGATGGTTTCTTCTTTGCTCCCACATCAATGCGAGTGATAACACGAGAAGGTGTCGTTAGCCAATATCCATCGAGCTATCAAGGAATTGGTCTGCGCGAAGAGGCGATTGAATTTGCACGCATAGTCGGTGAGGGCGCACTTGAATCTCCCCTTGCCCCGCTTCAGAAGACGCTAGAGATTATGCAACTCATGGATGAGATTAGATTGCAGATTGGCGTGAAATACCCCAACGAGTAGTTAAGCGGTGCGTGCTAAATCTGCCGCACCGACAAGGCCTGCTTCATTGCCCAACGTTGCAGCGATGATTTCAGGAGATGGGTGCTTTCCCGCAAATGGCATATAGCGCTCAAGTGCAACCCGAGTTGGAGCAAGAAGGATCTCTCCAGCATCGATGACTCCCCCGCCAATCACAACGCACTCAGGATCGAGAATGACTGAAAGAGATGCAATGCCCGCACCTAGCCACTGCGCCGTTGTATTAAAGGCAGCCAGCGCGACCTGATCGCCATCACGCGCTGCATCAGTAATTGCTCGCCCTGTTAATCCTTCAAGTGTGCCATCGCCTCGTGCCAATAAACCACGAGCTAAATCAGGACTTGCCGCAATTGCCTCTCGCGCATGGCGCAAAAGAGCATTGCCTGATGCATATTGCTCGAAGCATCCTCGCGCTCCACAACCACAGAGATGGCCTTCAGGAAGAACTCGTAGGTGGCCAATCTCTGCAGCAACACCAAAGGCACCGCGAAGCAACTGGCCATTAACAATGATTCCGCCACCAATACCTGTGCCGACTGTGACCATCAACATATTGTCACGACCGACACCTGCGCCAAAGCGCGACTCTCCCCATGCAGCTGCATTTGCATCATTTTCTAATACAACCGGCATGTGAATCATCTCGGTAATTTCACGATCGAGTTGGACTCCATTCCATCCTGCGATGTTAGGAGTTGCAAGCATTGTCTTTCGATCAGATGAAACAAAGCCTGCTGCAGAAAGTCCAACGCCATCAACTGAATAACCTGCAGCGAGTTCAAGGGCTACATCTGCAATCGTACGAGTCAGGGCTGCGCCACCTTCATGCGGTGTATCGCGGCGGGCAGTCTTTAAGACTTTTCCGTCCTGATCTACTACGCCACCAAGAACTTTGGTGCCGCCAACATCAATTCCGATTGTGAAAGACATGGCTATGAAAACTACTCGAACTGAGACTTGAGCTCTTCGAGAGCATTTTCAATGGTGCTCTTCTCTGTCTTTGCAATCATCATTCGCGGAACCGGCATCGATAGTTCAACGCCTAGCTCGTATGTGACAGAGGTAGTGTCGGCATCGAGTGCCTTAAGAATGTACTTGCCATTCATAGCAGTCATCATGTCTGCCTCATCGAGGGAGAAGCTGACTTCTGCAGGAGCTGCGCTCCAATCAAAGTCGAGGATTGCGCGGTCCTTCATGACGCCGGCATCGACTGAGACATCGGCCTTGAGGGCGCGACCCTGGTCGTCACGTTCCTTGACCTCAACCTTCTTCATGGAGGAGAGCCACTGCGGGTAGCCTTCGATATTGAACAGGGTGGCAGCCACCTCTGCGAGAGGGGCATCGATTTCGACTGTTGCTGATGAGTAATCTGACATGGCCGGAAGCTTACAACTCTTTCCAATTCCTACCTCTCACCGCTAGCGTTAGCGCCATGAACGAGATCAAAACACCAGCCCTAGTCCCTGCCGCTACCGCGGGAAACCTCACTAACCTCATTGCAGAGCGTGCCTGGTTTGAACCTGAACGCATCACAATGTCTCGTCCACTTGGCGAAGGTTGGCAAGCGCTCACTGCTCGCGAAGTTGAAAATGATGTGCGTGCAGCAGCTAAAGGCCTCATTGCTGCTGGAGTGCAAGTTGGCGACCGTGTCGCGATCATGGCACGTACACGATACGAGTGGACGATTCTTGATTTTGCTTCGTGGTATGCAGGAGCTGTAGTTGTCCCTATCTACGAGACTTCATCTGCAGAGCAAGTTGATTGGATTCTTAACGACTCAGGATCTGTCGCACTCTTTGTAGAGACACCAACACATCGTGAGCTTGTTGCTCCCGTACTTCCTTCACATACAAAGCATGTGTGGACGATGACAGAAGATGTGCTCGAAGTTCTTCGTCGCTCAGGTGAGCACATCCCTGATACAGAAATTGATAACCGTCGCGCACAGTTAAATCCAGAGACACTAGCAACACTTATCTATACGTCAGGTACTACAGGCCGCCCTAAGGGAGTGCAACTCACACACGGTAACTTCCTGGCAGAGTGCGGAAACGTTGTTCAAGGTGCGAGTGATCTCTTCCTGAAGGAAGGTGGATCAACACTGCTCTTCCTCCCTGTTGCTCACGTCTTCGGTCGCATGGTTCAGATTGGTTCCATTACTGCAGGTCTTCACCTTGCACACTGTGGAGATCCAGCGACTCGCCTGCCTATCGATCTCGCCTCATTTAAGCCAACATTCGTGCTTGCTGTTCCACGCATTTTCGAGAAGGTCTATAACGGAGCCGAAGCGAAGGCAACTGCTGCAGGCAAGGGCAAGATCTTCAAGAAGGCAGCAGATGTTGCTATTGCATGGAGTGAGAACCTGGATGCAAAGAAGTTCAAGCCTCTGCTATCGCTCTCACATAAGCTCTTTGATGTCCTTGTGTATTCAAAGATTCGCCACGGTCTTGGTGGACGCGTGGAGGCGGCTATCTCAGGTGGTGCGCCTCTCGGTGCTCGCCTCGGTCACTTCTATCGTGGTGCCGGCGTCACAATTCTCGAGGGTTACGGTCTGACTGAAACCACAGCTGGCGCAACGCTCAATCTTTCAACTGATCTTCGTATCGGATCTGTTGGTCGACCAATTCCTGGCACCTCAATCAAGATTGCAGAAGATGGAGAAGTTCTCATCGGTGGCGCAATCGTGATGCGCGGATACTGGCAGAACGAAGAAGCAAACCGCGAAGTATTCGATGGTGAGTGGTTTAAGTCTGGTGACTTGGGACGCCTTGATGAAGATGGCTTCCTCTACATCACAGGACGCAAGAAGGAGCTCATCGTTACAGCCGGTGGAAAGAATGTGGCACCTGCCGTGCTTGAAGATCGTTTGCGTGCCCATCCATTGGTGAGCCAGTGCATGGTCGTCGGTGATAACAAGCCATTTATCGCAGCGTTGATCACAATTGACCCAGACATGATTAAGGGTTGGATTGCTGCAAATAATAAGACTGGTGCAACAGTTGAGACCCTCACCAATGATCCTGACTTGATTGCAGTGATCCAGACAGCTGTCGATGAGGCAAATAAGGCAGTATCTAAGGCTGAATCCATCCGTAAGTTTGCAATTCTCCCAGTTGACTTCACAATTGCAGATGGTCAATTGACGGCAAAGCTTTCAGTTAAGCGCCACGTTGTTGCAACACAATTTGCATCAACTATTGAAGAACTCTATACAAAAGAGTAATCGAAACGATTATGAGTGAGAGCGAGCGAGTACAACTTGCTCGCTCTCTTCATGATGGCATCGCCCAAGAGCTTGTGGCTCTGAGCTACCGCATTCAGCTCATTGGAATGCGTCCGGATCTCACTCCTGAACTCGCATCTGAGATGCGCGCCCTGCATGCCTGTGTGGCCGATTTATCTCGCTCAATCAGGGATGAGCTTTGGGATTTGCGCTTGCCCACGGTAGGCGACATCACCGCTGAGCTCAATCGCATTGCATCCGATGCAAACTTTCCTGGCGAGTTCACAATCAATATCTCACTTGCCTCCATGCCCCGATTAGCTGCAGATATCCTCATTGAACTCACTCGAAACGCAATCACACATGCTCGGGCTTCCCACATTGAAATCTCTGTCGATTTCATTGAAGGTGATCTCCATCTGGAAGTGCAAGACGATGGAATCGGTGGAGCATGTGTTAAAGAAGGTCATTATGGAATTCTGGGAATTAGCGAAAAGCTCGCTTCGATGGGTGGTCAATTTCATCTGGAATCCAGTAATGGCACACGCGCATGGATAAAGGTGCCGCTGCAGTAATTAAGGATCAGAGAATTCTTGTTGTTGATGATCATGATGTTGTTCGCAAAGGAGTTGCCTCCTCTCTCCATGCACTTGGCTATCTAGAGACTGTTGAGGCATCCTCATATAATCACGCTCTTCAACGATCACACGAGAGCAACTTTGCCTTAGCAATTATTGACTTTAATCTGGGTGGGGCAAATGGGATTGATTGTGCACTGGGACTATCCATGGTTCAGCCGCAGATGCGCTTTATTCTTCTTTCGATAGAAGAGGATTTGCGGGTTGTGAGAGCGGCAGAGCGTGCAGGCTTTCAAAGCTTTATCTCCAAGAGCGCTCCCCTAAGTGAGCTCATTGAATCGGTGGAATGCGCCTTATCGACCCCGGGAGAATTCAGGCTCTCACTTTCACGAATTGCTACTCGTATTGACGCGCAACGATTGCCCTTTCTCACCCAATCAGAGCTCGATGTGCTCACCTATCTGCGTAAGGGTCTGACGACGCGAGAAATTGCTCAAAGGAGGTTCTGTAGTCAGGCAACTGTGAAAAGCCACCTCAGCGCCATCTATAGAAAGCTTGGCGTGAATAATCGAACGGGGGCGATTGCAGCGATGGAAGGTTTGCTGGAACGTTAGAAACGGCGGACAGCAACAAGTCGCTTTGAGCCAAGTGATGACGCGCTTGCAATCTTTACACGCGAACCCGAACGAGGTGCATGCACCATCTTTCCGCCGCCGATATAGATACCCACATGTGAGACTGGGCGACCAAAGAAGACAAGATCTCCTGGTTGCTTCTTGCTAAATGGAATTGATTTACCCATACGTGACTGCGCTGCAGATGAGTGCGGAAGATTAACTCCAGCCGCTTGGAATGCGCGCATCGTAAGGCCTGAGCAATCCCAATAGGTCATTCCGTCAGCGCCGAAGACATATCGATCACCGATTTGCTTAAAAGCAAACTTCAATGCAATTCCGGCTCGGCCCGAGACTCCACTTGCTGCCTTAGCTGCCTTAATTGAGTTTGCTTGATCTGCATCTTCTTCTGCTTCAGCAAGACGGGCAAGTCGCTCGCGATCTTCCTTCTTAAGCTGCGACAAAATCTTCTCTGCCTTTGCAAGCTTTGCATTTGCAACTGCTGACTGCTGAGCTAACTTCTTCTCTAGCGCCTTGACCTGTGCGAGGCGATCGGCAACTGTAAGTTCGGTTGCATTCAGTGTCTGGGTTGCAGATTGATACTTCTTGAGCTGGATCGACTTTTGACGAGTAATTGCCTCTAATGATCCAGCTGAGGAGAGATAGAGAGATGGATCGCTGGAGAAGAGGAGCTCAAGGCTTGATCCGAGTGAACCTGACTTGTATTGAGTAACTGCTATAGCGCCAAGAGATTGTGAAATCGCATCGACATTCTTTCCCTGAATCTCAGCCTGTGCCTGAATACCTTTAAGGCTCTTCTGCAACGATGCGAGCTTGACCTTCGCCTCTTGCGCTCCCTCAGCCGCAGCTGTCGCCTCTTCTTGAAGGGTCTTTACCTGCGCCTGGATTTGAGCCAAAGTTGGCGCTGCCTGAGATTGTGGCGTCGCCAATATGAGCCCTGATATTGCCAGGGCCGCCAATGCTGTGCTTCGTAGCGCCTTCATCCCTCCAAGGCTAACGCACCGCCTAGAGATGGGCTCAAGTTGAAGTGAAGCAGCCCAGCTGCGAATTCATTGTGAATCTCACCTATTCTAGGTAAATGAGCGTAATCGCCACCCTTGTAATTGGCTCAAATGGGGCTACAGCCCTAGGTGGTGGCTCTACCGGCCTTTCAACTCCGGCTGATCGCCAGCGATTTCTTGCCCTGCACCGCAGCGCCAATGTCTACATCACAGGGCGTAATTCATTTATCGCTGAGAGCTACGCCCAATCGAGTTCACCGGTACTGATCCTCTCCCGCAGCTTGGAGCCAGTTGTGGGCGCACGGGTTATCGATGCATCCCACGGACTGCCTCATGCAATGCGCGAGATCGCAAGAGCTTACGTTGGACCAATTGTCGTGGAGGCAGGTGCTGGGCTTTTTCTAGAACTCTTACGAAGTGGCACTCTTGAAGAGGTGGAACTTTCAATTGTTCCCATAGAAGGTGACTCGCACTTTATCAATCTCGCTGAAGTTCTCAGTCATGTGGAGATCATTGATGATCAAATGATCGATGGAACGCGCTTATTGAAATGCAGCTATGCAGGCAGTTCCGCCTACAGCTAAGACAATTCCCCAATATTGAATATTGTGAAGTCTTTCCTTTAGGAAGAAGAAGGCGAGACCAGCAGTTGCAATTGGGTAGAGCGAACCTAGGACCATAGAGAGCGAAACAAGTCCCTTCGTTGTGGCAATACCCAAGAGAAGATTGGCAAGGAAGTCTGCGCATCCAATAAGTACAAGCAGGGGAAGATTCTTAACTTTAACTCCCCCGAAATTTCTTCGGTTGACGAAGTAGCCAATTGAGATAAAGAGAGTTGCAAATCGCATCGAGACCATGGTCATTAATGAATCTTCCTGAGAACCGATACTCATAAAGATCAGGGCTCCACCAAAACCACAGGCGGCGCCTAAAGCGAGTAACACAGGACGTAGTGGCAAACCTTGCGAAAACTCTGGACCACTTGCAAAGAATCCACCGATTACCGCAGCGATTACCCCTAGTGTCAGTGGAAGTGTGAGTCGCTCATCTTTGAAGATAAATGCAAAAAAGAGTGGGAAGAGAACACTAAGCGAGCTAATAGGAGATACAACTCCCATTCGCCCAGTTGATAGACCCGCATAGAGACAGAGCAAACCCACATATCCGGTCAAACCAGCTAGTGCTCCACTTACCAAATAGCCATCTCTTTCAAGGGATGGGGCGAGCCAACCGCTTGTTGCAATAATGAGAAAGATTCCAAAGAGGAGACCGAAGAATTGATTGATCCCTAAAACGACCATCGCCGGAAATCGCTTGCTGAGATTTCCAGCGTGATAATCGGCACTTCCCCAAAGGGCGCTAGAGAAAAGGGCTAGGAGTGAGGCCATAGTGGCAAGCTTAACTGCGAACCTCCCCAGATTAGCTGCACTAGAACTTTAGAATTACTCCATGAAACCAGGGGCAGAGACCTTCGATGAGATAGTCGCCCTATTGCGCGAGTTCACGCCGCGATCTGAGATTGAACTTGAGGAAGTTCCAGCTCCACAGAAACTTGCAGAGTTCTCATTCGCATTTACCGCAGATGTCGGTAATGGCCTCTTAGGTGATGCTGAAGATGAATTGGCATCTGGCCGTTTTGTAATCTTGCATGAACCAGGTGGGCAAGATACCTGGGAGGGTGAATATCGCTGCGTCACCTTTATGCGCGCAAGTGTTGATACAGAGATGCAAGAAGATCCCCTTCTTCCTGAGGTTGGTTGGAATTGGCTTCTCGATAGCTTGCAAGAGGCAGATGCTCTCTATAGCGCTCCTTCTGGAACGGTTACTCGTGTATCGAGTGCCTCATTTGGAAAGCTAAGTTCACGTCATGATGAATCTGAGATTGAGATTCGAGCATCATGGTCCCCAATTCTTACAACTGCACAGGAGATGCTCGCCCATGTTCAGGCATGGTGTAACTTCATCAGCGAGGTAGCAGGTCTGCAACCCCTCGAGGAAGGCGTTGCATCTCTCAGCGCTGCACGTCGCCGTGGCTGAACTTCTCACCTCACCATACAACGGGCTTCCGGATGTTATTGACACTCCAGAGAAGTTTCGAAGTGCCCTCGATCAATTAGCAGCGGGCAACGGTCCATACGCAGTAGATGCAGAACGCGCTTCAGGTTATAAATATAGTTCACGTGCATATTTGATTCAGGTAAAGAGAACCGATGGTGGATTGCATCTGATTGATCCGATTCCATTTGGCCCGATGCATCCTCTCTTTCTCGAACTCAATCGGCAATGGGCAGATCACGAAGTCATTCTTCATGCCAGCACGCAGGATCTTCCATGTATGCGCGAACTAGGTTTATCGCCTCAGCATCTCTTTGATACTGAACTCGCTGGAAGAATTCTTGGACTTCCCCGTGTGGGGCTAGGCGCACTCGTTGAGTCACTTCTCGATGTTTCACTTGCAAAAGAACATTCATCACAAGATTGGTCTATCCGCCCACTTCCCACAGATTGGCTCAATTACGCCGCCCTTGATGTTGAACTTCTCATTGATCTTCGCGATGAGATTGAAGCGCTCTTGGAAAGCTCTGGAAAGATTGAATGGGCCAGACAAGAGTTTGCGGCAATTCTTGCCGCTCCTGCATCAGCAAAGAGAGTTGACCCTTGGCGTCGCACCTCGGGCGGACATAAGATTAAAAAGGGCTCTCAGCTAACTGTGATGCGGGATCTCTGGCTCAGTCGTGATGAGCTGGCTCAATCTCTGGATATCTCCCCCGGCAGACTCCTTACAGATGCAGCCATTTCAACTCTTGCTCTAGCAAGTGATTCCTCCCCACTGACCACTCGCAAGCAATTGGAGAAAGTACTTCGTCCAATCGGATTGCGTGCACGGTGGTTTGAGCACTCTGATCGCTGGATCGCAACTATCGCCTCCGCCTTAGCAACCCCTGAAAACCTCTGGCCTGCCTTGCGCGTGAAGAGCGATGCCCTGCCTCCCATCAAGCTCTGGAGGGATAAGTTTGCCGAGCGTTACACCCCTTACTCTCACGCGCGCTTTCACCTGACCGAATTGGCTTCCAAGCTCGAGCTTCCCGTGGAGAACCTGCTCACCCCTGAAATTGGACGTCGCATCTGCTGGAATATGGGCGGCCAGAGCCCTTCCTTGGGCGAAATTGAGCTCGCCCTCACGGAGCTAGGGGCTCGTCCATGGCAGATTGAGGCGACAGCGGCCATCTTCGAGGCAGCCCTGCGTGAATCCGAGCCACTTGAGATTGCCGAACCAGGCGAACTCGGCGAAGAATCTTCCGAAAGCTCGTAGCGCTTTCCCTTACTGACGAGTAACCTAAAAGCCATAGTCGCACCCCCACGAGGTGCGCAGATCACCTCTGGCTTATAAAGGAGCGCTCCATGTCAGGTTCAGTTCAGAACTCCGTAGTTCTTGTCGATGCCGTACGAACCCCCTTCGGAAAGTCAGGAAGCGCATTTGTAAATACTCGCGCTGATGATTTGATGGTGCGCGCTATTCGCGGACTCCTTGAGCGCAATCCACAACTACCACTAGATCAGATTGATGATGTTGCAATTGCTGCCGCATCACAAGCCGGTGATCAAGGAATGAATATTGGTCGCAGCGCATCACTTCTTGCAGGAATTCCTAACACTGTCCCTGGTTACTCCATCGATCGATGGTGCGCAGGTGCACTGACTGCAACAACAACAGTTGCAGGTGCAATTGCAATGGGAGCAATTGATATTGCTTTAGCTGGAGGCGTTGAGCATATGGGCAACCACCCTATTGGAGCTCTCGTCGATCCAAATCCACGTTATCTTGCAGAGCGCATCGTTGATACTGATGCACTTTCAATGGGTGCAACTGCCGAGCGTCTCCACGATCGCTTCCCTGCAATCACAAAAGAGCGCACAGATCGTTTTGCAATGAATTCACAACTAAAGACAGCAAAGGCGTATGAGGAAGGAAAGATTCAACGCGATCTCATTCCGACCGCGGCTCGCTCTGAAGAGTTGGGTTGGACAATCATCTCCAACGATGAAGGACCACGACCATCTACCAATATGGAAGGACTTGCCGGACTCAAGACTCCATTTAGAGCAGGCGGTCGCGTCACAGCAGGAAATTCATCAGGCCTGAACGATGGAGCGACAATTGCACTGCTTGCCAGCGAAGAGAAGGCAAAGGCACTTGGCCTACCAATTAAGGCAAAGATGGTCACATTTGCATTTGCAGGCGTTGAGCCAGAGATTATGGGTTATGGCCCAGTTCCTTCAACAATCAAAGCTCTTGATAAAGCTGGCTTGAAGATTGAAGATATTGGCGCATTCGAAATCAACGAAGCCTTTGCTGTGCAGGTACTTGCCTTCCTTGATCACTTTGGAATCGCAGATGATGATCCTCGCGTTAATCCTTACGGTGGTGCAATCGCCGTAGGTCACCCACTTGCATCCTCTGGTGTGCGACTCATGATCAATCTAGCTCGTACCTTTGAAGCGCAACCAAATGTGCGCTATGGAATTACAACCATGTGCATCGGCCTCGGAATGGGCGGCACAGTTATTTGGGAGAACCCACACTTCACAGGAGGCTCAAAGTAATGACAACTGCAATCACACTTCCAGAAGGTGCTCCAGAAGAGGTTGTTACCGTCTCTCGTGTTCGCCAAGTAGATATGACTCCATTTGGATACAAGGGCTCACTTGCTCTGATCACAATGGATAACGGCCTGGATCACACACGTCCCAACACACTTGGACCTAAATCTGTTGCATCACTTGATGCTGCCATCACAGAGGCGGTAGCCAGCAAGCCAGCGGCGATCGCTGTCATCGGTAAGCCATTTATCTTTGCTGCAGGAGCTGATCTCTCTGGTCTTGCATTTCTTTCAAACCGAGAGCAAGCCCTCGCTATTGGAAAACTTGGCCACGATGTTTTCCGTCGTCTAGGTGAACTCGATATTCCAACGTTCTCATTTATTAATGGATTAGCCCTTGGTGGCGGATTAGAGATTGGTCTACACAGCACCTATCGCACACTTGCATCAACTGCATTTACGGCTCTTCCAGAGGTTTTCTTGGGGCTAGTGCCGGGTTGGGGCGGAGCGACCTTGTTGCCTAAGTTGATTGGACCAGAGCGTGCAGTTCAGGTCATTATTCTCAATTCACTCAATAACAACACAATGATGAAAGCAAAGGATGCACTTGCACTGGGTGTAGTCGATGCAGTCTTTGAGCCAGCTGACTTCCTTGAGAAGTCTGTCGGATTTGCCGCATCTGTTCTCTCCGGTGCAACAAAGATTGAGCGAAAGGATTACAGTAACGATCCAGCTTGGGATTCAGCCCTTGCAACTGGAAAAGCTGCAGCGCTCAAAAAGTTTGGTGGCGCAGATATCACATCACCTCGCAAGGCTCTAGAGCTCATCGCCGCTGCAAAGAGCAACACACGTAGTGAGGGCTTCGATGCTGAGGATCAAGTGCTTGCAGATCTGACCATGTCAGATCCACTTCGCGCTTCACTCTACGCGTTTAACTTGATTCAAAAGAAGAAGAAGAAAGTTGAAGGTGCACCAAAGGCAAACCTTGCTCGCAAGGTGACGAAGGTTGGTGTAGTGGGAGCAGGTCTTATGGCCTCACAGCTTGCTCTACTTCTGGTGCGCAATCTCAAGGTGCCTGTTGTTATGACAGATATTGACCAAGAGCGCGCCGACAAGGGCGTTGCATGGGTCAGAGCAGAACTCGCAAAGTTGGTCGAAAAGAAGCGAATGAACCCAGAGAGTGCGGCGCGACTTTCAGGCCTGATCTCAGGTTCTGCAGATAAGGGCGTCTATGCAGGATGCGATTTCATAATTGAGGCAATCTTTGAAGAGCTCTCACTAAAGCAGAAGCTCTTTAAAGATCTAGAAGGGATCATCTCCCCTGAGTGCATCTTGGCCACCAACACCTCTTCACTATCTGTAGAGAAAATGAGTGATGGTCTTAAGAATCCTGAGCGCGTCGTTGGTTTCCACTTCTTCAATCCCGTCGCTGTAATGCCGCTTCTCGAGATTGCGCGCACTTCACACACTGATGATGCAACTACCGCTACAGCTGTCGAGGTTGGCAAGAACCTTAAGAAGACAATGATCATCTGTAAGGATGCTCCAGGATTTGTCGTCAATAGACTTCTTACTCGCTTTATGGGTGAGATCACCGACGCCGTTGATGAAGGAACCGATCCAGCAGTTGCAGATAATGCAATGCGTTCGATCGGATTCCCAATGAGCCCATTTGAACTCTTGGGTCTAGTGGGTCCAGGTGTTGCCCTTCACGTGGCTGAAACTCTCCATGAGAACCTAGGTCCTCGCTATCGCATCTCCCCTACTATGCAGGCGATGGTCAAGGAAGGCGTGAAGACTTTCTATATCAAGGGTGAAGATGGAACTCTCTCAGTAAATCCTGCCGCTGTTGCTCTCATTCATAAGGGCACCACGCCATCCACAGAAGAGCAGGTTCGCGAACGCGCGCTAAAGGCCCTTGCTGAGGAAGCTCGCATGATGCTCAATGAAGGTGTTGTCAGTACTCCTGCAGAGATTGATCTCTGCATGTTGATGGGCGCCGGTTGGCCAATGCACCTCGGTGGAATTTTGCCGTTCCTAGATCGTGAAGGAATTAGCGATTCTGTGGGCGGTCAGCGCTTTCATGCTCCTGGAATTGCATCGGTACTGAAGTAGAGCTCCACTCTACGATTTCACGCGCAATCTTCTGAGCAGTGATTCCTAGATCTTCTAGGATCTCTGCTCGCTTGGAGTGCTCAATAAACTCAAGTGGAACTCCGATGCTGTGAATTGCAATATCAAGGCGTGCATCGCGGAACATCTCTGAAAGAGAGGAAGCGATTCCGCCATGGCGGATTCCATCTTCGAGCACTACAACGCTCTTATAGCGACGCGCCATTGTGATCAAAGATTGCGGTAGAGGTTTCACCCAACGTGGATCTACAACTGTGACGCCTACGCCTTCGCGGTATGCCTGGGAAGCCGACTCGACTGCAATTGCAGCCATGGATCCGACGCTGATCAGAAGGACATCTGCGCTCTCGCCTCGATAGAGAATGTCGACGCCATCGCGAGTTTCAAAGGCGGGAATATCGCTCTGTACTGCTCCCTTAGGGAAACGGATGAGCGTTGGTCGATCGTTGATATCTACCGCTTCACGAAGAGCTTGGCGAAGGCGTGAGCCATCACGCGGCGCTGCAACCTCAAGGGTTGGAATGATTCCGGTGAGTGCGAGATCCCAAATTCCGTGATGTGATGGTCCATCATCGCCTGTTACACCTGCACGATCGAGAATAAAGGTGACGCCCGCTTTATGGAGAGCGACATCCAGAAGTACCTGATCAAATGCGCGATTGAGAAATGTTGAGTAGACAGCGACAACTGGATGTAGCCCTGTATATGCAAGTCCAGCTGCACTCGTGACCGCATGCTGTTCTGCAATACCCACATCGATGGTGCGAGAAGGATGCGCCTTCTGGAAGCGATCTAGACCTGTAGGTCCGAGCATCGCAGCTGTAATTGCAACAATATCCTCGCGCTTATTGCCGATCTCTACGAGTTCTGTTGAAAAAACTTCTGTCCATGAGGTCGCACTCTTTGCAACCGGTAGGCCCGTCTCTGGATCAACAATGCCGACCGCGTGGAATTTCTCTGCCTCATCTGCAACTGCAGGGCTATATCCACGACCTTTTTCAGTAATGACGTGAACGAGGACTGGCTCGCCAAACTCTCTTGCCTGCTCAAGTGCGCGATCCATTGCAGCGATATCGTGACCGTCAATTGGTCCGATGTATTTGAGGCCAAGATCTTCAAACATGCCCTGTGGTGCGACGATATCTTTAATGCCCTTCTTCATTCCATGAAGGGTTTCAAAGATTGGTGTGCCAACCACTGGAGTCTTTTGCAGGACCTCTTTACCCCAATCAAGGAAACGCTCATACCCTTGAGTCATTCGAAGTGTAGAAAGGTGTGATGCGAGACCACCGATTGTTGGAGAGTAAGAACGTTCATTGTCGTTCACAACGATAACTAGTTTGCGCTCTCCTGCTGTTGCGATGTTATTGAGCGCCTCCCATGACATTCCACCGGTAAGTGCGCCATCACCCACTACAACTACAACATGGCGATCACTCTGACCTGTCATCGAGAAGCCACGAGAGATTCCATCTCCCCAAGAGAGAGCGGTAGATGCATGAGAGTTCTCGATGACATCATGATCGGATTCAGAACGGCTTGGGTAACCGGCAAGTCCCCCGCGTTGGCGCAGGTGATCAAATTGATCGGCGCGGCCAGTGACTATCTTGTGAACATAGCTCTGGTGACCAGTGTCAAAGAGAACAAGATCGCGCGGTGAATTAAAGGTGCGATGGATAGAGATAGTCAGCTCAACAACACCGAGGTTGGGACCAAGGTGGCCACCGGTGCGAGAGACTTTTTCGACAAGGAAGGCGCGAATCTCGCCAGAGAGCTCTTCGAGCTCTTCAGGGGTTAGCCCTTTGAGGTCCTCAGGTCCCTTGATCGATTCAAGCATGTCGGCAAGTCTAGGCGATGGAGTCGATTAACCGCGCAGTGAACGCAAGACGTACTGCATGATTCCACCATGGCGATAGTAATCTGCCTCACCCGGTGTATCGATTCGCACCTTCGCGTTAAATTTCTTATCGCCGGCCACGACCTCAACCTCCTTAGGAACCCCACCCTCATTGAGTGCAGTGATTCCTGAGATCGTGAAGCTCTCTTCGCCAGTTAGACCAAGTGATGCTGCATTTTGGCCATCGAGGAATTGAAGTGGCAAGACTCCCATACCGATCAAGTTAGAACGGTGGATACGTTCAAAGGATTCTGCAATAACTGCGCGAACGCCCAGAAGAGCTGTTCCCTTGGCTGCCCAGTCACGAGATGAACCTGAGCCGTACTCCTTACCGGCAAGGATCACGAGTGGAACGCCAGCTGCTTGATATGCAACTGATGCATCATAGATTGTGCTCTGCTCACCGTTGCTCATGAAGTTTCGGGTGAAGCCACCTTCGACTCCATCGAGCAACATATTCTTAAGGCGAATGTTTGCAAATGTTCCACGAATCATTACCTCGTGGTTGCCACGACGTGAACCGTAAGAGTTGAAGTCTTTACGATCGACACCATGTGCCTCGAGGTACTTTCCAGCGGGTGAATCAGCCTTGATATTTCCTGCAGGAGAGATGTGATCTGTTGTCACTGAGTCTCCGAGGATTGCAAGGACGCGTGCGCCCGCTATATCGCGTACTGGAGCTGGCTCAGCTGGCATTCCTTCAAAGTAAGGAGGTTTGCGAACATATGTTGAATTTGCATCCCATTCGAATGTCTTTCCAGTTGGGGTGTCGAGTGACTTCCAACGATGATCACCGTCAAATACAGATGCGTAATCCTTGGTAAACATCTCAGACGAGATGGATGAGTCGATCACTTCCTGAATTTCCTGAGCAGATGGCCAGATATCGGCAAGGAGAACTGGCTTGCCATCTTTATCGTTACCAAGAGAATCCTTCTCAAAGTCATGATTCATGGTTCCTGCTAGCGCATAAGCAACTACTAGTGGAGGTGATGCAAGATAGTTCATCTTCACATCTGGGCTAATGCGACCCTCAAAGTTACGGTTTCCTGAAAGCACGGCAGTTACTGCAAGATCGTGCTCGTTAACACTCTTGCTAATCTCAACTGGTAGTGGACCTGAATTACCAATACATGTAACACAGCCATAACCCACGAGGTTAAATCCGAGCGCCTCCATATATGGAGTAAGACCAGAGCGATCGTAGTAATCAGTGACCACCTTTGATCCTGGAGCGAGTGTGGTCTTCACCCAAGGCTTTGAGGTAAGACCCTTCTCAACCGCCTTCTTTGCAAGAAGTGCTGCTCCGATCATCACGGAAGGGTTTGAAGTATTGGTGCAAGAGGTGATGGATGCGATAACAACATCACCATTCTTAATCGTTGTCTTCTTATCTCGAACAGTGATGTCATAGGCATCTTTACCTGTCTTTTCTGAGAAGTATGTAGGAAGAATCTCCTCAAATTTAGCCTTTGATTGAGAGAGTGAGATGCGATCTTGTGGACGCTTTGGCCCGGCAATCGAAGGAACAACAGTTGAGAGATCGAGTTCTAGGTGTTCTGAGTAACGTGGTGTTGCAGATGGATCAAACCACATTCCCTGAGCCTTTGAGTATTGCTCGACGAGTGCTACTTGATCTTCACTGCGACCAGTCAGACGCATGTATCGAAGTGTCTCTTCATCGATTGGGAAGATTGCACATGTTGATCCGTACTCAGGTGACATATTTCCGATTGTTGTTCGGTTAGCCATTGGAACAGCTGACACGCCAGGTCCATAGAACTCAACAAACTTTCCAACAACTCCATGCTTACGAAGCATTTCGGTGATAACAAGTGCCATATCTGTTGCAGTAGTGCCGACTGGAAGGCTTCCCTTCAGTTTAAATCCAACTACGCGAGGAATAAGCATCGAGACAGGTTGACCCAGAAGCGCTGCCTCTGCCTCGATTCCACCGACTCCCCAACCGAGCACACCAAGACCGTTGACCATGGTTGTATGTGAATCTGTACCCACCACGGTATCTGGGTATGCACGCAGGACGCCATTGACTTCTCGTGTCATGATAACGCGTGCTAGGTATTCAATATTTACCTGGTGAACAATTCCTGTTCTTGGTGGAACTACCTTGAACTCATCAAATGCACCTTGTCCCCAGCGCAAGAAACGGTAACGCTCGCGATTGCGTTCGTACTCAATATCAGTGTTCTCTTCAAATGAAGTCTTTGTACCAAAAACATCTGCAATAACTGAGTGGTCGATGACGAGTTCAGCAGGGGCAAGAGGGTTGACCTTTGATGGATCTCCCCCGAGCTCAACGATGGCCTCGCGCATAGTCGCAAGATCGACGACACAAGGAACTCCCGTGAAGTCCTGCATCACTACACGTGCAGGGGTGAACTGAATTTCGGTATCTGGTTCGATGCTTGGATCCCATTGAGCTAGCGCCTTGATGTGATCAGCTGTGATGTTTGCGCCATCTTCGGTGCGAAGCAGGTTCTCAAGAAGGATCTTGAGCGAGAATGGAAGATCACTGGCTCCTGCGATTTTTGAGATATCAAAGATCTCAAAGTTCTTGCCATTGACTGTCAGAGATTTCTGGGCACCGAGGGAGTTCTTGCTCATCGCGCGATCTTCTTTCCTAAAAGTATCTTGACGTCAAGATACCTCACTGCGGCTATAGAGCGCAACACATTCGACATGGTGAGTCATTGGAAAGAGGTCAAAGGCACGCGCCTTTTCAAGAGTGTAACCCTGATCGCGAAGATAGCCAGTATCTCGGGCTAGGGCTGCAGGATCGCAGGCAATATAGATAACTGAACGCGGGGCAAGAGCTGCAATCGATGCAATCACTGACTCCCCTGCACCAGTGCGCGGTGGATCTAAAAGAACAATATCGGCGCTTGTAAAGTTGCGAATCTCACGAGCGACATCGCCAGTAATGATCTTTACATTGTTGTGATCTCTAAAATTTCCAGCTGCATCTCGAGTTGCAGAGCGACTGGCTTCAACAATATCGACACGGCCGTTGGCTCCAATAATCGGAAGCGCTGCTGCAGCAAAAAGGCCGACACCTCCGTAGAGATCAATCAGGTGATCACCGGGCTTTAATTGTGCGAATTGAAGGAAAGCGTTTACAAGAACTTCCGGAGCGTTGATATTGCTCTGCCAGAATGATGTATTGCTCACTCTAAACTTGAGAAGGCCAGAATCTGCTGCAACTTCATATCGTGCACTCTCACCTCCCTCGATAACTGTGACAGGAGGATTCTTCTCTGTGCGCGATGTGCGCTGCTGAGCAGTGGTCACTGTTCTCTCTCCACCTGTTGAAAGGCAGACCTCAACTCTTTGATTCGCTTTGATCTTCTCGTGTGGAAGAGTTGGAAAATCTATTTCAGGAATCAGCACTGGGCAATGCGAGATAGGAATCATCTGATTACTTCTCGCCCCCTTGAAACCAATATCTCCACGAGCATTTGTCGTAGCAGCAAAACGTGTGCGCCAATGGAGCGCAGATGAAACTGCCTCTACTTCAATATCAATCTCCATCTTTGCAATACGTGCAAACTGTTCAGAGATGACCTCTGACTTTAAATTGCGTTGACGTGCATAATCGATATGTTGGAAATCGCATCCGCCGCAACCATCGGCCCGGGCGTATTGACACGGCGGGGCTACACGATCTGTACTCGCCTCGATTACTGCAATGACATCTGCACGAGCAAGGGATTTCTCAATGGAGGTGATTGCCACTTCCACAATCTCACCCGGTATCCCGTGGCGCACGAAGATCACTGCCCCTTCATGGCGGGCGATGAAGTGTCCCCCGTGGGCGACCTTTTCAATCTCAACCCGGAGAATTTGGCCAATCTCTAGGGTTTTTCTCTTTGATTCGGTCATAGAGGTAAGAGTAAGGGGGTAAGTTATCCTCATGCACGTTGTCATTATGGGTTGCGGTCGCGTGGGTTCACTCCTGGCTCTGGAACTAGAGTCAAACGGCCATTCAGTAGCTGTGATTGATCAATCTAAAGAGGCCTTCCGTAGATTAGGTCCTGATTTCAAGGGACGGACAATCACCGGCGTAGGTTTTGACCGCGATACCTTGCTCGAGGCAGGCATCGAGGGAGCTGGAGCTTTTGCTGCAGTAAGTAACGGCGATAACTCAAATATCTTGGCAGCTCGCGTTGCTCGCGAGAGCTACGGCGTCACCAATGTCGTCGCACGAATCTATGACCCAGGCCGCGCTGAGATTTATCAGCGTCTAGGTATTCCCACTGTTGCTACAGTTATTTGGGCTACAGATCAGATTTTGCGTCGCCTCACACCTGAGGGAACTCGATCAGAGTGGCGCGATGCATCAGGAACCGTGCAGTTAACTGAGGTTGCACCACATCGTGATTGGTTTGGACGTCCTATCGCAGAGATAGAGGCAAGTGCAGCTCTTCGCGTTGCTTTTCTTACCCGACTTGGCGAAGGCCTTATTCCAGATGAGGGCACAGTTCTTCAAGATGGAGATTTGATTCATGTGATGTTACGCGATGAAGATCTTCACGCTGTTGAGCTAGTGCTCGGAAATTCACCGGAGGCATAAAGAATGCGCATTGCTATTGCTGGTGCTGGAAATGTTGGTCGTGCGATTGCCCGCGAACTTCTCGATAACGGCCATCGCGTTCTTCTTATTGACCGCGACCCAAAAGCGCTGAAATTAGAGTCTGTCCCTGATGCAGAGTGGCTTATGGCAGATGCCTGTGAGATTGCATCACTTGATAAGGCAAGTTTGAATGATTGCCAGGTACTAGTAGCGGCAACAGGTGATGACAAAGTCAATCTTGTGGCATCGCTTCTTGGCAAGACTGAATACGGTGTTCCAAGAGTTGTTGCACGCATTAATCACCCAAAGAATGAGTGGCTCTTTGATCACTCATGGGGTGTTGATGTCGCAGTATCAACTCCACGAATCATCGCTGCCCTCGTCGAAGAGGCAGTTAGCGTCGGCGACGTTGTGCGCCTCTTCTCATTCCGTAAAGGTCAAGCAAATCTCGTTGAAATCACTCTTCCCGATACCTCTACATGTATTGGAAAGACTGTAGATGAGATCACTCTTCCCGATGATGCATCATTGGCAGCGATTGTTCGTGATGGTCGAGTCCTTGCCCCAACTGCCTCTGACGTATTTGTTCCAGGAGATGAATTGCTCTTCGTTGCATCAACAACTGCAGAGTCTCTTCTCAAAGATTGCTTTATTTCAAAGGATTAATCTGATTCTTTAAGCTCATTCGTAGGTGGATCTTGAGGCGCAATCGCAGTCGGCACCTTCTTCAGAACCCACCATGTGAGTAAACCTGTGAGCAAGAAGAGTGGCACACCCATCAATAAATTAATCGTTCCAAGGGCGTTGACATTCTTATCCAAGAGTGGAACTTGGACAGCAAGGCGAAGTGCAAAGAGGCCAATCCACAGCCAACCAGCCCTAATGTAGGCCTTCTTGCGCTCCGGAACTTTTCTCCAATGAAGGTTCTCTCCAAGAAGCGGTCCAAGTACGAGTCCCAGTACTGGATAACCAGAGAGATTCCCAATCAGGTAAATCACCATATAGACAAGGTTGATACCAATTTTGGTGATAAAGAATCCTTCTGCGCTTCCTGTTTTCCAGGCAATAGCAGCACTGATAAGAACTCCGAAGAATCCTCCGAGTGCATGCTGGACCGTATCTCTTTGGATTAACCTAAAGATAGTAATGAAGACACCTGTTGCGATAGCTCCATAAATTGCATCGCTAAGAGAATCGCGAACATTGAGAATTATGAGAAAGAAAATTGACGGGATGCTCGAATCAAAAAGCCCCTTCTTTCCCCCAAAGGCAGCGAGGATTGTTTCGCGTTCTTGATCCTTATTCATGCTCTCCCCGTTGAACCAAAACCACCAGCACCTCGATCAGAGCCAGGTAGCTCTTTCACCTCTATGAATTCTGCTCTCTCGACCTTTTGAAAGACGAGTTGGGCAATACGATCGCCTCTTGAGAAAGAGACAGACTCGTTGCGATCATGATTAATCAAGATGCATTGAAGCTCTCCACGAAATGCTGCATCCACTGTTCCTGGCGCATTCACCATGGTGACTCCATGCTTTACCGCCAACCCTGAACGTGGGTGAACTAGAGCAACATAACCATCAGGAAGTGCGATAGAGACTCCAGTTGGAATAAGCGCCCTCTCCCCTGGAGCTAAAGTGAAATCGATGCGGGTATAGATGTCAGCACCGGCATCACCGCCCTTTGCATACCGCGGAAGCGGTAGACCTTCATCTAGACGTGTGATCAATACCTGAAGGTGACTCATGGGTTAATTGTAAATTCTGGGTCGACAAATGAGAGGAGCTCAGGGTTTGCCTTGATTGCAGCGATGTACTCGGCTGGAGCATTTTCAAGGAAATGTTTCATCGGAACGACTACAAAGATCGATGCAGCCCGCACCGCTATATCTCCATCTGGGCCATTGAGGCGACCTTCAGCCTCTGAATAGACCTTGCGCCCAAGCTGACCTGTGATTCGTGCTGAGATATGCAGGACAGTTCCGATGGGTACTGGTCGTAAGAAATCGGTTTCGAGTCGGGCCGTCACAGCTGGGGCGCGCAATAACCACATCAACTTACCAAGGGCCTCATCAAAGGCAAGTGAGAGAAGTCCACCATGGGCCAGGCCCGGTGCACCTTGATGATTTTGCGTCACAGTAAATTGGCCGCTGATGCTCAACCCCTCGCCCACGAAAGCTTTGAGATGAAGACCTGTTGGGTGGAGATCGCCACAACCAAAACAATGCTTGAAATGTGAAGGAATCTGCGAACCGGTTGCCGGAGATTTTGGATGGCGCTGCGGGATGATGGCCCCCGCTGGAGGTGTTGTGCTGGCCACGCGACTCATGGCCTCAGTTTACTTGATTGCAGAGTTACTTGATACCGAGCAACATTAGGTGAGCTAACCTTTGAACATGTCTGAGAGAGCTATCTTCCGCGAGGTTATTCGTCCACCGCTTTGGCTGATGGCCTTTATCTACTTCATGTTCTTCTCACTCGTGATAGCTGTCTGGGCCGCTCTTGATACTCGCAGCGCTGCAATCACCGCCGCCATCTCTTTAGTGCTTGGAATTGTGATCTACTTCAAGGCAGGTAGTGAGATTTCATTCGATGGAGAAGTTTTACGAGTCGGCAGAGCTCATATTCGCAAGCGCTATCTCGCAGATGTATTAGTTCTAGATCAGCACGATTTCATCAAAGCTCGCACTCGCGATGCGGATCCGGCTGCCCACCTATCCCTGATCTTCTGGGTTTCTAAAGGGGTAAAGATTGCGATTGCAGACGAAAGAGATTCAACTCCGTATTGGCTAATCTCAACAAAGCGCGGAGCAGAACTCGCGCAAGCACTGAAGAGTTAAGCGCAATCCTTACAGACTGACTTAGCGCCTTCGCCCTTGGCAAGTTGTGTCATGTGGTGGATCAAATAGCACCGTGAACATGTGAACTCATCCACTTGCTTTGGAACCACTCGAACAGCGAGTTGCTCTCCAGAGAGATCCGCACCTGGCAGCTCAAGGTTTTCAGCTGCCTCTGCCTCATCGACATCAATCTGACCGGATTGTGCATCAGCGCGCTTGGCCTTGAGTTCTTCGAGAGACTCCTCATGTAATTCCTCATCGGTCTTACGGGGTGTGTCGTAATCTGTTGCCACTGATCTCACCTCTCCTTCATAGATATCGCTATCTGGGCCTTTTGCCCGTGCGCGAATAGTCGCGCATATTTGCTACCTATGCTGGATTTAACGCTCGGCGTGTCGGCTTTATTCCCGACCCTTGCCCATATTGGCAACTGCATCAGATATCGACTGTGCCAGGGAGGCATCTACAAAGCCCTTGATATGAGTTCCTTCAGCCAGGTGCTCTTCGAGATGGATCTCACCGGATTCATGGATTGCATGGACGAGATCTCCTCGATCGTAGGGAATGACCGTATCAATTTCAATACCAGGGTGTGGAAGAGACTTCTCAATGGCGTGGATCAGACCTTCAATTCCAAAACCACTCTTGACTGAAATTGCATAGCTCTGAGGTTCACGTCGCAAAAGTTCCATCATTAACTCAGGTTTTGCAATATCTGCCTTATTGATGGCGATGATTTCGGGGATATCTCCCCCGCCAATCTCGCTGATAACTTCACGAACCGCACGCAGCTGCTCGAAAGGATCAGGATGTGAGCCATCGACTACATGGACAATCAAATCAGCACCAGAGACTTCTTCAAGAGTTGACTTAAAGGCATCAATTAACTGATGTGGGAGGTGGCGAACAAATCCCACGGTGTCAGAGAGTGTGTAGACACGACCATCAACGGTAGTCGCCTTGCGAACTGTGGGGTCAAGTGTTGCAAAGAGTGCGTTCTGTACTAGAACTCCAGCACCAGTTAATGTATTGAGAAGTGAAGATTTTCCAGCGTTGGTATATCCCGCAATAGCTACAGATGGAATATTGTGTCGACGTCTCTCTTGTCGCTTAGTATCGCGAGAGACTTTCATCTCAGAAATCTCACGGCGAAGTTTCGCCATCTTGTCGCGGATACGACGACGATCAGTCTCAATCTTAGTCTCACCTGGACCGCGTCCACCGATACCAGCACCACCTGCTGCACGTCCACCTACCTGGCGCGAAAGCGAATCTCCCCATCCACGAAGTCGTGGGAGAAGGTAGGCGATTTGAGCAAGCTCCACCTGTGCCTTTCCTTCTCGTGATTTGGCGTGCTGAGCAAAGATGTCAAGAATCAAAGCAGTGCGATCTACGACCTTCACCTTTAGCTTATCTTCTAGCGTACGCAATTGTGATGGTGATAGCTCTCCATCACAGATAACTGTGTCAGCTCCCGTTCCGCGCACAATTGCACGGAGCTCTTCAACTTTTCCTGAACCAATATATGTAGATGGATCTGGCTTATCGCGTCGCTGAATAAGACCATCGAGAACTTCAGATCCTGCAGTCTCTGCCAGAGCCTTAAGCTCTTCTAAAGAGTTTTCAGCCATCTCCGCGCTGCCTTCAGTCCAGACACCCACTAGAACAACGCGCTCTAATTGAAGCTGTCGATACTCTGCCTCGGAGATATCTTGAAGCTCAGTTGAAAATCCCTTGACGCGACGAAGGGCGTGACGATCGGATAAATCTTGCTGAGATTCGACCTCATCT
>JACCDI010333816.1_pt1 | contig 38878 bp, 32 predicted proteins | sample 7442791 | NCBI WGS metagenome assembly JACCDI01 (sample SAMN15323434, study PRJNA562643) | freshwater metagenome | isolation source: river surface water | place: USA:Blue River Watershed | collected 2017-08-15 | reverse complement strand
TGGGGGCGTGGGGTCTGTGCGTTGCGGGCGGGGTGGGGCCATGTGGTGCATCGAACCCTTCCATGGCACATCCGCGCGGTCCAACCAGGCATTCACATACAGGTTCTTGAAGTACCAGCGTCCATCGTGGCATTCCACCAGGTCCTCGCGCGTGCCCATGCCAAAGACAAAGTAGTTCTTGTATTCGACGTTGAACTGGATGATCTGGTTGAAGGACTTGACGCGCACCTGTGTGGGGGTGACCGGCGTAAAACGGAAGTGATTGAACAAATGTTGGCGCCCATACCACCATGCGCCGCGCCCGTACCACAAGGCCTCCAGGTTCTTGACAATGGCCTCGTGGCCTTGCACACGCCCTTGCCAGAGGTGATCGAAGTAGGCGTCCTCGGTGAAGCACTCGACCACTTCCTTGGCGTCACCCATGTCAATGGCCCAGGCATAGCGGGCAAACAATTCAATGATGTCGAGTCGGTCTTCTGCCGACAAGCGGATGGGGGTGGTCATGGTGTGCGCCCTTCAAGCGGTGGTGGGCCATTGCAAATGGCGATGTAGAAACTGGGCCAGGTCGGCGCCCAAGGCATCGTCGCGCAGGCCCAGGGCCAGGATCGATGAGATGTGGTTGTGGTTTTTGAGTTGCGTGAACCATGGCCAATGCCCATGGTGTTGCAGATAAGCGTGGGCCAGAAGCATCGCCTGGCGTTCAAAATCGGGCAGATCAAACTCGTTGACCGCCACCATCAACGGCACCGTGCAGTGCAGCAAGCCTTCCAGGCTGGACTGCTGTCGCAAGGCCGCTGGATCGTCTGAAAAATAGGCCTGTTTGGGGGGATTGGCGTCGGCCGTGACCATGTCGTACAGCCCCGAAACCAGCACGCCAGCGGCAACGCCGCCATCCGCCACCAGGTGAAGACCGGGCTGGGCTAGGTAGCTGGCCACATGGACCGCACCCGCCGATTGCCCCATCAACACAATGCGCTTGGGGTCGATGCCCAGTTCTGGTGCATGGGCATGCAGATAGGCCAGGGCCAGGGCAATGTCTTGCGCGCCCGTTGGCCAGCGGTGTTCCGGTGCCAGCCGGTACGTCATGGCCACTCCCACCATGTCGTGTTGTGCGGCCCAAACCCCCACGTTTTGGTAGAAAGGCGCGCCGTCAGGGCTGCGCTTGTCACCCGCGGTAAAACCGCCGCCGTGAACAAAGAGCAAAGCGGGGCGCGGCGTGCTGGTGGCGTTGTAGACGTCCAGGCGCTGGCGTGGATGCTCGCCATAGGCAAGATCGTGATCGCAGGTCAGTTGCACCAGCCCCTGCGGGTCGTGCATGGGGGCGATCAGACGGCGCATAGCGCCAATCACCTCGGGGTCGAAACGATGCCCAAAGGCCTGCACTGCCTGCGCAATTTGCGATTGCAGCTCGCTCATCGGGGCACCCACGATCCGTGAAAGGCCTTGGGGGCACGGAACGGGAGCTTGACCACTGCCAATGGCTCGGCCGTCATGTTCATGGCATCCAGGATGAGCAGGTCGGAACGGTTTTCGTCCAGCCGGTCGACCAGCGACAGCACAAAGCCATCCCCTTCGGGTGATGTGCTGCTCCGTGGCACAAACACCGGCTCGCCGCAGGCCGTGCGCTCGAGCGCGTGCACTTGCAAGGTCTAGGTCTCCCAGTCAAGCCGCCCAATGCCGCCAGGAATGGCCAACATATAGCCGTAGCGATACTTGTCCATGTAGTAGGCCGGATGGATGCGCGGCATCTCACCGATGGCGCCCGCAAAGGGTTCGACGGTGTAGCTGTCGCCAGGGCCGCCAAGGTCAAAGGTCAGGCGGCTGAGCGTGGCCACGCCCTCGCTTGGTGGGGTGACCTGGCCCTTGACGTCCTTGAAGAAGGAAAACCCATTTCCGTGGCTGATGGTGCAGTCCACCACCACCCGATCGCCGTCGGTGTACGCGTTCATGATGTGGCCGCAAAACGCGTTTTGGCGTTTGAACCAGCGGATGTTCTGGACCGGGTCATCGCGCCGCATGATCCCGAAGTAGCATGGCTTGTCGGGGTCGTAGGCGTAGAAATCACCACCGGCCTGCAAGCGCTTGGGGTCCACCGTCAGGGGCATGAGCGGAAAGATCACATGCTCGCGGGTGACCGCAAAGTCGTGGGTCAGGCCCGCATAGGGGGCGTCAAACCATTCCTCGCGCTGGAGCGTCCCGGCTTGGTCGATCACTTGCAGGCACATCTTGTTGCTCACCAGGTCTTTGTCGGCAAAAAAGCCATGCGACCACCACTCACCCGTCACCGGATCAAACTTGGGATGTGCCGTCACCGCCTTGGAGCGCAATCGGCCTGCGAAGTCCCACACGCCCTTGGTTGCCAAGGTGTCGGGATCGAGCTCGGTCGGGCGCGAGTCTTCGCGCAGCGCAAACAGACGGCCAGCGTGCATCACCACATTGGTGTTGGCGGTGTTGTCGCGGTCTTTTGCATCTGCCACCGAGGGGTCGTCGGTGTAGGGGTTGCGGTACAGCCCAAACAATCGCTTGCGCGCCTCCCGCTCCCGCTCAAAGCGCTCGGTTCTGACCCATCGGCTCTTGAAATCGGCATGGCCATTCTCAATCCTCAGCATGGTGACCATGCCGTCGCCGTTGGTGATGTTGTCGTGCTCGATGCTTGGAAACTGGGCGTTGGGGCAGCAGCGATAGAAGGTGCCCTCCAGCTCTTTGGGGATTTGGCCGATGACTTCCAGGTCTCGGGCATCGGCCTCAAAGCGCATGGGTTTGACCTTGAAGAAAAACCCTGGGACGTCGTAAAACTTTTCTGGCATGTGTTCACTCCATTGCGTGTGCGTTTTTTGTGATGGAAGGGTCTTTGCGGCTCATGCCCAATCACGCCCGGTGACGCTGATGTCGTCGTTGGACTTGAAGGCTTGGTCGACCCATCCATCAATGTCGTATTCCGACATGCATTGCTCGGCCAGGTCCTCGAACTTTTTCATGTCGCCTGCGGCGCGGGCCAGGTACAGCGGCCCTTGCAGCACGGCGTCGTGCCCACCCAGGTAGTGCCGCTCGTACAACTCGTGGCGCGCGCCAAACTCGCTGCCAATCGAGTCCCACAGCAGCTTCATGACCTTGGAGCGGCGCATGGCGTCCACCCCCTTGGAGCCGCGCAGATAGCGATCCAGGTAGGGTCGGATTTCTTCGGACTTGAAGTCGCTGGCATGCGAGTTCAGGTAAATCAGGCTGGAACCACAGGCCTTCTGGACAATATCGCGCATGCGGGTGTAGATCGTCGGACCCAGGCCCCGCAGCGTCATCGCGTAGGTTTCGTTGAACGTGATGTATTCGCCCGACAGCACATCGGGCACCTCCACCATGGCGTCCAGCAGGCCCCGGATCGTGTTGCGCCACATGACCAACTCACCGATCAAGGTGTGGACCGTGGTGAAACCCGATGTGCCCGCCAAGTGCGTGGCCTTGGCCACCAGCCCGATCAGGAACTCCAGCTTCACAACCAAGCGTGTAAAGGCCTGGATGCTCACGCGGCCCGACATGCGCGCACCCAGCAAAAAGTGATCGGCGCGCTCGACATCACCGTAATGCAGCACATCCTCCCAGGCGATCAGGGCGTTATCGAAAATCAGGATCGCATCGTTTTCGTCCATGCGGCTGGAGAGGGGGTAGTCAAATGGGCTGCCGGTGGCGGCAGCGGCCATTTCGTAGGAGTGGCGACACACCAGCTTCACCCCCGGGGTGTTCATGGGCACGATAAAGCCCAGGGCAAACTGTTTGTCCTTGAGCATGCCCTTGGAGTGCGCGCAGAAATTTCCCTGCGTGATGGCCGAGCCGGTGGCCACCACCTTGGCCCCCTGCACGATCAGTCCGCGATCGGTTTCCTTGACGGCGCGCACAAAAACATCGGACACCTCGTCAATGGGTTTGTCACGGTCAACCGGCGGGTTGATGATGGCGTGGTTCAAAAACGTCACGCACTCTTGCGTTTGCCGATACCACTTGTCGGCGGCATCGGTAAATGGCGCAAAGTAATCGCGATTGCCCCCAAAGAGACCGGTGAACGACGCTTTGTAGTCGGGGGTGCGACCCATCCAGCCATAGTTCATGCGCTGCCAGGCCTCGATGCCCTGCTGCGACTGGGCCAGGTCGGCCTTGGTTTTGGGTGCCTTGAAAAAGGGGTGGGTGAAGCCCCCATTGCCGGTGTCGGTGGGGACGCTGACCACACCGCGCAGCGCGGGATCGTGCAAGGAGTCGTACAAGCGTGCAACCGAACGGGCCGAATTGCGGAACGCTGGATGGGTGGTCACATCCTTGACGCGCTGTCCATAGATGTAGACATCGCGGCCATCGCGCAAGCTTTCAAGGTATTGCTCGCCGGTGGGCGGAATACGTGCAGGTGTGGGAGTGCTCATGGTGCGGGATCCGTGGTGTGCATTTAGTTTGATTTCGAACTAATTAAAGCAGAACGAAGGGGTTGGGGGCCAAGGGTTTACCCGTGGGTCGGAATCAGCCCCAGCATGGCGGCTGCGTTGGAACCAAGAATCAATGCCTTGTCGGCATCGGAAAGCGGCAGTTGCCGGACATGGGCGTCGTCCTGGTCGATAAAGGGGTAATCGGTACCAAACAGCAAACGGTCACGACCAAAATACTGGTGCGCCATCATGATGAGGGGAGGAAAGAATGAACAGGTGTCGTAGTACAGGCGCTTGGCGTATTCGCTGGGGCGCTTGGTGATGAACTTCTGGCAGTCGGGGTAGCGAAGAAAACCGCTGTCCAGGCGCTCCATCAGGTCGATGAAGCAAGCGCCGGTATGGGCCACCACAAACGGAAAGTCGGGATAACGCTCGAACACGCCCGCATAGATCATGCGGCTCATGGCCAAGCTGGTGTCGTAGAAGAAGCCCACCCGCATGGGCAAGGTGAACTCGTCCATGGCGTCGGCAAAGACCGGGATCATGGGATGCTCGAACACCGGCATGCGCAAATCGTTCAGCGCCTTCCACAATGGCTCCAGCCTTGGGCTCGACAGCGGCAGTCCGTCCAGGTTGGAGCCCACCGTGATGCCCACGATGCCATCGGCATGCCGGATTCGCTCGAGTTCGACCAGCGATGCCTCGATATCGGGCAGCGGCAGCGTGGCAAAGGCGCGAAAGCGGCTGGGATCGCGCCGCACGCGCTCGACGATCAGGTCGTTCATCTCGCGGCACACCGCCACACGCTGTGGCCCATCAAAGAGGTAAACACTGGGCGTGGACAGCGACAAGACGCGGATGTCGATTTGCTTGCGGTCCATGTCGCGCAGTTGGTGATCCGGCTCGAACATGGCATCGTTGTACGGCAGCCACTGCAGGCCATGGCGGTACAGAAAACTGATCCCGCCAGGGCGGTGATCCGCGGTCACACCAGGCAAGGTCTCCAGGGCATCGTAATAGGCCCGGGGACAGAAATGACCGTGGATATCGATCTTCATCGTGGGCCTTTAAAACTGGCTGATGAACTTGATGTCGGTGAATTGGGTCAGGCCCTCAATCCCACCTTCGGAGCCATAGCCACTGTCACCCATGCCCCCAAACGGCGGCTCGGCCGCACCAATCGCACCGGGCGGGCCCAGGAAGAAGGTGTTGATGCCCACCATGCCAGCACGCAGCTGGTTGCCCGCCCAAGTGGCCCGGTCTGCGCGTTGGGTGAAGGCATAGGCGGCCAGGCCGTAGGGCAGTCGGTTGGCCTCGGCCATGGCCGCAGCGTCATCACTGAAGCGGTTGATCACCGCGATGGGGCCAAAGGGCTCTTCGTTCATGATCCGAGCGGAGTTGGGCACATCGGCCAAGACGGCCGGCTGCCAGAAATAACCCCGGTCACCCACACGGTGGCCACCGCAAATCAGCCGCGCACCCTGCTGCACCGCGTCGTGGACCAGCGCCTCCATGAAAGCCAGTCGTCGATCATGGGCCAGCGGGCCGTGCGTGACGCCTTGGGCAAATCCGTCGCCAACCCGAAAGCCCTTTGCCACGTTGGTGAAGGCGTTCAGAAAAGCGTCATAGCCGCTGTCATGCACATAGTAGCGGCAGGGGTTGATGCAGCCCTGGCCCAGGTTGCGGTATTTGCGGTTGGCAGAAACCACTGCCACCGCTTCAAAGTCCACATCGTCAAACACAATGCAAGGACCGTGACCACCCAACTCCATCACCATTCGCTTGAAGGAGCGCGCGGCCAGTGCGCTGAGTTCACGCCCGACCTGTGTCGAACCGGTGAAGGCCACGCCTCTGATCTCGTCGCGGCGCAACAAATAGTCCGAGATATGCGCCGGGTGACCCAACACCAGGTTCAGGGCGCCAGGGGGCAAGCCCGCATCGACGAAAGCGCGGACGATCTCGGCGCCGGTCGAAGCGGTTTCTTCGGCCACCTTGATGATGCAAGAACACCCCGATGCCAGCACCGATGAAATCTTTCGGACAACGATCAGCGCCGGGTAGTTCCAAGGGGTGAACACAACCACCGGCCCCACCGGCTCACGCACAACCAACTGGCGCTGCTCGGGCACCCGGGAAGGGATGACACGGCCATACGCACGTTGCCCCTCTGCGGCGTCCCACTCCAGGATATCGGTCACGCCGCTGAGCTCGCCCAAGGCCTCGGCCAAGGGCTTGCCCTGCTCCAGCGTCATCAACTCGGCAATGCGTTGTGCGCGCTCACGAAGAATGGCCGCAGCCCGCACCAGGACCTTGGCACGCGCGTATGCCGGCGTGGACGACCACGCCTGATGACCGGCCACAGCGGCTTTGACCGCCTGATCCAGGTCATCGTCGGTGGCAACAGGCAAGCTGCCCAGAACCTCTTCGGTCGAAGGGTTCAAAACCGGCAGGCTCTGTCGCCCCTCGATGCCAATCCATTGGCCATTGATGTGCAGCTGGGGCTCGGTGTACGAAATCATGGGAACTCTTGTGTAGGGTCGTCGATGAAGCATCGATCGAATCAAGTTTAGGGAGGATGTCCGGTCTGCTCTTGACTGTGCGAGACAAGGGCAATGCTTGTGCGCGACAGCAAGCCCGACACCGGCTGTGGGCTCAACTCGCCAGCAACTGGATCAGCAACTGTCGCAACTGCACCACCTGCACCGGGTCCAGTTTCGAGAGCTTGGCCTGCTCAAATTGCGCAATTGACTGGGCCAGATCCCGTCGCAAGGCGTGACCGCTGGGGGTCAATTCAAAACCTTGTGAGGCGGCGACTTGGATGTGACCGAGTGCAAGCAAGCGAGCGATGTCATCGTCCACCAGCGCAGCCGAGATGCCGATGTTGGCGCCCAACGCCTCGACGGTTTTGGGGCCATCGCTGAGCCAGGCGAGCGTGCGGGACTGGGAACGCGACAGATTGGTGGTGGCGCGGTCCAGATCGAATTCATCCATCCAGCGCTCGGACAAGGAATAGAGCAATCGCATCATGGAGGCGCTGCCCAAAGCCTGCGCGGTGTCGTTGGATGCGGCAGCCGGACGACCCATGGGGTGCGGCGCCGAAACGCGGTACTCGCCTTGTACAAACAACAGCGGTGGCCGATCGAAGTGCTCAAACGACGAGACCTCACCGATCAGGATGGTGTGATCACCTGCCGGGATGGATTGGTGCCGACGGCATCGCAATCGCGCGGCCACCTGCCCGAGCAAGGGCTCACCATGGTCGCCACAAGTCCAGCCCCCAGCGTCAAACGGGTCGCCCGAGGACTTGGCGAATCGACCCGAGACCTCGATCTGATCGGCCGCCAGGATGTTGACCGAGAAGTGTTCTGCGGCCAGAAACAACTCTCGTGCCGAGGACTCGTTGCGAATGGACCACATGATCAGTGGCGGCGTGAGCGACAGCGCAGAAAACGAGTTGATGGTCATGCCGCATCGCGCGCCCGCATGCGCTGCGGCCACCACGGCCACCCCCGTGGCATAGTGGCCAAGGCATGTTCGAAATGCGCGCACATCGAAGGCATCGGGCGCAGAGGCGGCAGAGGTTGGGGCGGGGTTGGCGGCGGTCATGCGCTGGCGTCCTGTGGGCCGGTCTGCCCATCGTTGGGATGAAGCAATTCATGGTAGGCCCACGGCCCTGAGCGCACTTGTCCGTTGGCGTCAGCACCCCCTATCCCAGCGCGACAGGCCGCACTGGGCCGAGCGCTTTCCTGCGCTCAGTCCCGCATCTGCGCCGAGCGCGCGATGGCCGCGTCGACCATCTGGGGCGCCATGCCCAGGTAGTTGGCGGGATCGGTCATGTGCTCGATGGCCGCCCGGTCAAACAAGGCGGTCACGGCAGGCAGATCGGCCAGGGCCTGGGCCAGGCTGCCGCCTTGCGCGTTCACGCTGCGGCAGGCCGCGTAGACCAGGTCGTGCGCCTGCTGGCGGCCCATGGCCGGGGCCAGCTTCATCATCACCGCCTCGGCCACGATCAGGCCGCGGCTGACGCCCAGGTTCTGCCGCATGCGCTCGCGGTCGATGCCCAGGCCCGCCAGCACAAACCTGGCCTGGTGCAAGGCACCGGCGGTGTACTGAAAGCTCTCGGGCAAGGCAATCCACTCGGCGTACCAGGGGCCGGTGGCGCGCTCGAAGTCTTGCACCATGGCGTCCATCATCAGGCCCGCGTGCTGGCGCACGGTCTTGGCCGCCACCGATATCAGCTCGCTCGAGATGGGGTTGCGCTTTTGGGGCATGGTGCTGCTGGCGCCGCGCCCGGGCACAAAGGGCTCGCTCAGTTCGCCAAACTCGCTCGACGCCATCAGCATCACGTCCAGCGCGATCTTGCCCAAGGAACCGGTGATCAGGGCCAGCAGGTTGACGGTCTCGGCCATGGCATCGCGCGCCACATGCCAGGTGGTGGCCGGCACGCCCAGGCCCAGGGCGTCGGCCAGGGCCTGCTGCACCGCCAGGCCCTGATCGCCCAACGAGGCCAGGGTGCCCGCGGCACCGCCAAACGACACCACCTCGACGCGCGGGCGCAATTGGTCCAGGCGCTCTTGGTGGCGGTCAAACATTGCCAGCCAGATGGCCGCCTTCAGGCCAAAGGTGATGGGCAAGGCCTGCTGCAGATGGGTGCGCCCCGCCATCGGGGTGTCGCGGTGCGTCTGCGCCAGCTCGGTCAGGATTTGGCGCAGGGCCTGCAGGTCCTGGCGCACCAGGGCCAGCGCCTCGCGGATCTGCAGCACCTTGGCGGTGTCCAGAATGTCTTGCGTGGTGGCGCCCCAGTGGATGTAGCGGCCAGCCTCTGCGCACATATCGCTCAGCTGGTGCACCAGCGGCAGCACCGGGTAGCCCACCAGGTGGGTCTCCTGGGCCAGCTTGGCCAGGTCCAGCCGATCAAGGCGCGCGTGCTGCGCAATCGCTTGCGCTGCGTCGGCGGGCACGATGCCGCAGCGGGCCTGGGCATGGGCCAGGGCCACCTCGACGTCGATGCAGCGCTGCAGCAAGCGGTGGTCGGCAAACACCTGGCGCATGGCCGGTGTGCCAAATGCATCGCGGTACAGCACCGAATCCAGCAAGGTGCTGGCACCCGACGGTTGGGTGTGTGGGGACTCGCTCGCAGGGTGGGGGGTGTTCATTGGGCTGGGTTATCCGTTGCATCAAGCGGAACGATTTTACAGACCACCCCCTCGCCCATACAGTCGATCAGCACTCAAGGGATGCCATGGCCATCAGCGGAATTCTCTCCATCACCTACGCCACCGACGACCTGCAGGCCGGGCGTCTGTTCCATGAACAGCTGGGGCTCACGCTGGTCGATGCCAGCGAGCACGGCGTGGACTTTGCGCTGCCCGATGGCTCGTCGGTGCGGCTGCGCCCTGTCGGCTCGCCCGATCTGCCGGCGCCGCTGGCCGATCAGGTCCATGGGGTGCGCGAGGTCTGCTGGGCGGTGAGCGATCGCGCATCGCTGGCGGCGCTGGCTGCGGGCATGGCGGTGGACCGGCCGGTGCACTGGGTGGGCGACAGCGAATGCGCCTTTCTGGACGATGCGGGCTTGACGGTGCGCTTGCGCGTGGCCCAGTTCACCCCCCTGCCGGCCGAGCCCGATCCCACCAATGCGCCGGGGCGGGTGGAGCGGCTCAACCAGCTGCGGCGCTGGCACGAGCGGGCGGTGCCGCTGCAGATGCAGCACGTGGTGTTCTCGTCGCCGCAGGCGCGCGCGCAGGCCCGTTTCTATGTGCAGCGCCTGGGCTTTCGGATCAGCGACATCCAGGAGGAAGGGGGCGTGTTCCTGCGCGCACCCGGCAATGTGCAGCACCACAACCTGTACTGGCAGCGCGCCGAGGTCACCACCTTCCGCCATGTGTCGTATGGCGTGGCCAACATCGACGCGCTGATGGCCGGCGCGGCCCACATGGCGCGCCACGGGGTGAGCAGCCGACAGGGCCTGGGCCGGCACCGGATTTCATCGACTTTTTTCTATTACATGCCCAACCCCTGCGGGGGCGATGCCGAGTACTCGACCGACGCCGACTGTCTGGACGACCGCTGGGCGCCCCGTGTGTGGGGCCGGGTGTTTGGCCACATCTGGTGGCTGGCCCAAGGGCGTGATCAAGAGCCCGAGGTGCGCATGCGCATGGCCACCGCCGACGACCTGAAGTTGCTTTGATGCGTGAGGACCCCATGACCCCATCTGCTTGGGCCCTGGCCTGCCACTCGGTGGCCGGCAGCCCGCCTTTTCCCACCCTGGTGCTGGGCGACCAGGTGCTGGCCGTGCATGCGCTGCAAGAGGCGGCCCAAGGCCAGGGCCTGTTGCTGTCGGGCACCGGCTCGACGCTGGATCTGCTGGCCCAATGGCCGCACAACCATGCGGTGATCGACCAGCTGGTGCGGCAGATGGCCGCAGGGGCGCTGCCCGAGCTTCGCGCGCGCTGTGTGCCGCAGTCGCTGCTGCGCACCCATGCGCCCATTCCTGCCCCGCGCCAGGTGTTTTGCACCGGGGCCAACTACCGCTCGCATGTGCTGCAGCTGGCCTTTGACCAGACCGACAGCGCGGGGGTGGGGTCCACGCCAGAGGAGCGGCGCGCCATCTCGGAACAAAAGATGGACGAGCGCGCGCGCAACGGCCTGCCCTATGCCTTTGTGAAGCTGCCCAGCGCGGTCATTGGGCCGCACGATCCGATCGTGCTGCCGCGCGGCGTGGCCAAGCCCGACTGGGAGCTGGAGCTGGTGGTGGTGATGGGCCGCACCGCGCGCCGCGTTCACCGCGACGAGGCCCTGTCCTATGTGGCCGGCTACTGCGTGGGCAACGACATCAGCGCACGCGATTTGCTGTACCGGCACGACCTGCGCTCGATTGGCACCGACTGGCTGTCGTGCAAATCGGCCCCCACCTTTTTGCCGCTGGGCCCGCACATCGTGCCGGCGGCGCAGGTGGCCGATCCGCAGAACCTGAAGATCCAGCTGCGCCTGAACGAGCAGCTGATGCAGGACGCCAACACCTCGGAGATGATTTTCAACATCGCCCGGCAGATCGAGTACATCAGCCAGCGCGCGACGCTGTGGCCCGGCGACCTGGTGATGACCGGCTCGCCCGCAGGCAACGGCACGCACTACAAGCGCTTTTTGCAGGACGGCGATGTGCTGCACGGCCACATCGAGGGCCTGGGTGCGCTGCGCAACCCCTGTGTGGCGGAGCCGCTTGCGTGAGCGGCTTGCTGCCCCAGCCGGTGCTGGTCGTGGGCGGCGGGATCGCCGGTCTGACCTTGTCGATTGCCTTGCGCCAAGCGGGGCAGGATGTGGAGATCGTCGAGCTCAACCCGGCCTGGAGCGTCTACGGCGTGGGCATCATCATGCAGGCCAACGCGCTGCGCGCGCTGCAGCGCATCGGCCTGTCGCAAGCCTGCATTGCGGTGGGCTTTCCGTACCACACCAGCGTGCACCACGAGGAAGACGGCACGCTGCGCTCGGCACGCCAAAAACCCAGCCTGGACCAGGAGGGCCTGCCCGCCTCGTGCGGGATTTTGCGGCCCAGCCTGCATGCGCTGCTGCGCGACACCGCCCTGGCCGCGGGGGTGCGCGTGCGCCTGGGCACCACGGTGACGGCGCTGCAGGACGGCCCCACGCAGGTGCAGGTGCAGTTTCAGGACGGCAGCCAGCAGGCGTACAGCCTGGTCGTGGGGGCCGACGGCGTGCGCTCGCAGGTGCGCAAGCTGTGCTTTGACGGGCCCCAGCAGCCGGTGTTCACCGGGCAGGGCTGCTGGCGCTACGCGCTGCCGCGCGACCCCGCCGTGACGGGCGCCCTGATGTACCACGGCCGCCAGTCGCGCGTGGCGGGCCTGGTGCCGGTCTCGCCCGAGCAGATGTACCTGCTGCTGCTGTCCGAAGAGCCGGGCAACCCGCGCTTGCCGCAGGCGCAGCTGCCGCAGCTGCTGCGCGAGCGCTTGGCGCATTTTGGTGGCCGCATCCCGGCGGCGCTGGCGCACATGCCGGCCGCGCAGGACATTGTCTACCGCCCGCTCGAGACCTTGCTGGTTGACGCCCCCTGGCACCGCGGCCGCGTGGTGCTGATGGGCGACGCGGCCCACGCCATGACGCCGCACATGGCGCAAGGCGCGTCCATGGCCATGGAGGATGCGGTGGTGCTGGTGGACTGCCTGCGCGAGGGGGCGGGCGTGCCGGATGCGCTCTCGCGCTACGCGCTGCGGCGCTTTGAGCGCTGCCGGCGGGTCTTGCAGGCCTCGGTGCAGCTGGGGCAGTGGCAGCTGCGCCCCGAGCCGGGCAGCGACCCGATGGGCTTGCTGCGCGAGATGGCCGATGAATTGATGAAACCCGCATGAGGCTGGGCCCAGCCGGTGTGCACGAACGCTTCTGAAACGAGACACCCATGAGATTTGACCGTGACTTCACCGACTGGCCCATTGGCTTGCACCGGGTGGCCGAGGATGTGTATGCCTATGTGCAGGGCAACGGCCCCTACGGCAACGCCGGCTTCAGCAACGCGGGCTTTGTGGTCGGGCCCGAGTACGTGGTGGTGATCGACACGCTGGGCACCAACTCCATGCACGACGGGTTCATTGACGCGATCCGCAGCGTGACCGATCGGCCGGTGGGGCTGGTGATCATCACCCACCACCATGTCGACCATGTGCTGGGCACGCACCGCTTCATGCCGGCGCGGGTGATCTGCCACCGCCAATGCCGCGCGCACATCCTGGCCGGGCGCGACACCATGGTGCAGCGCTGGCGCAACATGCGCCCGCTGCTGGCGCCAGACCTGGACGAGATCCCGGTGGTGGTGCCCGACATCACCTTCGAGACGCGGGTGAGCATCCACCTGGGCGAGCGCGAGCTGGTGGTGTTCCACCCGGGCCTGGCCCACACCGACGGCGATGCGGCGGTTTACCTGCCGGGCGATGGGGTGCTGTTCACCGGCGATCTGTTTTTCAACCAGGTCTGCCCGGCCGCATTCCAGGGCAACGTCAAGGGCTGGATGGCAGCCGTGGCGGGCATGCTGGAACTCGATGCCCAGGTGATCGTGCCGGGCCACGGGCCGGTGGCCGACCGCGCGGCCTTGGCCGAGATGCTGCGCTACCTGCAGCTGATCCAGACGGGCAGCGAGCAGGCCTTTGCCCAGGGCCTGACGCCCGAGCAGGCCTTTGCCCGCATTGAGGTTGGCAGCTTCCGCCAGTGGTTCGATACCGAGCACCGCTTGCTGCAAGACATCCAGCGCGTGTACGAGAGCCTGGGCCCAGGCCGCTGAGCACGGAGGCCCCATGAGAGAAGACGACATCGACCGCGGACTGCGCCAACGCCGCGCGGTCTTGGGCCAGGAATGGGTGGACCGCGCCACCGCCAACGCCACCGACTTCACCGCGCCCTGGCAGGCCTTCATCACCGAAACCGCCTGGCAGGGGGTGTGGGGCCGCGAGGGCCTGGACACCCAGACGCGGCGCCTGCTGGCCATGACCGCCACGCTGGCGCTGGGGCGCATGGAGGAGTTCGAGATGCATGTGCATGCGGCCGTCAAGGCCGGCATGGCCGAGTCGACCTTGCAGGACATGCTGCACATGGCCGCGCTGTATTGCGGCGTGCCGGCGGCCAACAGCGGCTTTCGGATCGCCGCGCAATCGCTGGCCGCGCATGGGCGCGCGCCCGCGCCCCAGCCCCTGGACCCGTGGCGCGAAAAATCGTTTCAGACCTTCAGCCAGCCGCAGACGCAGGTGGTGCTGCAAGGCCCCGCCACAGGCATCCCGGTGGTGCTGGTCCATGCCCTGGGCCTGGACCACCGCATGTGGACCGCGGTGGCCCGGCACCTGGCCGGGCGGGGCCACCCGGTGCTGCGCTACGACGTGCAAGGCCATGGCGCATCGCAGATGGGGCCGCAGGTCGACATGGCCGCGCTGGTGGCCGACGCGGCCCGCGTGATTGCGGAGTGGGATTGCGGGCCGGTGGTGATGGTGGGCCTGTCGATGGGCGGCCTGGTGGCGCAAGGCCTGGCGATGGGGCATCCGGATCGGGTGCGCGCGCTGGTGCTGGCCAACACCACGGCGCACTACCCGCCGGCCTCGCAAGACACCTTTGTGCGGCGCGCCGCGCGGGTGCGGGCCGAGGGCATGGCGGCGGTGATCGACGAGGTGCTGCCGCGCTACCTCTCGGCCGATTTCATGGCCCGCGAGCCGGCCGCCAGCGCGCGGCTGCGCGAGCGCTTGTTGCACTGCTCGCCCACAGGCTATGCGGCCTGCTGCGAGGCGCTGGCCCAGGCCGACATGCGCGCTGGCCTGGCCCGGATCACGGCCCCCACCTGGGTGGTCTCGGGGGCGCTGGACCAGGCCGCGCCGCTGGCCCTGCAAGAGGCGCTGGTGCAGGGCATTGCCAACGCCCGCCACACGGTGCTGCCCTGCGCCCACCTGCCCACCCTGGAGGCGCCCCAGGCCTTCATCGAGGGGCTGGACCAATTTCTGGCAGGCCTGCCGCAGACCCCGGGCGGCTAAAGCCGGCGCCCGGCCCGCAGGTGGCCAGGGCTGGGTTCTGCTGATATCATTTTTTGAGCGCGACGCCCCGTCTGCCAAGGCCTTCATGCTCCCTTCTTGTCTTGCGACCGGTGTCGACCCCCGGCCCCACTGGCCGCACGCCTGCGTGCAGCTCCCCTCATGAACCTGCAAAAACTGGATCTGAATTTGCTGGTGGCCCTCAATGTGCTGCTGACCGAGCAAAGCGTCACCCGGGCCGCCAACCGGATTTTTCTGAGCCAACCCGCCATGAGCGGGGCCTTGACGCGCTTGCGCGAGCACTTTCAGGACGACCTGATCACGCGGGTGGGCCGCTCGATGGTGCTCACGCCCTTTGGCGCCAAGCTGGCCCCCCAGGTGGCCCAGCTGCTGGCCAACATCGGCCATGTGATTGGCAGCCGGCCGTTTTTTGACCCCGTGCAATCGGACCGCGAGTTCACCGTGGTCACCTCCGAATACCTGCTGGCGGTGTTCATGCCGCAGGCGACGGCGCGCCTGGCCGCGCTGGCGCCCGGGGTCACGCTCAACATCCAGCTGCGCAGCCGCGACCATGAACAGCGCATGCTGACCGGTCAGATCGACATGGCCCTGACCATTGGCGGCCTGGCCTTGCCCAGCCACCCCATGGCCCCCTTGTTTGAAGACGAGTATGTGTGCGTGGCCTGGCAAGGCAACACGCGCATCGTCGACCAGCTCACGCTGGCGGATTTTCTGGACTGCGGCCACGCGGTGCGGCTCATGCCCCGCGACCATTCGTACACCCTCGAAGAGACCTGGCTCAATGCCAAAGGCTATCGGCGCAAGGTGACGCTGCGGGTGCCCACGTTTGACGCGCTGCCCCGGCTGATTGTGGGCACACAGCTGATCGCCCCCATGCAGCGGCGCCTGGCCGAGATGAGCGCGCAGTCGCTGCCCATTCGGATCCTGCCGCACCCGGCGCCAATACCGCCGCTGGTGGCGGTGCTGCAGTGGCCCTCGTTCCGCGAGGACGACGCGGGCAACCAGTGGCTGCGCTGGTTGTTCCAGGACACCGCGCTGCAGCTGTTTGGCCCGCCACCGGCCCTGAGCCACCCCCCGGCCAGCGCCTGAAGCGCAGGGCCATTGCCGCGGCCAATGCCAGGCATCGTGCAAAACGATTGTCTGGCGGGCGCGCGCCGACCTAGCATGGGGCCCATGCGCGGCACGCCCGGACAGGCGCCGGGCGCGCGCGCAGGACGCCGCCTTGGGGCTTGGGCGTCCTCTTGTTGTCAACCCATCGGGCACCTGCATGAGCGCTGAACTCTTTACCTGCGGCATCACCTCCTCGGGCCTGGCCCCCACGTCGCCGCCGCGTGCGCGCGGCTCGCTGGTGGTGGACATGCATTGCCACATGCTGGTGCCGCAGGCCGAGGAGATGCTGCGGCCCTTCCGGCCCAGCGTGCCCGAGCCCACGCAGCGCTTTTCCTCGCCTGCCTCGCGCCAGGTCAGCACCGAGATGCTGACCCGCATCCGCGACCGCATCACCGGCGTGACGCAGCGCCTGGCGCAAATGGACGCGGGTGGCATCGACCTGCAGGTCATCTCCCCCGCGCCCAACCACTACGCCTACTGGGCCGAGGAGGCGCTGGGCCGCGAGATGGCGCGCCTGGTGAACCAGCATCTGGCCGAAGTGGTGGCCCAGCACCCCGATCGCTTGCGCGCCTTTGGCACGGTGCCCATGCAGTCGCCCCGCGCGGCCGTCGACGAGTTGCAGCACTGCGTGCGCGAGCTGGGCATGCGCGGGGTGGAGATCTCGTCCAACGTCAACGGGCAGGAGCTGTCGGACCCGCAATTTCGGCCCTTCTTTGCCGCCGCCGAAGCGCTGGGCGTGGTGGTGTTCATCCACCCCTCGGGCTTTACTGGTGGCGAGCGGCTGTCGGCCTACCACCTCAACAACGTGATCGGCAATCCGCTGGACAGCACGGTGGCGCTCTCGCACCTGATCTTCAGCGGCACGCTCGATCGCTTTCCGGGGCTCAAGCTGATGGTGGCCCACGGGGGCGGCCTGATGCCGGCCTACTCGGGGCGCTTTGACCATGCGCACCACGCCCGTGCCGACTGCCAGCTGTGCCAGCACCCGCCCAGCCACTACCTGCGCCGCACCTATTTCGACACCGTGGTCTTTGACCCCGCGCAGCTGGCCGAACTGGTGCGCAGGTTTGGCGCCTCGCAGTTGCTGGCGGGCACCGACTTTCCCTACGACATGGAGGAAACCGCGCTGGTTGACTTTGTGCACCGCGCGGGCCTGGACGACGCGTCCACGCGCCAGATCCTGGGCCTGAATGCGGCGCGCCTGCTGGGCATTGACCCGGTGCAGGCGGCCGCGCGCGCACGCGGCGGCCAGGCCAGCGCTTGAGCGCTGCGGCCGATTGGCCGCTGGGGTTTACTGCGAGCCTGCGGCGCCGCTGTCCTTGACGATGCGTGCCCAGCGCGCATGCTCGGTGCGCACATAACGGTCGAGCTCGTCGACCGACATCTGCAGCGGCTCGTCGGGCGCAATCGAGGCCGAGAACGCGGCGGTGCTGGTGACCGCCTGCAAGGCCTTGCGCAAGGCCTCCAGCCGGGCGGGCGGGGTGCCGGCCGGCGCCATGATGGCGTTCCAGACGGTCAGCTCATAACCGGGCACACCGGCGTCGTGCACCGAGGGCCAGTCGGGCATTTTGGGAAAGCGCGAGCGGCTGGTCGAGGCCAGCACCCGAAGCTTGCCCGCGGCGCTGAGCGAGGTGTAGTTGCCGGCCGCATCGATGAGGATGTCGATGCGGTCGCCCAGCAGGTCCACTTGCGCGGCCGCCGAGCCTCGGTAGGGCACATGCGTGAGCTCGATGCCGGCCAGCGACGCCAGCATGGCCCCGGCCAGGTGGCTGGAGGTGCCCAGGCCCGCCGAGCCGTAGCTGAGCTTGCCGGGGTTGGCCTTGGCCCGCGCCACCAGCTCGGCCATGTTGCGCACCGGCAGACCCGGGCGCACGGCCACCGCATTGGTGGTGCGCGTCACGCCGCCCACGGCCACCAAGTCCTTGAGCGGGTCGTAGGGCAGTTGCTGGTAGATGTGCGGGTTGATCGCCAACACCCCCATCGTGCCCATCAGCAAGGTGTGGCCGTCGCGCGGGGCGTTGAGCACCGCCTGCACGCCCACCACGCCGCCTGCGCCGGTGATGTTCTCGACCACCACCGTGCCCTTGAGTTGCTCGCCCATGCGCTCGGCCACCTGGCGCGCCAGCTTGTCGAGCGTGCTGCCGGCCAGAAAGGGCACGATCAGCCGCACCTGCCGCTCGGGGTAGGCCTGGGCGCTGGCGGTCAGCGCGGACAGGGCCAGGGCCAAGGTGACAGCGATGCGGTGCGCGATGCGTCTCATGAAAGGTCTCCGTCCGGGCAATGCCCCATGGCGACGATCCTATGCGGCCTGGGCCATCCGCACGAATCGATTCGATGGATGCCAGGGATTGTCCAGACCGATTGAAGGGCCGCCCGCATCGCAGCGGGTGATCGATTCAATCGGTACAAACGATTTACCCCGACCGCCCCCGCGCCCTAGGATGTGGCGGATGTTTGTGCGGCCGACCCACTGGTGATTGATGAACCCCTCCCTCCCCCCGATCGATGAAACCCATGACCCCGCCGCCACCAGCTGGGTGGACAGCGCGCATGGGCACCCGGACTTTCCGGTGCAGAACCTGCCCCTGGGGCGGTTTGCGCTGAACGACGGCCTACCCCGCACGGGCATGGCCATTGGCGACCAGACGCTGGATCTGCAGGCGGTGGTGGGCCTGGGCCTGCTTGAGGGCCAGGCGCTGCGCGCTGCCGAGCAGGCGCTGCAAACGCCCATTTCCCTGTCGGCCGCCGCGCGGCTGGCGCTGCGCCGGGGCGTTTTTGAGCTGCTGCGCGTGGGCGGCCGGGGCGCCGAGCAGGCGCGCGCGCGACAAGCCGAGCTCTTGCATGCGCAAGCCCAATGCACGATGCAGCTGCCCGCGCAGATCGGCAACTTCACCGACTTCAATGCCGGCATTCACCACACCCGCAATGGGCGGCAGATGCGCGGCGACGGCGGCGGCAGCTTGCCGCGCAACTACCACCATGTGCCCATTGCCTACCATGCCCGCGCCTCGTCGGTGCGGCCCTCGGGCACGCCGGTGCGCCGCCCGCTGGGGCAGACCTTGCCGCCGGGCCAGGAGACGCCGGTGTTCGGGCCGGTGCAGCGGCTGGACATCGAGCTGGAGCTGGGGGTGTGGGTGGCCCGGGGCAATCCCTTGGGCACGCCCATTGCGATCGAGGACGCGGCCGATCACATTGCCGGTTATTGCCTGCTCAACGACTGGTCATCGCGCGACGTCATGGCCTGGGAGATGGACCGGCTGGGGCCTTTTCTTGGCAAGAACTTTGCCACCACCATCTCCACCTGGGTCATCAGCCCCGAGGCATTGGCGCCGTTTCGTGACGCGGCCCATGCGCGCGCGCCGCAAGACCAGCCCTTGCCCTATCTGCTGTGCCCACAGGACCAGCAACAGGGCGGCCTGGCCTTGCAGCTGGCGGTGGACATGCGCACCGCGCAGCAGCGTGCGCAGGGCGTGCCGCTGCAACGGGTGGTGAGCACCAGCGCCGAGTACCTGTACTGGACGCCCGCGCAAATGCTGTGCCACCACGCCTCGAACGGCTGCAACCTGGTGCCGGGGGACTTGCTGGGCACGGGCACCATCTCGGGCCCGGTGCACCACATGTTCGGCTCCTTCCGCGAGCTCAGCCGCGTCGGCACCGAGCCCTTTGCGGTGGGCGATGCGCAACGCTGCTGGGCCGAAGACGGCGATGAGATCGCCCTGAGCGCCTGGGCCCAAGGCCAGGGCTCTGCCCGCATCGGCTTTGGCGATTGCCGCGCCCAGGTCCTGCCTGCGCCAGCGCTGCCCTGAGTTCAAGACGCGGTGACAGGGCCGTCGGGCATTCAGAGGACAACGCCCAATCGTTCTGCGAGCAGCTTTGCCTGCTCGACAAACTTGCGGGGATTGGCGTGGCGCAGGATCTGCAAGTGCCGCAGCTTCGTCGGCACGCTGTGGGTTTGAAACCCTCGTGCACGCAGGCGCTCAGCCGCTTGACCCATGGCTTGTTGAATTTGTGCCAGAGCCACGTTCCTCGGCACGCGATGATCAGGAAAGACCACGTCCAAATCCACCGAGAGACGGGGCATGTCGCGCAAAAACAAATTGATGGCTGTGCCGCCTTTGAGCGCAAAGATACCGTCTGCAAACACAGATGGCGCCACTTGCGTGAGCAGCCGTGCGGTGTGGAGGTAGGTCGGGTTCATGCCTGCAGCACCAGCAAGCCTTCGGGCGTGCGCGCCACCCATCGCCCTTGGCTGCCAGTGGGCAACGCACTGACGTCGAGTCGACCGATCCAGGGCATTTGGGCTTCTTTGCCCAATTGAAGACACAGGCGAACGGTCTTCACGCTTTGGCAGTGTTGCAACAGCTCTTGCAACACACCGGCACGCAAGTTGAAGGTGCTGTCGATCAACTCCCTGGCTTCTTGCAAGGGCTGGCGGACGCCCACTTCGCTCAGCATTTCCAGCAGGGCCCGCTCGGGTGCCGACACCAAGGGGGCTCCCGCACGGCCCTCGTGCGGGCCCACATGCATCGGTGCTTGAGCCGCCTCGGCAAAGAGGCGTTTGCGGTGGTAGCTGGCAGGAAATGCCTCTGTGAACCAGGGCGGCAATTTTGCCGAGCTTGCCCCATACAACTGCAACAGCGGCGCTTGCGAGAGGTAATGACGCACGCCAAACCAGTCCAGCGCTGTCTTCCCCCCCACATGCAACCCCACCATCTGCCGCTGCAACCAAGCCAGACTCGGGTGCAAATCGAGACGATCGTTTGCCCGCAGAAAAACACCGGGGGCCAGGCGTTTGAGCCAGCCTGCCCGCACGTAGTAAACCGCCAAATCCGCAGAGATGCCCAATGCGACAAGATCCTTTGACGTCAAAGGAGCACCTGGCGCGCTAAGGGTGTACAGCGCATTTAGCTTTTTACGATCGGTCGTAGCCATGCTACGATTTTTAAGACTTTTTCAAACCAGCGTCAAGCACCACCCTGGCCCTGTGCGATGCCAAGTCGCCCTGTCTGGCCACTTGGGCCAGCCATCGATCAAGCGGTGCCGGGCTGATTGCCCATGATCATCCCGCCGGGTCCTGGCGACCGCCCAAATCCAGGGCCAGCGCCGGCAGGGTGAGCTGGGGCAGGGCTTGCTGGGTCAGCTGGTGGGCCTGGGTTTTGGGCACGCCAATGCCATGCAAGGCCAGGGCCAGCACCTGGCGCAGGTGGGCGCGCGGGGCGCGGCCGCTGATGACGCTGACGGTGGCCTGGCTCACGGCGCTGAACACCAGGTCGCGCGCGGCCTGGACCGAGGGGTATTGCAGCTGCCCGCGCTCGCGCGCCAGCTCCATGTCGCGCGGCATGTAAACGTCCACCAGCTTGCCCACCGCCTGGTTGCGAAAACCCGTGCGCAGCACAAAGCCGCCCCAGTTGGGCAGGTCAACGCCAATGTGCATGTACAGCAGGCAGCCCATGGCCAGGCGATGCAGCGGGTCGGGGATCTGCAGCACCACCTTGTCGATCTCGGCCAGGATGGCGTCGCTCAACTCCGAGGTGACGGCGTCCAGCAGCTCCTGCGTGGTGTTGAAGTAGTTGTAGAAGGTGCCGCGCGCCACCCCGGCCGCGGCAATGAAATCGTCGATCAGCGGGGCATCGGTGCCCTTGGTGGCAAAGACCTGCATGGCCGCCGCCAGCAGCTTGCGCCGGGTCTGCTCGCGCCGCAACGCCCCCGTCCGAACCCGGTGGTCCTCGGGCGGCTGAACCGCTTTTCGGGCGCTGGCGCGCACGGCGCCGCCCGGCTTTTTGGATGTGGCCATACTGGTAAACCCCTACAAATTGAACACACGTGTCATATTGACACAAATGTCCAATTTAAAAACAATCACGCTCGTCACGCTTCCCGACATTAGATCAGCTTCGGGGGCAAACCTGGAGACGTGCAATGAGTGAACAAGCCCTGTTTGACCTGGCCATCGTGGGCTACGGTCCCACCGGCCAGACCCTGGCCCTTCTGATGGCGCGCAAGGGCTATCGGGTGGCGGTTGTGGACCGCTGGCCCAATCTGTACCCGCTGCCGCGCGCGGTGCACTTTGACCACGAGATCGGCCGCATCCTGCAGGCCGCCGGGGTGGTCGACGATGTCAACGCCATCGCCGAGACCATCGACACCTACCAGTGGCGCAACGCCAAGCGCGAGCTGCTGCTCGAGCTGGACTGGCGCGGCATGGGCCCGAGCGGCTGGCCGATCTCGAACATGTTTGCCCAGCCCGATCTGGAGCGCGTGCTCGACACGCACGCCAAGCGCCTGCCCAACGTGACCTTCTTCCAGGGCTGGAGCGCCACCGCCTTGACGCAGCACGCCGCGTCGGCCGAGCTGGCCATCGAGCGCGGCGAGGTGCGCGAGGGCCATTGGCAGGCCACTGGCGAGCGCCGCACCCTGGCCGCGCGCTGGGTGGTGGGCGCCGACGGGGCCAACTCGTTTGTGCGCCGCAGCCTGGGCATCGAGATGCAGGACCTGGGCTTTGAGTTCGACTGGCTGGTCGTGGACATCAAGCCCACGGTGGCGCGCGAATGGACGCCCAAGACCTGGCAGCTGTGCGACCCCGCACGCCCGACCACGCTGGTGCCGGGCGGCCCGGGCCGCCGCCGCTGGGAATTCATGCTGCTGCCGGGCGAGACGCGCGAGCAGATGAACCAGGCCAAGACCGCCTGGGACCTGCTGGCCACCTGGGACGTGACCCCGGCCAATGCCGAGATGGAGCGCCACGCGGTCTACACCTTCCGCGGCCAGTGGGCGCACAGCTGGAAGCAAGGCCGCGTGCTGCTGGCCGGCGACGCCGCCCACCTGATGCCGCCGTTTGCCGGCCAGGGCATGTGCAGCGGCATGCGCGACAGCATGGCCCTGGCCTGGCGCCTGGACGCGGTGCTCAGCGGCCGGCTGGACGCGCAGGTGCTCGAGAGCTACGGCCCCGAGCGCAGCGCGCATGTGCAGCAGATGATTGGCTTCTCGATCGAGCTGGGCAAGGTGATCTGCATCACCGACCCCGAGATCGCGGCCCACCGCGACCGCGACATGCTGGCCGCGCAGCAACAGCCCGACTACGCCCCGCCGCCACCACCGCAGCCGCGCCTGGGCGCGGGCCTGTACCAGGACGATGCCCCGGGCTCGGGCCTGCTGGGCCTGCAAGCCCGCGTGCGCGCCAACGGCCGCGAGGGCCTGTTTGACGACCTGTTTGGCCAGCAATTTGTGCTGCTGGCCCAGGACGCGCAAACCCTGGCGGCGATCAGCCCGGCCAACCGCGCCGCCCTGCAAGCGCAAGGCGCGGTGCTGGTGCACCTGGGCGAAGGCGGCTTGGGCGATGTGCAAGGCGCTTACACGCAGTGGCTGGCGCAGCTGTCGTGCCAGGCGGTGCTGATGCGCCCGGACTTTTATGTCTACGGCGGCGCCAGCGATGCGCAGGCCCTCAATGCGCTGCTCGATGGCTGGCGCCAGGCCCTGCGCCTGGACGGGGCGGCCCCGGCGCGTGCGCGTCGCCTGGACCGCCTGGGCGTGCACTCGATCGGCGAGTTCCACATGACGGTGCCGTCGCTGGACGATGCGCAGCGCTTTTACGAAGCCTTTGGCCTGCGCGTCAGCCGCGAGGGCGACGGGCTGGTTTTGCGGGCGCACGGCGACGACCATGTGTGGGGCCGCCTGTCGCAAGGCCCCAAGAAGCGCTTTGACCGCCTGACCTTCCATTGCTTTGCCGACGACCTGGACCGCCTGGCCGCCCACTTCAAGGCCGAAGGCGTGGCCCTGGTGCCAGCGCCAGCGGGGGCCGACCCAAGCGGCCTGTGGATGCGCGACCCCGATGGGGTGCATGTGCAGGTGCGCCCAGGCCCCAAGACCACCATCGATGCGGCCGCGCATCGCCAGGCCCCGCTGCCGGTGGACGGCGTGCGCTGCGCACCGTACCGCAGCAAGGCCAACCCGGTGCTGCCGCAACGCCTGTCGCACATGGCCCGCATGACCCCGTCGGTGCCGCGTCAGCTGGACTTCTACACCCGCGTGCTGGGGCTGCGGCTGTCGGACCGCTCGGGCGACGGTGTGGCCTTTTTGCACGGCCCGCACGGCAGCGATCACCACCTGGTGGCCTTTGCCATGGGCGAGGGCGTGGCCTTGCACCACCTGAGCTGGGACGTGCCCACCATTGAGGACGTGGGCAATGGCATGAGCCGCATGCAGGCAGCCGGCTACACCACCGGCTGGGGCGTGGGGCGGCATGTGCTGGGCTCGAACTACTTCTACTACGCGCAGGACCCGTGGGGCAGCTGGTGCGAGTTCTCGGCCACGATCGACTACATCCCCGCGCAGGTGGACTGGCAGGGGCTGGACCATCCGCCAGAGGATTCGTTCTACCTGTGGGGCCCGCCGCTCGACCCGATCTTCTTTGCCAATTCGGAAGCGTGATCGCGGCGTCATGACGGCATCCACTTCGCCCTTGCTGGAGGTGCGGGGCCTGACCAAACACTACGGTGGGGTCAAGGCCTTGCAAGAGGTCAGCTTCAGCCTGAACCCGGGGCAGACGCTCGGGGTCATTGGCCCCAATGGCTCGGGCAAATCCACCTTGCTGGGCTTGCTCTCGGGCAGCCTGGCCCCCACCCAGGGCGAGCTGCGCTGGCAGGGCGAGCGCATCGACGGCCGGCCCAACCACGCCTTCGCCCACCTGGGCATTGCGCGCGCGCGCCAGGTGCCGCGGCCCTTTCGTGGCCTCACGGTGCGCGAGAACCTGCTGGTGGCGGCCAATGCGGTCATCCATGACCGCGCGCAGCGCGAAGCCCTGGTGACCTCGGCCCTGGACGATTGCGGGCTGCTGGCACGCCAGCATGTGCGCGCCAGTCAGCTGGGCCTGCTCGATCTCAAGCGGCTGGAGGTGGCGCGCGCGCTGTCGGTCGCGCCACGCCTGCTGCTGCTCGACGAGGTGGCCGGTGGCCTGCTGGCGGCCGAAGTGGAGGCCATGGCCGAGCTGATCGAGCGCATCCAGGCGCGCGGCCTGGCGATCGTGATCGTCGAGCATGTGCAGGGCGTGATTGCCCGCCTGGCCAGCCACGCGATTGCGCTGGACTGGGGCCGACTGATTGCGCAGGGCACGCCCGCGCAGGTGATGCAGGACCCGCAGGTGATCAGCGTCTACTTTGGCGACGAGGCCGCCACGCAGGCGACCGAGCCCAGCGCCGAGCGCACGCCGGTGGGCGAGGACGTGGTGCTGGCGGTGCACGATCTGCACGTCAACTACGGCGGCCTGCACGCGCTCAATGGCGTGAACCTGCGCCTGCGCCAAGGCGAGGTGCTGGGCCTGATTGGCGCCAACGGCGCCGGCAAGACCACGCTGTGCCGCGCCATTGCGGGGCTGGTGCCCGCGCAGCAGGGCACGGTGCAATTGCTGGGCCAGGACATCAGCCAGGTGGCCGCGCACCGGCGCGCCCGCCAGGGCCTGGCCATTTGCCACGAGGGCCGGCGGCTTTTTACCGGGCTGACGATCCAGGACAACCTGATGCTGGGCGCCGCCTTTGCCGGCACCGACGCGGCGCAAGCGCAGCAACGGCTGGCGCAGGTGCAGGCGCTGTTCCCGCTGCTGCGCGAGCGCGCAGACACCTTGGCCGGCGCCCTGAGCGGCGGCCAGCAGCAGATGGTGGCCATTGGCCGCGCCTTGATGGCGTCGCCGCGCGTGCTGCTGCTCGATGAGCTGTCGCTGGGCCTGGCCCCCCTGGTGATCGAGACGATTTACCAGTCGCTGGCGCAGATCCGCGACATGGGCATCAGCATTTTGCTGGTCGAGCAAAACACCCACCGCTGCCTTCGGGTGGCCGACCGGGTGTACGTGCTCGAGCGCGGTGCGGTGTCCTACGAAGGCCCCCCGCAAGGCCTGCTGGCCAACGACCGCCTGCGCCAGGCGTATTTCGGCAGCGACCACTGAACCCCTTTCCCCCCCACCACGCCATCCAAGGAGACCAGGCATGAACCCACAACCCCTGAACCCGCGCACCCTCGCCGCCGCCACCGTGCTGGCGCTGGGCGCCCTGAGCAGCCAAGCGCAAGAGCTGGTGATCGGCACCAGCCTGCCCTTTGCGGGCCCCTTTGCGCCCTACGGCGAGACGATCCGCGACGGCTACCAGCTGGCGGTGCAAGACATCAACGCACGCGGCGGTGTGCGCGTGGGCAACACCCAGCGCAAGATCAAGCTGGTGGTGCTGGACAACCAGGGCGACCCCAACCAGGTCGCGGCGCAAGGCCGCAAGCTGGTGCAAAGCGAGAAGGTGGTGGCCATGCTGGGCGCGGTGACGCCCATGTTCAACGTGCCGCTGTCGGTGGTGGCCGATCAGTCGCGCATCCCGCTGGTGATGTCGCTGGTGCCGATTGACGCCTGGCAAAACGCGCGCAAGGGCGGCTGGAACTACGCCTGGAACGTCTACGCGCACGAGCCCGAAGCGACCACCATGTCCTGGAAGGCCGCCGACATGATCAGCACCAACAAAAAGGTGGCGCTGTTCCTCAACAGCGACGACGACGGCGAGATCTGGGGCAAGAACTGGGCCGCGCAGGCCAAGGCCGCCGGCTACGAGATTGCCTACACCGCCAAGGTGCCGATGGGCACCACCAACTGGGCCTCGCACGTCAACGGGGCGCGCAACGCGGGCGCCGACATTGTGCTGGGCCAGATGATCCCGCCCGACGCGATCGCGCTGTGGAAGCAGATGAAGGCGCTGGGCTACAAGCCCAAGATGGTCACCTGCGAGAAGTGCGGCTCGGGCCAGTTCTGGGTTGACGCGCTGGGGCCCATCGCCGACGGCACGATGACCGCCGATGTGTGGGTGCGTGGCATGGGCGGCCCCGGCGCGGCCGAGGTCACGCGCGCCCTGGGCGAGAAGTGGAAGGGCAAGCAGCTCACCGGCGCGGTGATGGCCTACACCGCGGTGCAGGTCCTGACCGACGCCATCCAGCGCGCGGGCAGCACCGATGCCAAGGCCATCAACGACGCCATCGGCAAGACCGACGGTCAGTTTGCAATTGGCCCGGTGAAGTTCACGCTGGGCCATGCCGCCCCGGTGCCGTCGCTGATGATCCAGTGGCAAAACGGCGAAGCCAAGCGCATCGTTCCCAAGGACGCGCCGGTCATTGCCCCCGGCCTGTGATGTGAGTCGGCATGATCGCACTGTTGCTTGACGCACTGGCCACCGGGGGCCTGTATGCCACCGTGGCCCTGGGCTTGTCGCTGGTGGCGGGGGTCATGCGCCTGCTCAATCTGGCGCAGGGGGAGTTTCTGGTGGGCTCGGTCTACCTGATGCTCTGGGTGGGGACCCGCTTTGCGGTGGACCCCCTGATGGCCACCTTGCTGGTGCTGCCCCTGATTGGCCTGATCGCCTACGGCCTGCAGCGCACCCTGCTGCAGGACCTGATGAGCGCCGGTGGCGAGGCGCCGCTGGTGGCCACCTTTGGCATTTCGATTGCCGCGCAAGCCCTGTTCCAGGCGGGCTTTGGCCCGGCGGCGGTGACGATTGCCTCGGACTACGGCGCGTCGGGGACCACCTTGTGGGGCCACCCGATGCGCCTGGTGTCCTTGCTGGCCCTGGGCCTGGGGGTGGCACTGACCGCGCTCACGCACCTGGTGCTCACGCGCACCACCTTTGGCCGCGCCCTGCGCGCCGCGGCCGAAGACCCGATGGCCGCGCAATCGCTGGGCGTGGATGTGCGCCATGTGTTTGCCCTGTGCTTTGCGCTGGGCGCCATGCTGACCGCCGCCGGCGCCAGCGTGGTGGGCCTGGGCTTTAGCGTGGACCCGGCCAGCGGCCTGCTGTGGCTCTTGCGCGCGGTGGCGGTGGTGGTCATTGGCGGCATGGGATCGGTCTGGGGCACCCTGGCCGCCGCCGTGCTGCTGGGCCTGGTCGAAGAGCTGGGCGCCGCCTGGGTGGGCCCCGAATACCGCGATGTGATCATGTTCGCCCTGCTGGTGCTGATTCTGGTGTTGCGCCCTGCCGGGCTGTTTGGAAAGGCTCTGCGATGAACGCCAAATCCTCTGTGTGGCCGCTGGCCGCGCTGGCCCTGCTGGTGATCGGCCTGCCCTCGGTGCTGCCCGACTACGGCCTGGTGCTGGGCTTTGGCCTGTTCGTGGCAGCGGGCATGGCGCTGTCCTGGAACCTGGTGGGCGGCATCACCGGGCAGTTCGCCCTGGGCCATGCGCTGTACCTGGGCGTGGGCGCGTATGTGCTGGCCGTGGGCACCACCATGACCGACTGGCCGTTGTGGTCGGTGGTGCTGCTGGCGCTGCTGGCCTGCGCCGTGCTGGCCGGGCTGAGCGCGGCCGCCTTCCTGCGCATGCGGGCGGCGTATTTCTCGGTGGCCACCATGGGCCTGGCCCTGGCCGCCATGGCCCTGGTGGTGACCATGCCCTCGCTGGGCGCCACCGCCGGCATCACCCTGCCGGGCGATCTGCCGCTTGACGACCGGCGCCTGTTCTGGGCCGCGGGCGGCGGGCTGTGCCTGACGCTGTGGATCACCGACCGCATCCTGCGCAGCCCCTTCGGGCTGTCGCTGATGGCCATCCGCGACGATGAGCAGGCCGCCGCCGAATGCGGCGTCAACCCCCTGCTGCTCAAGTGCGCGGCGATGGCGCTGTCGGGCGCGATGGCCGGCGGCTTTGGCGTGCTGGTGGCGCTGCAGAAACAGATGGTCGAACCCATGTCGGCCTTCAGCATGAACTGGACCATCCAGATGATCATGATGTGCGTCATTGGCGGTCTGGGCAGCCTGTGGGGGCCGGTGCTGGGGGCCTTGCTGCTGTTCTCGCTGCAACAGCTGCTCGATGAGCTGGCGGTCTGGAACCTGTTGGTGACCGCCGTCATCCTGGTGGCCACGATCCGCCTCTCGCCCGGCGGTCTGGTGCAGCTCTTTGCGCGCCTGCGGGCCGGGCGCACCGCGCGCTCGGGCCACTGAGCGCGCCCTCTCTTTTCTTTCCCTTTTCTTTTTTTCCTCAAGCGAACAAGCCCCATGAAACTCGTGACTTTTCAACACCAAGGCCGCATCTCGATTGGCAAGGTCGTCGGCCAACAGGTGATCGACCTGCCCGCCACCGACCCCAGCCTGCCGCGCAGCATGCGCGAATTCCTGCAAGCGGGCGTGCCCGCCATGGAGCGCGCCCAGGCCCTGCAGGCCGAGCGCTCGGTCTGCATCCCGCTGGCCGATGTGCGGCTGGAGGCGCCGGTGCCCAATCCGTCCAAATTCCTGGCCATTGGCATGAACTACAAAAAGCATGTGCAAGAGGCCATTGACGCCGGCATCAAGGTGCCCGACAGCCAGGTCTGGTTCAACAAACAGGTCTCGTGCGTGAACGGCCCCTTCGATCCGGTGCACCTGCCCAAGGCGTCCGATCACCTCGATTACGAGGCCGAGCTGGGCGTGGTGATCGGCAAGCGCTGCCGCCATGTGTCGGTGCAGGACGCGCCGTCGGTGGTGGCCGGCTACCTGGTGGTCAACGACGTGTCGGTGCGCGACTGGCAAATGCGCTCGCCCACCATGACGCTGGGCAAGAGCTTCAACACGCACGGCCCCATCGGCCCCTGGATCGTGACCGCCGACGAGATCGCCGATCCGCACGCGCTGCGCATGCGCATGCTGGTCAATGGCCAGGTGCGCCAGGATGTGATGACCGGCGAGATGATCTACAACATCTGGGACCAGATCGCCTACCTCTCGACGGTCATGACCCTGGAGCCGGGCGACCTGATCGCCACCGGCACCCCCTCGGGCGTGGGCGTGGCCATGAAGCCGCCGGTGTTCCGTCAGGTGGGCGACGTGATGCGCGTGGAGATCGAGGGCATTGGCCACATCGAAAACACCGTGGTGATGGAGCCCTGAACACCATGCGCAAAGTCATCATCACCTGCGCCATCACGGGCTCGATCCACACGCCCAGCATGTCGCCCTACCTGCCGCTGACGCCGCAGGACATTGCCCGCGAGGCCCTTGCGGCGGCGCAAGCGGGGGCGGCCATCTTGCACCTGCATGCGCGCGACCCCAAGGACGGCCGGCCCACCCCGGACCCCGCGGTCTACCGCCAGTTCCTGCCGGAGATCCACGCGGCCACCGATGCGGTGATCAACATCACCACCGGCGGCGCGGTCACCATGTCGCTGGACGAGCGCCTGGCCGCCGCGCTGGACGTGTCGGCCGAGATGGCCTCGTGCAACATGGGGTCGATCAACTTTGCGATCTTCCCGGTGCTCGACAAGCTCAAGACCTTCCAGCACGCCTGGGAGCGCGACTACATCGAGGGCACGCGGCGCAACATCTTCCGCAACACCTTTGCCGACATCGAGGAGGTGTTCCAGCGCCTGGGGCAGGCACACGGCACCCGCTTCGAGTTCGAGTGCTACGACGTGGGCCACCTCTACAACCTCAAGCACTTTGTCGACCGTGGCCTGGTCAAGGGCCCGATCTTTCTGCAGTTTGTGCTGGGCGTGCTGGGTGGCATTGGCGCCGACCCCGAGAACCTGGTGCACATGAAGCGCATCGCCGACAAATTGTTTGGCGACCAGTACCAGTGGTCGGTGCTGGGCGCAGGACGCCACCAGATGCCGCTGATCACGCAGGCAGCGCTGATGGGCGGCCATGTGCGCGTGGGCCTGGAGGACTCGCTGACCCTGGGCCCGGGCCGACTGGCCACCTCCAACGCCGAGCAGGTCACGCTCATCCGCGAGGTGCTCACGCGCCTGGGCATGGAGATCGCAACGCCCGCCGAGGCGCGCGCCATGCTGGGCCTCAAGGGCCGCGACCTGGTCCAGCTCTGACCCCCATCCACCCATTCCCATTCACAACAGGAGACAAGCATGCCCATTCGACCCCTTCGCACCCTTCTTGGCACGCTGTTGCTTGGCAGCAGCCTGCTGACCAGCAGCGCCGCCATGGCCGACTGGCCCGACAAACCCATCACCATCGTGGTGAGCGACCAGGCCGGTGGGCCGGGCGACATCGTGGCCCGCGCCCTGGGCCAGCAGCTGTCGGCCAGCCTCAAGCAATCGGTGGTGGTGGACAACCGACCCGGCGCCTTTGGCACCCTGGGGCTGCGCGCGGTGGCGCAGGCCAAGCCCGATGGCCACACGCTGGGCATTGTGTTCATGCCGCACACCGTGAGCCAGACCTTGTTCAAGGGCACGCCCTACCAGCTGCGCTCTGACTTCACGCCCATTGCCAAGATGGCCGATCTGTTCAATGTGCTGGTGGTGCCCAAGGCCTCGCCCGCGCGCCAGCCGCAAGAGCTGGCGCAGCTGATGAAGGCCCGCCCCGGCCAAATGGCGTTTGCATCGGGCAGCACCGGCTCGCCCGCGCACCTGGCCGGCGAGCTGTTCAACCGCGTGGCGGGCACGCAGTCGCAGCACGTGCCCTTCAAGGGCCCGGTCGATGCCCTGAGCAACCTGGTGGGCGAGCGGGTGGACTACATGTTCCTGTCGCTGCCGGTGGCCATGCCCATGATCAAGGCCGACAAGATCGTGCCGCTGGCCGTGACCAGCAACCGCAGCGCGCCCGCCCTGCCCAAGGTGCCGACCATGATGCAGGCCGGTTATGCCGACTTTGCGGTGCTGGACTGGATGGGCCTGCTCGGCCCGGCCAAGATGCCGCCCGAGGTGGTGGCCCGCCTGGGCGAGGAGATCCGCAAGATCGTGAGCAGCCCCACCTTCCGTGAGCGCCTGGAGACGGTGGGCATGGACGCGGCGTATGCCAACGGCGGCGAGCTGGGGGCGCTGATCGATCGCGAGATCAGCAAGTGGGAGCGCTTCATTGCCCAAGCGGGCATCACCCTTCAATAAGGGCGCGTGCGCACCATGCAGACCTTGCCCGATATCGTGTTCATCCTGGCCGACGACCTGGGCTGGGGTGACCTGTCCTGCTACGGCCGGCCCGACTACCGCACCCCGGTGCTCGATGGACTGGCCCAGCAGGGCGTTCGCCTGACCCATGCCTACGCCAACTCATCGACCTGCTCGCCCACCCGGGTGGCGCTGATGACCGGGCGCTACCAGCACCGCTTGCCGGTGGGGCTGGAAGAGCCGATCTTGCCAGGCTGCCCGCATGGCCTGCCGCCCGAGCACGCCACCTTGCCCAGCCTGCTGCGCGAGCAGGGCTATGCCACCGCGCTGGTGGGCAAGTGGCACCTGGGCTGGCAGCCCCATTACGGCCCGCTCAAGAGTGGGTATGACGAGTTCTTTGGCGCCATGGGCGGCGAGCTCGATTACTTTCGGCACACCGCCACCACGGGCCTGGCCAGCGGCGAAACCGAGGGCCTGTTCGAGGGCGAGGCGATTGTGCAGCGCACCGGCTACACCACCGATCTGTTCACCGATCGCGCCATCGAGATCCTGCAGCGACCGGCCGACAAGCCGCTGTTCATGAGCCTGCACTACACCGCGCCGCACTGGCCCTGGGAAGGGCCCAACGACCAGGCGGAATCGCGCCGCCTGCGCAACCTGGTGCATTACGACGGCGGCTCGCTGGCGGTGTTTGCCGAGATGGTCCAGCACCTTGACCGCTGCATCGGCCGGGTGCTGCAAGCGATCGAACAGCGCGGCAAGGCCGACAACACGCTGGTGGTGTTCACCAGCGACAACGGCGGCGAGCGTTTCTCGTACATGTGGCCCTTTGTGGGCGAGAAGGGCGACCTCAACGAGGGCGGTCTGCGCGTGCCGGCCCTGGTGCGCTGGCCCGCTCAGCTGCCCGCCGGTCAGGAGCGCCAGACGCCGTGCATGAGCATGGACTGGCTGCCCACCTTGCTGCGCGCGGCCGGCGTGACGCCCGCGCCACAGCTGGCCCTGGACGGCTGCGATCTGTTGCCGATGCTGCAGGGCGCGGACGCTGGGCCCGAGCGCGCGCTGTTCTGGCGCACCCGCGATCAGGGCGCGGTGCGCATGGGCCCCTGGAAGCTGCTGTGCGATGGCGAGCTGCGCTTTTTGTTCCATGTGCTGGACGACCCGCGCGAGCAGGCCAATCTGAAGCAGCGTGAGCCCGAGCGCTTTGCCCAGCTGCAGGCGGCCTATGCCGACTGGGCGGCGCAGATGCTGCCCTATCCGCAGCGGCAGTGGCCCGGCATTCGCGCGGTCAAGGACCGCTTTCGGAACCTGGGCTGAGCGCGCGGCGGCTCAGGCCGCCAGCAGGCGCTGCGCCAGCGCCTGCACCGCCTCGGGGGTGATGTCAAACAGGCGGTACAGCGCCTCGGCGCTGCCGCTGGCGCCAAAGCCGCGCATGCCCACAAAGCCTCCCCGGGGGCCCAGGTAGGCGTCCCAGCCCTGGCGCACCGCGGCCTCGATGCCGATGCGCACGCCCTGGCCCAGCACCTGCGCGCGGTAGGCCTCGTCCTGCGCATCAAAGAGCTCCCAGCAGGGCATGGACACGACCGCCGTGCCAATGCCCTGCGCCTGCAAGCGCTCGCGCGCCTGCACCGCCAGCAGCACCTCGGAGCCAGTCGCCAGCAAGGTGACCTGGCGCGCGCCCACACTGGCCTCGTGCAGCACATACGCGCCGCGCGCGCACAGGTTGTCGGCGCTCGGGTGCTCGCGCACCCGGGGCAAGGCCTGGCGCGCAAACACCAGGCTCACCGGGCCGTGGGGGTGGGCCAAGGCCAGGGCCCAGCACTCGGCCGCCTCGATGGCATCGGCCGGGCGCATCACCCACATCTGGGGCATGGCCCGCAGCGACGCCAGGATCTCCACGGGCTGGTGGGTCGGGCCGTTGCGGCCAATGCCAATCGAGTCGTGGCTGAACACAAACTTGACCGGCAAGCCCATCATGGCGGCCATGCGCATGGCCGGTCGCTCGTAGTCGGCAAAGGCCAGGTAGGTCACGGCCAGCGGGAGGATGCCGCCGTGCGCGGCCATGCCGTTGGCCATGGCACCCATCACATGCTCGCGCACGCCGCAGTGCACATAGGCGCCTTCGGGCGTGGCGTCGGTGAAGGCGCCCAGGCCGCGCTTGTGGCTGGTGGGCGCCTCCAGGTCGGCGCAGCCCACCATGCGCTCGGGCAGCAGCGGGGTCAGCAGCTCGTTGATCTCGGCCGAGATGAAGATGCCGCTGGGCGCGGGCGCTGCCGTCAGCGCGCGTTGCTGGTAGTCGGCCAGCACCTGCGCCACGCCCGCTGGCAGGCGACCCTGCATCACGCGCTCGAATTCGGCGCGCTCGGCAGGCGCCAGGGCGGCCAGGCGCTGCTGCCAGGCGCTGTACGCGCCCTGGCTGCGCTGGCCGGCGGTGCGCCAGGCGGCCAGCACCTCGGGTGGGACCTCAAACGGGCCGTGCGCCCAGCCCAGATCGGCGCGTGCGGCGGCGGCGTCCTCGTCGTACAGGCGGGCGCTGTGGCCGCCGCGCTGGCCCTGCAGGCGGGCAATGCCTTTGGCGATGACGGTGCGGCAGGCCAGCAGCGAGGGGCGCGGGTCGGCACGCGCCGCATCCAGCGCCCGCGACACCGCCTCGATGTCGTGGCCGTCAAGCGACTGCACATGCCAGCCGGCCACGCGAAAGCGCTCGGCCACGTCCTCGCTGATCGACAGCGCGGTGCTGCCGTCGTCGGTGATCTGGTTGTCGTCCCACAGCAGGGTCAGGCGGCCCAGCCGCAGGTGGCCCGCCAGCGAAATCATCTCTTGGCCCACGCCCTCTTGCAGGCAGCCGTCGCCCACAAAGGCATAGGTGTGGTGATCGACCAGCTCGGGGCCAAAGCGCGCGCGCAGATGCGCCTCGGCCACGGCCATGCCCAGGGCGTTGGCAATGCCCTGGCCCAGCGGCCCGGTGGTCACCTCGATCCCATTGGCCGGGCCGTGCGGCCGCTCGGGGTGGCCCTCGCACACCGAGCCCAGCACCCGAAAGTCTTTCAGGGCCTGCAGGTCAAAGGCGGGGTAGCCCGTCAGGTGCAGCAGCGCGTACAGAAGCATGGAGCCGTGGCCGTTGGAGAGCACCACGCGGTCGCGGTCCCACCAGCCCGGGTCTTGGGGGTGGTGACGCAGGTGCCGGGTGTAGAGCGCGGTGGCGATCTCGGCCATGCCCAGGGGCACACCCTGGTGGCCTTCCTGGGCCCGCACGATGGCGTCGATCGACAAGAAACGGATGGCGTGGGCCAGGGCTTGTGAGGGGTGTGCGGGCATGGGCAGGGGCGCCGCGCAGGCCGTGCGCGCCGCGATCGGTCTCTGGGCTGGCCTGCATTCTTGCGGGCACCCCCCGTCAAGGCAAGCGACGTTTATTCAGGCTTGGATGAAAACCGCTCACGCCCCGGGCGCGCGCGCCTCCTGGCGCACCCAGTCCAGAAAGCATTGCACCTCGGGCCGCTGCGCGTGGCGTGCCGGGTAGACCAGGTGGTGCGCCTGCACGTCGATGCACAGCGCCGGGTCGAACACCGGCTGCAGCTTGCCGCTGTCGATCAGGCCCTGGCCAATGGTGGCGCTCTCCAGGGCCACGCCCAGCTGCTGCACCGCGGCGTCCAGGCTCATCATGGCGCGGTCAAAGCGCAGGCCCATGCGCTCGGGCGCCAGGCCCTGGCCAAAGCGGGCAAACCAGTCGCGCCACTGGACCACGCTCACGCTCGACTGGATCAGCGGCACGCGCAGCAAATCGGCGGGCTCGCGCAGGCCGTGCTGGCGCACCCACTCGGGGCTGGCCAGCGGCAGGATGGGCTCGGTGAAGATGGGCTCGACCTCGAGGTGCGGCCAGTTGGGCAGGCCGTAGCGGATGTCCACGTCCATCTGCCCCAGCTGAAAGTCCGAGTGCACATGCGAGGCCGACAGGACCAGCGAGATGTGCGGATGCTGCGCGGTAAAGCGCGCCAGGCGCGGCATCAGCCAGAGGCTGGCCAGGCTGGGGCTGCTGTGCACGTACAGCGTGTCCTGCACGCCGTGGCGCAGGTCGTCGGTGGCGGCGTTGATGGCGCCCAGGGCGCTGGCCACGCGCTGCAGGTACTGCTGGCCGGCAGGGGTCAGGGCCACCCCGCGCGCCGAGCGCTCGAACAGGCGCACATGCAGCATGGCCTCGAGCTTGGCCACCTGGTGGCTCACGGCCGACGGGGTCAGGTGCAGTTCCTCGGCCGCCAGCGAAAAGCTCTTGCGCCGGGCAATGGTTTCAAAGGCCTGCAGGGCGCTGAGCGGCGGGATCATGGCGTGAATGAATTTGGATCGACGAGCGAGCACATGAACGGATTTAAACCACGCTTGAGTTTATATCGTTTGCCGCCCATGCCCCTGCGGCCAACAATCGCAGGCCATTCACGCACTGCCCATCAGGAGACCCGCATGCTGCTCAAGGACAAAGTCGCCGTCATCACCGGCGGCGCCGGCCCCAATGGTTTGGGATTTGCCACCGCCCGCATGATGGTGGCGCAAGGGGCCCGGGTGGTCATCCTGGACCTGGCGGCGGCCCAGCCGCAAGCCGCGGCGGCATCGCTGGGCGCGGGGCATCTGGGCCTGGTGGCCGATGTGACCGACAAGGCCTCGTGCGAGGCGGCGGTCGCGCAGATCGTGGCGCACATGGGCCGCATCGACATCCTGGTCAACAACGCCGGCATCACGCAGCCGGCCAAGTTTCTGGACATCAGCGGCGCCGACTACGACCGCATCCTCGACGTGAGCCTGCGCGGCACGCTCTACGCCTCGCAGGCGGTGCTGCCGACCATGCTGGCGCAGCAAAGCGGCTCGATCGTCTGCATCTCGTCGGTGTCGGCGCAGCGCGGCGGCGGCATTTTGGGGGGCCCGCACTACTCGGCGGCCAAGGCCGGCGTGCTGGGACTGGCGCGGGCCATGGCGCGCGAATACGGCGGCAGCAACATCCGCGTCAACTGCGTCACCCCGGGCCTGATCGCCACCGACATCAACAAGGGCAAGATCCCCGAGGACAAGCGCCAGGGCATTCTGGACGGCATCCCGCTGGCGCGCATCGGCGAGCCCAACGATGTGGCCGGCTGCGTGGTGTTTCTGGCCAGCGACCTGTCCAAGTACTGCACCGGCATCACCCTCGATGTCAACGGCGGCATGCTGATCCACTGAGGAAGACCCGCATGACGCAAGACCAAGCGCTGTCCCACCTGGCCCAGGTGGCCTGGCGCATCCGCCGCCTGGCCGTGCGCATGGGCGAGGTGCAAGGCCAGGGCTATGTGGGCCAGGCCCTGGGCTACGCCGATGTGCTGGCCGTGGCCTATGGCCATGCCATGAAGTTTCGGGCCGACGACCCCGAGTGGCCAGGGCGCGACCGCTTTTTGCTCTCGCACGGGCACTACGCGATCGCGCATTACGCGGCCATGATCGAGGCCGGCATCCTGCCCGAGTCAGAGCTCGAGACCTATGGCAGCGACGACAGCCGCCTGCCCATGTCGGGCATGGCCAGCTACACCCCCGGCATGGAAATCTCGGGCGGCTCGCTGGGCCAGGGCCTGCCGATTGCGGTGGGCATGGCGCTGGGCTTGCGCCACCAGGGCAACCCGGCCTTTGTCTACAACTCGATGTCCGACGGCGAGCTCGACGAGGGCTCGGTGTGGGAGGCGGCCATGGCGGCGGCGCACCACCGCCTGGGCCAGCTGATCTGCCTGGTCGACATCAACAACCAGCAGGCCGACGGCCCCTCGACCCAGGTGATGGGCTTTGAGCCGCTGGCCGACAAGTGGGCGGCCTTTGGCTGGCATGTGCAGCGCGTGGACGGCAACGACCTGGCGGCGGTGCTGCAGGCCTTTGACACCGCGCGCGCGCTGCCCGAGGCACGGCCGCGCGTGATCCTGTGCGACACCTTGATGGGCAAGGGCGTGCCCTTTCTGGAGACGCGCGAGAAGAACCACTTCATCCGCGTGGACCCGCCCGAGTGGCAGCAGGCGCTGGCGGTGCTGGACGCGCACCGCCCCGGCGCATGAGCCCGCCCTGGCGCCCCGGCGCCACCCCCTTCTGGAGCCCCGCATGAACACGGCAAGCCAAGCAAAACCCCGCCTGACCACCTCGGCCATGATCGCCTCGATTGCGGGCGACGACCAGCGGGTGCAGGCCGCCCCTTTTGGCAAGGCCCTGGTGGCCTACGCGGCCGAGCACCCCGAGGTGGTGGGCATGACCGCCGACCTGGCCAAGTACACCGACCTGCACCTGTTTGCACAGGCCTACCCCGAGCGCTTTTTCCAGATGGGCATGGCCGAGCAGCTGCTCATGGGCGCGGCCGGCGGCATGGCCAAGACCGGCCTGGTGCCTTTTGCCACCACCTATGCGGTGTTCGGCACGCGCCGCGCCTACGACTTCATCCACCAGGTGATTGCCGAAGACCACCTGAACGTGAAGATCTGCTGCGCGCTGCCCGGCCTGACCACCGGCTACGGCCCCAGCCACCAGGCCACCGAGGACCTGGCCATGATGCGCGCCATCCCTGGCCTGACGGTGGTGGACCCGTGCGACGCGCTCGATATCGCGCAGGCGGTGCCGCAAATTGCGGCGCATGCGGGCCCGGTCTACATGCGCCTGCTGCGCGGCAATGTGCCCTTGGTGCTGGACGAATACGACTACCAGTTCGAGCTGGGCAAGGCCAAGCTGCTGCGCGGCGGCGCCGATGTGCTGGTGATCTCGAGCGGCTTCATGACCATGCGCTCGCTGGAGGTGGCGCAGCAGCTGGCGGCCGACCGGGTGGATGTGGCGGTGCTGCACTGCCCGACCATCAAGCCGCTGGACCATGCCAGCATCCTGGCGCAGGTGCGCCAGCCCGGTCGCCTGGTGGTGGTGGCCGAAAACCACTCGGTGGTGGGCGGCCTGGGCGAGGCGGTGGCCAGCCTGCTGCTGCGCGAGGGCGTGCAGCCCACGCGCTTTCGGATGCTGGCCCTGCCCGACGCCTTTC
>JACCDI011629968.1_pt1 | contig 39072 bp, 31 predicted proteins | sample 7442791 | NCBI WGS metagenome assembly JACCDI01 (sample SAMN15323434, study PRJNA562643) | freshwater metagenome | isolation source: river surface water | place: USA:Blue River Watershed | collected 2017-08-15 | reverse complement strand
TTGAGCTCTGAAGCGTCAACATGGACCGCCTTGGCGGCAGCTGAAGACCAATTCGCACTCAGTGCTGCCTCAATAGCACTTGCGCGAAACACGCAAGCTGCAGCGCCAGTCACAGCGACGCGAACACCCTGGCTGCCCTGCGAGACGAAGACGCCCACAATCGAAAAGCGCGAAGCAGGCTGCTTGAACTTTTGCCAGCCGGCTGCCTTGGGCACGGGGAAGCTGACCGAAGTAATGACCTCACCCTCTTCGAGCGCCGTTGAATAAACGCCGGTGAAAAAATCATCGCCTGCAATGTCACGCTTATTGGTGTGAATCGTAGCGCCAAGACCCAGTACCGCTGCGGGGTAGCAGGCGGCTGGATCATTATTAGCAAGACTTCCACCGAGGGTACCCCGGTTACGAACAGCACGATCACCAATATGGCCAGCAAGTTGTGCCAGTGCTGGGATCAAACGCTTTACATCCGCCGAAGCGGCAACTTCAGCGTGGGTACACATGGCACCAACACGCAAGCTGCCAGCTTCTTCACGAATACCTTTGAGATCGGGAATGCGACCCAAATCGATCAAATCGCTAGGGTCCGACAAACCCAAACGAATGGCTGGTAGCAGGGACTGCCCGCCTGCGAGCAAGCGCCCGTCGCTATGGGCAGCAGCAAGTCCGGAAGCATCGGCAACCGAGCTGGGACGGTGATAAGCAATGGTCATGTTGAAATCCTCTTCCTCGTCGATGAGTCCCTGGGCTAAGCCGCAGGGTACTCGTTGGTTTGGTCTATGTATCGCGCTTGGCTCTAATGGCGCTTGCGCCATATGCCGGTGTGAACCCTTGATGCTTAGGCTTTGGCATGCTGAATCGCTTGCCACACCTTGTGTGGACTTGCTGGCATATCGAGGTCTTTGACGCCCAAATGCCATAAGGCGTCGCAAAGTGCATTCATTAAGGCAGCGGGTGATCCGATTGCACCGGCCTCCCCGCAGCCTTTCACGCCGAGCGGGTTGTGGGTGCATGGCGTTCCCTTCACCGTCTCGACTTCGAAATGAGGTAAGTCGTCGGCGCGTGGCATGGCGTAGTCCATATAAGAGCCCGAAAGCAGCTGGCCTGAATCATGGTCGTAGACGCCGTGTTCGAGCAGCGCCTGACCAATCCCTTGAGCGAGACCGCCGTGGACCTGACCTTCGACAATCATCGGGTTGACCACATTGCCGAAGTCATCAACCGCGGTGAAGCGATCGACTTTCACAACGCCGGTGTCTGGATCAACCTCGACCTCGCAAATGTATGAGCCCGAGGGATAGGTGAAGTTGGTCGGGTCATAAAAGGCGTTTTCGTTGAGCCCTGGCTCAAGCTTATCGAGCGGGTAGTTGTGTGGCACGTAGGCGGTGAGCGCGATTTGAGCAAAGGGCAGGCTCTTGTCGGTTCCGGCTACTTTGAAATTGCCACCCTCAAATTCGATGTCAGCATCGGACGCTTCAAGCAAATGCGCGGCAATCTTCTTGCCCTTGGCAATGACTTTATCGACCGCTTTAACAATCGCGGTGCCGCCGACCGAGAGGGAACGCGAGCCATAAGTGCCCATGCCGAATAAGACTTTGCCCGTGTCGCCGTGGACAATATCGACATCCTCCATCGCTATGCCTAGTCGGTCAGCAACGACTTGAGCAAAGGTTGTTTCGTGGCCTTGCCCGTGGCTGTGCGAACCGGTGAAGACAGTGACTTTGCCAGTGGGATGAACACGAACTTCACCTGCCTCAAATAGACCGGCGCGCGCACCAAGTGCCCCGGCAATATTTGAAGGCGCAAGGCCGCAGGCTTCGATGTAGCACGAGTAGCCCAAACCGCGCAGCAGTCCCTTGTCGGCCGATGCCTTCTTGCGAGCTGCAAAGCCTGCAACGTCGGCTTTCTCCAAGGCTCTTGCCAAATGGACCTCGTAATCGCCGATGTCATAGGTCAGGCCGACGGGCGTGGCATAGGGGAAACTGCGAATGAAATTGCGGCGGCGGATTTCAGCAGGGTCGATACCCATTTCCTTGGCAACCGTCTCGACCAGCCTTTCCACGACATAGGTCGCTTCGGGTCGGCCTGCACCGCGATAAGCGTCGACCGGGGCTGTGTTGGTAAACACACCCTTCACCTCACAGAAAATTTGCGGGGTGGTGTACTGGCCAGCGAGCAAGGTGGCATAAAGAATGGTTGGGACCGATGAAGCAAAGGTGGACAGGTAGGCACCTAAATTGGCCCGGGTGTGGACCCGCATCGCAAGAAATTTGCCGTTTTGGTCAGCAGCCATCTCGGCAACGGTCACGTGATCACGTCCATGCGCATCGGTTAGGAAGGCTTCGCTTCGCTCGGCGGTCCATTTGATAGGACGATTAACCTGCTTGGAAGCCCAGACGAGAACGGTTTCTTCGGCGTAAAGAAAAATCTTTGAGCCGAAACCGCCGCCGACATCGGGGGCAACGACGCGCAGTTTGTGCTCCGGAATGCCGAGCACAAAGGCTGCCATCAATAAGCGCTCAACATGAGGGTTTTGATTGGCCACATGTAAGGTGTAGCTATCGTCTGAGCGGTTGTAGATGGCGTTGGCAGCCCGCGGTTCAATCGCATTGGGAATCAACCGATTATTGCGGTATTCAAGTTTGGTCACATGGGCCGCACTTGCGAAGGTTGCGTCGATCGCAGCCTTATCGCCAAGTGCCCAGGTGTAGCAAAGATTATCGGGTGCCTCATCGTGCACTGGCACGCTGCCGACTTCGCCAGCCGGATCAACATAAGCGGGGAGGACTTCGTAGTCGACATGGACCAGGCTTGCAGCGGCCTTGGCCTGAGCGAGCGTTTCGGCAATCACAACCGCAACCTGATCGCCTACATGGCGTACCTTGCCGTGGGCAAGTAAAGGATGCTTGGGTTCCTTCATGGGCGTGCCGTCGACGCTGGTGATAAGCCAGCCGCAGGGCAACCCGCCAACGTTGACAAAATCATCGCCAGTGAAAATCCCCACCACGCCGGGCGCAGCGCGCGCAGCCTCGGTGTCGACCTTCAATAACTTCGCATGGGCGTGGGGCGAGCGGACGAAAACGGCATAGGTTTGTCCCTGGTGGACAATGTCGTCGGTGTACTGACCATTGCCAGTCAAGAAACGCTGATCTTCGCGGCGCAGAACCGCTTTGCCGATAAAGCCTGCTGTGGGTGCATTCATGTTCGTGCTTCCTTCGATTAAGCTGATTGAGCCATGGCTTGTGCGCCTTGTTGCACAGCCCGAACGATGTTTTGATAACCCGTGCAACGGCACAGGTTGCCTTCAAGATGCTCGCGGATTTTTTGCTCGCTGCTGTGATCGTGGTGGGTGACAAGATCCACCGCTGACATCACCATACCCGGCGTGCAAAAGCCGCATTGCAATCCGTGGCAGTCACGAAAGGCGGCTTGCATGGGATGGAGGCTGCCATCGGCTGCGGCAAGACCTTCGATGGTGGTTACGCTAAGACCATCAGCCTGGACGGCGAGCATATTGCAGGATTTCATCGCTTTGCCGTCGACGAGCACGGTACAAGCGCCGCACTGGGCGGTATCGCAACCGACGTGGGTGCCTGTGAGACGTTGCTGCTCACGCAAAAACTCGACCAAGCTAGTGTTTGACTGCACTTGGGCAGAAACGGTTTTACCGTTCAGCTGAACGGTGATTGAGATGCTCATGTTTCCTCCTGAGGTTGGGGTGCGCAAGGCGCCAAGGGTGCTCAAGCGCCTTCCATAAATATCCGGGCTTTGGCGTCTTAAGTGCTAGGCGAACTATACGGGCAAGCATGCCTGAACATCAACTGTTGATTCCAATGGATGAGTGGGTTCAGGGGTTAACATATTCGTCATCTTCGCCTAAGCATCAGCCCCCGGGTGCGCCCATAAGACCGGCTACACAGGATCGCCTCATGACCATCGATTTTTCCCGTTTTTACCGCTACGAAGAACTGAGCTCGCTCTTGCAAGCGCTCGTAAGCGAACATCCGGATTTGCTCCGTTTAAATTCAATGGGCCGCAGTTTTGAAGGGCGTGAGATCTGGGTAGTCAGTCTTACACGGTTTGCCACAGGACCGGCAGAGGAAAAGCCTGCGCTTTGGGTCGACGGCAATATTCACGCTGCAGAATTGCTCGCGAGCACGGCCGTGCTTTATTTCCTTGACCATGTGTTGAAGCATGCGTCATCGGATCCCCTGGTGAGTCATTTGCTTGACACCCGGGCTTTTTACCTCGTGCCCAGACTTTGTCCTGATGGGGCTGAACTCGCGCTCGGGGATCGCCCGCGTCATATCCGATCGTCGACACGCGCTTACCCCTTCGAGGAGGTCCCACTGGACGGGATGGTGATCGAAGATGTTGACGGCGACGGGCGCATTTTGTCGATGCGGATTGCCGACCCAAACGGCGGATGGAAACCCCATCCGATCGACCACCGTGTGATGATTCCCCGTGAGCCTGGAGAAATCGGTGGCCAGTACTACAGGATCTTGCCCGAGGGGCATGTGCTTCAGCATAACGGGGTGGGGTTTAAGCTCAACCCGGATCGCGAAGGCCTTGACTTAAACCGCAACTTTCCCTCGGACTGGCGGCAGGAATACAAGCAACAAGGCGCCGGGCCGTATCCCACAAGTGAACCCGAGGTGAAAGCCATGGTCGACTTTGTGGTCAGGCATCCCAATATCGGAGCAGCCGTCAGTTTTCATACCCACAGCGGCGTGATTTTGCGGCCCATGGGTACAGAGCCCGACGACAAAATGATTCCTGAGGATTTATGGATGTACAAGCGTTTGTCGGCGGCGGCGAGCGAGCAAACCGGCTATCCGGCCTTGAGCATTTGGCATGATTTCAAATACCACCCGCAGCAAGTCATTAGCGGTACCCAGGACTGGATTTACGAGCACCTTGGCGCTTTGTTTTGGGTTGTCGAGCTGTGGGCGCCTAACCGGGCTGCGGGCATTGAGAAATACCCCTTTATTGACTGGTATCGCGAGCATCCGCCTGAGGATGATTTAAAACTTTTGAAGTGGAGCGATGAGGTTTGTGGCGGTCAGGCCCATGTTGATTGGAAGTCCTTCGATCATCCGCAGCTAGGTCAGCTTGAAATCGGTGGTTGGGATCGGATGAACTTTTGGCGAAATCCGCCGCCTGCCTTGCGTGAGGCGGAGGTTGCCCGTTTCCCGGGCTGGCTCAAACAATTGGCGGCCATTCTTCCAAAGCTCGAGCTCCTCGAACTTGAGGTGCAATCGCTTGGCGAAGCGACTGGAGCACTGCACCCACCCGGTGCAAGGCATTACCTGATCCGATTTGCTGTCGAAAACAGCGGTTATCTGCCAAGTTATGTCAGCCGGCGAGCCCTTGAGCGCAAAACCGTCCGAGGTGTCATTGTTGAGTGTTTTCCAATGACGCAGGATAACGCCACGCTTCCGGTACGTGCAAAGCAGGTCGTGCTTGGTGCGGCCGATCCTCTGGGCGACGAGCTTTTCGACGCTCAAAGCAGGCCATATGTGCGTTGCATGAGCGGTACGCAACGTCTTGAGGGCCCCTCACTTGAAGGCCATGCCGCAAAGCAGTCCTTACAGGCCTTCTTGCCTGATCGTGCACTCACTGCGCAGCGCTATTTGCATCAGTGGCAGCTAGCTGCGCTTCCGGGGACAGCCCTCGAGGTGATTGCTCGAACCGAGCGCGCTGGGATTATTCGACGCAGCATTCGCCTCGACTAAACCCGGTAAGCTTTGACTAAAAGAGTCAAGATATGACTTGTCGCTGCGCTGCAGCATTGTTATGATGCTACAACGCTATAACCCGGCGTTATCTTGACCAACCTGAGGCGTAGGCGCTTCAGGGTATCCAACTGTCCGCACCCCGGACAGGTCACATAGACGGTGGCTGTTGCCTTGCAGCATCCTGTACTAACAGACCACCGCGCGACTGTTGCAATGGGCTTGTCTAGTTTTCCTCATCCTTGTTGTGTCCTCGAAAGGAATCATTCGATGAAGATTTGTATTGTGGGGGCGGGTTCGATAGGTGGTTATGTCGGTGTCAAACTTGCTCAAGCGGGTGAAGATGTCACCCTGATCGCACGAAACGCAAACCTTGAAGCGATTCGTAGCCGTGGCATGCGTCTCACGATGTCTGATGGCGTCGAGCATGTTGTCCGTCAAGTGAAGGCAACCGCTTCACTGGCAGAGGCCGGTCAACAAGACCTGGTGATTCTTGGCATGAAGGCGAATCAGGTTGCAGCGGTCGTCAAGGACTTGCATCACCTGCTCCACGACAACACGATCATCATCCCGATGCAAAACGGGATCCCCTGGTGGTACTTTCAGCGCCACGCTGGTGGCTTTGAAGATCGGGTTGTCCATAGTGTTGATCCGGAGGGTTTGATCATGAAAGCGATCGATCCTGCACGAATCATTGGCTGTGTGGTTTATCCGGCTTGCGAGTTGGCAGCCCCGGGCTGGGTGCGCCATATTGAGGGCGATCGCTTTCCCTTGGGTGAACTCGACGGCAGTGAGAGTGAAAGGGTCTTGGCGCTTTCGGCGATGTTTGCTCGTGCCGGACTCAAGGCACCCGTACTCACGAACATTCGAAGCGAGATTTGGCTCAAACTTTGGGGCAACCTCACCTTCAATCCGATCAGCGCGCTCACTCACTCTACCTTGGTTGATATCTGTCAATTCCCTTTGTCGCGTGAATTGGCGGCGGCGATGATGCGTGAGGCCGAGGCGGTTGCAACAAGCCTAGGGATTAGTTTCCGGGTCAGCCTTGAAAAGCGTATTGCGGGTGCAGAGAAAGTCGGCAAGCATAAGACCTCGATGCTGCAAGATGTCGAGTCAGGTCGTGATCCTGAAATCGATGCCTTGGTCGGTGCGGTGATCGAATTGGGAAAGATTACCCAGGTGCCAACCCCGCACATCGAAACCGTTTATGCGCTCATGAAGCTGCTTTCGGTACGGATCAACGACGAAAAGTTAGCAGTGCGCGCTCAGCCCATGGCTGCAGCCTAGCGCTTTCGGGCAGAATCCCTCCGGTTGACGGAGGGATTCATGTCTGATTTTGTTTTACTGGCGCAAGAAGGCGCCATTTTCACCCTAACCTTGAACGCGCCCTCAGAGCGCAATGCCTTATCGACCCAAGCCCAATGGGACGCCGTGGTGGAGGCCATCGAGACCGTTCAGCATCACGCCGAGGCCAAGTGTTTGATTCTCACAGGGGCAGGCTCAGCCTTTTGCGCTGGCGGCAATGTCAAAGACATGCAAAATAAACAAGGCATTGCTGGCGGTTCACCCTATGCCATTCGCGAGGGCTATCGACGCGGCATACAACGCATCCCCAAGGCGATGGCAGCGCTCGATATTCCAGCGATTGCGGCCGTAAATGGCCCTGCGATCGGCGCTGGGCTCGATCTGGCCTGCATGTGCGATATGCGTATCGCTTCAGACAAGGCGAGGTTTGCCGAGAGCTTTGTGAAGCTGGGTATTATTCCTGGCGATGGCGGTGCATGGCTTTTGCAGCGTATTGTGGGCTACTCGAAGGCGGCTGAGCTCAGTTTCACGGGCGACATGCTCGATGCCCAGCAAGCACTGGCCTGTCAGTTGGTGTCGCAGGTCGTACCGCATGATGATTTGATGGCCACTTGTTTAGCGCTTGCAAGGCGTATTGCCGCCAACCCCGCGCCTGCCCTTCGTATGACGAAGCGGCTGCTGCGTGAGGCGCAACACCAGCGCATCGAAGCCTTGCTCGAGATGTCGGCTGGTATGCAGGCCCTGGCACATCACACCGCCGAACACGATGAGGCTGTGGCTGCTTTTGTTCAATCGATGGCTAAGCGATAAATCATGAGTCATTCAACTTCTCAAAGCGACACTAAGCTGCAGGCTTCACCGCTTGTCAGTGCACTCCACGAGGGCGTCTTAACACTCACCCTCAACCGCCCTGAGGCTCGCAATGCGCTTAATCCAGAAATCACTTCGGGCTTGATTCTCGCGCTTGAGCAAGCCCAGCGCGATGCAGCCGTGCGCGCTGTGGTGTTGACCGGGGCGGGCGGTGCGTTTTGTGCGGGTGGTGATGTGAAGGCTATGGCAACGCCGCAGATGCAAAGCATGAACCTCGCTGAACGCCAGCGATTGTTGCGCCAACGCGCGGATGCCTCACGATTGCTTCATGAAATGCCCAAGCCGACGATTGCGGTGATACCTGGTGCTGCGGCCGGTGCAGGCCTGGCGCTCGCACTCGCTTGCGATTTCAGACTCGCCGCACGCTCGGCCAAGATCAGCACGGCCTTCGCCAAAGTGGGCCTATCGGGTGACTATGGCATGAGCTACTTTTTGCCGCGCGTGGTTGGCGAGGCGAAGGCCCGGGAACTTCTGATGTTTTCGCCCGTCTTGAGCGCCGATGAGGCCTACGGCCTTGGCTTATTGCATCAGGTTCATGATGACAATGCACTAGAGCAAGCGGCCTTTGGCTGGATCGATACCCTCGCGAAGGGACCAACGCTTGCGTATGCGCACATGAAAAAGGCCCTGCTTGCCTCAGGACTCAATGGCTTATCGACTCAACTCGATGTGGAGTCAAGCCTTCAGGTCTTGTGTCAGGGTACAGCCGACCATAAAGAGGCTGCAAAGGCCTTTGTTGAGAAGCGACGTCCCGATTTTCAGGGGCACTGACGATGGCCTGCCGACCAACGCATATCTCGAGGAGAACTCATTGATGGCTGCGTACTTTATTGTAGAAATTGATACCGTTGATCAGGACTTGATGGCTGAGTACCGCAAGCACACGCCGGCAGCGGTCGAAGCTTTCGGCGGACGCTTTTTGGTGCGTGGAGGTGCTAGCGAAACACTCGAAGGCGATTGGCAGCCCAAGCGGTTGGTGGTGCTGGAGTTTCCGAGTGTTGATGCAGCAAAGGCGTTTTATCATTCAGAACAATATAAACCTTTGCTCGACATGCGCAAAAAGGCTGGGCATTCAAACATGGTTCTGGTTGAGGGTGCAGCCTCATAGTGATTACTCGTCGAGCGCTCTTAACGGTACTCGGCTGTGAATAATCCATGCAATCACGCCTAGGGCCAAGGCACAAGCTGAGGCAAGCGCCATGGCGAGCAGCGAATGCATAACAGCAGGTACGATAACCCCTGCCATCAAACTGTTGGATACGCCGCCTATGAAGCTTTGCATGGATGAGGCCATGCCACGCCGGCTCGGATAGAGATCAATCGCTCTGACGGTAATCGCAGGTACCATTAACGACCAACCAAGCGTGAAAAGCCCGATGGGTGCAATCGCCATCCACACTTGTCCTGGGAAGGTGATCGTTGAACTGATATTTAGAACGCTTGCCAGTGCACCAATCCAAAGCCCAAGCCTCACCTGACGCATCGGTGGAAATCGCCCCGATAAGCGACTACTGATCGCCGAGCCAAGCATCATCCCGGCAACGGTCGCCAGAAACAACCAGAAGTACTGATCGGGAGCAAGCTTTAAATGGACCCCGAGAAATTGCGCTGCGCCGAGCACATAAAGGAAAAAGCCGTTAAAGGGAAGCGCACTACTTATGCAAAGTAAGATAAAGCGCGGCGAGCCTGCCATACGTCGATATGCTTTTAGGAGCGGTGTAAAGGCCAAGCTTTGTCGATCTTGCGCTTTTAGCGATTCAGGTAACAAACGCGCTTGCAAGATTAAGAGTAGGAAAGACAAAGCTGCTAAAAACCAGAACACAGCCTGCCAGCCCCAACGAACAAAAACGAGCCCACCAATCCATGGCGCAATCGCCGGGGCAACCCCAAAGAAGATGGTCACGATTGAAAACATCTTTTGTGCTTCTTCGGGCGGGAACAAATCACGAACCATGGCGCGCGATACGACCATGCCTACACCGGCGCAAAGTCCTTGTAAAAAGCGGCAAAAGAGCAAAAGCTCAATGCTGTTTGCCAAGGCACAGCCGACCGACGCGAGGGAGAACAAAAGCAGCCCTGTGAGAACCACAGGTTTTCGGCCAACGGCGTCTGAGATCGCCCCATGAAAGAGGTTCATCACGGCAAAGGCAATTAGATAAATCGATAGGCTTTGCTGCATTTGCAGCGGCGTTGCCTGAAGCGAACTTGCGATGCCCTCAAAGGCTGGCAAATACGTATCGATTGCAAAGGGGCCAATGGAGCTCAACGCCGCAAGCAGTAAGGCCCAGGCCAGGCGCTGCCGCCCGACGATCGGCGCAGGCGCATCGAAGGCTTGCGCCTTATTTGATTGATGCTGTTCGGGTTTAGTCACAACATCATGCTTTGCCGGCGAACTCGGTGACTGCGAGTCCCAAGGGTTTTTCCAAGCGCGATATCATGCCGCGGAGCTCGCATGGCATGCCGACTTGAATCGTACGGGTTGGAAACAGTCAACTTAGTTTGAATCTTTCGCTAGGCTTTGAGCTTGGGTTTTCGGTTTGCTGCCACGCTGAGCCTTGCGGCAGCGATCCGAACAATACAAGACTTGCTCCCAGTTTTTGGCCCAACGCTTACGCCAACTCATCGTGAGTCCGCATACTGCACAGGGCTTTGAGGGTAGGGTGGCTTTATTGCCACGAAAACTTCGCATAGCTAGCGTAGGATTATTTCATGGATAAGCTCGATCAAGATCGCAGTACACAAGAACGACAAGTCAATCAAGTCCGAAGTCAACCATTACGTGGCCTGCCCGCCTTGATTTTTGCCAGTCGCTGGCTTCAATTGCCGCTTTATTTGGGCCTTATCGTTGCCCAAGCTGTTTATGTTGTCCTCTTCATTCAGGAATTGAGTCACCTGGTGCCTGTGTTGTGGGATCCAAATGCACTCGATAACACGGCAAGCGCGCTCGGCATTGTGGCGCGTAGCAAAGAAATCGTCGTGATGTTGATGGTTTTGTCGCTGATTGATGTGGTCATGATCTCGAACCTGCTCATTATGGTCATCATCGGCGGCTACGAAACCTTTGTGTCGCGCCTTGATCTCGATGGCCACCCTGATCAACCGGAGTGGCTCTCGCATGTCAATGCCAATATTTTAAAGGTGAAGCTTGCCACGGCGATCATTGGGATCTCATCGATTCACCTGCTCAAGACCTTTATATCGGCTGAATCCTTGAGCGAAAAGACGATGCTCTGGCAAACCCTGATTCACCTGGCATTTATCCTGTCCGCGCTCTCGATCGCTTGGATTGACCGCATGTTGTCAAGCGGATCTGGGCAACAACACTGAGTCTTCCGATGCGCTATATCGTTCTCTTTTTCGTGGTAACGGTCGTGCATGTTGCTGGACTGGCTTCAGCGCAGAACCTTCGCTCGGGCCCCATGGCAGGTTTTACGGATATGCAATCAACAACGATCTGGTTGCAAACCGATGCGCCTGGGCTTGTCGAATTAACCTACTGGCCGCGTCGACAAGGACCCTCGATAAGCCGAGTTCATCAATTGCAAACGCTGGGTCTCGCATCCAACACGGCTCATATGCAGCTTCAGGGCCTTGCACCTGGTGAGATATACGATACAAGTTTAAGCATTGATGGAAAGGACGTGCTTGCGCCTGGGGCCTTTAGTTTTGCCACCCCCGCGCTTTGGCAGTATCGCGAAGCGCCACCCGCGTTCACATTCCTCGCAGGCTCATGTCATTTCACAAACGATCCCGAAGCCGATCGTCCAGGACCAGGGTTTGGCGCAGGCTATGAGATTTTTGGCGCTATGGCACAGATGAAGCCAGCGGCAACACTGTGGCTTGGCGATAATATTTATCTGCGCGAAACTGATTGGCACAGCGCGGTTGGTATCGATAATCGCTACAAAAAATCGCGCGCTTTGCCTGCCTTGCAGCCCTTGTTGCGCACTGGGCAGCACTGGGCTACTTGGGATGATCATGACTTTGGCCCCAACGATGCCAACAGCAGCTACCCGCTTGCAGACGAATCAAGGGCCGTATTCAAGCGCTATTGGGCAAACCGTTCCTACGGATCGAGTCAATTGCCGGGTATACAAACGGTGATGAGTCTTCACGATGTCGATGTGTTTATGCTCGACAACCGGAGCTTTCGCGACGATGCTTTTAAAGGCAGGCCAGCCGAACGTCGTCAATTTGGCGATGAGCAAATGAGGTGGCTGCGCAATGCACTTGCAAATTCGCGGGCACCCATCAAGATCATCGCCTCGGGCGGTCAGTTTCTCAATGAAATAAACCCTTGGGAAGGCTGGCATTGGTATCCCAAAGAGCGTGCCGATTTTCTTAAGTGGCTTGAGGATGAATCGATTGCCGGCGTCCTTTTTCTGAGTGGTGATCGGCACCATAGTGTGCTCATGCACACACAAGGTGAAAAGGGCTATGCCTACTGGGAATTGACCTGCTCACCGCTGACTGCCGGAACCTTTCCAGCCAGACAGGAGGACTTGAATAATCCGATGACACAGCCGGGAACGCTTGTTACCCAGCGAAATTTTTGCGCGATTCACGTTGAAGGAGCCGCTAAAGATCGCCGTTTACGATTGCAAGTGCGCGCAAGCGACGGCGCATTATTGTGGGAGCGGGCGCTCACGGTGACTCAACTTGGTGCACAGACCCATAAGCCAACGAGCAAATAAGGCTGAGCGTTTCAGATTTTGCCGCTTAGCGGGCATAGCGCATCAACTGTCGGGCCTGATGGCCTTTTGTCACGATTCCGTCGTTTGGCCATGAGAGCATTGGGGCTGTTTGCGATTCTTCGGAGCCTGTGATGCGACTTGACAACCCACATGATTTTCTTCGATCTGCGCTTGCCTTGGCTGTTGCAGCGATCGTCGTGCCAGCCGCGGCACAAAATACAACAGCGGCGCTTGCCGGCCGTGTGAATGGGGCCGATGGCAAGCCTGTTGCCGGTGCGAGTGTGGCGATCGTCCACAAGGAGTCAGGCGCAACAAGTGTTACCACAACCGATGCAGAGGGACGATTCAGCGCCCGCGGCTTGCGTGTTGGTGGGCCCTTTCTTGTTACGGTAAGTCAAGGCGGACGAACTGAAAAACAAGACGGCGTCTTCCTCACACTTGCTGAGACTACGTCGCTCAGCTTGGTGCTCGGTGGACCAAGTGCAACGGTGACGGTCTCTGGCCGCTCGGTCTCAGATGTATTTGATCGCGCTGCTATGGGAGCGGGCACCAACATTACCAACGCAGAAGTTCAAGCGATGGCATCGATTCAGCGAAGCTTGCAAGACTATGCTCGCTTTGACCCGCGCCTTGCTCAGACCGATAAAGAGCGAAGCGAAATTTCCGCGGCAGGTCAAAATACCCGCTATAACTCGATCACGATTGACGGGGTTACAACCAACGACACCTTTGGGCTTGAGTCAAATAATCTTCCAACGATCAAGCAACCGGTTTCGATCGAGGCAATCCAAAGTGTTCAGGTCAATGTCTCTAATTACGATGTCACTCAGAAAGGCTATACCGGTGCAAACATTAACGCGGTCACCAAGAGTGGATCTAATGATGTAAAGGGAAGCGTCTATTATGTTTACAGAAATCAGAATTTAGCCGGTGACCGCTACAACGCTTCAAACAACAGCTACTTTGATGCGCCAAAGTTCAAAGAAGAAACCAAAGGCTTTACGCTAGGCGGTCCGATTATCAAGGACAAGCTGTTCTTTTTTGTTAATCATGAGCAGTTCGAAAGCTCGCGCACACGACCGAGTTTTGGTCCTATTGGGTCACCGACTACAAACGTCGGTATAACGCAGCAAATGATCAACGATGCCATCGGCATTGCAAAAAACACCTACGGCGTTGATGTGGGGACAGCCGATGTACCACAGGGTGTTGCAGTTAATGTTAAAGACAGTTTGCTAAAGCTTGACTGGAATATTAATCAGGACCATAAGGCTAGCCTGCGCTTTACGCGTACCGAGCAAACAGAGCCATTTCTGGTTGGTTTTTCTGCAACCGGGCTTTCGTTAAGTTCTTATTGGTATAACCAAGAGAAGAAGCTCGACAGTTTGGTTGGTCAGTGGTTTGCCGACTGGAGCCCCAATTTCAGCACTGAAGTGAAAGTGTCAAAACGCGACTATGAAAGCATGCCTATTCCGGTCAACGGTGTTCGTCTACCTCAAATTGCCTTGCGTTTTTCTGGCGCACTTCCGGATGGTTCACCAACCGGTGTCAGTGCAAACAGCCGCGACTTGCTCATGGGTACCGAACGCAGTCGACATTTCAACGTTTTAAAGACCGAGACGCTAGACACCTATATTGCGGGGAATTACAACCTTGGCGATCACGAACTCAAATTCGGCGTTGATTACGCCGACAATGATGTTTATAACGCATTCTTGCAAGATACCAACGGGCAATACCGATTCCAATGCGAAAACAGCAGTTCAAGCCTGAGCTATAGCTTTGGATCGATCAATTGCGCAAGCGCCAACGCGAGCCAGGTTGCTGCGGCAGTACTCGAAAATTTCCGTCTCGGACGGCCATCGTTTTATCAAGTGCAGTTGCCGCTCGCCGGTCGCAGCCTCAATGATGGCGTTGCCGTTTGGAGTTATCAAAACACGGGCTTTTTCGCTCAAGACACCTTTAAGCTGAGTCGCGACGTTAATTTGATGTTTGGTGTGCGTTTTGATCGCCAGGACTTCCCCACATCGCCACTTGCCAATCCAGCTGCTGCAGCACCGATGATCGCTGGCAACGCAGCGACCAATACACGTCAGTCGGGTGGATTCGGTCTAGACAACTCGACGACGATGGATGGTGCTGTGCTCGTTCAGCCACGCGTTGGTTTTAACTGGAATCTGGGCAGCAAAGAAAAGCGTTCGCAGTTACGCGGTGGTGTCGGCCTTTTCCAAGGCGCTGCTGCCAATGTTTGGTTGTCGAATCCGTATTCGAATACTGGTATGGCAGCAGGCGTATTCAGTTGCACATCGTTTGCTTCCTGCGCCACAGCAAAGGCAAGCTTTAGTGCCAATCCCGACGGACAGCCCGCGCTTGCAGGCACGCCGCCCGCAGCCAATGTGGACTTTATTTCGCCAGGGCTAAATCAGCCATCAGTTTGGAAAGGTAATCTCGCTTACGATACTGAAATGCATAATGTTCCGGTATTGGGAACCATTGTTGCAGGTGTCGAGTGGCTAAAGACGGATACCAAGAGCGCAATCTATTACGAACACTTAAATTTAGGTGCGCCAACAAAAATCGGTCCCGATGGCCGCGAACTCTACTATACGGCCCAAGCCTATAACGCGAGCTGTTGGAACGCTAATGGAACCTTCATCAGCTCAGGTGCTTGCGCGGGTCTAAGAGCTAAGGCGCTCAGTAATCCGAATTTCAACAATGTTTTACTTGCCAAAGAGACGAGTAAAGGCGGTGGTGATTCAATTACTCTATCCCTTGGGCAACCCCTGCGACAAGGATGGGCTTGGTCTGTTGCCTATACCTACACCGATGCAAAAGAGGTCAGTCCGCTGACTTCCTCCGTCTCGAACTCGAATTGGGTGAATCGTAATATTTTCAATCCCAATGAGTCGGTCTTGCAAAACTCCAATTATTTGGTTCGCGATCGTATCGGCGCCCGCCTGATGTGGAGTCAACCGCTTGTTGGTCGCTATCGGACAACGGTCGGTGTTTTCTATGAAGGTCGGCGCGGTAAGCCTTATGGCTGGACATACATCAATGACTTGAATGGTGATGGTGTTTCCGGTAACGACTTGATGTACATCCCAAGCAAGCAGGGCTCTGGCGAGGTGAGCTTTAAAGGGGGCGCTGCGGAAGAAGCGAAATTCTGGGAAATTGTCGAGTCGAATAAGAGCTTGCGTGATGCCAAGGGCGGCGTGGTAGGGCGTAATGATTCGTTCGCGCCTTGGGTGAATAGCGTTGATGTACGCGTTGGTCAAGAGCTACCAGGGTTTTTCGGACGTCAGCGTGCGAGCATCAATCTGGATATCTTGAATGTTGGCAATTTGATCAATAAGCGCTGGGGTCGGATCAATGAAATTGGATTCCCACTCAACCGTAGCTTTGTGAATTACGGTGGTCTGGATGCTAACGGACGCTATGTGTATAGCTTAGGTACTTTGGAAAGTCTTGTGACACGTCAGAACGCTGGCGAATCACAATGGGCTGCACAGCTAACCCTTCGGGTTGAGTTCTAATCCGAAAGCCTTTATCCGTCAGGCGGGCGATCTCAGGGTCGCCTGCCACTTAAGATGATCTCGCCGATGGCGATGATCGTTTTAAGAAGCAGTCCAAGGATCACTACCGAACAAATAAGCAGCGCAGCAATTGCCAAACCCTGGGCTGCAGGTGCTCCAGTTTGCAGGGCCATAAAGCTACAAGAACCAGAGCATGCAGCTGTTGGGAAACTGAAAGCCCACCACGACATATTGAAACTTGATCGCGTAAGCGAGCGGGTCAGACTTAATAGAATGATCGCAATAAAAAGCATCAGGGTAAACAGGCTGATGGCGAAGACATCGAGTTGGCCACTCATCGTGACATAAGAGACCATACCGAGCGCTGGTGGTGGCAAAAGAATGAGTAGGGAAGGTTGCGCTGGAGGGGGTAGCGGGCCAACAAAGATAAGCCTTGCGAGCAAAATCGGCATTAAGAAAAACCATAGCAATAAGCCGATGCAAAGAAAAAACCATGCGACGGCGTGGTAGCCGAGCTGAGGGCCGCTCAACGGTACAAGAATCCCACCAACGCATGGAATAAACCAGGCAGGTGTTATTGATTCGGGAGCGATCTTCTCCCCAACAAGCCAGCGCCGAACCATACTTGCAAGCACAAGTAGTTGCAAGGGCATCCCGATCAGCAGCAAGACTTCTGCCAGGCTCGGATGGTGGTTGACAAAGGCAACTGCTAATACTTCCATCGAAATCGGCACAGCGCCGACAAAGGCGATTTGCGTCGGGTGCTGAAACTCTGCGATGAAATGTTCGCGATTAAAGAGGATCTTGCGCAAATAGCCCGTGAGCAAGACGACGAATACAGCCAATGCAAACCAGGCCGCTGCATAACCCGCATACTCGCTCAGTCCAGTCAGGGCTTGAGCTCGCTGCCAGGCAATCGATAGACCGCCAAGGCCCATGACCATGGCAAACCACGCGGCAGGCATATTTAATGGGAGGGAAAGTGATGTCATGGTTGTTGATCGCTTGATCAATTAGTTCTATAGTGGACTTGAGAGCATGAATAAGTTGCCTGCTGGGAGCATGGTATGGCCATCGTCGATTTGAATCATTATTTTGTTCGGGCCAATGATCTCGAACAGACTTGTGCGTTTTACACTGAAGTGCTTGGTTTTGAGCAAATGCCCAGGCCGAACTTCCCCTTTCCGGGCTACTGGTTGGGTACGGGCGGGAAGATTCAGGTGCATATGGGTCCTCATGATATTCCGAATCGTGAAACCTATTACCTGGGAACGCCAGCGAATGCGGCTAGAGACCAGAGTGGCGTGGTTGATCACATTGCCTTTCTCGCAGACGATCCAGGCGGATTTGTCGAACGCTTTAAATCACATGGCATCGAGTTTCGTCCTCGGTTTTTGCCTGAATCAAATCTTTATCAGCTCTTCATTCGAGACCCCAATGGGTTGATGATCGAATTGAATTTTTTCGGGATCAGCGAAGCCCCCGAATGGGGTGGTGAGGACTATTCCAAAATGCAACGCGTGGAGCAGCTTTGATGAATGCGCCTCATGCTGGAGCCGCGTTGATGGATGGACATCGTGCTGGCCCCGCGGTGATGGATGCACCGCGTGCTGAAGCGCTAGGCCCACTTACTGATAAGGTCAAGTTATCGTCCTCGGGGCTACGCGATTTTTCATCCTGCAACATGCAAGATGCTCTCAAACTCGCTGAGGGACTTGTTCCAGTTTTGCGCGAGCGCGCCAAGGCCACTGAGCAAGCACGGCGGATATTGCCGGAGACTATCGAGGACTTGAATGCAAGTGGCTTATTAAGATTTGTACAGCCAAAACGCTGGGGCGGTATGGAACTTCCCTTCGAGAGTTTGGTCCGGATTCCGGCGCAGCTGGCACGAGGGTGCGCCTCGACGGCCTGGTGTGTCGGCAACTGGGCCATTCATCATTGGATGCTTGCACTATATGAGGAGCGAGCGCAGTGTGATATTTGGGATAGCGATCCCGATGCGCTTATTGCATCGGGTATTGCCTACCCACAAGGGCATGCTGAGCCTGTTGAAGGTGGCTTTGTCATCTCGGGGCATTGGAATTTTTCAAGTGGCGTTGATCCTAGTCCGTGGAATATGTTGGCAGCTCTCTTGCGCGAAGGTGACCGGGTGGTCGATTACTTGATGTGCCTGGTACCTCGCCATGAGTACGAGATCGTCGACGATTGGCAGGTCTTGGGCATGTCAGGCACCGGTTCTAAATCGGTCAAGGCCAAGGACGTGTTCGTACCCGCACACCGCGCCTTGTCAATGCTCAAGGCCCGAGGCGGTCGGGATTTTCCGGGCGCAAGCATCCATCAAAACCCCTTATTCACGATTGGGCTTTCGACGATGGGTACGCACTGCCTGGTTGGCGCTGCCATTGGCAATGCCCAAGCGGCTCTGGAAACCACGATCGACTTGGTTGAGCAACGAAGTACCAGCTACCAAAGCCTTAAGATGCGCGATTTGCCAGCGGTGCAGCAGCGTTTGGCTGCCGCAGGTGCACGCATCGATGCTGCACGTGCCTTGGCCCTTGAAGACTGCGCGATTGCTCAGCGTATGGCAGCCGAAGATCGAGTCCCTACCTTGATCGAGAAACTTCGACCTAAGCGCAATGTTGCCTTCGCGGTGCAACTTTGCACCGAGGCTGTCGACAGTTTGCATGCGCTTGCCGGTGCAAACGGTATCTACGACCACTATCCCATACAACGGATTTTTCGCGATGCACACGCCTTAATGGGACACTTTGGCTTTAATTGGGATGCACAATCCATGCCTTGGGGTGCTGTTGCGCTAGGTGCCGACTATAGGGCGCCAGCAACCTTATAAGGCTCAAGCGACGCCAAGGTAATAGCTTTTGACGAGCTCATTTTCCTTGAGCGTTGGCACATCACCATGGAAAACAATCTCACCGTGAACAATAATATAACCATAATCGGCAATTCGCATCGCTTGGTTAAAGTTCTGCTCAGCCATTAACACGGTGAGTTGGTATTGCTCTTTGAGTTCTTTAAGTTTGGTAATCGTTTGAGAAACCAGCAACGGAGAAAGCCCCACGGAGGGTTCGTCTACAAGCAGCAATCGCGGTGACGACATGATGGCGCGGGCGATGGCCAGCATTTGTTGTTGTCCGCCTGACATCGAGCCAGCAAGTTGGTTTTTTCTTTCAGCCAGCACTGGGAACGCTTCTAGGCAAAAGGCGAGATTCTCTTGAATGCTGCTTCGAGCACTGGGACGAAAAGCCCCCAGTAAGAGATTTTCCTCAACGGTCAGCTTTGGGAAAAGTCGACGTCCTTCAGGCACGAGTGCGACTCCCAGATTCACGATAGCTTCGGTGGTGAGCTGTGCAAGATCGTGGCGTTGACCGTCAATCTCCAGAACGATCTGTCCTGCGCTCGGACGAACCATACCCATCAAGCACTTCATCAATGTGCTCTTGCCATTGCCGTTTGTGCCAAGAAGTGCAACGGTTTGTCCTTGCTCGAGCGAAAGAGATACGCCCTGCAAGGCTTTGACTGCGCCATAGCCTGCGTGTACGGCATCGACATGGAGCTTAATCGCCAAGATAAGCTCGCTGAACATAGGGATCTGCAACCACCTCGCTCGGTGTGCCCTCGCAAATGATCTGGCCGGCATCCAGGCAAACCACCCGTTGAGAAAAGGACATGACCGCTTGCATGATGTGCTCGATCATGATGATGGTGATACCCCTCTGGTTTAAGGCATGCAAGATCGCAAGAACTTCGTCGATCTCGGTACCTGCCAAGCCTGCCATTGCTTCGTCTGAAATCAGCAACTGAGGGTCTGCAGCCATGGCGCGTGCGAGTTCCATCTTGCGCAGTTCAACTTGAGAGAGCTGACTACATCCTTGGTGCATCTTCGCAGCTAAGCCCATGCCAGTGAGGATGTCCTCGGCGCGCTGGCTTGCTTCTTTTCCGGTGATACCACCGACATAAGAAAGGGGAACTAATAAATTCTCCAAGACCGTCATGCTGCGAAAGGGCCTAGGAATCTGAAAGCTGCGGGCAATACCAAGCCGGGTCCGTTGATACGCGGGCATGCGTGCAATGGACTGTCCACGAAATGTGATTTGACCGCTTTCATTAAGAAGGGCGCCCGAAATACAGTTAATAAGCGTAGTCTTTCCAGAGCCATTTGGGCCAATGAGCCCGAGGCGTTCACCCTTTTTCAGGGCGAGGCTGACCCCGTTGAGTGCTGTGAAGCCACCAAAGTGTTTAGAGATCTGGTCTACTTTGAGGAGGATTTCCATCGCTTTACCAGACCAACAATACCTTCGGGGGCGGCCACCACAAAAACCACCAACAATAAGCCAACAACGAGAACGTTCAATTCGCTAGAAATCGTAACCGTTACGATTTGTTGGAGGCTGGCGAGGAGAATGGCGCCAATGACCGGACCAATCCAGTGAGACATACCGCCAATAATGGGCATGGCAAGCGCCGATACCGCGTAGAGAAGATTGAAGGTTGAGGCGGGTTCGATATAACTCAAATACATGGGTAATGGCGCGCCTGCAGCGCCAAGTAATGCGCCCGAAAGTGCACAGGCAAGAAGCTTGAGCTTTAGCGTGGGCACACCTGAGCATTCAGCCGCCTCTTCGGAATCTCGTACCGCACGTAGTCCACGGCCAATATGCGACTCTTGTACATAGCGAGCTGTTGCCACAGCGAGCACGGCAAGCCCAGTCATCACTACGACCAGCATCCGCATGTAGCTTGGAAACAAGCCACCCGACTCTGGGCGTGTGAGCTGCATACCGGTTGCTCCGCCTAGAAAAGGAGTATTCATCACAAGTGTTTCAAAAATAAATACCAAGGCAACGGTTGCAATGGAAAAGAAGATGCCGCGTAAGCGAACGGTCAATAGCCCAACCAAGAAGCCAATCAGTCCGGTTATCAGGCTTGCCACGGCTATCTGAATCAAGATCGGCGCAGCAAAGGCCAGATGCATGGCCAAAGCTGCGTATGCGCCTGCGCCAATAAAGGCTGGGACGCCAAAGTTCACGTAGCCGGCATAACCACCTAAAATATTCCAGGCGCTTGCGAGCACAATCGATTGCAGAATGACAAAGCCTGCGAAAAATAAATAGTTATTAGCCCCTGAAAGTGCTAAGAAAATTGAGCCGATCCAAAGGGCAGCGCAGCTGATCCAAAATCGCATGCCAGGTACTCAGCGTCCAAAAAGGCCTTGCGGCCTAAAACCTAACATGACCATCAAAAGACCGAAGGCTACAGCAGGCGCCCAAGATGCACCCAAAAACATGAGAACGATTGATTCGGCGATACCCAAAATCAATCCAGCCGCCAAGGTACCACTCATCGAACCCAGCCCTGCAAGCACAACGACGCAAAAGGTTCGTCCGATATAAATCCTGTCCATCGTCGGCTCGATCGGGGCAAGTATCAACAGGACTGCGCCTGCAAGTGCATTCACACCGGTCGCTATACCAAAAGCTAGTTGTTTTACCTTGACTGGATCAACACCCATCAGCCTTAGGGCGCCTTCATCCTGGCCAACTGCCTTAATGGCCCGGCCATAAAAAGTTTTCGAGAGGTAGGTGGATAGTGCGAGTGCCATCACGAGAGCGACCGAAAATGCAGCGAGCAAACGGTAAGGCAAGCGGATCTCGCCAAGCTCAAGGCTACCGCCTATGTAGGGCGCAGTGGCTGACTGCTGATCGACGCCGTACCAAAGCACCAATCCAACTTCGATAATGAAGACTACACCGAAGAAAAAAGCGAGTCCGTTGACAGCCGCAGCGTCGCCGCGTCGCTCGAAGACAAGGTAATAAGCTTTATAAAATAGAGCTCCTGCCACAAAAAAAACCGGCATTAAGAGCACGCCCGCCAAAATAGGGTCGATACCATAGTGCCCCAAAGAGAATGCACCGTATGCACCGAGCAAGAGCACGGCGGGATGAGCCACGTTAGGAATGTCGAGTAGTCCGAACGACACCGACAAACCCAAGCTTACCGCTGCGTAAAACCCGCCGAGCAAAATCCCGAATAAAAGCGCTTCGAAAAGTAAATCAAACGAAAACGCCATTGTTAGGCTTTGCGAGCTTTCTCGTAGGGATAAACCATGTCTCCTGTTTTATCGGCCGATGGGTGAATAATGACCTGGCGCTGTGGCGAGCGGAACTGCTCTAAATCCTTGTCCTTGACGCCGCGGAACTGAGCCATGATGACACGCTGATTGGCGCGCTCGCCACCTGCATCAAATTTTACCGGGCCAACAATGGTATCCATCGTGTTTGAGCGCAAGTAAGCGGCAATAGCCTTGTCGTCGATCGACTTGGTGGCGTTGATCGCTTGTTCAAGCATTTGCCCGGTTGCATAGTTGAAGGGGGGCAAGTAATAGCCAAGTGGGTCGACTTTTTCGGCGACCGCCTTTGCGGTGTAGCGCTTAAAGAAATCGTCGATGCCCTTAAGCGGCATGCCAGGCACGTAGGTGTTATAATTAATAATACCGTTGAGTTTGCTGCCTAAGCTTTCCATGATCGGTGTGAATTGCAAGCCGACCATACCACCGCCAAAAATCTTGACCGTCGGTCCAAGCCCTATTTCATGCGCTGCATTAACGATGCCAACTGAATCGCCAGGATAAGAGGCCACAAAAACCACATCAGGTTTTGTCGACCGAATGGCACGAACAATCGATGAGAAGTCCTTGGTCGTTGGGGGATAGTTTTGATCGTAGACCGAGCTAAGACCGGTTCTTGCAAGTCCCGAACGAACACCATTGGCAAGGTTTTGTGCAAATTCTTGGTCCGAGGCGGTGATTGCGATGGTTTTAGCATTGGAATCTTTGGCAGCCTGCAAAAAGCCTGCGAACCATCCTTCAGCATCATTCCAGGGCGCATTGTTAAACCACATGTCATGCTTCACTTTGGCGTTTACCTGGAAGGAAAAATTGCCCATCAGCAATTTGGCCCGCTGTTTGACCAGCGGCATGATTGGCGCAGTCGGTACCGTGGCGTAGGGCGCAATCAACAAGTCGACCTTGTCGACATCAAGCAATTTCGAGTAAATCCCTGGGGTATTTGCAGGGTTGCCCTGATCGTCATAGGCCGTGAACTCGATCTTGCGACCTAGTAATCCGCCGCGACTGTTGACATCCTCAACCCACATTTTCAAGGCAAGCAAAGCTGCCTTTCCACCTGCGCCAAGCGGTCCGGTCTGAGGCATGCTCATACCAATCTTAATGGGGTTGTTCGCCCACGCAGGCACGCTAAACATCGAGCTTGCAACGGTGATACTTGAAGCGGTACCGATGAGTTTGCGGCGGGATAAATCCATGGCTGTCTCCACGTTGCTTTTTTCGTTGATCGATATGCGATTCGGGGTGATTGTGCGCGAACAAAAGCCTGGTTGTCTACTTGCTTGATGGCGATTGAGCGAAATGCTTGGGCTTTATGTCCCGAAAAGCCTCAAGCGTTCAGCGCACATGTTTTAGGTGTTTGCGTAGGGTGAGCGTCTGGACAGGCGGTGCTTGCGCCCTTGCCAAGCCTGTGATTCTATCGAGCACTGTGCTGTGAGGCTCGCTCAAGCGGCCTTAACTTGGAGATGCCTTACGATGAAAGCGCCTGCATTTGCCTACCATCGCGCAAGCAGTCTTGTTGAAGCCTTGCGCTTGCTTGAACGCTACGGTGACGCTGCCCGTGTGCTAGCGGGCGGGCAAAGTTTATTGCCCGCTCTAAATCTCCGACTGACCCACCCGCAGTGTTTAATCGATATTAGCGAGTTAGCTGAATTACGGGGCGAGAAGCTTGTGGGATCCGTGATCGAACTTGGAGCACTCACGACGCATCGGGCGCTTGCCTGCTCAGCCATGATCGGGAAGCACCTGCCCTTGCTCGCTATGGCGGTGCCTTATGTGGCACACGCCGCAATACGTAATCGCGGCACGCTCGGCGGAAGCCTCGCGCTTGCCGACCCGGCTGCTGAGTATCCGGCGGTGGCGCTCGCTTGTGAGGCTCGCATGAGGCTTCGATCGGTGAGGGGTGAGCGCCAAGTCAAGGCATCGGATTACTTTCAAGGTTTATATCAGACTGCGCTTGATAGCGATGAGATACTTTGCGCGGTCGAATTCCCTATAGCAAGACCCAACGAGCGCTTTGGTTTTCAGGAGCTGGCAAGGCGCCACGGCGATTACGCGATGGCAGGTCTTGCAGCGCGTGTCCAAGTAACCGAGGACAATCGTGTTGAACAAGCACATTTGGCTTTTTTTGCGCTCGGAGACCGACCCATACTTGCACAACGAGCTTGTGCATGTTTGCTTGGTCAAACGATCCATCCCGAGGTAATTCGCAAAGCGCAACAAGCGCTCGATGACGATTTATCGCCACCCGACGATTTGCAAGCCAAAGCGTCAACCAAATTGCATTGGGCCAAGGTCCTGCTAGGTCGTGTGCTTAGCTCTCTCGTATCAAAAACAGGAGCATGATTCGATGTCTGATCCTCTCATAAGCACGAGTGCTTCAGAACCAAGCACGATCGAACAACGCATGCGTATCAGCTTGCATGTCAATGGTGAGCCTATCGAACGCGATGTGCTTGTGCGCCAGCATCTGGTGGATTTTCTCCGCGACGAATTGGGCCTCACCGGTTCGCATCTGGGCTGCGAGCACGGCGTTTGCGGCGCTTGCTCAGTTCTTGTCGACGGTGAACTATTGCGTGGTTGTTTAATGCTGGCTGTGCAAGCGCAGGGTAAGCGGGTGCAAACCATTGAAGGCCTGTCGGATCAGGGGGAACTTGCCATCCTTCAGCAGGCTTTTCTTGAACATAACGCCATGCAATGCGGCTTTTGCACACCCGGTATGTTGCTTACTGCGAGGGCGCTTATGCACGAACAAGATGCGCCGAGTCGCGACATGATCCGAGCTTATATTTCGGGAAATTATTGCCGATGTACTGGTTATCAGGCGATTGTGGATGCGATTGAAACAGCGATCATCCGCAGCAAGGCATCGGGTGCCAAAAGGGCTTCGGGAGCTTCGGCATGAACGCGAAATCTGAACTGCCAGCCGTACTCGATCAATCTAAAATTAACAATGGTTATATCGGCCAGAGCATTCCACGAACTGGTGCTAAAAAGCTTCTTCAGGGTCGTGGTACGTATCTCGACGATTTGCGCCTGCCAAGACTTGCACAGGTTGTGTTTTTTCGCAGCCCTCATGCACATGCTCGAGTCAAGATGCTCAGACTCGATCGGGCAAAGAAGCAACCGGGTGTCATTGCTGTCTTTAATGGGCAAGAGATTGCTGCCTATTGCACGCCTTGGGTCGGTGTGCTGGGGCATTTGAAGGGCATCAAGTCAGCCCCGCAGCATGCAGTTGCCATTGACCGTGTTTGCTGGCAGGGCGAAGCGGTTGCCGCTGTCGTGGCAGAAAGTCGTCGGCAGGCCGAGGATGCGCTTGAATACATCGAAGTGGAGTGGGAGATACTGCCGGTTGTGAGCGACATGCGGCAGGCGCTTGAAGCAAAGACCGTTATCCACCCTGAGCTAGGTGACAATATTTGTTTTCATCGAGAGCTCAAGACCGAAGGCTTTGATGCAGCCTGGGCTGCCGCCGATGTGGTGGTTGAGAAAACCTATCGTTTCGGCAGGCATACGGGCGTTTGTAACGAACCTAGGGCGATTTTGGCTGACTACAATCCAGCCGATCACAGCTTGACGGTTTATCACGCAACGCAAGCGCCAAATATGATGCAAGATATTTTCTCGCGTCATCTTGATATACCCGAGTCAAACATTCGCGTGATTTGTAAAGACGTTGGCGGATCATTCGGGATTAAAGTGCACGTCTACGCCGACGAGATGGCAACCGCAGCGCTTTCGGTCATGTTGCGACGACCGGTCAAGTTTCAGGCCGATCGCGCTGAATCATTTCTTACCGATATTCATGCCCGCGAACACGAGGCGACCGTGCGCTTGGCATGCAAAAACAATGGCGAAATACTCGCTTTTGATTTGGATGATTTAACAGCGATTGGGCCCTATTCTGTCTATCCCCGCACCAGTGGTATCGAGGGTAATCAGGTGGTGAATCTCACCGGCGGACCCTACCGACATCAGCAATACCGAGCAAAGCTCGACGTGGTGTTCACCAATAAGAACGTCACCTGTCAGTATCGCGCCGTGGGTCACCCAATTGCCGTTGCGCTGACCGAGGGCATTGTCGATGAGGCGGCAAGAGTCTTGGGTATAGATCCTGCAACCATGCGCAGAATCAACCTGATTGCGGATGATCAATATCCTTATACTTTTCCGTCCGGTATTAAGTTTGAAAAATTGTCACATCACCAAAGTCTCGATCGACTTTTGGCGCTCATGGACTACCAGGCATTGCGCACCGAACAAGCGAGCTTGCGTAAAAACGGCGTTTATCGAGGCGTTGGCTTGGCAGCCATGATCGAAGTCACCAATCCATCGCCTGCTTTTTACGGCGTCGGTGGTGCAAGGATCTCAGCACAAGACGGCGCTACGCTTCGGCTTGATCCTGCGGGTATGGTTCAGGTCTTGGTAAGTGTGACCGAACAAGGCCAAGGTACCGAAGCGGTGTTTACCCAGATCGCCGCAACCGCCGTTGGGGTGAGCGTTGATAAAGTACGTGTGATAACCGGTGATACGGCAGTCACACCTTATGGCGGTGGCACTTGGGCGTCACGAGGTGCTGGCATTGGCGGTGAAGCGGTTTTACAAGCGGGTAAAGCACTACGTTCTCACATATTAGATATTGCAGCCGCGATCCTGCAGGAAGACAAAGCAAGTCTTGATGTGCGTGACAATGCGGTGGTTAACAAGTTAAGCGCTGAGGTCAAGCTTGATCTCGCCGAACTTGGCAGGATTGCCTATTTCAGACCCGATACCCTTCCCATGGGTTTTCAATCCGAGCTGACGGTTACGCGTCACTACACACCCAGAGAGTACGGTTTTACGTTCACCAATGGTATTCAGGCGTCTTATGTTGAAGTGGATATCGATACCGGTTTTGTGAAGCTGCTCAAACATTGGTGCGTTGAAGATTGTGGTACGGTCATTAATCCAATGCTTGTTGATGAGCAAATCCGAGGCGGGATTGTGCAAGGCATTGGCGGGGCCATGCTTGAGGAATGTGTTTACACCGACGATGCGCAGCTTTTAAATGGGTCGATGGCCGATTATTTGGTTCCTATGTCCGCTGAAATGCCTGACATCGTTATTGATCATGTGCACACCCCAACCCGAAGCTCCGAGCTCGGCGCAAAGGGGGCGGGCGAAGCGGGCACCGCAGGAGCGCCTGCCGCCATCATGAATGCGATCAATGATGCACTTGCCCCCCTAGGCGCGAATGTCAGCACCCAGCCCTTTACGCCAGAGCGGGTCTTGCAGGCCTTGGGGAAGGTGAGCGTGTGTTGAGGCCTGGGTCAAGTTCGGGTGCATCCGAGCATTGACTCCGAATCGATCCTATGGCTTTTCGCGAGCTGACCAGTAAGCAGGAAGCGCAGTACCGTCGCGATCGCCCAGGCCTGCTTCCTTGATGGCCTGCTCATAAGCTGAAAGCGTTGCACTAACCACTGGCATGTCGCGCTTAAGGGTCTCGCCCTCGGCGAGCATGCAGCGCAAGTCCTTGCATATCATGGCCATGTCGAAGGCTGCAGGGGCAGCAGCTTCACCCGACATCAGGCGAGCAATGGCTGGTCCACGACCTTTCATGGCCGTTGGGGTGCCGCTGGTATCGCTCATGATGTCGATAAGTCTTTCAGGTCCGCAGGGGAGGTGTCGCACCAAGGACAGCGCTTCGCCAAGCGCCTGCCAATAGACCATCAAGGGCATATTCACGCAAAGCTTCATACTTGCACCCGCACCTTGCGGCCCCATCCATTCAATCCGCCGACATAAATGCTTCAGAATAGGCTGAGCACGTTCCAAATCTTCAGCAGAGCCGCCCACCAGACCGAGCAATTTGCCTTCTCTTGCGGGCCCTACGGTACCCCCGACCGGGCAGTCGAGCATACTCGCACCAAGACCTTCCAAATCCTTTGCCAGTGCTTGTGCAATATGGGGTTGAACCGTACTCATCTCGATCACAAGTTTGCCGCGAAGCGCTTGCTTACCTGCACTCAATACACCGTTATCGCCGCGATAACAATCATGGATTGCCCCGTCATGGCTAAGAATGCTCACAATCACATCGACCTCGCTTGCCAGTGCAGCCGCTGTAGGCATGGCTTTTGCACCTTTTTCAACGAGAGAGTCAAGCTTGGCAGGACTTCGATTCCAAACTGAGACTTCCAGCGAGCATTCGAGCAGGCGCTCTACCATGGCAGCGCCCATACGGCCAGTTCCTATCCATCCGATATGCATGTCTTATTCCTATCGAGCTAGTACGTTGAGATTCTTGCCAGTAACTGGCTGCTCTTGCAATGAAGCGAGTAATAAGCTTATTTGGTTATTAATTCAATATCATGAAGCAGCTCATCCGATTTTCGCGCGATTTCATTTTCAATCAAGCGTCCACAGCCTGGGCAAAAAAACTGGCGAAAAACCGGCTCATCATCAATGTACCGGCGCCAGTCGCCAATGTTTGGATTGGCTGATTGAATCGGCGCATCATAGCGGCGACATGCAAGCTTATAGTTTGTGGAGATCAAACCCAGGTCGGTTCTGCATGCTCGGCAGCACCATCGCGACTCAGGCTTTGATGGCATGTTGCCCTTGCTAAGGGCTGCTTTCTCCGCAGCGTGGGTAAGTTTCGCCTGGTTGGGCTTGTAAATTGCGAGGTTCTCAGTCATGGGCCTCAGCTCAAGCTCTGGCGCAGCCTTTCGAAGCTTTGATGTACCTCCCTGATACCCCATTCGCTTCTGGCGAATCGATTCGCGCAATTTTGCGGTCGCTTTCGTATCAATCGACTCATCGCGCTTGAACACGACGCCGTAAATCGCTTTGGCAGCTTGCTTAGATACGGCAGCTTGCTCAAATACATCATCACGTACTCGCTCTGGATCGCGCTCGATCGGGTCGCCAAAGCCACCGCCTGCTGACCAAATGACAGCGTAGACGTCGCTGGGCTTTTGAAGGAAATTTTGCTGTCGTAGGGCAAGTGTTTTCGACTGCCCTTGAATCTCCGAAATATCTCCAGGCATATCGGCATGGCTCAAGCGCTCAGCGATGTCGCTATCAGCTTTGTATTTGTAAACATTCACTGTCGCTGGGTAACCGCCCATCATCCCCGAGGACGTTGGCATCGCATTACCCGATGACAAGGTGTCATGGGTAATGTACGGCGTACGGTGCGGAATGAAGCAGGACTCTGCCGAGAGGCCGCCACGATGCAGGCCTGCACCACCCGAGTCAATGACCTCCTTGCGATACAAAAACAAGAGTGGAAAGCTTTGCTCGGTATGTTCGATATTGGGAAGCTTGCAAATCGGCGTTCGCGACTGACCGCCTGTTGAAATGCCATCACCAGTTGCAAAGGCACCAATTGCGCCACCAATAGGATCGACGAGCAGGTAACCATAGGGATCACCCCATTGATCCTGACCTCTAAAAATGGTTGCTGGCCATTGGCTGGTTCCGCCAATGCACATGATGTCCTGGCGCATACCTGGATCGGTATAAATCATTTTTGATAGAACGTTATACGCAGGATAGAGTGAAATCTCCATCGCCTGAACCGGTGCAGTCGACACCGATGCGGGAAAGTTTGCGCAGTTCATCGTGCCGGGTGAAGGATCAAAGACGACATGTCTCAAGGCGCCACCAATTGCGAAGTATTGATCCCAACAAAGCAATTGATTTAGGGCAACCATGATCGAGCCACGCCAACCGCTAAAGGTGGCATTCATGGCGCCATCCTGTTCGGCGGTTCCGTCATTTTCAAAAATGAGACTGTTACCGCGCTTGTGCAAGGTCAACTGCACGCGATGCGTCTTGCGATCACCGGGACGCGAACATTCGACGTAGGTACGATCGCGCCAAGTGCCGTCTGGAAGTCGAGACATTTTTTCAAGAAATGCCTGTTCGCCATCATTGAGAATTTTGCGCATTACCGCTTTCACAACGTCTGGACCATAGCGGTTTAACAGTGTCTCGATCCGCTCTTTTGCAGTCGTATTGCCTGCGAGTTGAGCGCGAAAGTCTAGGGCTACTGCCTCTGGCTTTCTTGATGCTCGAAGATAAAGCTCTTCAATATCTCGCCGGATATGGCCTGCTTCAACAATTTTCACGGGAGGAATCAGGATGCCTTCTTCGTAGGCATTTTCAGCAGCCATACAAAAACTCGATGGCGTGATGCCGCCGATATCGTATTGGTGCAGACAATTCGTCACCCAGCAAAAAAGCTGGTCTTTGTAAAAAACAGGACAAATCAACATCACATCTTGTTGATGCGCCGCACCGACCCAAGGGTCATTGGCAAGAAACATATCACCGTTGCGGATGCCAGGATTATCTGATCGGTGTTCTAAGATCCATTTGACTTGTGTATCGGTAACCCCCGACATATATTGCATGTAGGGTCCAAAATAAACGAACTCGCCATCTTCGGTGAGGATCGATGGGTTTAAGTCAAGCGCATACATCGCCACCGGCGAACCTGAAAGACGTTGTATGGTTGCACCATGCTCTTCGTTCACATTCCAAAGGCTATGGCGAATCACTTCGTAGGTGATGGGATCGATAGTGGCTGCCGATTCCCGATGTAACTTCAGTGTGGCGGATATTTTTAAATGCTTCGGGGGCACATAACCACTTTGTTTGCCATCAAAGCGTAAATGCGTCGTTTCACTGATCTTTGCCATGTTTATACGCCCTTCGCTGCTTTTTTTCTCGGAGAGTTCTGGCTCGTGACAGCATCAAGATGAAGTTCAAAATTACCCCATCCGTCAACGCTTAAGCTTTGATCTGGGCGAACGACGATCGTGGTGTCGGTGGTCTCGACAATGCATGGCCCAGCTAGATGGTTCCCGGCTTTCAATGCAGCGCCGTTGTAAATGGAAGTGTCAAGCGATTTAGATCGTTCATCAAAATAAACAGATCGCATGCCCGTTCGTGCTGACTTGGGAGGGGCTTTGCCGACAGGTGTTGAGCGCGGTAAGTCAGGGCGCTGGGTATCTGCCATGGCTCTAACCCGAAAACTAACGATTTCGAGTCGTGCATCCTTATACGATGAGCCCTTGCCGTAAATAGTTTCATAACGGTTATAAAATGCTTCGTTCAATAATTCGATAACTTCCCGGCCGATTATTTTGCTGCCTTTGGCAGCTGTTGTGAGCTCGATAGGCCAGGGAACCTCGACTTCGTTGATTTGGCCACGATGACGCATATCAACGCTGCACTGATATCGACGACGGGCCGCGTCGATTCCATCGGACTTCATTTGATGTTCGGCTTTTTTGATCAGTTCGCGTAGGCTCCTTTGGAGCCGTTGCGGATCGAAAGGCGAGGTCTGAATATCAACCTGTTCATGAATATGCAGAACATCGGCGGTCGCAGCGCCAAAAGCACACCAGGTTGATGCGATACGATTAAGCGGTATCACGACATGGCGAACCCCAAGTTCACGTGCAAAAACACCTGCATGAACTGGCCCTGCGCCACCAAACGCAAATAAAACAAAGTCGCGAGGGTCCAGGCCTTTTTCTACGGTTGTTTTGCGGATGATATCGGCCATCTTGAATTCGGCAATCTTTGCAATGCCCGCTGCCGCCTGCATCAGGTTAAGGCCTAGTGCCTGGGCGACCTGCTGCACTGCCTCGATGGATTTGCTCTTATCGAGTCGAATGCGCCCGCCAAGAAAATTATTTGGATCGATATAGCCCAAAACGACATCAGCATCGGTGACAGTCGCGAGAACGTTGCCTTTTCCATAGCAAGCTGGTCCGGGGTCAGCACCGGCTGACTCAGGGCCAACACGCAGTGTACGTGCTTTGCTGTCGACGTTTGCCATTGAGCCGCCGCCTGAACCGATCGCTTGAATGTCGACTTTCGGGATGAAGTATTCATATTGCGCAACATTGGCCGTGAAGCTGAAGGCCGGCTGTCCCTGGTGGATGATGCCTACGTCAAAAGAGGTGCCTCCCATATCGGTGGTGATCACATGAGGGGTACCAATCAGTTGTCCGAGGAATTGGCTTCCGGTGACCCCAGATACTGGCCCTGAGTCGAGGGTTAATAAGGGGGCTTGAATGGCGCGTTCCACAGAGATCGATCCACCGCCGCATTGCGTAATTTGCAAGGCCTGCCGGTAGCCTGACTCCCGAAGTTGCCTGGCTAAAGCGCTCAAATACCGCGCAGTCACTGGCCCAATGTAGGCATTTAAGGCGGTCGCCGTCAGTCGCTCATACTCACCCCACTTGGGGGCAAGATCAACCGAGCAGGTCACAAAGCAGTCGGGTGCAAGGCTGCGAACCATCGCAGCAATTTGATGTTCATGTTGTGGATTTTTAAATGACCATAACAAACAAATCGCTATCGATTCGACCCCTTGTGAAAGCAGGGATTCGATCGCTTCACGCACTTGACCAAGATTAAGCGGCACAACAACGTCGCCAAAGCAGTCGATGCGCTCTGAAACGCCACGAATCATGCGTTTGCTGACAATCGGTGCGGGCTTTCGACTTTCCGGGAAATGAACAACTTGATTCAAGTTTCGTGAGCTCACACCCCGCGAACCCCGCATGATGTGAATCGCATCCTCATGTCCTTTGGTTGTAATGAGGCCAAGTTTTGCACCCTTTCGCTGGATCAGGGCATTAGTGCCTACGGTTGTGCCGTGTGTGAGCACCGAGATGCGCCGACAAAAGCTTGCAAAGTCTAATTTGAGCTGATCAGCAGCCAGAGCCATTGCAGCGATCATGCCTTGGGCAAAATGGGGCGGTGTTGAAGGGGACTTGGCAGCAACGAGTTGCCCCTTGTCGTCGACGACCACGCAGTCGGTAAAGGTTCCACCGATATCGACCCCAACGTGGTAGCTCACTTGATCCTTTCGCATGGCTCACCTTTGCATAAAGTTCCATGCTCGCACAGCTCACCCATGCTTCAATACAATCGGGCAAGAAAACGCAAGCACACTGTCTCGATTTATACGCTAGAACGATTGCTCATGTCAGCCAAGCGAAAGTCTTCAACAAGGTCGCTCACCATGCCTTTGGTGGCCACGAATCGCCCAGAGGCACAGCGCCTTGACCCCGACATCAGGCGTCAGCAGATTTTAGAGGCGGCGATCAGCTACTTCGCAGAAGCGGGCTTTGCGGGCCAGACTCGGGAGCTTTCAAAGCGCATAGGCGTGACTCAGTCACTTTTATACCGCTATTATCCTTCGAAGCAAGATCTCATCGAAGCCGTCTTCGATGCAGTCTTTCTAAAGCCCTGGGATCCCAAGTGGACCAGGGCATTGCGGGATCGCAGCAAGCCCTTGCGCGAGCGCCTTATTGTGTTTTATAGCGATTACGCGCAAACCGCCTATCGGCCCGAGTGGATTCGCATTTACATGCATGCTGGTCTGGCAGGCATGGGCCTAAACCGTAATTATTTGCAAATCGTCAGGCGCCGCCTGCTTCATGTGATGTGTCGCGAGTTGAGAGCGGGCTTGTTCGGGGATCACCCCGCGTTGCGTGGCTTAGCTGTTACAGGGCGCGAACTCGAAATGATCTGGAATTTGCATGGCAGCATGTTTTATTGGGCCGTGCGAAAGAACATTTTTTCAAGTGCTGAAACGAGTGACTTCGACTTAAGAACCGCTGATGCGGTGGACCTCTTTCTAGCCGGTGCGCTTGCGCTTTACCCCAAGCTTTTTAAGGCTTTGCAAGACCAAAAAAGCCCCCGTGGGCAAACACCAGTGGTTCGTAGTCGCTGGTCTCAAAAAACAGAACGCGCGCGACAATAATGCAATGATCGCCTGCACGGTGCGTGCTTTCTGTCATGCAGTCAAATCGCGCGCTACAACCTGCAAGACAAGGCACTGATTCGAAAGCGAGTCCTTCATGGCGTGGCGCTAGATCTTCGGTCACAGGTCGTTGATCGTAGAGTTTTTCCAGGCCAGCGAACTTATCGCTGCCAGACTTCGCAAAACGTTTGGCCAAATCTTCTTGCGTGCGTGCGAGTACATGAATACGATGAGCCTGACCGTCGGCAAAGGCATCGAGGTGTTGTGATTGATTCGAAAGCGACCAAAGGACAAGCGGCGGGCTGAGAGAAACTGAGTTAAAGCTGCTGACGGTCAGGCCAACAGGCAGGTTCCGGGCGCTTGATTGCCCGGTGACCACGGTCACGCCCGTTGGGAATTGAGCTAAAGCGTGGCGAAAAGCGCTGTGATCGGGTCCGCTCATGCGCTATCGCCAACCATGTGTTCGAGTACTGCCATGACTGAAGCGGTATCTTGGTCTCCGAGTCCTAAGGCCTGGGCTGCATGATAAATCGGTGCACTCGCTGCAAATAAGGGGGCTGGAGTTAGCGTATCAGCGAGCGCATCGCTGATGATGCTCATGTCCTTTTGCCAAATCGAAACCTTCATCGTCGCGTCTTTCCAGTTGCGCGAAGCCATCATCGGTCCGCGAACCTGAAGCATGCGCGATGAACCCGCGCCTTCGCCAACAACCCTCACGACCTCTGCAGGATTAAGTCCTAAGCGTTTGCCGAGCAGGATCGCCTCAGCGGCTGCAACGTTGTGAATCGCAACGAGCAGGTTGGCGACCAACTTCATACGCATACCGTTGCCGAATCGTCCAAGGTCAACCTGAGCTCGAGAAAAGCCTGCAAACACCGGCATCATGCGGCGGATGGCCTTTTTGGGCCCGCTTGCGTAAACAACGACATCACCAAGGCGTGCTTGCGCTCCGGTCCCGGATAAAGGGCAATCAAGAAGCGTAATACCGGCAGTTGCAAGCCGTCGTTGTTGGCGCTGTTTGATGCTGATCGGCAAGGTGCTGGTTTCGGCAAGCACAATCGGTGACGGGTGTGCTGCTTTGGGTGTTGAGCGGGTCAGATGCTCGATGAGTGCATCGCAGGTTGCTTCAAAGGCATCGCTCGATGGCAGTGAGCTCAAAAGCTGCTGGCTGTGGCTTAGCAACAATTCGACGCTTGAGACGACTTGGGCACCCGACCGACGCGCTCTTGTTCTTGCTTTAGGGTCGGGATCGAAGCCAAACACCGAAAAGCCCTTACTGATCAATTGATCAGTAAGAGCCGAGCCCATAATGCCTAAGCCGATGATTCCAACAGCCGCCTGATTCGCGTGGTCCATACCTGGTCTTCGTTGATCCGTTGATCAATTAACCCTAGTATAGGGATTATTCAATTTCTCAAGAATCTTAAGCATGAAAAGTCAAGTATCCTGGTTTCAACGGCCCGACGGCAGCAAAATCGCATGGCGTATGCGGGGTAATCCAAAAGCTGCGCCGATTATCTTCTCTAATTCACTTGGCTCTGATGCATCGATGTGGGATCAGGTGGCTGATGCACTCGCTGAAGACTTTCGACTTATTTTTTATGACACGAGAGGCCATGGCCTAAGCGAGGCAGCGAGTCCCCGTGCCACTCTTAGCGATCTTTGCGATGACTTGCTTGCGGTCTTGGGTGCGGCTGCATATCCGCGGGCGCATGTTGTTGGGCTTTCTCTAGGGGGTATGACCGGGCTCTACGCAGCCCTCAATGCCACTGATCGCATCGATCGATTAATGGCTTGTAATTGTCGTGCTCGGGTTGACGATGCCGGTATGAAGGCTTGGGACGACCGCATTGCGGCGCTTCGAGAAGGCGGCGTGAAATCATTGGTAAAACCAACGCTCGATCGTTGGTTTACGCCAGCTTTTCAACAGGCCAATCCATTGGTCATGGAAAGCGTGGCAAGCATGGTCGCAAGAAGTTCTGACAAAGGCTATGAGGCCTGTGTTCGAGCGATTCAAACCCTAGCCTTGCACGAGGACTTGCAGCGTTTGAAAGTGCCCGTGCTGTACCTTGCAGGTGCCCAGGATCTTGCTGCGCCGCCCGAAGAAATGAAGGCGATGGCACAGCGCACCCCTCATGCCCAATTTGAGGTACTTGATCCCTGTGGGCATATCGCATCGATCGAACGTGCGCATGACTTCATTCGCATCGCAAGGGCGTTTTTGCAATGAAGCTTGGCATGTTCATGATGCCTTTGCATCCGCCAAATCGTAAGGCGTATGAAACGTTGCAAGAAGACCGCGAGGCAATCATCCTCGCCGATCGCTTAGGTTACTCAGAGGCCTATGTCGGCGAGCATGTGACCGACCTGGCCGAGAACATCACCTCTTGCCTGATGTTCTTATGCAGCCTCGCTTTCAATACCCATCAGATTCGCCTCGGAAGCGGCACCATCAATATGCCTAATTCGCATCCTGCCGCTATCGCCGCGCAGGTTTCAATGATCGATCATTTGCTGCAAGGTCGATTCATCATGGGTATCAGCCCGGGCGGATTGATGTCTGACGCTGAAGTTTTCGGTAACTTCGGGAAAAATCGTCTCGATATGTTTGTTGAATCGATTGATATGGTGCTTAAGATTTGGAGCGGTGACGCACCCTACGATCTCGAAGGTAACTTTTTTAAAGTTAGCACGGCAAGAACCATGATCCCGGAGATTGGCCAGGGAACAATCCTTAAGCCTTTCCAGCAACCGCATCCACCCATTGTTGTTACAGCTGTTGCACCTTTTTCCAAAGGGGTCGCGTCGGCTGCTGCGCGAGGCTGGGATCCGATCTCGGCCAACTTCTTGTTGCCGCAGTGGGTGAAGTCACATTGGCCAAGCTATGTAGAGGGTTGTACTAAAGCTCAGCGACAAGCTGACCCTGCTCAGTGGCGGGTAGCCAAAAGTATTTTTGTAACTGACGATGACGATGCGCTGGCAAAGCGCTATGCACATACGTCAGAAGGTCCTTATCATTTTTATTTCAAACAGCTGATCAGGAAGCTGGTTGGCTTCGGTGGGAGGGCCAATCTTTTTAAAGCGGATGAATCGATCGCCGACGATCAAATTACACCAGATCGCGTTAGCTCACAGCTTGTCATTGCCGGTTCGGTCAATAAGGTGGTCGACGAAATCCTGGCTTTCCGCGAACAGGTCGGTGATTTCGGCACCCTGTTATATGCAGGTCATGACTGGCTCGACCCTAAGCTTGCCAAGCGTTCGATGACGTTAATGGCTGAAAAGGTGATGCCCGCGGTCAACGCAGCGATTGGGGCAACGTAATAACAGCTTAAGGGCTCGCGATTTGCGCTTCAAAACAAGTTGCAATTTCTGCACCAGTACAAATGTGTACTTCGGGCTTCGCGATGACCGCATCGAGTAAGCGCTCAAGTTGAGCGATACGATGTGGCACGCCCATAATATAGGGGTGTATGCTGACCGACATCACCCTTGTTTGTTTTGCACTATCAAGCCAAAGCCGATCGAGTTGTGCCTGCCCGCGTCGATAAAACTCCTCGGCACTGTGGGCTTGCAAAACCATCATCGGGATGTCGTTGATTTCAACCGTATAGGGCACTGATAACACGGGCCTTGGCTTGGCGTCGAGCCACACCGGTTGGTCATCGAGTACCCAATCGGCAACATAACGAATACCGGCCTCTGACAGGGCATCAAGCGTGTCATCGGTTTCGGTCAGGCCCGGGCTCTCCCAGCCCAGGGGCGCAGATCCGGTAATCGATCCTATGGCATCGATGGTTTGAGCAATAGCCTGGGCCTGATCATCGACCTTGTGCATCGGTCCTTGCAGATAACCATGGCCCATAAACTCCCAACCTGCTTCATGAGCTGCCCGGGCAATCCGTGGGTAGCTCTTGCAAACAATGCCGTTGATTGCCAGTGTGGGCCTGATGCCGCGCTGACCGAGTGCTTCAAAAAATCGCCAAAATCCGACTCTCATGCCATATTCGTGCCAAGCCCAATTGGGTAAGTCAGGCAAAAGAGGTTGGCCCATGGGCGGTGAGAGCACCGTTCGTGGCATGGCGCGCTCGATCGACCAATGCTCAACATTCACGATGATCCAAACCAACATCCGTGCCCCGTTTGGTGCTTGCCAGTGGGGACGGTCAATGATTGCGCTGTAGGGCGCTCGATCAGACAGCAGCTTTGTGGGTTTCATCACCGGCTCGCTTTGTTTTGGCGCTTTGGCTTTGACTTGGGTGTTCGCATATGGAAATCATAATGAATATGATAATAAGATCGATGCATTACGCTGCCATCTGGGCCGGTCTTGTTGCGCTTGAGCTTAAACGGAATGATGAGTGCATCGCGAACGCCAAAGACAGCGTCTGAATCAATATAACGATCACCTGCTTCAAACACATGGGTAATCAGCCGGTCAAAGCCTTTGGCGTCGATCATGAAGTGCACATGTGCGGGCCGCATCGGATGCCGTTTGGATGCCTTGAGCAAAAGCCCAACCGGACCGTCGGTTGGGACTGGGTAACAAGTGGGCTTAATGCTCCAGCAGTGAAACCGACCTGCCGCATCGGTATGGAAAACGCCTCGCAAGCGCATCGCTCCGTCAAGCGCTGGCTGTTGCACATCGTACTCACCACGCGGATCGGCATGCCAGATATCAACCCGCGCACCCGCTATAGGCTGACCACGACTATCGCTTACCGTTCCAGAAATAAAAAGTGGCTTGCCGTCTATCCCAGCGGCAATATCTGCACCCAAGGGGAATTGGGGGGCACTTTCTCGGTGAAATGGGCCGAGTACGGTTTGTTCTGTCTCCTTGCCCTGGCTTGGGTGGTTCATTTGGGTAACCAGGGTTGATAAGCCTAAGGTATCAGAAAGCAGAATAAATTCCTGACGTGAACGCGTGCAGCTTTGTCCGGTCTTTGTCAGGAAGTCGATCGCAAAGGCCCATTCATGTTCACTTAACTGAACGTCTCTTGCAAACGCATGTAAATGTTCG